>Ga0265325_10002396_pt1 | contig 12676 bp, 11 predicted proteins | sample 41420metaG_FD_202090 | JGI IMG/M metagenome (GOLD analysis project Ga0265325, IMG submission 202090) | Rhizosphere microbial communities from Carex aquatilis grown in University of Washington, Seatle, WA, United States - 4-14-20 metaG | ecosystem: Host-associated > Plants > Roots > Rhizosphere...
GGCCTGGGTGTTGCCCGCGGCCGCGCAGGTTTCATCTTCAGCGCCGAGCTGGGTGACCTCTTTGGCGAGGCCAAAATCGAGCACCTTGACGCGGCCCTCGTTGCTGACCATGACGTTGGCGGGCTTGAGGTCCCGATGGACGATTCCCTTGTCGTGCGCGGCAGAGAGGGCATCGGCAAGCGCGTTGCCGATGTCGACGATCTGGTCGGCGGGCAGGCCGTGAGCGGGGATGATGCGGTCGAGCGGCTGGCCCTCGACGAGCTCCATGGTGAGGAAGTGGATACCGCCGGCCTCTTCAACGGAGTAGATGGTGACAATGTGGGGATGGTTGAGCGCGGCGACGGCGCGAGCCTCACGCTGGAAGCGGGCGAGGCGGTCAGGGTCAGTGGACATGGCCGCAGGCAGCACCTTGATGGCTACGTCGCGGCCCAGGCGCGGGTCGCGGGCGCGAAAGACCTCGCCCATGCCGCCGGCTCCAATGGGCGAGAGGATTTCGTATGGTCCGAGTTTTGTGCCAGGAGAGAGCGCCATTTGCTTGCAGTTCAGTGTAGCCGATCAGAACGCGGTCGAGTCCTGTTTTACGGCGTATCAGGAAGTGATCCCACTTTGACGTCCCAAAGACGGCCCACGCGGGCCCGGAAGTCCGGTTATGGCGAGTTTTGGGGATTACTCCCGAGAATCGCGGGACGCCAATAGCAACGTGGTCAGGATGATCCTGAAGTCGACGCAGATCGACGCATTGGAGGTGCAATCAGGCCAACTTGTTGTAAAGATTTGGTTGCGGGGGAAGGATTTGAACCTTCGACCTTTGGGTTATGAGCCCAACGAGCTACCAGACTGCTCCACCCCGCACAACCATCCTAGCGCGACCCATGGTTGGGGTCAATCTTTGTGGGGTTTTACGAAGTAAGCCATGGGACTGAGATTCCATCGCAGGTTGCGCAGCCGCACGGACGACAGTCCGCGCACTCGCAGGAACTCGTCAATGGCGTCCGATTCGCTGCAGTCCGACAGGCTGTATTCGTCGCAGATCACCACGCCACCCGGTACCACCGAGTCGTAGAGGGCGTCAAGTGCCGCACGCGTGGGCGGGTACGTGTCGAAATCCAGGTTCAGAAGAGCGATGCGGAAGCCAGGGTGGGCCGTCACGTACCGGGCCACAGTTGCGGTGGCGTCGCCGGGCACGAGTTCCACCCGATTCCGCAGGCCGCATTGACCGGCAATCTCCATCAGCGCAGCCGGGCCGGCACCCTCGTAGCCAGCCTCGGTGCACAGTTCCGCCGCGAATCTCCGATCCAGTTCTGAGGTCGCGGGAAACTCTCCAAACGTGTCGAAACCCACCACCTTCCGTAGCGACAACGGATGGAAGATCTGGATCAACTTCGCCCAGAAAAGCACTCCGGCGCCCTTGAAGACGCCGCATTCGACGATGTCCCCCGGCACCTCAAGAACGCGCTTGAACAGCTCATACCGGGACAGGATTTTGGCGAACCGATCAGTCGCTCCGTACAGGAGGAAGTCGTTGTATGCATCCCACGATGCCGGGCTGCTCATGAGAAGTCCGCTCCTCCGCGCAGGAAGTTATGCAGGATGCGCAGCCCCACCGGGCCACTTTTCTCCGGATGGAACTGGCAGCCGTAGAACTGGCCCGATCGAACGGTAGCCGAGATGCCGTAGCCGGCGTAGTCGCAGCGGGCAAGCAGATGGCGCGGGTTGTCCGGTACGGCGGAATAGGAGTGGACGAAATATACGGCGGGGTCCGGGCCAATGCCGTCGAGAATGGTTCCGCGCCAGTCCGCGTCGGCGCTGGCGGGGGTGAGGCGATTCCAGCCAATATGCGGGATCTTGCGCGTCTCGCCGTGACTGCCCTTGCTCGGTATCGCCCGGACGTTTCCGGGGATAAGGCCCAAACCCGGCACCAGGCCGAACTCTTCACCCGTGGAGAACATCATTTGCATGCCCAGACAGATGCCCAGAAACGGGCGGCCCGACTGCGCGAAGGAGCGAATCGGCTTAATCAGGTTGCGGCGCCTCAATTCCTCCATTCCGTCGGCGAACGCGCCCACTCCGGGAAGGATCAGCCGTGTCGCCGACGCCACTTTTTCCGGCTCCCTGGTGAGTAATGGTTCAGCCCCACAGGCGGCGAGCGCGCGCAGGACGCTTCCGACGTTGCCCATGCCATAGTCGACAACAGTTACGTCAGGCGGCATGCGTTCTCACACAAAGACCGGCGTCCAGCGCGAAGGTGCGAATCTGCGCGAGCGAAAGGCGGCGATAGTGGAGGACATCGGCGAAGGCCACGGCGTCGGCTCCTCCCTCCTCGACCACTTCGCGTAAGTGGGCGAGAGAGCCCATTCCTCCGCTGGCAATTACCGGCACCGTGACGGCCGACGCCACGCGCCGCACCAGATCGCAGTCGAAACCGCTGCGGGTTCCCTCGCGATCCACGGACGTCAGCAGGATTTCGCCGGCGCCAAGATCCACTGCGCGTTTCGCCCATTCCAGCACTTCGAGGCCAGTGGGTTCCCGGCCGCTATCGACGTGCGCTTCCCAGCGGCCATTGCCAACGGATTTGGCTTCAATCGACAGAACCATGCACTGGCAGCCAAATCGGCGGGAAATCTCATGGATGAGAGCGGGCCGGTGAGTCGCCGCCGTGTTGATAGCCACCTTGTCGGCGCCCGCCCGCAGCAGCTCTTCGACGTCCGCGACGCTGCGCACGCCACCGGCGACAGTCATGGGCACGAATACATCCTCGGACGCGCGGCGGACGATCTCCTTCAGGCTGTTCCGTTGATACAGGCTGGCCACCGCGTCCACATAGAGGAGTTCATCAATGCCTTGCTGATAATAAGCACGGGCATATTCTCCCGGATCGCCAATGACGCGCACGCCCTCCAGCCGAATGCCCTTAATCAGACTTGGGCCTTTTACGTCGAGCCGGGCAATCAGCCGGATGTTAGGCATGTGGCAATCCTATAGTCGAGTGCGGTGTCGATGTCGAGGCTCGATTCGGCGTCCATCGGGAATGGCATCACTGGAGGAATAAAGAATCGATCGGTGCGAAGGAAGGCTTCAGCGCTGGTCAGGTAGATGGCGCCGTTCTGGTTGAGTACTCGCGGAAGAGTTTGCCGCGGACCGTGAAGGTTTTCGACGCTGAAGAGCGGCTGAAGGGCGCCGTCCTGCTCGACGAACGCCTTAAATGGGCTTTCTTTTGCTTCGGTGACGCTGATGGCGGACTCCGCGTCCGACTGAAAGAACGCCTCGATACAGGCGGTGACGTGCGCGCCCGTGCGAAAAGGCGAAGTAGGCTGCAGCAACACAAAATATTCTGCTGCGAGGCTGGTGGAAAGCGCGTGCCGCACGACGGCCTGAGTGGTCGCCAGATCATTCGCCAGATCCGCCGGACGCTCGATCACGTGAGCCCCGTATTCCACGCCGATGGCGCCAATGTCGGGATCGTCGGTGGTCACCAGGCAACGGCGAATGTGCGGGCACGCACGAGCAGCCAGTATGGCGCGCGCAACCAGCGGAATGCCCGCGACCGCCAGCAGATTCTTGCGAGGCAATCCCCGAGACCCGCCGCGTGCGGGAATAATCGCGAGAATATCCGGAATCGGTTGTACCCTCATGACAATGCCAACACGGGCGCGGCTTCAAGATCGCAGAATTGTTTCTGCCGTGGAGTCTCCCAGATCGTGGCATCGGACAGCACATCAAGGAATCGAGGGGCGCTGTGGCCGTCCCCAAAAAAGCGCGATGGCCGGACACTCGATGTTTGACAGGCTTCGGCGATGGCATCGCGAATAGCGAGACGGTCGTCGGGCACATCCAGTATCGACTCATAGCGATACCGATTCTGCTGGCGGCTGCCAATGTTAACGGTGGGTACGCCATAAACAGGCGCTTCGCGAATGCCCGCACTGGAATTGCCGACGATTACCTGGGCGTGCTTCAGCAGAGTAAGAAACGATTCGAAACGCATGGACGGCAGCAACTTGAAATGGCCGTCTGTATCGAGTGTGGCGTAGTGTCGCAGAATGCATTCGGAACCGGGATCGTTGTTTGGATAAATCACCACGAACTCGAGTCCGCTATCCATCAGCCCGCCGATTAACTCGCCAGCCGCGCGATCCTGCGCGTTCGCTTCCGTTGTTACCGGATGAAAGAGAACGATGCCATACGACGGAGCGCGAATGCCGTAGTGGCTGCGGACGGATTCGAGTTCGGGCAACTCCTCCGACAGCATGATGTCGATATCCGGCGATCCGATTACGTGAATGGAATCTGGCCGCTCGCCCAGTTGCCGCAGACGCTCCGCCGCATCCCGATTGGCCACAAAGTGCAGATGCGCCAGCTTGCTGACGGCGTGCCGAATGGTTTCGTCGATGGTGCCGGAAAGCTCGCCGCCTTCGATGTGCGCCACCAGCACGTTGCGTAGAGCGCCCACGATGGCGCCGGCGAGGGCTTCAATGCGGTCGCCGTGAACCACAATCATGTCCGGTTCATATTCCTGGACGTAGCGCGAAAGGCCCGTCACAGTGTTCGCCAGAATGTGCTCACTGGGCTCCCCGCGGAATTGGTTCATGAAGGCGTGAATGCGGGTGAAGCCGGCCTTGATGACTTCGTCGATGGTAAGCCCATAGCGGGAAAGCATGTGCATGCCGGTGACGAAGATCGCACTTTCCAGAAAAGGGCAGCCATCCACGGCCCGCATGAGCGGCTTCAGCTTGCCGAAATCGGCTCGGGTGCCGGTCAGAAAGACGACGCGTCTCACAACTCGACGGAAACCCATCGGATCTGTTCATCCTTGCTAACGGCTCTGGCGGCGCGGCGCGCAAGCACCCGTGGAAGATCCTCCGCGCGAATTTCACCCGTGCCGGGCCTTTTCACCCACGTGTTCTCGTATGTAAACTCCTCTCCCGCCGCGATATCGCGAATGGCCACTACCGATGCGTAGGCAAAGCGGATGGTGGGACCTTCTTCCGGAAGCACATCCTTCGATCCTCCCAGCGATTCGTAAATCGCTCGGCTGCCTTCGATCAGTTCTCTAAGACCGGCGGGGTCCATGGAAATCGGAATATCCGGGCCTGGCCAGGTTTTGTCGGACGTGAAGTGCCGCTCCAGAATCGACGCCCCGAGAGCCACCGCACCCAGACACGGATAGTTGGAAACCGAATGGTCGGACAGGCCGATCACCGCGTCCGGGTAAAGTGCCGCCAGTTGCGCCAAGGCTCCGAGGCGTACCGCGCGATAGGGTGTTGGGTACATGCTGGTGCAGTGCATCAGGGCGTAGGAAATGCCATGGCGGCGAAGGATGGCCACGGATTTATCCACACTCTCCAGATTGTTCATACCGGTGCTCAGGATGACCGGTTTGCCAAAGCCGGCGATATGTTCCACCAGCGGATAGTTGTTGCACTCGCCGGAACCGATTTTGTAAGCGGCCACGCCGAGCCTCTCCAGGCGATCGGCGGCGGCGCGCGAGAACGGCGTGCTGAGGAAAATCAGACCTCTTGATTCCGCGTAAAGCTTAAGCCTGTGCTCGTCTTCTTCACCGAGAGCACATCGCGACATGATGTCCCAGATGGATTCACTGGCGTTCCCGGGGACGACGCTGTTGGGAATCATCTCGTCGTCCAACACGTGCGTCTGAAACTTGACGCACTCAGCGCCTACCGCCGCCGCGTCATCGATCATTCGCAGGGCTTTGTTCACGTCGCCCTCGTGATTGATGCCGATCTCGGCCACCACCAGCGGTGGATGCTCAGGACCGATCCTCCGGCCGGCGATCGTCACTTCGGGCTTTACTGCACCTGATGCCGCAGCGTCCATTCGCCGTCCTCCTTCTTCCATAAGTGCGGCGAACGGGCCTTGTCGATGACACTCCAGAACGTCGTCTCAGAGATGCCCATGTATTCGAGCGCTTCGGTGAAGTATCGGGCAGGGAATTCCGTATCGTAACGACGCACGAGACCCACGCCTTCTTCCCGCGTGATCTTTCCAGTGCGAATTTCCTGGGCGGCGTCATACGTGGCACGTCCGATGCCGAACTTGATCAGAGTGGTGTAGTAATGCAGCGGGTCAATCTTGTCGTCAATGGAGCTGTAGCGTGAATACGATCCTTCGGTCCGCTGGTCGTTCGGCATAAAACCGGTATGTTCCGCCGCATAGTAGTAGCATTCCTGGGGATCCCACCTCAGGTAGTAGCCGAGATAGTGCACCTCGGTGCCAAGTGCCTTCAGGCGGCTTCCGTCGACGGGCAGGTATGGATTCAGATCGTTGCGGGAGATGCCGTATTGCCGTTCCAGCTCGCCAATAGGTACGCCGCCAAGAACCAGCTCGTCGCAGTCCGCGCGCTCCTCGTAAAATGAGGACGACATCGTGGGCCAATTGTTCTCGCTGATATTGTTGCCGTACTCGGCCTGATTCTCTCCGTAGAAGATCAGCGGAATTCCATACAGGGCGGAGAAGCGAGGCGCTACCAGCTTCTGCCCGATGATGAATGGCTGAAACGGATGAATCAGGTTGATGAAAGCCAGCCGCGTCAGAATCCGGTGTACCCGTGAATTCGGAGTGACCAAAATATTGTCAAGACCCGACCCGATCCAGTTCTGAAAATTCTCCCACCCCACGGTCGTGTAAGCATGAGGAGCCCATGTCACGGTAAGTGGATTCATTCCGTATTTGAATCTCAGAATGTGCGCCGTGAATGCACTGTCCTTGCCGCCGCTGCCGGGCACGATGCAGTCATAGGCGCCGGTGCGGCTGCGGTGGCAGTTGCACAGGTCGAGGAGCTGGCGTTCTCGTTCTTCCCAGTCGATCCCGGCCTTAATATCCGCAAAGCGGCAGGCGCTGCACACGCCTTCATCGTCGAAAGCGATGGTGGGTTTCGGTTGTCCCGGCCGGTTATGAAACTCCACTACGGAACTGGGCCGCTGGTTTGAGATCACACAGCGCCGGCAGAAGCGTACCTCGGTGGGCAGGCCATAGAAGGCTTCATGGCATTGAGCTTCGGCTTCAAGGAGCATATCGTCATTCCTCTAGTGGCGTTTGCGGCGATATTCTCGCGGTCGGTTCGCAATCTGAGAGCCGGAGACCGCGCGCCGCACTCGCTTGTATGCGCCGGAATATACGCGATACCCTGGCGAGGGCGGTAGAGCACCATCGAGCGGGGCGCTTAGAACAGGCAGAAGCGCTTTATCGCAAGGTCATTAAAGTACAGCCAAATGAGGCGGATGCGCTGCATCTGCTGGGCATGCTGGCTCATAAGCGAGGCCAGTTCAACGAAGCCGAGAATTTGGTTCGTCAGGCGATCGCGGCGCGTGGACGTCCTGTTGCCGAATTTTCCAACACCCTCGGCAATGCACTTCTGGCCCAGGGACGCTCCGACGAGGCCATCGCCTCCTTCCGGGAAGCCATGGCACTCCATCCAAAGGATGCGTCCGCCTGCAGGAATCTGGCGAATGCGCTGAATGTCGCGGGCCGTCACGTGGAAGCCTGTGCCCAATACGACACGGTTCTCCAGCTCACTCCGGACGACGCCGGGGTACACAACGACCTGGGAGGCGTGTTTCTCTCGCGCGGCATGTACCAGGAAGCGACCGAATGCTTCGGGCGAGCCATCAAGCTGGATCCGCAGTGCGCCGAGGCTTACAGCAATCTCGGCCATTCCCTGCGCGAACTGGGCCGGTTGACTGAGGCGCTGAATTGTCTGGAAGCGGCCATTCGCCTTCGCCCGAGTTTCGGGGCCGCCTATGCCAACCTTTCCTGTGTCGTACACCAACTCGGCTCCCATGCCGATGCCATCCGTTGCGTGCAAACGGCGTTGCAATTCGACCCCGCGAATGCCTTTGCCCACAGCAATTACGGCAATCTGCTGAAAGAGGAACTACGGCTGGACGAGGCGATTGCCTGCTATGACAAAGCCCTGGAACTGCGGCCGACCTTCCACGAAGCGCGCCTGAATCGCACGCTGACCCGGTTCATGGCAGGGCAGATTCAGCGCGGCTGGGAAGAATATGAGTGCCGCTGGGCTGCGCAGAAGCTGAACATTCAACGTCCCTTGAGCCAGCCGCGCTGGGATGGTGGGCCGCTCACGGGAAAGAAGCTGATCTTCTGGGGCGAGCAGGGTCTTGGCGATGAGATGATTTTCGCCGGTATGATTCCTGAAGTTGTTGCCGAGGCGGCGAGATGCATCGTGGAATGCGAAGTGAGACTCGTTCCACTTTTTGCTCGTTCGTTCCCTGGCGCGACGGTGGTTCCCCGGACTCTGCCGCCACATCCAGCCACTGCCGGGGCCGATCTTCAGATCCCGGCCGGCACTGCAGGCCGTTGGCTGCGGCCTTCTCTCGATCGCTTTCCACGGGGATTCCCGAGGGACAAGGGCTACCTTCGCGCCGATTCTGAACGCGTGGCCTTCTGGCGCGCGCGGCTGGATGCCATTGGCGACGGCCTCAAGGTCGGAATCTGCTGGCGGAGCGGGCTGACGGCGGGATTGCGCACTCTGGACTGCACAGAATTAAGGGAGTGGGGCGCGGTTTTGGGTGTCCCGGGCGTCCACTTCATAAATCTGCAGTACGATGATTGCCGAGCCGAACTCGGCGACGCATACAACCGTCTCGGCGTCACCGTGCACGGCTGGTCCGATATCGATCTGAAGCAGGATATCGATGAGGTGGCAGCGCTGGTGACCGCCGTCGATCTGGTCGTCTCGGTGGGGACGTCGGTGGCGTGTCTGGCTGGAGCGCTGGGAAGACCCGTGTGGCAACTCACTCTGACCAGCAGCGGGGATTGCTGGACCATGGGCCAGGCTTATGTGCCATGGTTTCCTTCGACGCGTCTGTATGAACGCGCGTGGGATCGGAAATGGGAGGTCGCGCTCGCGCGTGTTGCACTTGACCTTGCCCACGAGGTTAGGCTGTTGCAGGAGTCCGAGGAAGTGGGAGACGAGAAGAAGGCGGGCACGGAGCCCGCCTTCACAGACTGCGAACGAGTTCAGCCGGTTTAGCCGCGGAGCAGCGTAAGCACCTGCTGGGGAGCGGAGTTCGCTTGCGCGAGAGCGGCCACGCCGGCCTGAACCAGGATTTGCGCCTTGGTCAGGTTCGCGGCTTCCGACGCCATGTCGGCGTCGCGAATGGACGCTTCGGCAGCCGAAGTGTTGGTAAGTTGCGACTGTGCCAGGTTGATGGCATAGTTGAACTGATTTTCGCCGCGGCCGACAACGGCCTGCGCCGCGCCGAGAGAGTTGACCGCGTTGCCAAGGGCAGTGACAGCGGCTTCCGCGCTGCTCTGGTTAGAGATGTCGGCAGTCCCGCCGCCAGCCAAAGCCGCGGAGGTCTGTACGACACCCTGTTGGGTGGACTTGCCGATTCCGACCGTGCCAGTCGATCCAGTAGTGCTGAGGCCGACCGTGAACGCGCTGTCGGTGCTCAGGAACTGAATGCCTTCGCCGGTAACCACGCCACTGGAATTGACGATGTTGTTCTTAACCGCGACAATGGCCTGCAGCGTGGAATCGTTGCTGGATTGCAGTTGCGCGTTGATGGTAGTGATGGCCTCGTCGAGGGACCGCGCATTGCGCGCTGTTCCGTTGTTGGAGAGCACTACCGCCAGCGAGTGAGCGGCGCCGGACGCATCGTTGGATGAAATGCTGACCGTCTGATTGTCTTGTCCGTTCACAATCGGATTGAACTGGAACACGGAGGTGGCCGAAGAGCCCCCCGCATTAAAGTGGATATCATTCGTCGTGCTGGTGGCTGTGGCCGCGAAGGAACCCGCGTCGCCAACCTGACCGGTGTATGCACCCACCGTGAGTGTATTGCCGAGCGCGGCGGCAGCGAAGCCGAGAGCCTGATTCGCAGCGGTTCCGGTGCCCTCAGCCACGCGGAATGCCGTTCCGTTGCTCGAAGTGAGAACGATCCTGGCGCCGGTCACCGTCGCCGTGATGCCCGCTGCGTTCGTTGTCGCATTGTTCTGGAGTGCGGTATTGAGCAAATCGGCCAGGTTTTGCGTTGTATCGGCAGCGACCCCCGTCACACTGATCTGCTGTGCGGTCCCACCCCCGACCGAGATCATCAGTTTGTCGGTGACGGCGCCAGTAACAATCGCGTTCGCTGCCGTAATGGACGTGTATTCAAAGGCGCTGCCGCTGGCCAGATAGTTGCCGAGGCCCAGTTCATTGGTGGTGTCGCCCACCGCGGACACGTTGAAGTTCTGGCCGCTGCTGCTGGAGAATGTCAGCGCGCCGTTCGCCGAAGATGCCGTGATTCCCGCGGACATCAGCGCGGTGTTTGTGTTAACCGAGTTCACCAGTTCGGAGACGCCGAGCGCCTGCGTGGTGGCGCCGGAGCTCAGAGTGATATCTACCGGGCTGGCCAGACCGCCGCCCTGCAGGCGCACGATTGTGCCGGCCAAAGTTGCCGTGGTGCTGGTGGCGCCGAGCGTGGCAGTGACGGTCTGCCCCAGAGACTTACCCGTGGAGACATTCGCTGTTGCTGTGCCGGAAAGTCCCAGGGCCGTCGCCATCGTGGTGTTGTTCACGGTGATGGTGGAACCTGTGTTGTCGTTCAGCGAAGTGATGATGATATGGCGATTCGAGTCGGCTGAGGCCACTGCGTAGGCACTGAAGGCTCCGGAGGCATTCAGATCGGTCGCCACAGTACCTGCCGTAATGCCCACCACCGTCCCGATGTGGAAATCCATCGCGGGGCCGCCGTTGAACGACAGTTCCAGATAGTCGTTGGCGGACGACGTGGTCGTGTAGCTGTTGGATGTGTCGGTTCCACTCAGGACCGCTTTCGCGCCGAAGTTGCCCATCAGAGCGTTGGCCATCTGATCTCCGGCGCTCACCTGGAAAGCGGTGTTGGAAGAGCTGAAGGTCAGTTGCTGTTTGCCGGTGGAGTCGGTGGTAACGGCCGCCGTAATGTTGGCATTCTTCAGAGCGGTGGCGGCCTGCGTGGCATTGCTGCCGGCCGTGGTAATAGCCGCATTGACGGCCGTCACCAGGGTGTCGCTGTCGGTGACACCGGACAGGTTGACCTTCAGTTGAACTGAGTTGGCGCCGCTGAAGCCCGGGCCGGAGATATTGAATGTGGTGTAGCCGGTGGTCGCGGTGGTGTTGGCCGTATTCGCGAGCACCTTGGCCACGCTGCTGGACGAACCGGTGCCGATGTCGCTGCCTGCGACGCCGGCCGCCTGTACGCCCGTCAGTCCGAGGCTCTTCGTATCGACCGTGGCCTGCGCGAGGTCGAGCGAAATCGAACCATTGGCCACCGCCCCCGCCCCGGTCGTGCCTTGTCCGCCGCCGATAAACACCGACAGGTTCTTGGCGAACGTGCCGCCATTGTTCATGCCGATGGCCTGCGCCTGCCGGTCGATTTCTCCGAGCACGTTCTGGAATTCGCTGCTCAGTGCATCGCGGCCGTTGGTCAACGTACCGGTAGCTGACTCCGTGGCCAGCGTGCGAGCGCGGTCCAGAAGCTGGGAAATGTTGTTCATCCCGCCATCGATGATCTGCAACTGACTCAGACCACTGTTGGCGTTCTGAATGCCCTGCGTCAGAACCGCCTCGTTCGAGCGGTCGCCATTGGCGATGGCCAGACCCGCCGCGTCGTCGCCGCTGTTGACGATGCGTAAACCAGAGGTGACCTGATTAATGGTCTTGCTCTGGAACATGCTGTTGGTGCGAAGGTAGTTTTGCGCCTGCAAAGACGCCAGGTTGGTATTGATGTCAAAAGACACGGTATTCTCCTTGGTGTGAGAAACTCAGGCCGGGATTCCTTTCCAGACCTGGCGCTCTTTGCGCCTTGCGAGTTCCTTCACTAGGCCTTATCGCCGGGCGATTGCGGACCTTGAGGAGATTGCTTCATTTTTCCAAGTAAGCTGGCCAGGGAAGCAAACGGCATGGACCGCGCCGCCAGCTCGTTCTGTTCCGCCGTGACTCGTACCTCGCTGCGAAGGATGAGGATATCGCGCGGAGCCGAAATCCCGATCTTGACCTGATTTCCCGCGATCTCCAGTACTTCGACCTCGACACCTTCGCCGATCAGAACCGACTCGCCCGCCCGCCGCCGAATTACCAGCATGACTGCCCCAGGACGCTGCTTCGCGCCGGCAGACCCGTAATCGAGTATTCATGGGAATACTCGCCGTCCCAGCGCACAGACTGAACAGCTCGCCGGTTTGCGCGGTTCACCACGACCGGCGACATGAGGTTGACCGTGATTTGTTGGTCCGCACGGACGGCAACCAGCGCCAGCACAGCGAGATCCGGGCCAGTGGGCAGATCGGAGGTTTCGTCGAGCCCGAGGGCGACGCGGTCTTCGGTACAAACCCTCAGTTCATACTCAGGATCGACGTCGGCAACAGGAATTGCCAGAAAGCAAAGCTCTGGCGTCAACACGCTCTGGAGCATCACGAGGGGCGCCGTGCGGGGATGCTCGATGGCAAGGAACGCGCGCTCCCACTCGAAGGCCGGTAATCCCTGTGGAAACTCGATGACCGATCCCGCATCGAGCGTGATACGGCCAAAATACTTTGTGTCGATTTCACTCATTCTCTGGTCTCACGCGCAACCGGTCGCCAGGACGTTCTTATTGCTTCAGTAACTGGAGTACCTGCTGCGGTGCTGAGTTCGCCTGAGCAAGAGCGGCCACACCCGCCTGTACCAGAATCT
>Ga0265325_10002401_pt1 | contig 12666 bp, 10 predicted proteins | sample 41420metaG_FD_202090 | JGI IMG/M metagenome (GOLD analysis project Ga0265325, IMG submission 202090) | Rhizosphere microbial communities from Carex aquatilis grown in University of Washington, Seatle, WA, United States - 4-14-20 metaG | ecosystem: Host-associated > Plants > Roots > Rhizosphere...
CGAATGGCGCAGGGAAGACGACGACGTTCTACATTCTGGTCGGTCTCGCCCGCCCCGATTATGGGCGCGTTTTGCTGGATGGCGAGGACATCACCGACCTCCCCATGTATTTGAGGGCTCGCGGTGGCATCAGTTACCTTCCCCAGGAACCTTCGGTCTTTCGGAAAATGACGGTGGAGGAAAACCTCCTCGCGGTGCTCGAGACCCTCTCCTTGACGCCCGAGCAGAGGCGAGAGCGCGCCGAGGAGCTCCTGGCACAGATGGGTCTGGAAGGCGTAAGGTATAGCAGGGCGTACGTTCTGTCCGGTGGCGAACGCCGGCGGCTTGAAATTGCCCGTTCGCTCGTCCTTTCTCCCTCCTTTGTGTTGCTGGACGAGCCGTTTGCGGGGATTGACCCCCTGACTGTAGTGGACATACAGAAAATTATCGCGGACCTGAGTGCTTCGGGCATCGGCGTTTTGGTCACCGACCACAACGTGCGGGATACCCTTGCGGTCACAAGTCGTGCTTACATCATTACGGGGGGCAAGATCCTTGCCGCCGGAACGCCCGCGGAGCTTTCCGCCAACCCGGACGTTCGCCGCATCTATCTAGGGGAAGGGTTTCGCCTTAACTGAACGTTATGAACTGGCTAGCGCCAAAACTCAATCTCCGCGTCGCCCAGAAGCAGATTCTCACCCCTGGGCTCGTTCAAATGGTCAGCGTGCTGGCCCTGAACCGTCTCGAGCTCCGCGAGATGATCAACCAGGAGATCATGGCGAACCCCGTCCTCGAAGAGGTCGCCGAAGAGGGCACCGCGGCCGAGAGCTACACCGACGAAGCCTTCCTCAAGAAGGAAACGGAAAAACTCCCCGAAACGCCCGCAGCTAACCCGTTTGACGAGTTCGATTTCGGTTCTTTCTTCGGCCAGTACCTCGACACCGGCAGCGAGCGCGTTGCCAGCGGCGAACACGAAGAGATCGAAAAGCCCTCTTTCGATAAGTTCCTCTCCTCCCCCGCCAGCCTCACCGACTATCTCATGTGGCAGCTGAGCGTAAGTATTTCCAGCGAGGAAGTCCGTAAAATTGCTGAGTCGATCATCGGCAACCTCGACGAAAACGGCTATCTCACCGCCACCCTCGACGAAATCGCCCAGGCCGCCGACTATTCCATGGAAGACGTCGAAGAAGCGCTCACCATGGTGCAGGAATTCGATCCCCCTGGAGTTGCTGCCCGCGACCTGCAGGAATGCCTGCTCATCCAGCTCAAGGTGGTGGACCCGCAGAATACCCTGGCGCAGCAGATCATCACCGACCATCTGAAGCTGCTGCAGAACAATCAGATGAAAGAGGTCGCCCGCACTCTCAACCGGCCCATCGAACTGGTCAAGCGCGCCGTGGACGTGATCAAGCGCCTCGATCCCAAGCCCGGCCTGCGCTACAACAAGACCGAGCCTCGCCTCGTCGAACCCGACGTCCAGTTCCGCAAGGTGGACGGCGAATGGCAGGTTTTCATCAACGACGACGACCTGCCGCAGTTGCGCCTCAGCCCCACCTATCGCCGCCTTCTTGCCCGCGATGCCGCCGACCGCGACGTGCGCACCTATGTGAAGGAGCGCTTCACAGCCGCCATCCAGCTGATGAAAAATATCGAGCAGCGCAAGCACACCATCGTGCGCGTCTGCAATTCGATCCTCCGCCGCCAGGCCGATTACCTCGACTACGGCCCCGACCATCTGAAGCCCATGATGATCAAGGAAGTCGCCGAGGAGGTGGGCGTACATCCCTCCACCGTCAGCCGTGCCGTCGCCAACAAATACGTCCATACGCCGCAGGGCGTTCTCGAGCTGCGAACCTTCTTCTCCGAATCCGTCAACGGCCCCCAGGGCAGCGAAATGTCTTTGTCCTCCCTCAAGCGCCGCGTCAAGCAGATGATCGAAGAGGAAGACACCGCGCACCCGCTCACCGACGAGCAAATCACCAAGAAGCTCAGCGACGAAGGCATCCACGTCACGCGCCGCACCGTGGCCAAGTACCGCGAAGACCTCCGAATCCCGAGCACGCACCGCCGCCGGGTAAAGGTCTAGCGGCCAGCCGTGGCGCGACTCGCCCGGAAACGCGATGGGCGCCAGCTCGTGCTCCTTACCGGCCTGTCCGGCTCCGGCAAGGGTTCGATCCTCAATACCTTCGAAGACCTCGGTTTCTATTGCGTGGACAATCTCCCGGTCGCTCTCATCCCCACCTTCAGCGAACTCTATGAAAGCGGCAGCGGAGAAATCGAGCGCGCCGCCCTGCTTGTCGACGCCCGCGAAGGCGAGCAGATCGAAAATCTGCCTAAGATGTACCGCAGGCTCCGCAGCGAACATCCCGTCACGCTGGTCTTCAGCGAAGCCAGCGACGATGCGCTGATTCGCCGCTTCAGCGAGACGCGCCGCCCCCACCCCCTCGCGCACGACGGCGCCATCGCCGATGGCATCCACGAAGAGCGCCGCCGCATGGCGCCCATCCGCCGCCTCGCCGACGTGATTATCGACACCACCAAGTTCAACGTGCACGAGCTCCGCCAGTTCATCATCGACCGCTTTCAGAATCCCGGACGCAATCCGCTGATGATCTCGGTGGTAAGCTTCGGCTTTCGCTACGGCGTCCCCGCGGACGCCGACCTCGTTTTTGACGTTCGCTTCCTCCCCAACCCTCATTTCGTGCAGCGCCTTCGCCCTTTTTCGGGCAAAGACCCGCGCGTCGCGCGCTACATCCGTTCCTTCCCGCAGACGGGCCAGTTTCTGCGGCGCATCGAAAGCCTGCTCGCATATCTGATCCCGCACTACATCCGCGAAGGAAAAAGCTATCTCACGGTAGCCCTGGGATGCACCGGCGGGCGTCATCGCTCGGTCGCGCTTTCGGAGGTGATCCGCCACAGCCTGCAGAAGAGGGGATACTCCACGAAAGTCGTCCATCGCGATCTGGATAAAACTACAACGTGATAAGCGGCCTTTTCGTCGCGAGATACCCCTTACGAAATCAGTATGTCGGACGCCGCGGAACTGCTCAGCCGATGACCCTTTTTATGCCCGTCGCCTTGCAAGATTCGCCATTCCTGCATAGTCTATGCAGATTCGCTTTGTGCACACCGGACCGATGAACGCCAGCCCTGCAAGCCAGAAGACGGACGCAACCTCGCCCTCGAACAATCGGGACAAGAATCGTGACGAGGTTCGTAAAGGGGATCGTAACGAGGCTCGGCGCCTCCTCGGCTTCCTCATGCCGCACTTCCCGCTGCTGGTCGCGGGAGTCGTCCTGATTGCCGTGATGGGCCTAGTCGACTTTCTGGTCGCCTTCGCCATACGCCCTGCGCTCGATATCATTTTGAATCCGCGGTCCACCGTCCAGAAGCTGGAGCTGTTCCGTGTGCCGGGCACCGAACACGTGGTCTATCTGAATTCGTTCGTCCCCGCCCGCATTCACCACGTGTGGTCGGTATTCGCTGTTGCCATGGTTCTACTGTTCCTGGTGAAAGGCCTCGCGGAATATTTCGGCAGCACGCTGATCCAGTATGTCGGCCTCGCCAGCGTCACCGATCTGCGGAATCAGGTGTACAGCAAGGTGGTGCAGCAGCCGGTAGGCTTCTTCCAGCAGAATCCGGTGGGCCGCGTGATGTCGGCCGTAATCAGCGACATCGAACAGATGCGCGGCGCTTTCTCCGATTGGATGGCCGAGCTTTTCCGTCAGCTGTTCAGCTTCGTTGCGTTCGTGCTCGTTCTCGCCATCATCGACTGGAGAATGGCGCTGGGATCGGCCGTTTTGATCCCCCTGGTTGCGTGGCCGGTGAGCAAGTTTGGCCGGCGCATCCGCAAGTCGTCGGAGCGGAGCCGCTCACGCTTGGCGGACCTCAGCCAGATCCTCCATGAAACCATCAGCGGGAACCGCGTCGTGAAGGCCTTCGGCATGGAAGGGTTCGAAATACGAAAGTTTCGCGAAGCCGCGCGTAACTTGCTCCGGGAAAATATGCGCTGGGTTCGGGCGCTCGCCGCCACTTCTCCTTTGATGGACCTGCTCGGCGCGGTAGTAATCTCGGTGATCCTGCTGGCCGCCCGCGGCGAAATCAAGAGCGGACGTCTCACGCTCGGATTATTCGGCGCATTCACCTATGCGCTGTTCAAGGCTTACGAGCCGATCAAGCGCATCGGCACCGTCTACCAGCTCTTCCTGCAGGCCATCGGTATCTCCACCCAGGTGTTCGCGTTCATCGACCTGCCCGAAGAGAACATGGAAGCCCCGGGCGCGAAAGCGATGCCGCGCTTTGCGAACTCGATCGATTTTGAGGACGCAAGCTTTGCGTACGACGCCGGTCCCCTGATCCTGAAGGGAATCGATATGCACGTTCCGGCAGGAGACGTTGTCGCGATTGTCGGATCGAGCGGCGCCGGGAAGACCACCCTCGTAAATCTTCTGCCTCGCTTCTACACCGCCACTTCCGGCGCCATTCGCATCGACGGCGTCGATTTGCGCGATGTCACGCTCCGCTCGCTGCGCGAGCAGATGGCCATCGTCACGCAGGAAACCATCCTGTTCAACGATACGATCTGGAATAACCTGTGTTATGGGCAACCGTCGATGCCGGAAGAAAAAGTGATTGCCGCGGCACAGGCAGCTCTGGCTCACGACTTCATCATGGAAATGCCCAATGGCTACCAGACCATGATCGGTGACCGCGGCCAGCGCCTCTCGGGAGGCCAGCGCCAGCGCCTCGCGATCGCCAGGGCCCTCTTGAAAGACGCACCGATTCTCATTCTCGACGAAGCCACCTCCGAGCTCGACTCCGAATCCGAAATGCTCGTTCAGAACGCCCTGAATAACCTGATGACCGGCCGCACCGTTTTCGTGATCGCCCACCGGCTTTCGACCATCCGCCGCGCCACCACCATCGCCGTGCTCGATAACGGAACGATTCGCGAGCGCGGTACTCATGAGGAACTTCTCGCTCGCGGCGGCCTCTACGCGCGCCTTTACGATATACAATTCCGCGATGCGGAGCCCGCCTCGCGCGTGGCCGGCCCGCTGTGAGTATGTCTGTGGCCAAAGCCGCTTCGGAAACGACGATCCCTGCGTCGCGGGAGCGCACCGCCCTGCGCTCCATGACGGGCTACGCGCAGGCGCACGCCATCGAAAGCGGCTGGAGTCTGCGCATTTCGATCCGCAGCGTCAATCACCGCTTTCTCGATCTGCATTTGCGCGTGCCCGAGGGTTTTGAACCGCTCGAACCCGGCATCCGCAGGTTGGTTCGCGAACGCGTCCACCGCGGCCATCTGGACGTCACGCTCCATCACGATCTCGCGGGCCCCGCGGCGGTCGGCGTGAACGAAGATGTCGCGGGCGCCTACGTGCAGGCCGTGAATGCGCTGCGCAAGAAATTTGGCATCCAGGCGGAAGCGGACGTAGCCTCGATCCTGCGCCTTCCCGGCGTGATTGGCTCCGCCGCGGCCTCCCTCGACGAACAACTAGAACGCCTTGAAGTTGTAGTGTCGCGGTGTCTCTCGGAAGCCCTCGACAAGCTGAACCGCATGCGCGAGGACGAAGCCCGCCATCTTCGCGATGAGATGTCCGGCCGCCTCCGCACGATCGCCGCTCATGCCGCCAGGGTGCAGGAGATTGCCGAGCGCGCCCGCCCGGCCTTTGCCCGGCGCCTGGAACAGCGTTTGCGTGAACTTCTCGGCGAGGCGCAGCTTGATCCCGCCCGCCTGGCCCAGGAAGCGGCCATGGCCGCCGAGCGCAGCGACGTCGCCGAAGAACTCGCCCGTCTGGCGAGCCACGTCAACCAGTTCCAGTCGTTACTCACTGGCTCCGCCGATGTCGGCAAAAAACTCGATTTTCTGCTCCAGGAAATGCAGCGCGAGGCGAACACCCTGCTTTCGAAAACCCCGGGCAACGAAGCCGAAGGCCTCGAAATCACGCAGCTCGCTCTCGAAATAAAGTCCGAGATCGAAAAACTCCGCGAACAGGTCCAGAACATCGAATGATTTCCAAACCTCTCGTCTTCATCGTTTCCGGCCCCTCGGGCTCCGGGAAATCCACGCTCGTGCAGAAGCTCTTGGAGCTTCCCGGCACCATGCTGTCGGTTTCGGCTACCACCCGGTACCCCCGCAAGACGGAAAGCGACGGCAAGTGGTACAATTTCGTGTCAGAAGCTGAATTCCAGCAGATGATCGAGCGGGGCGAGTTCCTGGAGTACGCGCAGGTCTTTGGCAAAAACTGGTACGGCACGCCGCGCAGATGGCTGGACGAAGCCATGGCGCAGCAGAAAGATCTCGTGCTCGAGATCGATGTGCAAGGCGCCTTGCAGGTGAAGAAGACTCTGCCCGATGCCATCGCCATTTTTGTTCTGGCTCCTTCCCGCGAGGATATCGAGAGGCGCATTCGCGACCGCGGACAGGATTCGGAAGATGAAATTCGGCGGCGGCTCGAGCGCGCTCGGCAGGAAATGCTTACATATTCAAGTTACGATTATGCGGTTATCAATGACGATCTCGATCGGGCGGGCGCGGAAGTGCAGGCCATTGCAATTGCTTCCCGCTGTCGCGTAGCTCAACGGGAACACCGGATTCATGAAATTCTGAAGTCCTTTGGAGGCTGACCTGGACATGACCGTTTTAAGACAGGCACCCGATAGCCAGTTTGCCTATGTCGTCGTTGTTGCGCGCCGTGCCCGGCAGTTGATGATCGGGGGCCGGCCTCTGCTTGAAAACCCGAGGTCCCGCAAGACCTCCCGCATCGCCGAAGAGGAATTGCAGCGCGGGCTCCTTGAATACGAAGTGCCCGATCTGGGTGAAGAAGGCGCAGAGAAGGACGGCAAGCGCCGCAAGTAACCGGCGGCGCTCGCCGCGTAAGCGCATGTCCACCAGAGTTCCGCAATGAAAATAGCCCTCGGAGTCACGGGTGGCGTCGCCGCCTATAAGGCCGCCGAGCTTGTTCGGCGGCTCCAGCAGGAAAAGCTCGATGTGCAGGTGGTGATGACGCGTGGGGCCCGGGAATTCATTACGCCTCTCACCTTTGCGGCGATCACCGGCAAAAAAGTCATCACCGAAATGTTCGGCGCCGAAGAATCCGGCCCGGCGAACGTGGAAAGCGCCATCGAACATATCGCCGTCGCGCAGCGGATCGACCTCCTTCTCGTAGCTCCCGCCACCGCAGATATCCTTGGCAAATTCGCTCACGGCATCGCCGAGGATTTTCTCGGCACGCTGTATCTCGCCACCAAAGCCCCGGTGGTCGTCGCGCCTGCAATGAACGTGAACATGTGGGAGCATCCCGCGACGCAGGCCAATCTCGCAACCTTGCGCGCGCGCGGCGTCCATGTCGTCGATCCCGACGAAGGCTACCTTGCTTGCGGGATGACGGGGGCAGGCCGCCTTGCGGCCACCGAAGCGATTGCGCAAAAAGTTTTCGAGGTCCTCGGGATGCGCCGCGACCTTGCCGGGAAGACAGTCCTCGTCACCGCCGGCCCCACGCGCGAAGCCCTCGATCCGGTCCGGTTCCTGACCAATCGCTCTTCCGGGAAAATGGGTTACGCCGTGGCCGAAGCCGCCATCCGTCGTGGCGCGCGCGTCATTCTGATCAGCGGGCCTACGGACTTGAAAATCCCCGAGGCGGCCGAGTGGGTGCCAGTGAACACCGCCGAAGAAATGCGAGGCGCCGTGCGCGACCGCGCACCCGAAGCGGACATCGTCATCATGGCCGCGGCGGTAGCCGATTACCGCCCCTCCGCGGCCAGCGCAAGCAAACTGAAGCGCAGCGAAGGCCGCCTCACCCTCGAACTGGAAGCGACCCCCGACATCCTCGCTGAGCTTGGGAGTGAACAAAGCTCGCGAATCCTCGTCGGCTTCGCCGCGGAGACTGGCGACATTGCCGTCAATGCCCGCGCCAAGCTTTCGCGCAAGGGCGCCGACATGATCGTCGCCAACGATGTAACGCAGGAGGGCGCCGGATTCGACACCGACACCAATATCGTCACGCTGTTCCTTCGCGATGGCCATGACATCGCTCTGCCCAAAATGGCGAAGCTCGATGTAGCCAACCGCATCCTCGACCGAGCCCTGCAAATCAGGAAGCAGTAGCTTCTCCGCAAAATTTCCACCGCGTCTCGTGCTAAAGTTTCCTCGGCGAATCAAAAAATCACGGAGGACCCTTGGATCGATCGAAGCTCGTCCGCATGGAAGCGTGGTTCCGTTACAGCGACGAACTCGGCTTGGGCCCTTATTACCGTGATCGCGCCGCAACCCAGGGCGTCTATAGCGCGCCGCTCGTAAGCGCCGAGCCCGCTAGCCAACCCGTGCCTCTCGCCATGGCGGCCGGAGCGGGCGCAAGGCGCAGTCCGCTCCCAGCTCCAAGCGACGGCCCTGCCCCAAAGCCCGCAGCCGCCCGGCCGTTGCCCCAGGTTTCCCCCGGGGCCTCGCTCTTCGACGAGCGCATCGAAGGCGATACCCTCGACCTGATCCGCGAAGCCATCGGCGCCAACTGCACGCGGTGCAAGCTCCACAAAGGCCGCACGAAACTCGTCTACGGCGTTGGAAACCCGAAAGCCGAGCTGGTATTTGTGGGAGAAGGCCCCGGGCGCGATGAAGACATGCAGGGCGAGCCGTTCGTTGGCCGCGCCGGCAAACTCCTCACCCAGATGATCGAAGCGATGGGCCTGCGCCGCGAAGACGTCTATATCTGCAACGTCGTCAAATGCCGCCCGCCCGAAAATCGCCTGCCCGAGAAGGACGAAATCGCCACCTGTTCGCCTTTCCTGATGCGCCAGCTCGCCGCCATCGGCCCCAAGGTAATTTGTGCCCTCGGCAGCTGTGCCTCGCAAACCCTGTTGCAGACGACCGAAGGAATCTCCCGCTTCCGCGGCGAATGGTTTGACTTCCGCGGCTCCAAATTCATAGCCACCTACCATCCTGCCTATCTGCTCCGCAACCCCGGCGCCAAGGGCGAAGTCTGGAAGGACCTGCAGAAGGTGATGGCCGTGCTGGGACTCAAGCCCAAACGCAAATAATCTCCGCAACCAATCCATCGTGAAAAATTCCCTCGGACTCATTCTCGGCCTCACCGCCGCTCTTTGCTGGGGACTTTCCGACTTCGTCGCGCGCTTTGTCTCGCGGCGCATCGGCGCGTACCGCGCGCTGCTGTTCATGCAGTTGATCGGTTTTGCCGCACTCACTGCCTTTCTCGTCGCCAGCGGCGGATTCTCGCGCGCCGCCATCTCCAATTGGCACCCCTGGGCGCTTGCGTTTCTGGCAGGTAGTCTCAACACAATCGGATCGCTCGCGCTCTACTTCGCGTTTGAAGTCGGAGTGCTCACCGTCGTCGCGCCGATTTCCTCGAGTTATCCGGCAATCACCGTGGTGCTGGCGCTTCTCAGCGGCGAACACATCCGCGCTCTGAACGCCGCCGGCCTTTTCCTAACGCTCGTGGGCCTCCTTCTGGCGGCCACATCTTTTTCTCCCCCTCCAGGCGTGGAGGTGCCGCAGACGAACTCTCCCAGCTGGCTGTCGAAGGGCGTCGGCTGGGCGATTGTTTCCTTGATCTCTTTCGGGATCATGTTCTGGTTCCTCGGTTTCCACGTGCTGCCGGTTCTCGGTGCCGGGCTGTCGGTCTGGGTGATCCGTCTCGCAACTTCCTCCATGCTGCTTCTCGCCGCTGCGCCGTCGCGCCAAAGCATTCGCCTGCCAAGCGGGAGCGTCTGGTGGCTGCTCGTAATCATGGGCCTGATGGACACCACCGCCTACACCGCCAATAACGCGGGCCTCCAAAGCGGCCCCGTATCGATCATCACGGTTGTCGCTTCGTTGTACGGCGCGGTGACCGTATTTCTCTCCTCGATATTTCTCCGCGAACGTCTCAAGGCAACACAGTGGCTCGGCGTAGCCCTGATTTTCGCCGGCATCGTACTCGTGAATCTCTAAGCCAATTCCTCGCCGTAATCGGCAGTCGGCGCCCAGTCAGCGGCAACCGAAAGTCGCTGTTACACTATTGCGTCCATGTCTCAATTCACGCCTCAACGCTACTGCGAGGTCGCGCTTCCCGTTCCGCTGCGCTCGACTTTTTCCTATGCGGTGCCTTCCGCGCTAAACGGCCAAACGCTCGTAGGGCGCCGCGTAGTCGTGCCGTTCCGCAACCGCCCCATGATTGGCGTAGCGCTGTCCGAATCCGATCGAGCGCCCGATCCTGCCCGCATCAAGTCCCGCATAAGAGAAATAGCCGAGGTGATGGATCCCGTTCCAGCCCTCCCGCCCAAGCTGCTCGAACTCGGTCACTGGATCAGCCGCTACTATCTCGCTCCGATTGGGGAAGCATTCCGCGCGATGCTTCCGCCCGAAATTGAACTTCGCCACGATCGCGAATACGCGCTCACCGGCGCCGGACGCGCCCACCTCGAAGAACTCGCCGCCGCCCCCGCGCTAGCCGATATCGAAAACGCCGGACGCAGCCTCCTGCATCGCTTCGAGAAAAGCGGCGAGCCCCTGACGTCCGCGGCAATCCACCGCATGCCCGGAGGCGAAGCCGCCGCCGAACAGCTAGTTCGCCGCGGCTACCTGATCGCGCGTGACGTTGTGCGCCATCGAAAAGCGCGCACGCAAAAAATCGTCGCGTGGAATCCCGCGAACGCCGCCGGCGAATCTTCCGCCAAGCCCGATCCCGCCGAGGAAAAAATCCGCGAAGTGCTCACGGCCACGCGCGGCCCGCTACCGCTGCATCTGCTCGTGGAAAAGGCCGGCGTCTCCCGTTCGGCCATCCTTCGCCTGGAGAAGAAAGGCCGCCTCCTGACGTGGGAAGAGGCGCTCACCACACCCGAGGATTCCTGGGACACCGACTTCACCCCGCCCGCCAACGTGCTCAACGCCGAGCAAAGAGAAGCCCTCGGCGAAATCTGGCGCTGGCTCGTGGCGGGCAAATTCGCCGCAGCCCTTCTCCACGGCGTAACCGGCAGCGGCAAGACGGAGGTGTATCTAGGCGCGATCGACGCCGCCCTCTCGCGCGGCAAGACCGCCATCGTGCTCGTTCCCGAGATCGCGCTGACGCTCTGGGTCGGCCGCCTGGTCCGCGCGCGGTTCGGCGAACACGTGGCCGTCCTGCACAGTGCCTTGCCGGACATCGAACGCGCCCGCGAATGGTGGCGCGTGCGGCACGGACACGTCCGCGTCGTAGTAGGCACGCGCTCCGCGATCTTCGCACCCCTCGAAAATCTCGGCCTCATCATCGTCGACGAAGAGCAGGAATCGAGCTACAAGCAGGAAGAAGTCCCCCGCTATCACGGACGCGATACCGCCGTCTATCGCGCGCGTCTCGAAGGAGCCGTCGTGCTCCTTGGCTCCGCCACCCCTTCGCTGGAGACGTTCCACAACGCCCGCGTCGAGAAGTATCGCCTGCTCACGCTGGCCTCGCGCGTCGAGAACCGCCCGCTCGCCGAAGTTCGCATCGTCGACCTGCGCGAAGAGTTCCGCCGCGAGCACCGCGCCCCGCCCGTGTCGGAAGCCCTGCGAGCCGCCATCGCATTGCGTCTCGAAGAGGGCACGCAGGCGATGGTGCTCATCAACCGCCGCGGCTATTCCTGGTCGATGCTCTGCCGCAGTTGCGGCTCGGTGGTGCAGTGCCAGAATTGCAGCATCGCGCTGACCTATCACAAGAGCCGCCAGCGCCTCGAGTGCCACTACTGCGGCTATTCGATCCGCCCGCCCAAGGAATGCCCGAAATGCCACGCGGAATATTTATATTTCGTGGGAGACGGCGCCGAGCGCGTGGACGAATATCTCCGCGAGCAGTTCCCCAAAGCCCGCATCGCCCGCCTCGACCGCGACACGGTCCGCACCAAGCGCGAATACCAGCAAGTACTCGGCGCCTTCGCAGCAGGTGAAATCGATATCCTCGTAGGCACGCAGATGGTCGCCAAGGGGCACGACTTCCAGCGCGTCACGTTGGTGGGCGTAGTCGCCGCCGATCTCGCGCTAGGACGCCCGGACTTCCGCGCGGCCGAACGCACGTTCCAACTGCTAACGCAGGTAGCGGGCCGCGCCGGCCGCGGAGAACTCTCAGGAGAAGTGTTGGTCGAGACGTATTACCCCGAGCACTACGCCATTCAATACGCCGTCCAGCAGGATTACGTGTCGTTCTACGAAAAAGAAGCCCATTTCCGCCGCGTCCTGCACTACCCGCCCTTCGCCGCGCTCGCCACCGTCCTGGTGCGTGATCGCAAAGTAGAAAACGCCATCCGCTGGTCGCGCGCCCTGGCGGGCTATTTCGCTCCCTTTGAAGAAAAAGGAGTGAAGGTGTTAGGCCCGGCGGCAGCCCCGCTAGCGCGCCTGCGCAATGAATATCGCTTCCAGCTAGTGCTGAAGTCGCTACACCGGTCCGCGCTCGCGCAAGCGCTGAGCGGCTGCCTCGATTTCTGCGCCTCGAAAGAAATTCCCGAAACCGCCGTGATCGTGGACGTCGACCCCACAAGCCTTTCGTAGCGGCAGCGGTCTTCAGGTCGCTGACCAGAAGCAATCTCATAAGCGGAACTCGTCAGGGCACGGCTTCAGCCGTGCCAAAAATGCACTGTGGACAAAGAGGGGTTTAAGCCCTGAGATGGACAAACTTGCCGGTCGCAGTATTTATGAGATAGATGAGTTCTAGCGGCTCAGCGCGGGTGTAGCCGTAAAGCAGG
>Ga0265325_10002402_pt1 | contig 12664 bp, 12 predicted proteins | sample 41420metaG_FD_202090 | JGI IMG/M metagenome (GOLD analysis project Ga0265325, IMG submission 202090) | Rhizosphere microbial communities from Carex aquatilis grown in University of Washington, Seatle, WA, United States - 4-14-20 metaG | ecosystem: Host-associated > Plants > Roots > Rhizosphere...
GTGAAAGGCAAGGCGCGGATGCGCTGGGGCGAGCATTTGCAGTTCACCGCGGAAGCCGGCCCCGGCGATTTCATCTATGTGCCGCCTTACGTACCGCATCAGGAGATCAACGCCAGCCGCGACGAGGTGCTGGAATGCGTGCTGGTGCGCTCCGACGGCGAGGCGGTCGCGATCAATCTCGACATCGAGCCGGTCGAAAAGCCAGAGACGGTGCTGTGGGTCGATCCGGTGCATCGCCATCCGGATGAAAAGAAATAGAAGATACATTCGTCATTCCGGGGCGACGCGTAGCGTCGAACCCGGAATCTCGAGGTTCCGGGTTCGCTCGCTACGCGAGCGCCCCGGAACGACGCCTGTGCGAGTGGACATTGTGCCGCCACTCGTCGTTCTCAGTTCATCCGGCGTTGAGCTGCTGCTCCAGATCGTGCAGCACCTGATAGCACGGCAGCACCTGGGCGACGCTCGAGTTCGGTTCGCGACCATCGCGGATGGCGGCGAAGAACTCGCGGTCCTGCAGCTCGATGCCATTCATCGACACGTCGACCTTGGAGACGTCGATCTTCTCTTCCTTGCCGTTGAAGAGGTCGTCGTAGCGGGCGATGTAGGTGCCGGTGTCGCCGATGTAGCGGAAGAAGGTACCGAGCGGGCCGTCGTTGTTGAAGGACAGGCTGAGCGTGCAGATCGCGCCGTTGGCCGCCTTGAGCTGGATCGACATGTCCATCGCGATCCCGAGCGCCGGGTGGATCGGTCCCTGGACCGCGTTGGCCTTCACGACCGGCGAGCGCGTCTGGTAGGCGAACAGGTCCACGGTATGGGCCGCATGATGCCACAACAGATGGTCGGTCCAGCTGCGCGGCTGGCCCAGCGCGTTCATGTTCGAGCGGCGGAAGAAGAAGGTCTGAACATCCATCTGCTGGATGTTGAACTCGCCGGCCACGATCTTCTTGTGCACCCATTGATGGCTGGGATTGAAGCGCCGGGTGTGGCCGCACATCGCCACCAGCCCGCTCTTCTTCTGCAAGTCGACGACGGCCTGCGCATCAACAAGCGAATCCGCGAGCGGAATCTCGACCTGCACATGCTTGCCGGCCTTCAGGCAGGCGATGGATTGTGCCGCGTGCATCTGCGTCGGCGTGCAGAGGATCACCGCGTCGACCTCTTTCAGCGCGAGGCTGTCGGCGAGGTCTGTGGAGGCATGCGCGATGCCGTATTTGGCGGCGACTTCCCTGGTCGGCTCCAGCCTGCGGCCGACCAGCGACACAACCTCGACGCCGTCGATGTTCTTGATGCCGTCCAGATGCTTGATGCCGAACGCGCCGGCCCCGGCCAGCGCCACTTTGATCGTCTTGGTCACGTCAGTTGTTCTCCAGAATCAGATGGCCCACGGCGGTGTTGCTGGCGGGCACATGGTAGAAGCGATGCCGCGTCGTCAGCGGCTTGCCGCCGTTGACATCGTCCATGGCGCCGCGCGCGATCAGCCACATCACGAGCTCGATGCCCTCGCTGCCGGCCTCGCGGACGTAGTCGATGTGCGGCGTGGCGGCGAGCTTTTCCGGCTCGGCAATCAGCTTGTCGAGGAAGGCCTGGTCCCATTCCTTGTTGATCAGCCCGGCGCGCGGCCCCTGCAGCTGATGGCTCATGCCGCCGGTGCCCCAGATCTGCACGTTGAGCGGCTCGTCATAGGACTCGATCGCCTTGCGGATCGCCTTGCCGAGCATGTAGCAGCGCCGGCCCGAGGGGACCGGATACTGCACGACATTGACGGCAAACGGGATCACCGGGCACGGCCAGGCCTGCGGCTGGCCGCACATCAGGCTCATCGGTACCGTGAGGCCGTGGTCGACCTCCATCTTGTTGACGATGGTGAGATCGAAATCGTCCTGGATCACGGATTGCGCGATATGCGCCGCGAGCTTCGGATGGCCGATCACCTTGGGCACCGGGCGCGGACCCCAGCCCTCGTCAGCGATCGCGAACTCCGGCGCGGTGCCGATCGCAAAGGTCGGGATGATGTCGAGGCTGAAGGCGTTGGCGTGATCGTTGTAGACGAGGAAAATCACGTCCGGCTTGTTATCCTTCAGCCATTGCTTGGAGAACTCGTAGCCCTTGAACACCGGCTGCCAATACGGCTCGGCGGTCTTGCTGAGGTCCAGCGCGGCGCCGACCGCCGGAATGTGCGAGGTGTAGACGCTCGCTGAGATATGGGCCATCACTTCTTCTCCCCGGTGTAGCGGTTGCCTTCGATCGAGCGGCCACCGCCGACCATCATGTTGCGGTATTCCTCTTCGCTCATTCCGGTCATGCTTCCGGCCATCTGCTGGAAGCTTTTGCCGTCGGTCGCGCCGATCTTGGAGAGAAAATAAATATTGCCGCCGAGCTCGATGCAGCGATTGAGATCGCGCGCGAGCACGGCCTCTTTCTGGTCCTCGCTCATCGGCCATTCGTCGAGATAAGCGCGCTCATTGGCCTTGAAGCGGGCGCGGTTCTCCGCCTTCATCAGCGACATGCAGAACTGGTTCAGATGATAGCCCTGGCGCGACATGTCGGCGTCGAAGATCGTGGTGCCGGGCACATCCATATAGGGTTTGTCGAGCGACATCGGATCGTCTCCTCAGGATTGTTCGGGCCAATACAGCCGCATTGGATTGTCGACCAACAGCTTGCGCTGCAGCTCGGGCGTGGTCGCAATGTGCGGAATGAAATCGACCAGCAGGCCGTCATCGGGCATGTGGTCCTTGAGATTGGGGTGCGGCCAGTCGGTGCCCCACAGCACGCGATCGGGGAAGGTCTCGACGATGCGCCGGGCGAACGGGATCACGTCGCGATAGGCGTTCTGCTCGCCGTTGAGCGCGGGCGGACCCTTGACCGACAGCCGCTCCGGGCAGCTCACCTTGGACCAGACGTTCCGGTGCTCGCGCATGAATTTTACGAACAGCTCGAATTCGGGGCCGTCGACCGGCTTGGTCACGTCGGGCCGCCCCATATGGTCGACCACGATCGTAGTCGGCAGCGAGGTGAAAAAATCCCACAATTCGGGCAGATCCACCGCCTCGAAATAGATCACGACATGCCAGCCCAGTTTGGCAATACGGCCGGCGATCTCGATCAGTTCGTCCTTGGGCGTGAAATCGACCAGGCGCTTGACGAAATTGAAGCGCACACCGCGCACGCCGGCGTCGTGCATGGCCTTCAGTTCGGCGTCGCCGACGCTGCGTTTGACGGTGGCGACGCCCCGCGCCTTACCACCGGAATGGACGAGCGCATCGACCATCGCGCGATTGTCGGCGCCGTGGCAGGTCGCCTGCACCACCACATTGCGGGCGAAGCCGAGATGGTCGCGCAGCGCGTATAGCTGCTGCTTGGAGGCGTCGCAGGGCGTGTATTTGCGCTCCGGCGCGAACGGGAACTCGGCGCCCGGGCCGAACACATGGCAATGCGCGTCCACGGCGCCGGCCGGTACCCTGAAGCGCGGCTTCGAGGGGCCGTCGTACCAGTCCAGCCAGCCGGGTGTCTTTTGAAATTGAGTCTTCTGGGATTCCATCGCTGCCTGTCTCATTCCTTTGACTTTATCATGCCGAGGATCCGGTCGGCTTCGGTGCGCCAGTCGGGACTCTTGGCAAATTCCCTGGTGCCCTTCGGACCGAACAGGCCCTCGTCCGCGAGATCCGCAACCCAGGCCTGGCGCTCGGCCGTGCCCTGTGCCGACCACGGCGTCAGGCCGATCTCGCGCACGGTCTCGGCCACCTCGCGCACTTCTTCGCTGCGGCGCCGGCCGTGTTCGATGACGCGCTGGAAGAAATAGGCGCCCTGCTTCTCCCAGTTGATGCCGGGAAACGTCTCCGCCAGCGACGCCAGCACCGCGTCCTCGACGCCATAGGCCCGCGCGGTGGTGAAACTTTCGATCACCATCGCTTCCAGGCCCTTGATCATGACGCTGCGGCACATCTTGACCGCCGAGGCGATGCCGAGCTGATCGCTCGCGACCTTGGCGTCGAAGCCGAGTTCCATCAGCAGTGGCGCCAGATCCCGGGCGCTGCCGCCGCCCAGCAGCAAGGGCACCTTGATCCGGTACGGCGGGACCGACGTCATCACCGCGCCTTCGACATAGCGCCCGCCGGCGCCATCGATCAAGTCCGCCGCGCGCCGCTTTGCGCCGGGAGAGGCCGAGTTGAAGTCGAGAAACCATGCACCTTTTCTCACAGCGGGCGCGCAAGCACTCGCCACCGGCACGGCTTGGCTCGCCGTGACCGCAGAAACGATCAAATCTGCCTTTGCCGCGAGATCGGCGTGCGAGGAAGCAAGCTGGACGCCAAAGGTTCCCGCATGATCCCGCAGCGGTCCGGCCTGATCGCCGCCGAGCTTGATGTCGTAGGCGCTGACCTTGACGTCCTGCTTGCGCAGGTCCTCGGCCAGGATGCGGCCGACCTCGCCGTAGCCGACGAGACCCACATGCCACTGGTTGGAAGCGACGGACATGACCATCAATCGATATATTTGAGGCCGGCTTTCGCCAGCGGTTCGCGCATCTTGTACATGTCGAGGCCCAGCACCCCGGCCGCGAGCTTTTCGCGCTTCTCGCCTTCGTTGGCCTCGCGCGCCTCCGCCGCGTCAGCCACCTGCTGGGCAACGCCCGCGGGAACGACGACGACGCCGTCGATGTCGGCGATCACCACGTCGCCCGGGTTCACCAGCGCGCCGGCGCAGACCACCGGGATGTTCACCGAGCCGAGCGTCGCCTTCACCGTGCCCTTGGCGCTGATCGCCTTCGAGAATACCGGGAACTGCATTTCGGTCAGGTCCGCCACGTCGCGCACACCGCCGTCGATGACGAGCCCCTTGGCGCCGCGGGCACGAAAACTGGTCGCCAGCAGGTCGCCGAAGAAGCCGTCGGTATTCTCCGCGGTGCAGGCCGCGACCACCACGTCGCCCGGCTGCAACTGCTCGGCCACCACATGCATCATCCAGTTGTCGCCGGGCTGCAGCAGCACGGTGACCGCGGGCCCACAAGCCTTCGCGGTCGGATAGATCGGCCGCATGTAAGGCTGCATCAGGCCGACGCGGCCCATCGCCTCGTGGATGGTGGCGACACCGAAGCGCGACAGTTTTTCCACTGCCGCCTTGTCGGCGCGGACGATGTTGCGCTTGACGATACCGAGATCGTTCATCGGGGTGCTCATGCTACTTGCCCTTCGCTTTCAGCGCGGCATCGAGGCGCGGAAACACGCGTCGCGCGTTGCCCTCGTACACTTTTTGCCTGTCCTCGGCGGTGAGGTTCATGGTGCCTTCGATGTAGCGCTTGGTGTCGTCATAGGGGAATCCGGTTTCGGGATCGATGCCGCGCACCGCGCCGATCATCTCGCTGGCGAACAGGATGTTTTCGACGGGAATGACCCCGGTCAGGAGGTCGATGCCCTTCTGGTGATAGACGCAGGTGTCGAAGAAGATGTTGTGCAGCAGGTGGTCCTTCAGCAGCGGCTTCTTCAGCTCCTGCGCGAGGCCGCGGAAACGGCCCCAATGATAGGGTACCGCGCCGCCACCATGCGGGATCAGGAATTTGAGCTTTGGAAAATCCTTGAACAGGTCCGAGGTCAGGCACTGCATGAAGGCCGTGGTGTCGGCGTTCAGATAATGCGCGCCCGTGGTGTGGAAGCAGGCGTTGCAGCTGGTGGACACGTGAATCATGGCGGGGATGTCGAGCTCCACCATCTTCTCATAGATCGGGTACCAGTGCCGGTCCGACAGCGGCGGCGAGGTCCAGTGACCGCCCGACGGATCGGGGTTCAGATTGATGCCGACGAAGCCGTACTCCTTGACGCATTTCTCGAGCTCGGGGATGCAGGTCCTGGGATCGACGCCCGGCGACTGCGGCAGCATCGCGGCACCGATGAAGGAGTCGGGGAACAGCTTGCTGACGCGCGCGCACAGCTCGTTGCAGATCGCCGCCCAGGTCGAGGATACCTGGAAGTCGCCGATATGGTGCGCCATGAAGCTGGCGCGCGGGCTGAAGATGGTGAGGTCGCTGCCGCGCTCCTGCATCTTCTTGAGCTGGTTGTTGACGATGCTCTCGCGCAGCTCGTCATCGCTGATCTTGAGCTCGCTGACCTTCGGCATGGCCGAGGGATCCTTGATGCCCGCGATCTGCCGGTTGCGCCAATCCTCAAGCGCCTTCGGCGCCGTGGTGTAGTGGCCGTGTACGTCGATGATCAATTTTCTCTCCTTCCGGGACGGCGGCCGACAAGACCGGTACTTGGCGCCGCCGCTTCCTTCCCAAATCCCAACTTCTATTCTGCCGCCTCTAGTCTCGACTTCGGCGCCCAGACCGATCCGGGAATCATGACCTCGCCGCGCATCAACAGCCGCGCGGTGCGCAGCAGAGCGGCGCGGGTCACATTCTCTGGATTGGCCGGATCCACCTCGATCTCGACGCTGAACTCGCCGGTCGGATGTTCGACCGATATTTTCTTGACGTTGCCCGCCGGCACCGACGCGATGCCTTGCGTGGTCGAACCGTCGAGCACGCAGGCGGTCGCCACCGTCACCGCCGCCAGCACGCCGATCGCGTCGTGGCAGACATGCGGAATGAAGCTGCGCGTGCAGATGCTGCCGCCGGTGCGCGGCGCCGATATCAGCGTCATCTTCGGGTAGTTCTTGGCCGTGACGTCGCCGAGCTTCATCGCATGGCCGCAGGCGATCCGCAGCCGCTCGATCCGCGTCTTCAGTTCGGTATCCGCATTCATCTCGTCGACGCTCTCATAGCCGGTGCGGCCGACGTCGCTGGCCTTGAAGATCACCAAGGGCATGCCGTTGTCGATGCAGGTCACCTCAATGCCATCGATGGTATCGCGGACATTGCCGGTGGGAAGCAGCCCGGGCGCGACCGAGCCCGCGGTATCGAGGAAGTTGACCGTGATCGGGGCCGAGGTTCCCGGCGCGCCGTCAATGCGGGCATTGCCCTCGTACTCGACATGGCCGTTCGGCGTCTGCACCGTGATGTCGCATTGCATATCGGTGTTGAGCGTCAGCACGCGCAACGTGGTGGTATCGCCCTTGGGCTTGACCATGCCGGTCTCGAGCGCGAACGGCACCACGGCGGCAAGCATGTTGCCGCAGTTGGGCGTGGTGTCGACGGTGTCCTTGTCGGGCTGCAATTGGGCAAACAGGAAATCGAGATCGACGCCGGGCTTGCTGCCCCTGGACACGATGCCGACCTTGGAGGTCAGCGGGTGTGCGCCGCCGAGCCCGTCGATCTGGCGCTTGTCGGGGGAACCCATTACCGACAGCAGCACCTTGTCGCGCGTCGGCAGGTCGGACGGCAAATCGCTGGCCTTGAAGAACGGCCCTCGCGAGGTGCCTCCACGCATGAAAAGACAGGGGATCGCGGTTTGCATCGGTCTCTCCGCTCACATCTGGAATGGCATGGCTGAACTCGCTGGCCGGCGTATCCGCCGATGCCGCACCACGGCGGCAGCGCTTGCCGGTTGGTCTCGTTCAAAGATTACTCCAACAGCATCCATTACTCGACCCTGATATTGGCTTGCTTGAGGATCGGCCCCCATTTGGCGGCCTCCGCCCGCATATAGGCATCGAAATCCTGCGGCGAGCTGCCGACCGGCACGGCGCCGAGCTTGTCGAAGGCCGCCAGAACCGTGGGATCCCTAAGCGTGGTCAGCAGGTCGCCGTTGATCTTCGTCACCAGTTCCGGCGCCATGCGGGCCGGTCCCAGAAAACCCCACCACACCGAAGTTTCGTAACCGGGTACGCCGGATTCCGCCACGGTGGGCACATCCGGCATCGTCTTCGAGCGGGCAGCGGTGGTCACCGCGATCGCTCGAACAAAGCCGCCATTGAGCTGGCCCACAACTTCCGGCAATGGATTGATGCTCATGGGGATGTCGCCGGCCAGCACCGCCGTGAGCGCGGGCGCCCCACCCTTGTAGGGAATGGCGAGGATCTTGACATCCGCCATGTAGTTGAGCAGTTCACCGGCGAGATGCGCTGACGTGCCATTGCCGGACATTCCGTACGACAACGAGTCAGGCTTCTGCTTAGCCGCGGCAAGCAGCTGCTGCAGATTCCTGACGTCACTTTTCTGGGATACGACGATGGCCAGCGGCGAACTCGCGACCTCGGTAATCGCGGTGAAATCCTTGAAGGTATCGTAGGGCAGCTTCGGATAGAAAAACTGGTTCAGGGGATGACCGCTCGCGACCAGGATCAGCTTGTAACCGTCCGGCGCGGATTGGGCCAACGTCTGGGAAGCTATGATGCCTCCGGCCCCCGGACGATTTTCGATGACCGGCTGCTGGCCCCAGATCTTCGATAGCGACTGACCGATGGTGCGCGCCAGCACGTCCACGGCACCGCCGGCCGAATAGGGAACATAGATGGTCACCGGCCGTGTCGGAAAGGGCTCGGCGTGCGCGCTCCAGTTCGCGAATGAAACGGACGCAGCGAGGCCGGCGACGCGGATGAACCTGGACAGAACCAGCACTAATCAACACTCCTTGAGTGGGTCATTCTTTTCAACTCACGCGACGACCGACATCCGCGCATTATTTGGACTCCGACGTCATGGCGCCGCGCAAGCCGGCGCGTGCAATCGCGGCCTCGATCAAACCTTCTGATTTCGTCTCCCTGGTGAATTTCTCCACGAACGCCCTGCCCTGATCCCTTCCCTTGGGAATCGCGATGGCATGTCGCTCGACGCCCCAATGGCCGTCGAGGATCCTGGCTCCCGGCAGTTTTTCCGTCATTTCGAACAAGGTCGCCTTGTTGGTCGCGAAGGCATCGAGCTGATCGGCAGCCATCATGTCGACCGCGGCGCCGACGGTGACCACGCGAACGATCTCCGCGGATTTGAGGTCCCGCGACAACACGCCATCGGATGAACTTCCCTTGGTCACGCCGACGCGGACGCCGGGTTTGTCGATGTCGCCCGGCGTCGAGATGGCGGATTTTTGCGGCACCAGATAGCCAAGCTCGATCTCGAGGTAAGGCGTGCCGAAATCCATATCCTTGGCCCGCTCGGCGGAGGCGTTGGTGAAGGCCATGTCGACCTGCGCCGTCTTCACCGCTTCGAGCACCTCGGCGTTCTTGGAAAACACCACGGGCTCATAGGGAACGCCAAGCCGCCGCGCGAACTCCTTGCCGAGATCATAGCCGACGCCGCGCGGTCCGCCCGATGGCGCATCCGGCAATATCGACGTCGGCGTTCCCGGATAAAGCCCGACCCTCAGCTTTCCGGTCGGCGCCAGGATCGCCTGAACGTCCGGATCGGCCGCGCCCGCGGCGCCCGCTCCGGTCGCGGCCAGCGATCCGGCGATCGCAAGACCCGCAATGAATTTGAACATCATGCGGCGCATGGGGTTTGCCGGCTCAACCAACACGTGATTATTCCCCATCGAACTTGCTTCACTGGCCACCGATATGCTCACGGTTCGCGTTTCTTACCCAAATCTAGAATTTGAACAGACGTACGGGATTGTCGACCAGGAGCTTTTGCCGGGTTGCGGGTTCCGGCGCATACAGCGGAATGAGATCAACCAGATCGCCGTCATTCGGCATGATCCTGACATTCGGGTGCGGCCAGTCCGTTCCCCAGATCACGCGGTCCGGCGCGTTGTCGATCAGGCTCCTGGCGAACGGGACCGAGTCATGGAACGGAGGGCCTGAGGCCGAGGCTCGCTCGAGCCCTGTAATCTTGACCCAGCACTTCTCGTCGTTCTTCTGGAGTTCGAGCAGCGCCTTGAATTCAGGATCATCCAGGCCCTTGGCCGCGGCGATCGTACCCATGTGATCGATGACATAGGTGGTCGGCAGCGCGGTCAGGATCGGCGTGAACTCGCGGATGCTTCCCGGCTCGAGATAGATATCGACATGCCAGCCGATGGCGGCCGCCCGATCGACAAGACGCTTGAACGCGTTCATGTCGCCAACGCCGCCCAGCCGCTTGAGGAAGGCAAAGCGGCACCCCCTTATCCCGGCCTTGTCGAGGGCCAGAAGATCCGCGTCCGACATCGCATGATTAATATTCGCGATGCCTTTATATTTGCCGCCACTCTGCGCGATGGCGTCCGTGACGACCCGATTGTCGAACCCGTGCAGGGTTGCATTGACGATCACGGCACGTTCGACGCCGATCTTTTCATGCAGGGCACGAAACATCGGCAGCGGCGCGTCGGGAGGCGTGTACGGCCGCGTCGGCGAGAACGGATATTCGGCGGCGGGACCGAAAATGTGAGTATGCGTGTCGACCGTGCCCACAGGCACCTTGAAGACCGGCGTTTTCGTGTTCTTGTCCGGGCCGGGAATTTCAGGGATCGATTTCGTTTCGGGAGCCGCATTCTCCGCTGCCTGCGATTGTCCCGCGGCAAGCGTCGACGTCGCACCGAGGCACGCAGCACCCCCGAGAAACGTCCGTCTAAGCATGCTGGCGTGCTCCCGTTTCTTAATCCGGCCCGGTACACCGGGAGATTATTGGACCCTGACCGGGTCGAGTTCCCCCGGAGCGGCGGTCGTTACGCCTGTAGATGGTTCAGCTGGCTGCCGCGTGTCAGGCGAGCCCGGCCGAAGGCACTTTGGCGAGCCGGCCAGCCTTCCGCCAGCGGCGCGACCCCTATATCAGCTATCGCAATTCAGCATGGCTTAACCGTGCCAACTATGCCGAAAATGATCAGGCCGGAAGCTCGCGCACCAAGCCGGTCAAGAGCCGCATCGTGTGCTGGGTCAGGGGCGTGGGGCGCCGGTGCGCCGAGATCGCCAGGCAAAGCACGCTGACCGGCGTCGGGTCCACGAGCCGGCGCGTCACCAGTTCACCCGCGCGCGCGGAAGCGGCCACGCCGCTGGCGGTGAGCACCGCGTAGCCATAGCCGGCGCAGACCAGATCGATGATGGACGGGACGCTCGATACCTCCCAGGCAATGTCGAGCTTGATGCCGGCCAGCGCCGCCTGGGTATCCAGCAGCCGGCGCATGGCGTGGATCCGCTCCGGGACGATCAGCGGATAACGCGACAGTTCCTTCATCGGCAGCGGCGGCAATGCGGCGCGCTTCCGCTTGCCCTTGGGCGCATGACTGACCAATCCGAGCTGTTCCTGAAGCAGCGGCGTGATTTCGAGCCCCGGCTGCGCCTCCGGGTTGTAGACCAGACCGATGTCGATGCGGCCGGTGGTCACCCACTCGACGATGTGGGTCGATAACCCCTCGACGATCGCAAGCCGGGCGGCGGGAAGCTCCTTCTTGAAGCGGTCGATCAAAGGCAGCGTGAGCTGGCGGCCCATGCTCGGCGGCAACCCGATGGTTACCCGACCGACCGGCTCGTCGCGGCTAGCGCCCAAATCCTCGCGCGCATGCGCCATCAGCTGCAGCACCGCCACGCTGTGGTCGAACAGCCGCTTGCCGGCGTCCGTCAGCGTGACGCCCCGGCCGTTGCGCAGGAACAGTTGCTGGTGCAGCTCGGTCTCGAGGCTGCGCACCTGCCGGCTCAGCGCCGGCTGCGCGATGTCGAGCACCACGGCGGCCTTGCTGAAGCTGCCGAGCTCAGCCACCTGCACGAAATATTCGAGCTGCTTGAGGTTCATGAAGCGGCCAGATCAGGACGAAATCGACCTTAAGTCAACGCCCCGGACCAGGACCTATCGCCGCTATTGCTTGGGAATCCCGGCCTTCTCGATCACCTTTTGCCATTTGTCGATATCGGACTTCAGCCGCGCCGAGATCTCCTCCGGCATCGAGCCCTTTGCCTCGATGCCAAGCTCGAGCAATCGCTTCCTGACGTCCGGTTCGCTGAGTATCTCCTGCAGCGCCTGATTCAGTGTTTTGATGACTTCAGGCGGCGTACCGGCCGGAGCAAACAGCGCATTCCAGGAGACGACGTCGTAATTGGCAACGCCGGATTCCTGCAAGGTGGGCAGATCCGGGGTGCTCTCCGAGCGCACCGGCCCCGACGACGCCAATGCCCGGATCTTCCCTTCGGCGAGATTCCCCTTCATGGACGAGTAGCTGTCGATCATCAGCGCGACGTTACCCTGCATGGTGGACACCAGCAGTTCCGGCGTTCCCCGGTAAGGAATGATCGTGAAATCGATACCCGCCGCGGTCTTGAACAGCTCCGCCGACAGGTTCTGCGTGCTACCGATATTGATGGTCCCGACATTGAGCGTGCCGGGTTTTGCTTTTGCCGCGGCGATGAAATCCGCCAGCGTTTTGAAAGGCGATTCCGCGTTGGTGGCGAACACGAAATCGAAAGTGCCCAAGCTCGAAATCGGCGCGAAATCCTTCAGGGGATCGTAAGGCAAATGGCTGAACAGGGAGACGCTGATCGCGGTTCCGTTGGACAGCAGCGCCAGGGTATATCCGTCCGGCGCGGAAGAGATGACGGTTCGGGCCGCGGCGATGCCGCCGGCGCCGGGCTGGTTCTCGATGTAGAAGCGGCCCCCGAGCTTGCCACCGAGCCTCTCGGCAATGACCCGCGCGGTAATGTCGGCAACGCCGCCCGCCGCGAACGGCAGCACGATCCGCACGGGCTTGCTCGGATATTTGGTCTCCGCGCCGGCCTGACGCTGCAGGAAAGCAAGCCCCAGCAGAACCAGTACGGTGAGGAGCACCCGGACCAGCGTCCGGGTGGCGTTATAATTGGGGTCTCTCATGGGCATCTTTCCAAAATC
>Ga0265325_10002405_pt1 | contig 12647 bp, 9 predicted proteins | sample 41420metaG_FD_202090 | JGI IMG/M metagenome (GOLD analysis project Ga0265325, IMG submission 202090) | Rhizosphere microbial communities from Carex aquatilis grown in University of Washington, Seatle, WA, United States - 4-14-20 metaG | ecosystem: Host-associated > Plants > Roots > Rhizosphere >...
AACCAGGTGCAGATTTCCACGCTTTTGTCGATCAAGACCGGCGGCTGCCCGGAGGATTGCGGCTATTGCTCGCAAAGCGCTTCGCACGAGACCGGCTTGAAAGCCTCCAAGCTGATGGACGTTACCGCGGTCGTGGCCGACGCCAAGGCTGCCAAGCGCGCCGGCGCCACCCGCTTCTGCATGGGCGCCGCCTGGCGCTCACCCAAGGACAAGGACCTTGATGCAGTTTGTGAGATGGTCAGCGAAGTGAAATCGCTTGGCCTGGAGACTTGCGTCACGCTCGGGATGCTGACGCCGGATCAGGCGGGCAAGCTGAAGCAGGCGGGTCTGGACTATTACAACCACAACCTCGACACCTCGCCCGAATATTACGAGCAGATCATCACCACCCGCACATATCAGGACCGTCTCGACACGCTGGAGGCAGTTCGCGAGGCCGACATCCATGTCTGCTGCGGCGGCATCGTCGGCATGGGCGAGAGCGAAGCCGACCGCGTCGGCATGATCCACGCGCTCTGCACCCTGCCCGCCCATCCCGAGAGCGTGCCGATCAATATGCTGATGCGCGTGGAAGGCACCAAGCTGGCCGACGCCGCGCCACTCGACGCGCTCGACTTCGTGCGCACCATCGCGGTGGCGCGCATCTCTATGCCGAAGTCCTTTGTGCGGCTATCTGCCGGGCGCGAATATATGAGCGACGAAGCGCAGGCGCTGTGCTTCCTGGCGGGCGCGAACTCGATCTTCTACGGCGAGAAGCTGCTGACGACTCCCAACCCGGACGCACACAAAGGCCGCCAACTTCTGGCACGGCTGGGCATGACCGCGATGGTGCCGTGACAGACTGGTTCTCTCGCGGCTTTCCGCATATCTGGCTGCCCTACACGCAGATGAAGACGACGCCCGCGCCGTTCGCTGCCGTGCGCACGCAGGGCACGCGCATCACGCTCGCTGATGGGCGCGAACTGGTGGACGGCGTCGCCTCGTGGTGGACTGCGGTTCACGGCTATAACCATCCCCACATCGTGGAGGCCATCGAGAAACAAGTTCGCGTCATGCCCCATGTAATGCTCGGCGGGCTGCTGCACGAACAGGCCGCGACGCTGGCCGCGCGGCTGGCGGCGATCCTGCCCGGCGGGCTGACGCGCGTCTTTTTCTCGGACTCCGGATCGGTGGCCGTGGAAGTTGCCATGAAGATCGCCACGCAATACTGGCTCAACAAGAATATCCGTGGGCGCACCAAGTTCCTGGCTTTCAAGGGTGGCTATCACGGCGACACCATCGCCACCATGGCGGTGTGCGATCCCGAGGAAGGCATGCACGCCCTCTTCACCGGCCTGTTGCCCGAGCATCACGTCATCGATCTGCCGCGCGACGAAGACACCATCGCCACCTTCGACGCGTTCCTTGAAACCCACGCCGGCGAACTCGCCGGCATCCTGGTCGAGCCTTTGGTGCAGGGCGCGGGCGGCATGGTCTTCCACGACGAGCACACGCTACGCCGTCTGCGCGCCGCCGCCGACAAATATGAACTGCTGCTGATCTTCGACGAGATCTTCACCGGCTTTGGGCGCACCGGGGCGATGTTCGCCTGCGAAGCGGCCGAGGTCGCGCCCGACATCATGACTCTGGGCAAAGGCCTGACGGGCGGCACTCTACCGTTGGCCGCGACCGTTGCCACACAGAAGGTGTTCGACGCCTTCTGGTCCGACGATCCTTTGCACGCCCTGATGCACGGGCCGACTTATATGGGCAACGCGCTGGCCTGCGCGGCGGCCAACGCCTCTCTCGACCTGTTCGAGCGCGAGAACCGACTTCTGCAAGCCGCCGACATCGGAAGATTCCTGGGCGAGCATTTCGGCCATTGCCTCGGTCTGCCCCATGTCGTTGACGTGCGATCGCGCGGCGGCATCGGTGTCGTGGAACTCGACCGCATCGAGGACCTGAATGCGCTGAAACGCCGCTTCGTGGAGGAAGGCGTCTGGGTCCGCCCCTTCCGCAACATCGTGTACCTGACGCCCGCGCTGACCATCAGCGAAGAAGACCTGGCAAGGCTTACGGGCGCGGTTGTGAAGGTTTTGAGTGCATAATTCTTTCACCTCCCCCTTGCGGGGAGGTCGGAGAGCCGAGCAAAGCGAGGCGATCCGGGTGGGGGTCGCTTTCGTCATCAGCCCCCCACCCGGCTCACTTCGTTCGCCGACCTCCCCGCAAGGAGGAGGTAATTAAATGGCGTCATTCCGCCACTTCTCTTTTGGCGCCCGGCGAAGTATGACCCCCCGTAACCTCCAGCCCACGAGTCGCCATGACGCTCCGCCCCATCCGCCGCGCGCTCCTTTCCGTTTCCGATAAATCCGGGCTGGTCGATTTCGCCAAAGGTTTGACGAATCACGATGTCGCGCTGATTTCCACCGGTGGCACCGCCAAGGCGCTGCGCGACGCTGGTCTGAAGGTCGCCGATGTTTCCGACGTCACGGGCTTTCCCGAGATGATGGACGGCCGGGTCAAGACCCTGCACCCCAAGGTCCATGGCGGCTTGCTCGCGCTGCGCGACAAGCCGGACCACGCCGAGGCGATGCGGACGCACGGCATCGAGGGCATCGATCTGTTGGTCTGCAATCTTTATCCCTTCGAGGCGACCGTCGCCAAAGGCGCAAGCTTCGAAGAAACCATCGAGAACATCGACATCGGCGGCCCGGCGATGGTGCGTTCGTCGGCGAAAAACCACGACTGGGTGACGGTGGTGGTCGATCCCGAGGATTACGCCGCCGTGCTGGCCGAGCTTGACGCGAACAAGGGTGCCACGACGCTGACGCTGCGCCGCAAGCTGGCGCAAACCGCCTACGCGCGCACCGCTGCTTACGATGCCGTCGTGTCGGGCTGGTTCGCCGGCGAACTGGCGAAGGACGGCGAAACCGCGCCTCCCCGCCGCCGCGCCTTCGCCGGCCAGTTGCGCCAGTCGCTACGCTATGGCGAGAACCCGCATCAGGAAGCGGCCTTCTATGTCACCGGCGAGAAACGGTACGGCGTTTCAGACGCGCAGCAGATTCAAGGCAAGGAGCTTTCCTACAACAACATCAACGATACCGATGCGGCCTACGAACTCGCCGCCGAGTTCGATCCTACAACCAGCGCGGCGTGCGCCATCATCAAGCATGCCAATCCCTGCGGCGTGGCGCTGGCAGGCACGCTAGCGGAGGCCTATGCCAAGGCGTTGTCGTGCGATCCGGTCAGCGCCTTCGGCGGCGTCGTCGCTTTCAATCGCACGTTGGACGGCGCCACCGCCGAGCAAATTGTCAAACTGTTCACTGAAGTCATCATTGTGCCGGACGCCGATGCCGACGCGCGCCGTATCCTGGCCGCGAAGAAGAATCTGCGCCTGTTGATCGCCGGCGGCTTGCCCGATCCAAACACGGCCGGCCTCACCTTCAAATCCGTCTCCGGCGGGTTCCTGGTGCAGACGCGCGACAACGGCCATGTCGCGCGCGCCGCTCTCAAGATCGTTACCAAGCGCCAGCCGAGCGAATCCGAAATCGCTGACATGCTGTTTGCTTTCACGGTCGGCAAGCACGTCAAGTCGAACACGATTGTCTATGCAAAGGGTCTCGTCACTGCCGGCATCGGCGCTGGTCAGATGAGCCGGGTGGATTCCGCCCGCATTGCGGCCGAAAAGGCACGCCAAGCGGCCAAGGCGGCGGGTTGGGCTGAGCCGATGACCGTCGGGTCCGCAGCGGCCTCCGACGCCTTCTTCCCGTTCCCCGATGGACTGGAGGAAATTGCGGCCGCCGGCGCGACGGCGGTCATCCAGCCGGGCGGCTCGATCCGCGATAACGACGTGATCGCCGCGGCCGATGCCGCCGGCCTGGCTATGGCCTTCACCGGCATGCGGCACTTCCGGCACTAAATTGCCTTCGCGCGCTCTTCCTTCACCCAGATCATTCCGATCAGGCCCACGCCGAGGAAAAGGAAGATCACAAGGAACCCGCCACGCTGGCTGTGCGTCAGCGCCGTCGCCCAGCCGACACTGAGTGTCGCCAGGAACGAGGTGGACTGGCCCGACAGCGAAAACAGCCCGAAGAATTCGGTGATGCGCGCTACCGGCGCGATACGCGCCATCATGGTGCGGGCGTTGGCATAGGAGGCCGACACGCATACCGCTGCGAGATTGGTGGCGCCGAGATAGATGATCTCGGGCCAGGTCCGGAAGAACGGCAGACTGTGCACTGGCGCCGCGTGCACATCGTAGGGGATCACCCAGAAGATGCGGTCCGGCCCCATGGTTATCAGCAGCAACCCGAACAGCAGCGTGCCGCCGACCGACACGAAGATCGCCCGCTTCGAACCCAACGCGTCGTCGAGCCAACCGCCGAAGAACCCGCCCATTACCGCGAAAATCGTGACGACAATTCCGTAGGCCGTCATCTGCAACGCGCCCCAATGGAAGACGCCCGAGGCGTACACCCCGCTAAATATCAGCAGCGCCGTCATCCCGTCGTTGAAGAACAACCGCGCCAAGAGATAGGTCGCGACGTTGCGGTAATGGCCGAGGCTTTTCATCGTGCGAACGACCGAGCGCACGCCCCTTATCGACGCGTCGATCCAGCCCATGCGGGCGTCATGCGAATCCGGCGTCCACAGGAACAGCGGCAGCGAGAAGAACACGAGCGTGAGGGCCGACAGCGGCCCGGTCAGCCGCTCGGGTTCGTGCGCCGCCTGATCGATGCCAAACAGCGGATGGGCCGGCAGGAAGTCCCATGGCACACGCCCCGGCAGCACGAAGGCGAGGAGCATGAAGACCAAGAGGAATAGGCTCGACAGGTTGCCCAGCGCCAGGCTCAGGCCGGAGAGAAATCCCATCCGCTCGTGCGGCGCGATCGCCGGCAATAGCGCGTTGTAGAATACGCTGGCGAACTCATAGGCGACGTTGGTCGCTCCGATAAGCAGACCGACTTCGAGGATCGAAATCCCCGTACCGCCCGGCTTGGCGAACCACAGACAGGCCGTCGCCGCCGCCATGATCCCGGCGTAGAAAGCAAGCCAGGGTTTGCGCCGCCCGCCCGCGTCGGCGATGGCGCCCAGGAACGGCGCCAAGAGCGCAATGACGATCCCGCTATAGCCCTGGATGTCGCCCCAGATCGCTTGGCCGCGCACTGGGTCGCTGACCAGATTGTTGGTGAAATAGGGCGCGAAAATATAAATCGTGACGAGCAGGACATAGGGATTGCGGGCGAAATCGAACATCGCCCAGGAGACCTGCCCCAGCGGGCTGGCAATGGCCGCCCCCGTCGCCGATTCGCCTTCCGGCGCGACGTGCCAGCGAACGCGCCGCGTGGAATCGTTCTTGGAAAATGCCAACTTTGCCCGCCTTGCCGATTTGTCGCAGGACGAGCGTTGCATGCCTCAGCGCAGCCGCCAACGACTGGTTTTCTTACTTTGCGGAAGCTCTTTGAGCGGGCGAATCCTTCTGCTAAACCGGGCCATATCGACCGCTCACAGGCCGTGCCGCGATGCCCCCGAAGAAGCCGTATACGATCGTTACGCGCAAACTCCCGGACGTCATCGAAACGCGCATGCGCGAGCTGTTCGATGCGCATCTCAATCTCGACGACACGCCGATGGATCGGGCGCGGCTCGTTGAGGCCGTACAGACCTGCGAGGTCCTGGTGCCGACGGTCACCGACCGCATCGACGCCAAGCTGTTGGAGCACGCCGGGACCAATCTGAAGCTCATCGCGAATTACGGCAACGGCGTGGACAATATCGATGTGCGCGCGGCGGTGGAGCGCGGCATTACGGTGACGAACACGCCTGGCGTGCTCACCAACGATACCGCCGACATGACCATGGCGCTGATCCTGGCGGTGCCGCGCCGGCTTGTGGAAGGCGCCAAGGCGCTCGAGGCCGGCCAGTTCAAGGGCTGGTCGCCGACCTGGATGCTCGGCCACAGGTTGTGCGGCAAGCGGCTCGGGATCGTCGGGATGGGCCGCGTCGGCCAGGCCTTGGCACGCCGGGCCAAGGGATTCGGCCTGCAGATCCATTACCACAATCGCAAGCCGGTGCATGTCGAACTCGAACACGAGTTGGAAGCCACTTACTGGGAGAACCTCGACCAGATGCTGGCGCGCATGGACATCGTCTCGCTCAATTGCCCGCACACGCCGGGAACCTATCACCTGTTGTCGGCCCGCAGACTGAAGCTGATGAAACCCAGCGCCTACATCGTCAACACCGCGCGCGGCGAGATCATCGACGAAAGCGCCTTGGTGCATGCGCTGCTGGACGGCCGCATCGCCGGCGCCGGCCTCGACGTCTACGAACGCGAACCTTCGATCGATCCGAAACTCCTTAAGCTTCCCAATGTCGTGCTGCTGCCGCATATGGGCTCGTGCACGATCGAGGGGCGCGTGGAGATGGGCGAGAAGGTGATCGTCAACATCCGGACTTTCGTCGACGGCCATAAGCCGCCGGACCGCGTCATCCCGTCGATGCTGTGAAGTTTTTGGTCAGCTCAAACCGGGCTTTCGGGGTTCCGTAGAACTCATATGCGCCGATGTGCGTCAGTCGGCTCTCCGTATCGAGCCAGATCTTGCCGCCGATCTTCCGCCAGCGTTTGCAGAAGGTGTAATCCTCGCTCAGATACTCGCCGGTCTCCTCGTCGATGACGCAGTCGAACAGCGCGTACTGGTTGGGGCTGCGGCTTGGAACCGCCGCATTGTGCGCGGCGGTGTAGCGCAATTGCGGATAGGCTTCGAACATGCGCGCGAAGACCTCGCGCTTGATCAGCATGAATCCGGTTCCCGCGTAGTCGCCGGCGACGAAAGCGCCTTCCTGTTCGCGCGGCTCGCTCGGCGTGCCGACGAATCGGATCGGCGCTTGGTCGAGCGTCTCCCCTTGGCGAAGCCTGTCCAGCGCTTCTGCCGTCCAGTCGATCAGCTTGAGCGGATACATTCCCGCGACGATCTCGCGGTCGAAGGCGAGCATCCGCAGCACCTGCTGGACCTCAAAACCGGTGTCCGCATCGATGAACAGCAGATGTGTCGTGGTCGGGTTGTCGAGAAACTTGGCGACCAGCGTGTTGCGCCCGCGCGTGATCAGCGATTCGTGGCCAAGCAGCTCGACGGAAACCTCTATTCCGTTCGCCGTGCCGTACTGGAGCAGCATGCAAATGCATTGCATATAACGTTGATGGATCAGCCCGCCATAACAGGGCGTAGCCACGAACAGATGGGTCCTGCTCGGCAAGGACATATGAGCCTCCAAGGCAGTATCGCGCGAATCATGCCATGCGAATCGTCTGGTACTTTGGCAATAGCAGGTCGCCGAAATGTATCCAACTTGTCGCAAAGCTGGTCGCGGCACGAACGCGTCTCAGGGCAGCTCGTAGACCACCGCGTTCCAGTAGCGTGCCCGGTGCGAGCCCGTCTTGCGGAAGCCTCTGCGCCGTAGTTCGCGCCCAAGGATCGCGTTGAAATAGCCATGGGCGACGAGCGCGGTGACGCCGTCCTCTTTGGCGCGCGCCATCAGGATGTCGGCGCCATCCGCCGCGCGTGTTTTGGCGCGGCGGTAGTTCTCGATTTCGGGATGATACCCTGCGTGCCACAGGATGCGCGACATCACCGCCCATTTTGGCACCGACATCCGCAGCAGAGGAATGCGGGGGGAGGCGAGCGGCGCTTCCACGAACAACGGATCGGCGATCAGTTCGGCATTGGGCGCCAGCGCGCGGGCGCTGTCCTGCGAGCGCGGTTTGTCGCTGGTGTAGACCGCCGCCAATTCGCTCACCAGATCCTGCAACTCGTCGGGCGGCGCGCTTTCGGGATCGAGCCCCGCCGCTTCATAGGCATCGATATAGGCTCGGAACCCCCGGTGCGAAGTGCGCTGGTCGGTCGGGATTGCGGGGCGACCGTGGCGCACCAGGATGATGCGCATCGATGCGCCGGTGTGGGCGTGGCGGCGCGTCCGGCCGGCAAGGCGAGGCTTCGCGTGTGTGGAAGAGGGAGATTCGGCGTTAATGGGAACTCCTTGCAACATCATGCCAGTGCTCGGCGCAAAACTGCGCCATATCCCGGGACATCAGCCAGTGCGTGAAATCGGCATCGTCATGGAACAGGCTTATCCTAAAGGCAAGATCGGTGTTGTCACAGCGGTGTCTGCCTTGCACTCTTGATGGCGGCCGCGAGCGGTATGAGCCCAAGGGGCATGAACGGTCGGCAGGTTGACTTTCGACTATTGGACTCACCTTTTTGGGATTCTCTCGCGAGACCTCCCCTGCGCCTAATAGGGCAGCAACCTGCCCAAGAGCTAGACAACTATGTGTTGCACCGCAACAACTGGGAACCAAAACCATCCTTTTGCCTACAGATTCGCTCGTTTTCTTATGGGTTTTATATTGCGTTCCGATGACGCGTCCTCAAATGCTTGAACCGTAGTGGCATGTCGCAGGGGCGGCCGCGACACGAAGCGAACATGAGGTCAAATCCGATGAAATCTATTGGTCTGAAACTGACACTGGCGACGGCACTGTTAGCCGGTGTTGCCATCTCGACGAGCACGGCATACGCCGACGATGCTCCTGCCGCCCCCACTTGGGGCACGCTCTCGGCCTATGTGGCCGTGACCTCGGACTATCGTTATCGCGGCATCAGCCAAAACGACCGTGAAATTGCGCCTCAAGGCTCGCTCAACTGGAGCGGTCCGGAAGGCTTCTACGCCGGAACCTGGCTGTCCAAAGTGAATTGGGGCATCCCCAACAACAACCCCTCGTTCGAAATGGACCTCTACGCCGGAAAGCACACCGATCTTGGCGGCACCGACCTCAACATCGAGGCCTATTACTACAGCTATCCGGACTACAATCCGTACGGTGGTCCCGCTGCGAGCTACTACGAGACCATCGTGCAGCTCAGCCACGCCTTTGGCCCGCTGACGTTGACGGCGACCGGCGCGAACTCTCCGGAATGGAGTCTGAAGGGCGGGACCGGCTGGTACGCCGAAGGTACCGCTGCGTACACCGTGTGCGATTGGCTGTCGGTCAGCGGCAATGTCGGCCATCAGTGGGTTGCTGCGGCGCCGACCGACTACACACATTACGATATCGGTGCGACGGCAACCTATAAGAGCTGGACGCTTGATGCTCGTTACGTCGGCAACGACATCAAGACGGCCGATGCCGGTTTCTGGATGGGCCAGTCCGGATCCATCAAAGATGGCTTTGTGGCAACGCTCACGTTCAACATCGCCAACCTTTTCCAATAATCTGCTGCACCCTCCATGATGCGAGCCCCGCGGACGCAAGTCCGCGGGGTTTTTGTTTGCCTACTGATAGCTCTTGACGTGAGGCCAGTATGTGGCAAGCGGCGTCTTCATTCCGCGCAGCACATAGATCGGCTGGTTTGTTTCGTAGGGCATGGCATAGGGATCGTCGATCTGACCCGCGATCTCGAAGGAATGAAACAGGCTGGCGTAATGCTCCCTGCTTCCGCCGATGATGATGACGACGCTGCCGTCGTGGCCTCGCGGGCCCCACAGAAAATAGTTGTTGTGCCCGCTGATCGCGGGCGGAAGCCCCAAGGGGTGTCCGAGAACGTCTATCGCTGCCGCCTCACCGTAGTTGTTGCCGTAGAAAACCGCCTTGGCACGATCGGCAGGCGGCAGGCCCCAATAGACCTTTGCCACTTTGGCGGCCATTTGCGGCCAGCCGTGCATGTCGGCGAAATGTTGCGGCAGAACGCCCTGCTTGAGGCGCTCGCCGGCCGTGGCCGATGATCCAATGCCGATGGCCTGCGCATAAGCAATGTAGCTCTCCTCGGAAAGCACCGGCACCGCCAGAGGTGAGAGAAGCGCCCCGACCAACACCACAACGGCCATTATCGCTCCACGCGCGTGCGGTCTCGGCAGCCAACCTTCGATGGCAACGGCACCGACCGCCAGCAACGCCGGATAGATCGAGGACAGGTAATAGGCCTTGCCGTGCGTGGCGACGAAAAAGGCGAAGAGAAGCACATAGGCAATGGGAAATGCACGGTACGCGGCGTAGGTCGGGCGGCGCAGACATGCCCAAAGTCCGGCAAGCCACACCGGCGCCGCCAGCGGTCCGATCAGCAGCAATTGCTGCACGAAGTACGACAGCGGCGACAGAGCGATGTTCTTCCCGTTTTCTGCGGCCTTGCCGAGTTCCAGGAACGGCCAGCCATGCGCTTGCTGCCAAAGTATGTTTGGCAGAACGATCACGCCCGCGATAAGCGCGCCCAGGTAGACCCACGGACGCAGCAGCGACCGGCGCAGCGGCGTGGCGAGGAGCCCGATGCCCAGCGCCACGAGATAGAACGCAATCATGTATTTGCTGAGCAGACTCACGCCGGCCACCAGGCCAAACGGAATCCACCAGCGCTCGTCCTTGGTTTGCTCCAGACGCACCAGCAACCATGCGCAAGCGAGCCAGGTTAGCGGCTGGAATGTGTCGGTGGTGAACAGCAAGCCGATGGCGAGAAAATGACCGGCGCAGAGAACGCACAGACCAGCAAGCCATTGCGCAAACTTCCCGCCTCCCACCGCGCGTGCGAACTCTGCGGTCAGCGCCACCGTCGCCGACAGCGCCAGTGCGGGGACCAACCGGAACCCCGCGAGGAAATTCCCGAACAGGGCGTGCGACCACGATGCCAGCAGCGGGACGAGGGGCGGCTGATCGACGTAGCCCCAGGCCGGCCGGTCGCCGCAAACGATGAAATAAAGTTCGTCGCGAAAGATGCCGTACCCGCTGTTGACGAAGAGATGGATCGCCAGGGTTGCAAGACCCAGCCACAGCCAAGGCTCCCGGCCGGTGATGGAAATACCGTGCTTATTCTCTACGCTCATATCGTCCCCCGCCACAGGAAAAGTCGCAGGAGAGAGGCATACAAAGCGCCTCGAGCGTCGTCTACGCCCGTTCGCTTTGTACACTGAACTCCCGCGCGGAATGCGCTATTTGGCCGCCCAATAGACCTGTACGTGGCTGCCGGCGTCGGCCTTGGCCGCGATGACCTGAAGCGTCTTCTTGTCGTCACCGGAGCTTGCCATGTAGGTGAGGCTGCCGTTGGCGGTCATCGAGAGTTTCTCGGCCAACCCCGACGACTTGGCCTTGTCCTTATAGAACGCGATCACCTTCTCGGGCGCGTCGGACGATTCGAAGGAGAATGTGCCACCGCCCTCGGTCTGCGCCACCACCGAGCCCTGCACCTGAGCGCCGGGATAGACGGGCGCGAAATCGGGCAGCTTTTGATTGCCGATGCCGTTCGAGTTGAATTCGACTTTTGTCTTTCCATCATCGGCTGTTACCGTCATGTGTTCGCCGTTGCCGGAAATCGTGACGGCGCCATCCTTGCCTTTGATCTTGACCGTCTTGGCAGGATGCTGGTCGCAGCCGGCCACAAGCGCGGCAGCGGCAATCGCCGCCACAATGGTGATAAAGCGCATGATGGTCTCCCTCGGCTTCACGCGGCGCGCAATCTATCATGGGGTGAACGCCCAGCGAAGACTGGCAAGCCAACCGAAGCTCGAAGAGCGATGGTTGGTCGGAGAGAGAGGATTCGAACCTCCGGCCCCCACGTCCCGAACGTGGTGCTCTACCAGGCTGAGCTACTCTCCGGACCTGGACGCATTTTCCGCGGCAAAACGGTTTTTCGCCGGAAAATGTTCCTTCGGGAGGCGCCCTTATACCGATGCCCCTAGCCCCCCGCAACCTGCCAAATCGCCCGCGTTGAAAGCCTCACGGCTAGGCCCTATGGTCCGCCGCCGCCAAGTTAGTGGCGGCCTTGCGTTGCCCACGAGCCCGCCAGTGCTTCGGTAAAGACGGGACCGTGAGTTTTAGTGTGTTGGGGCGTCGCCAAGCGGTAAGGCACTGGATTTTGATTCCAGCATTCCCAGGTTCGAATCCTGGCGCCCCAGCCAGCCTTCAATCGGTCTGCGCTCCGCTCAGTGGAAGCCGCCTGCCGCAAGAGTGCCGGTGGCGCCCACCATGCGGATGACGAGATCGGCGCCCGTTTGATAACCCGCCACGCCATTGAGATCGACCACCAGGAACGTCTGGCCCGAGAGCGTTCCGCCCGTTGGTGTGAACAGCACGGCATGATGGGCGGTCAGATGGCCGGACATGGCCGTAGTCATATTGGCGTCGAAGCTGGACGTGGAGAGCGCGCCACTGGCCACTTTCGTGTTGATACCTGTGATCGTACCGGCGGCGCCGGGAGTATCGAAGATGTCGGAAGAGAAATTGAAGCCGGTGATCGTGTCGTAATGCGTGCTCGTCGATTGCGCCGCCGAGCTATAGGTGAAGGTGTCCGATAGCGCTCCGCCGGTCAGTTGGTCCGCGCCCTTGCCGCCGATGATGACGAAATGTCCGTTGGTCTCCGCCGAACAGTTGAAGGTTAGTACGTCGCTGGCGCCGAGCGCCGAGCCGTTGATCGTCAGGGTCTGACCCGAAGCTACCGTCGCGTCGTTGGTCGTCAGCTTGTAGCTGTGGCTCGCCGCGAGCACGATCTTCTCGACATTCTTCACCGTCGTGGAATTGAAGGTGACGCCGGCGCTGTAGTTGCCGTCGAGATTAAGCGTGTCGGTTCCTGCTCCGCCGTCGATCTTGTCCGAAGCCGTCAGGTAGGCGCCGAGATTGAGCGTGTCGT
>Ga0265325_10002406_pt1 | contig 12646 bp, 13 predicted proteins | sample 41420metaG_FD_202090 | JGI IMG/M metagenome (GOLD analysis project Ga0265325, IMG submission 202090) | Rhizosphere microbial communities from Carex aquatilis grown in University of Washington, Seatle, WA, United States - 4-14-20 metaG | ecosystem: Host-associated > Plants > Roots > Rhizosphere...
CGCGCCGGGAACGGTGACGCCGTCATACTCGGCGCCTGCTTCGGTCAGCACGGCGGTCGCGCCCTTCAGCAGCGCATCGGCAATGTGCGTATAATAGCGCGCCTCAACGACAAGCATGCGCGGCTTACGGACTGACTTTTTGACCGGTTTCTTCGAGCTGCGCCGCTTTTTGGCCATTGCCGTCTCCGTGAAGGCGCCGTGGTACCAAGCGCAGGAGCGGCGAACAAGGGCTAGAGCGTCTCGGCAAGCCGCGCGGCGTAGCGCGCCATCGTGTCGACTTCGAGGTTGACCTTTTGGCCGGCGCGCAGGGCACCGAAGGTCGTCACCTCCAGGGTATGCGGGATGATCAGTACCGCAAAATCGTTGCCTGTAACCGTATTAACCGTAAGCGAGACGCCGTCGAGCGTCACCGACCCTTTGACCGCGATGAACCGCGCAAGTTCGGCGGGCGCCCGAAACGTCATGCGGGACATTTCGTGCATGTCGTCACGTCGCTCGAGAATTGCCACGCCATCGACGTGGCCGGAGACGATATGTCCGCCGAGTTCGTCGCCAGCGCGCAGTGGACGCTCGAGATTGATGCGGCTGCCGTGGCGCCATTCACCCGCCGTGGTGAGCCGCAGCGTCTCGGCCGCGGCATCGACCGCGAACCAGACGCGCCCGGATTCCTCGCCGGCCCCGACGACTGTGAGGCAGACGCCGGAACAGGCAATCGACGCACCGTCGATCAGCGAAGCGCGGGGGTAGCGGCACGCGATTTTGATGCGATTCAGGTTTTCGGCGTGCGGCTTGACCGCGAGAACCTGGCCGACATCGGTGACGATGCCGGTGAACATCAGGGCCGCTCGTAGAATTCGACGCGATCGGCGCCGATCTGCTCGGTTCCGCAGAGCGCAAGATTGACCGATTGGGTGAGAACGCGGAGCGGCAGATCGGTCAGCGCGTCGATGCCATCCGCGCCGATCACCTTGTCCGAACGCAGCAGCACCGCTTCGTCGACCAGGTCGGCCTTGACCAGATTGGCCGCCACCGTCGGGCCGCCTTCGACCATCACCCGCGTGATGCCCTGTGCCGCCAATGTCCTGAGCACGTCCTCAAGATTGAGCAGGCCGCTCCTATCGTCAACGCGGAACACCTTGGCGCCGCGCTCGACCAGGATTTCTTCGGCAATGGACGAGGCGCTTTTGCCGGCGAAAACCCAGGCCGGCGTCTCGCGCACGGTCGCAATCACGTGGCTGGCAAGCGGCAACCGAAGCTGGGTATCGAGCACGACCCGCACAGGCGAAAGTTCGAACATGCCCGGTAGGCGGCAGGTCAGCGCCGGATTGTCGGCAAGAATCGTTCCGACACCGACCAGGATCGCGTCACTGTGCGAGCGAATCTGGAACACACGCGCGCGCGCCGCTTCCCCGGTGATCGCTATCGGACGGCGGCCGGCAAGCCCGGCTTTGCCGTCGGCCGCGATCGCGAGCTTGAGCATGACATGCGGGCGTCCGCTGGTGATCCGGCGTATGTGGCCGGCGTGAATCCGGCGCGCTTCATCGGCACAGAGGCCGACATCGACACGAATGCCGCGCTCGCTCAGTTTACGGTGGCCCGCGCCAGCCACGTCCGGATTGGGATCCTGCAATGCCGACACCACGCGCGCCACTCCGGCTCTGATGATGGCGTCGGCGCAGGGCGGCGTCTTGCCCTTGTGCGAGCACGGCTCAAGCGACACGTACAAAGTTGCACCTTCCGCGGCCTTGCCGGCGCGCTTGAGCGCCTGCGTCTCGGCATGCGGGCGTCCGCCGGGTTGCGTCCAGCCGCGGCCGACAATGACGCCGTCCTTGACGATGACGGCGCCGACCGCCGGATTTGGCCAGGTATGGCCTAGTCCGCGACACCCCAGCGCCAAGGCCAGCCGCATATAGCGCTCGTCGTCCGCCTTGTTGACGGCAACGGCTGCTGGTGCCGTATGCTCGATGATGTCGGAGCTCATTTGCGCGTGCTGACCGGAGGTGGCGCGTCGTCCGACAATTCGTCGAGCGCGGCCTGGAAGTCCTTGGCCTCGCGAAAATTGCGATAGACCGATGCGAAACGCACGTAAGCGACGTCATCGAGCTCGCGCAGATTCTCCATGATCATTTCGCCGATCGCCTCCGAAGAGACCTCGCTCTCGCCCTGGCTTTCGAGTTCACGCACGATCTTCGAGACGGTCTGCTCGATCCGCTCCGGATCGACCGGCCGTTTGCGCAGCGCAATTTGCACCGAGCGCATCAGCTTGTCGCGATCGAACGGCACGCGCCGGCCGTTGCGCTTGATGACCGTAAGCTCGCGCAGCTGTACACGCTCGAATGTCGTAAAGCGGAAATTGCAGGTGAGACAGACGCGACGCCGGCGGATGACGGCTGAATCCTCGGTCGGACGTGAATCCTTGACCTGAGTGTCGAGGCTCCCGCAGCTCGGACAGCGCATTTTGCCCCCTCAATCCTGGTAAATCGGAAAGCGCGCCAGAAGCGATTTTACCTTTGCGCGAACCGCTTCTTCGACCAGCGCATCTTCCTCGGCGCCTTTTTGCGACAGCACGTCGAGCACCTCGACGATCATGTCGCCGACCTGGCGGAATTCAGCAACGCCGAAACCCCGCGTGGTACAGGCCGGCGTGCCAAGCCGCACGCCCGAGGTGACCGTCGGCTTCTCCGGATCGTGTGGGATGCCGTTCTTGTTGCAGGTGATATGGGCGCGGCCGAGCGCCAACTCCGCTACCTTGCCGGTCAGGCGCTTCGGCCGCAGATCGACCAGCATCAGATGCGTGTCGGTACCACCCGAGACGATGTCGAGCCCGCGTGACTTGAGCGTTTCGGCCAGCGCCTTCGCGTTTTCGACGACGTTCCTGGCGTAGGTGCGAAAGCTCGGCTTGAGGGCTTCACCGAATGCGACCGCCTTCGCCGCAATGACGTGCATCAGCGGGCCGCCCTGCATGCCGGGGAAGACTGCCGAGTTGAGTTTTTTCGCGATCTCCTCACCATCCGACAAGATGACGCCGCCACGCGGGCCGCGCAGCGTCTTGTGCGTCGTGGTCGTCACGACATGGGCGTGAGGAAACGGTGACGGATGCGCGCCGCCGGCGACGAGGCCCGCAAAATGCGCCATATCCACCATCAGGTAGGCGCCGACGCTGTCGCAGATCTCGCGGAAACGGCGGAAATCGATGACCCGCGGATAAGCCGAGCCGCCGGCGATAATCAGCTTCGGTCTGTGCTCCTTGGCCAGCCGCTCGACCTCATCCATGTCGATGCGATGATCGTCACGCCGCACACCATAGGGCACCGGCTTGAACCACTTGCCCGACAGGTTGACCGGCGAGCCGTGCGTGAGATGCCCGCCAGCGGCCAGATTGAGCCCCATGAAAGTATCGCCGGGCTGCAGCAGCGCGAAGAACACCTCGGCATTGGCCGAGGCGCCCGAATGTGGCTGCACATTGGCGAACTTGCAGCCGAACAGCTTTGTCACCCGTTCAATCGCCAGCCGCTCCGCAATGTCGACGAATTGACAGCCGCCGTAATAGCGCTTGCCGGGCAAACCTTCGGCATATTTGTTGGTCAGCACCGAGCCCTGCGCTTCCAGCACCGCACGCGATACGATGTTCTCGGAGGCGATCAATTCGATCTCGTCGCGCTGGCGGCCAAGCTCAAGACCGATCACCTCGGCAATTTCGGGATCGGCTTCGGCGAGCGAGGCCGAAAACATGGCCGCTGGATCGCTGCGGGCTGCGGGATGGGTGGTCGCCGACATCGAGAACTCCAGGCGCGGGCGCATCGCAGCGCCGAAAAAACAGGCAAGGTCCGGGGTAGCGGGCAATACCATATCGACCGGGGAGCGCCAAGCTTTGGCGTGTGGAGAACGCACCTCCCCAAGATATGGGGCCTTGCCGCTACGAGCGAGGCAGCGGCGCGGCAAAGTGCGCCGGCTGGATTTGCCGCTCGGCGGCGCGAACCCCAAGATCGTAAAACTGCGCCAAAGCGTCCGCCGCATCGAGTTGCTGCAGCTCGGTAAGTTTTGGCTCTTCGATTGAAAGCCCCAACTCATTCCTCAACCAGGCCTGCTCGAGCCGAACGTCGTAGCGCAAAAAGCGGAACAGAGGCCGCCCGCCTGGCGCCGGCGTCGCGCCGAGATCGCCGAGCTCGGAATTGATCGGCCACGCCATCGGCGTCTCGCCGAACAGCGACATCATGGCGAGCACGAGCTGTTGCGAATCGGAAATCTGCGAGGCCAGCGCCTGGATCGTCATGCCGACATAGCGGGCAAGCGCCGGAACGTTCGGGTTCATACGAAAGCGGAATGATCCGGTGCCCATCGATACGATCGTGAGATTGTCCGGCCCCGTCGGCCAGCACAACCCGTATTGCGGCAGTGTCGCAATCAGAAACATGTGCAGCGAGGGGTTATTGTTGGGACTGACACCGCCATCGATGAACAGACCGGGCGGCGTGTTGGGCGCAATCTCGATGCGTTGCGGCTCGAAATAGTGCGGCGCCGCGGTGCTGGCCCGGATCAGATTAGCAAGCCGATAATGCCGATTGCCGGTGAATGAATTATCCGAGGGTGTGTCCCAATACATACTGCGCGGATTATTTGCGATGATCCAAGCGCTGCCGGTATCGAGCCGCTTGGTTGTCACGCAAAGCCCGGTGCGAACCTCCTCGGAGCCGATCGTGCGATCACGGAAGACCTCAGTCAGCACCGTCTCGAGATTGCGTGAATCGAATTTTGATCGAAAGCCCGCCAGCCGCCATCGGGACGCCTTGAACACCCGCGGCACCATTTTTTCGTATAGCTCGCGGACATCCGCCGCGCGATAGCCGAGCGCCAACAAGCCCGCAATGATGGCGCCGGTCGAGGTCCCACCGATCAGGTCGAACCAGTCGCCGAGCAAGACCGAACGTCCCTCGATTTGTTCGATGACCTTCTCCAGCTTCTCGAGCATTGCGACGCTGAGAATGCCGCGAACGCCGCCGCCATCCAGCGCGAGCACACGCTTGGGTCCGGGACCAAAAAGATGCCGATCACGTGACGAGACTTGTTGGCCGGCCGTCATGGTGCTGTCGCCGCCTTCAAAGCTAAGGCGCGTCCCACCTGCTGAAGAAACGCGCCGAGCGCATTTTCGGTAACGATACGATCGCCGACAAGAAGCTGCAGCGGCTCCAGCACGGTCGGTGCCCATAAGACCGCTTTGCCGCTTTCGACCGCGTGGCGCACAATATCGGCAGTCCCGCCGCGACCAGCCGCCGGCTCGCCATCCCACATCGCCAGCAAGACGTCGCTTTGATCGACGACGGCAAAACCGGCGGCTGCATAAGCGTCAAGCCTGTGCTCCGCATCGGCACCGTCGCCGTTGAGTTCCCAAATTTCCGTCGCTCGCCCGAGCAAGTCGGAGAACTCAGCGACCGACGCCGAATCCGAAAAATCCTGGGCGTAAACGTCACGAGGCAAGGGCAGAGGCACGATCAACTGCGCCCCGTGTTCGAGCGCCAGGCGCGCAACCAATCGATCGGCGCCTTCTGCGAGCGGGGAAATAACCTGCAACCTGCCGCCCACCGGGGCCTGCTGCCGCAACAGCCGACCCATGCCCTCGATCACATGCGCAATTATCGGGGTGAGGCGCACAGCCGCTTCCTCGTGAAACTTATCGCGCCGATGGCCGGTCACTCCCAAACGCAGGGCGTATGGTGGTGTCAAAGCCATTGGCGATGATGCTTTCCGATGCAACGCGGCGCACTGCCCGATGACGCGCTTCACTGTAGAAGAATTCCGCGTCGATAGGTATCATTGTGGCTGGACCGAGGAAGGCCGCGCGCGCAATGGCGAAAATCATCATTTCATACCGGCGCTCGGATTCGGCCGCCATAGCGGGCCGTATCCGGGACCGGCTTGTCGGCCGCTATGGCGCCGAAGCGGTGTTCATGGATATCGAGAACATTCCGTTCGGGCAGGACTTCCGTACCCATATCCGCGACACCCTGCTCCAAAGCGATGTGCTCATCGCAATCCTGGGGCCGAAATGGCTTGGCCGCGGCAAAACCGCCTCGCCGCGCATTCTCAACGAGACCGATCCGGTTCGTATCGAGATCGAGACCGCACTTCAGGGAGCCATCCCGATCGTGCCGGTCCTCGTTGACAATGGCCGCATGCCGGAGGCTGCCGAGGTACCGGCGAGCTTGAAGGATTTTGCATTTCTGAACGCCGCTACCGTCGATACCGGACGTGATTTCCATCAGCACATGGACCGCCTCATCCAGGCGCTTGACGGCATTATCGGCAAGCGCTCGGCCGCGACCGCGGCACCAGTGCCGGCCCCTGCGGCGGCAAAAAACGCGGACGCGGCAACAGCGACCGCGGGCAAGCCGGCCGGCATGGTCTTGATTGCCGGCGCAGCAGCAGCCGCGGTCGTCATTGGCCTCGGTGCGATCTGGTATTTCATGTCACCGCCGAAGCCGGCCGCAGTCGCCGCGTCACAGCAATCCACGCCACCGTCTATGGTCACCGCCACACCATCCGTTGCGGCACCGCCAACGCCCGCGGTCGCAGCCAGCGCACCCCCTGCACCTGTGGTGGCACCAACTCCCGCCCCGGCCACACCCGCCCCCGCTCCGGCCGCATCAGCCCCTGCCGCAGTGAATGCCTCGCCCGCGACTTTGCCGTCACCGCCTGTCACAGACACGGCCGTCCAGGCTTTGATCAAACCGCAGCCGGACTCGTCGGGCGCGGAGACCGGATGCGAACAATCGCCCGATGCGTTCCGCGACAATTTCCAGTCGGAGCGCGTGGGATGGGTCCATCTCGGCGAAACCAAGCTCGGCAGCAACGCTTACTATGAGAACGGCCAAATGGTTCTCGTCGCGGCGACGCAGAACACAAAATGGGTCGTCCTGCCGAGCCTGAAATTCAAGAACGCGACGATTTGCGCGCAGATCAAATCGCCGGAGGAGGCCAGTGACCTCGGCGCGACCGCCGGTGGCCTGGTGTTCTGGAGTCCCGTCGGCAATATGGACGAGATCTATACGGCCAACGTTTACCCCGACGGCAGTTACGCGATTCTGCGCAAGAGTAACGGGCGTTGGTCCACCATCACGGCGAAACGCACGTTCGACGCCATTCGGCGCGGGCTCGAGGCCGAGAACCAGATCAAGCTCGCGCTGCGCGACCGGGTCGCGACACTCTATATCAACGGCACGAAAGTGCAGGAATTTGAAGGCGAGCCGCCGGACGATGGCGGCGTGGTCGGGCTATTTTCCCGCTCCGAAGCCGACCAGCAAAACGAATGGCATTTCCTGAACATCGTCGTCGCGCAATAGGCGTCGCACTCAGCCCTTGAAGGTCGGCGCGTATTGGCCGAGGCCGTCGCGGTTATAGATGTCGTCGCGGAATTGCACGATGCCGTCCGGAGTCGCCCAGGCGGTGACGTAGACCCAGTGCAGAGGCACCGGCTTTTTCAGTCTGGCATTCATCCGATCGCCCGACCGGATCACGCCATCGACCTCGGGCCGCGACCAGCCCGGCGTATCGCGCAGCAGCCAATCGACCAGTTCGCGCACGTTCTGGACGCGCACGCAGCCCGACGAATGGAAGCGCATGTCTTCGCCGAACAGGTTCTTGAGCGGCGTATCGTGCATATAGACGCCGTCCTTGCTCGGAAAATTGATGCGGATCGAGCCGAGCGAATTGAATGCGCCCGGATCCTGCTTGAATCTGAAATTCACCGCCTCGTCCGAGTACCAATTGATCTGCGAGGGCTGCAGTTCATCGCCTTTCATGTCGAAAATGCGGATGTGATTGCTGCCGAGGTAATCGGGTTCCGCCTGCATCTTCGGGATAAGGTCGCGCCGCACGATAGACACCGGCACCGTCCAGAACGGATTGAAATTGATCTCGACGATGCGGCTGTTGATGTCGGGCGACGGACGATCCGGTTTGCCGACCACGGCGGTATGGCGGCTGACGGCAGTACCATCCTCGATGGCCTCGATCTGCGCTGCCGGCAAATTGCAAACCACGAAACGGCCGGTCAGCCCTTTGCTCAGCATCCGCAGCCGCCCAAGATTGGTTTTGAGCTGCGCGAGCCGCACGTCGGCCGGAATGTTGAGCGCATCAAAGGTCTGTTTCCTGACAACGCCGTCGATATTGATGCCGTGGCGGGCCTGAAATCGCCGCACGGCGGCATCGACGTATGAATCGAACACGTCCAGCTCGCCACCGGCCGCGCCGAGATCGCCCGCAATGCTCAGCCGTTTGCGCAGCGGCGCGACGCTCGGATGCTTATTGCCAAGACGGAGCCGCTCGGTCGGCGGCACATTCGGCCAGCCACCGCTGGCAACAATAGTCTCATACTGCCCGATGGCCTGCTCGGTGGTCTGCACCGTGGCCGGCGATAGCGTCGGCAGCGAGGCCTGCGGCATATGGATGGTGCGCGAAGCGGCATCGAAATCCTGGCCAAGATCGTTGCGCTGATTCTGCTCAATCAGCGCGTCAAGCGCCGGATCTTCCGCGGCCGAGGACGAGCGCAGCAGCGCGACCGCGCCGGCAAGGCCCAGGCCGAGCTGGCGCACAAAGATCCGCCGGTTTACGGCCTTGCCGGATCGTCCGGATTGCATCCCACAGTCCCGATTGCCAATGCCCCACATCACTGTGATGCACTGAAATGGCTGGCGCGGGCAATGGGCTCTCGAAAATGTGAGCGGTGGGGCAGCCTAGGCGGATGCATGGGCAAAAAAAGCCCGGGCCGCAAGGCCCGGGGTTGGAGGCTTCGCACCAGAACGGATTAGAGACGATAGAGAATCTGGTCGGTCCAGAACCGCTCGAGACGGTGGAGCGACTTGTTCAGCGTGGTGAACTCGTCGGCATTGATGCCGCCGACCTGTTCCACGGTGCGCACGTGCTTCTGATAGAGCGTCTCGACGATGTCGCGGACATCCTGGCCCTTCTGCGTCAGCTTGATGCGGACCGAGCGGCGATCAACGCGCGAGCGCTGATGATCGAGGAACCCCATCTCGACAAGCTTCTTGAGATTGTATGAGACGTTGGAGCCGAGATAATAGCCGCGGGTGCGCAACTCGCCCGCGGTGAGTTCCTTGTCGCCGATGTTGTAGAGCAACAACGCTTGCACCGAATTGATATCGGCGCGGCCACGGCGATCGAATTCGTCCTTGATGACGTCGAGCAACCGGCGATGCAGACGCTCGACCAAGGTCAAGGCTTCGAGGTATAGCGGCCGGATATGATCGAAACGCGCCTCACGCTCGGCCGGTTCGACCGTCTTCGCAACGGCTTTCATGTTCAACGCCCTTTATCTTTATGTTCATCGCCGGTCTTGAGGCCCTGTTTTCCCCCGCCGGATGTGACGCAACATAAAAGGGGCATTCTAAAATCGGCTTAAATAACACCATAAAGATTAGGTTTATTTACAACGGTGAATGAATGTTTGAACGGTTCAATGCAATACGATGCATTCACGAACTGTTAGCTTCAACAACCGGTCAGGCAGTTGAACCTTGCGCCACCTTGAGCGTTTTTCCTCCCAGGACAGAAACTCTGGAGGATACACATGCGCAAACTTTTTTTGGTGGCCGCTCTGGCGGCTTGTACCGCCCTGCCCGCGATCGCTAACGCGCAGGACAATGAACGCACTGTAACCGGTGCCGCCATCGGCGCCGGCGCCGGTGCGGTGGTCGCCGGACCGGTCGGCGCGGTTGTCGGCGGCACGGCCGGTGCCGTAATCGGCGGCCCACGCATCACTCACCGCCATCATTGCTGGCATGATGGCCAGGGCTATCGTCACTGCCGCTAATGATTGGCACGGCACGAATGTAAAAAGGCCCGGCGGTTGCGCCGGGCCTTTTTTGTTTTTGCGAAGCCTAGCGCGCCTCGCGCACAAGACGGATGATGCCGGAAAAGTCGCGTCCCGCTTCGCCGCTTTCGGCATAGCGCGAATAGATTTTTGCCGCTTCGGCGCCGAGCACGGTATGCGCGCCGGCGGCTTTGGCCGCGTCCTGCGCCAGCTTTAGATCCTTGAGCATCATTGCCGCCGTGAAGCCCGGCTGATAATCGCGATTGGCCGGCGACGCCGGCACCGGGCCCGGCACCGGGCAATAGCTTGTCATCGCCCAGCATTGGCCGGAGGACTTCGCGGCAATATCGAACAGCTTCTGATGACCGAGGCCGAGTTTCTCGGCGAGGACGAAAGCCTCCGATACCGCGATCATCGAAACGCCAAGGATCATATTGTTGCAGATCTTCGCGGCTTGGCCGTTACCCGGACCGCCGGCATGGACGATGGTCTTGCCCATTTTTTCCAGGATCGATTGGGCGCGGACAAAGGCCTGCGCGCTGCCGCCGCACATGAATGTCAACGTCCCTGCCGCGGCCCCGGTAACGCCCCCCGACACCGGGGCGTCGAGCATCAGCAAGCCCTTCTTTTCGGCCGCGGCAGCAACCGTGCGCGCGCTCTCGACATCGATGGTCGATGAATCGATCAGCAAGGTGCCGGCATTGGCGTTGTCGACAATACCGTTCGGGCCGAGATAGGTGTCGCGTACATGTTGCCCGGCCGGCAGCATGGTGATCACGACATCGGCGCGCGCCGCGGCATCTTTGGCGAACTCGACCGGAACGCCGCCGGCGGCTTTCAGGTTCTCGGTCGCGGCCGGATTAAGGTCGACGCCTTCGAGCTGATGGCCTGCCTTGATGAGATTGATCGCCATCGGCAGCCCCATATTGCCGAGTCCGATGAATCCGATCCGCGCCATGTTGTCCTCCCGACACGAAAAAACTTCTCGTCATGCAGGCTGCTCCTGCGCCGATTTCAAAGCCAGCCATAGATAAAGGCCAAGGACGGCGAATTCGAGGAGATCGAACCCAAAGCCGGCATGGAACACCTGCGGAAAGAACACATCGAGCGCGATCATCGATACGATCGACGTGAGCCAGATCACGGCGCCCCAGGCGGCCGCCAGCCAAAGTCCGACCGCGGCGACCAGATCGATCACCGCGAAAAAGACCGTCGCCGCCTGCCAGGCGATCGAATGCAGTTCGAATGTGTCGCCCGGCGCCACCATGATGCCGCAGACACGGCTCCAGTGATAAAGCCCCTTGATCAGGGACAGCACCGCCATCATGCGCAGAAAGAACACCAGCCGCAGCGTCCAGGGCGTAACCGACTGGTGGCCATCATCGGTATGAACCGGATCAAGGCCGCGGACATCGTCGTGGGCCGCCGGATCGCTCATGGCAGCACCAGGCTGTCGTTGCCAAGATCAGCGAAATGTCGCTCGACCTCGGCCTTAGTGACCTCGGCGAGCGTCGCCGGGCGCCAATGCGGCTTGTTGTCCTTGTCGATGATCACGGCGCGCACGCCCTCGTAAAAATCGTGTCCACGAATGACGCGCGAGACTATGCGGAATTCCGCCTGCATGCACGAGGTGAAATCCCAATCGCGGCCGCGCCGCACCTGAGTCAGCGCGAGCTTGAGGCTCAGCGGCGACTTGGTGCGGATGTTGGCGGCGGTGGCGCGCGCCCACTCTCGGTCATTGCCGGCTTCGTGATCAAGAGCGTTCAAAATGTGGTCGACCTCGCCGCCCGCAAACAGCCGGTCGATCGTGCCGCGCCGGGCCGTAATCGGGCCCTCGCCCGCCGGTTCGGAGAACGCGGACAACACCGCGTCAACCGACACGCTGCCATAAAGCCCTTCGAGCAGAGCCGGAAACCGCGCCGACGGCACCCGATGCGTGGTGATGCCGGAGGCGCCGGCATCGGCAGCGTTGAAACGCTCGCCGGTGAGCGCGCAATAGGTGCCGAGCTCGCCCGGCATTCGCGGCAGGAACCAGGTGGCGCCGACATCCGGAAAAAATCCAATGCCGACCTCGGGCATCGCGAACTGGAAACGATCGCCGGCGACACGATGCGAGCCGTGGATCGAGATCCCGACCCCGCCGCCCATGACGATGCCGTCGATCAACGCGACATAGGGCTTGCGGTAGCTTTTGATGTACGCATTGAGCGGATATTCGTCGCGCCAGAATTGCAGTGCCTCGTCGTAGCGGCCGGCCTTGCCCAGATCGGTCAGCGCCCGGATATCGCCGCCGGCTGAGAAGGCACGGCCAGGCGCGGCGAGAATGACGACGCGGGTGATGGCCGGGTCATCGGCCCAATCCTCAAGCGTCCCGCGCAAAGCCCGCACCATGTCGTGGGTGACGGCATTCAACGCCTGCGGGCGGTTGAGCGTTACCACGCCAGCCGCACCGCGCCGCTCGAACAGAATATGGGCGCCGCTCAATGCATCGCCCACAAATAGGCGACAACCGCAAAAACGCCGAGCGCGCTGCGGCCCATGTGCAGCCGGCCCCATTGCTGGACTAGCTCGCGGGTACTGTCATTGGCGTTCTCAAGCGTGGTCGATTTCAGCACGTGGTTGGTCGGCATGATGATGAACATCGTGTACGGCCACGGCGCCAGGATCAGGAGCGCACCGAGGAGCCAGCGCCAATCATAGGTGAACAGGAATGCCAGCACGCCGCAGACCCCTGATATGATCGCCAGACTCGCCTGCATGACGGCGCCACGCGCGTAACTCGGTTGCCATTCCGACAGCAGCGATTTGTTATCAAGTTTC
>Ga0265325_10002407_pt1 | contig 12645 bp, 12 predicted proteins | sample 41420metaG_FD_202090 | JGI IMG/M metagenome (GOLD analysis project Ga0265325, IMG submission 202090) | Rhizosphere microbial communities from Carex aquatilis grown in University of Washington, Seatle, WA, United States - 4-14-20 metaG | ecosystem: Host-associated > Plants > Roots > Rhizosphere...
CTGAGGATTCTTGTCATGGCCGGGCTTGTCCCGGCCACCCACGCCTTCTAAACGTTGCAAACCCAAACAAGGCGTGGATGCCCGGCACAAGGCCGGGCAGGACGGACTGAAATGGCCGAAAATCCTAAACCTCTTATCGACAAGATCGCGCTTGTCACCGGCGCTTCGCGCGGCATCGGCGCCGCGCTGGCGCTCGAACTGGCCAAGGCCGGCGCGCATATCGTCGCCACTGCGCGCACCGTCGGCGGTCTCGAGGAACTCGACGACAAGATCAAGGCCGAAGGCGGCAGCGCCACGCTGGTGCCACTCGACATGAAGGATTCCGACGGAATTACGCGGCTCGCGCTGGCGCTCAACGAGCGCTATCAGCGCGTCGACGTTCTGGTCGGCAATGCGGGAATGCTCGCCACGCCGTCGCCGCTTGGCCACATCGAGCCGAAAATCTGGGACGACGTGATGGCGATCAACGTCACCGCCAACTGGCAATTGATCCGAACCTTTGACGCGCTGCTGCAACGCTCGGACGCCGGCCGCGCCGTGTTCGTGACGTCGGGGATCGCCAGCATGGCACGTCCTTATTTCGGCGCCTATGCGGCGTCGAAGTCGGCGCTCGACGTGCTGGTGCGAACCTATGCGGCGGAATGCGCCAGCACCAAGGTCCGCGCCAATCTGTTCAGCCCGGGACAAACCCGAACCCGCATGATGGCGACGGCATTCCCCGGCGTCGATCCGCAAACGCTGCCGACGCCGGAAGATGTCGTCAAAACGATCGTGCCGCTGTGCCTGCCAGGCTGCATGGAGAACGGCAGGCTGTACGATTTCCGCGCCGGAAAATTTCTCGATTTCCGGCCGCCCGCCTAGAACGGCGCGCAGTTTCGCGGCGGCGACGTTCCGGGCATTGAGATCGACAGGGTCTTGAGGTCCTCATATTTTTTCGGCTGCCAGGCGCCCACCTGGCGTTTGACGTCATCGAGCTGCGCCGTCGTCATTTTCGGCTCAATACTCGACCGGATCTGCGAATTGTTGTGGTAGGGACTTTGCGCAGCCAGCTTGAACCAGAAATCGGCCTGCATCAGGTCGACCGGGACCGCGGGGCCGTGGTCGTCCTTCTCGCCAAGGACAAACATCCAGCTGAGTTTTTCCTGCGCCGCCTTGTCGTCGAGCATCGCCGCGCGAACGATCCAGCAATACGCGTTCATCGCGTCTTTCGGGCTGCCGGGCGCGCTGCTCAGCGACATGTAGCCAAGGCTGAACATTCCATCGACGTTTCCGTGCCGCGCCGAAATCGCGAGCCAGCGCATCGCCTCCGGGCGGTTGGCCGGCACGCCCGGGCCGCCATAGAGATAAAGCTGGGACAAATCCTTCTCGGCATCCGACGAACCTTTGTCGACGGCAGCCTTCAGCATGGCGAGCCCCGCCGCAGGATCCTGCTTGGTGCCGCGACCACCCATGAGCATCGGCGCCAGCGCCCGCATCGACTCGGCGTCGCCGGCCGCGGCCTGCGGCTTCAGCGCATTGGCGACCTTGGTCTCGTCGATATCGATGGCCTCGCCGTTGCGCACCCGGCCGGCAATCATACGAGCGGCCGACGGTTCGCCCTGCTCGGCGGCGCGCACGACCCAAAGCGTGCCGGAGCGGCGGTCCATCGGCATGTCGGTGCCGACCAGGAGATTGAGACCGAGCAGGTATTCGGCGGAGCGATCATGGGCGATGGCGCGCTTGATACGATTGCGGACGTCGGATGTGACCGGGCACGTCGCCTGAATCATGCAGACCCAACCGAATGCCTTTTCGGTGGCTTCGATCGTCTCCGGCGCGTACGGACCCAGTTCCTCGGCCTGCGCCGCGCTCGCCACGATCGACATTGACGCAGCCGCAAACAGGCGCCGCAACAGTTTCGCAACCTGCATTCTATCCCCCGTCATCGCGACGAGAGCATACACGAGATCGGCGCGCCATTGGTCAATGCTTGCGCTTCGCCCGGCCTTTGAACGGATTGTCCTTCTCGCGCAGCGTCAGCCGGATCGGCGTCCCCGGCAGCTCGAAGGTCTCGCGCAAGCCGTTGATGAGGTAACGCTTGTACGAATCGGGCACGGCGTCGGCGCGGGTGCAGAACAGCACGAAGGTCGGCGGCCGCGCTTTCGGCTGGGTGATGTAGCTGAAGGCGAGCCGCCGTCCCGACACCGCCGGCGGTCCATGCGCCGCCAGCGCGGTGTCGAGCCAGCGATTGAGTGCATTGGTCGGCACCCGCTTGTTCCAGACCGCATAGGCGTCGAGAATCGCCTGCATCAGCCGGTCGAGCCCTTCGCCGGTCAGGCCCGACACCGCGACCAGCGGCACGTCCTTGAGCTGCATCAGCTTCTCTTCGGCCTGGATGCGCAAGCGGCTGATCGCGCCAGGCTGCGCTTCGGCGAGATCCCACTTGCCGAGCGCCAGCACGATGGCGCGGCCTTCGCGCTCGACCAGATCGGCGATGCGTTGCTCCTGTTCTTCGAAGGCTTGCTGTGAATCGATCAATATGACGACGACCTCGGCGAAGCGGATCGCATTGAGCGCATCGGCGACCGACAATTTCTCCAGCTTCTCGTCGATGCGCGACTTGCGGCGCATCCCGGCGGTGTCAAACAGCTTGAAGACCTGGCCATGCCAGGTGAAATCGACCGCGATCGAATCGCGCGTCAGCCCGGCTTCCGGACCCGTCAGCAGACGCTCTTCGCCGACCAGCCGGTTGATGAGCGTCGATTTTCCGGAATTCGGCCGGCCAATGATAGCGACGCGGATGGCCCGCGCCTCGTCCGCCACCGGCGCTTCATCCTCATCGCCGGTCACGGCATCTTCGGGCGCCAGCGCGCGCAGCGCGTCATAGAGATCCGACATGCCTTCATTGTGTTCGGCTGAAATCGGAATCGGCTCGCCAAATCCGAGCGCATAGGCCTCGACCCGGCCGGACTCACCCGCGGTGCCTTCGCTTTTATTGCCGACCACGATGACCGGCTTGCCGGACTTGCGGATCAGTTCGGCAAAGGCGCGGTCGGCGGGCAGCAACCCGGCCCGCGCATCCAGCAGGAACAGCACCGCGTCGGCTTCGGCGATCGCCGTCTCGGTCTGCGCCCGCATGCGGCCGCTGAGACTGGCCGGCGCCGATTCTTCGAGGCCCGCAGTATCCACCACCTTGAATTCGAGATCGCCGAGCCGCGCGTCGCCTTCACGCCGGTCGCGGGTGACGCCGGGGCGGTCGTCGACCAATGCCAGCCGCCGTCCCACCAGGCGGTTGAACAAGGTCGATTTGCCGACATTGGGCCGGCCGACGATGGCGACGGTGAAATTCATACCCGCTCTTCATAGCAGCGATCGGCCGCTCAGCGCTGGAAAGTGCCGGACGCCGGCGGCGCCGGCCACGGCGAGCTCTGTTGGGACGTTGATGGCCAGGGCGACTGCGCTCCGTTCGGCTGTGCTTGTTGCGCCGGTTGCGCCGCCGGCCAGGGCGCTTGCGCCTGCTCCGGCTGTTGTTGCTGCTGTTGCTGTTGCTGCTGCTGCGCAGGCGGCTGGTCGCCCGGATTTTTTTGCGCCGGCTGCACGGTTATGCGCGTCGCCGGAGGCACCGGTATCGCCTGCTTGGCGACGCGCGGCTTCAGCTTCGGCTTCTCGGCGGTCGCCGGTTTGTCTTGCTCGGCAGGAACGGCATCGGCGGCTTGCGCCGGCGGCTGATAGCCCTTGACCAAATCGGGCGGAACGCCGTTCGAAACGCCCGGCACCCCCTCGGGGAACAGCGGCTTGCGCTCGCCCGGCAGCTTTTTTTTCTCGCTGAGATGAAAAAAATCGAGCTTATCGGCGTCGAAATCGCTGCAGGCCGCCAGCAGGGGCGCCGTTACGGCGAATGCGACGATAAGCCGGGCCAGTTTAGCGCGCCACATGGTCAGCTCTTTCCACCGGCAACGAGCGCGCCGAGCACCTCGATGCGCGAGCGCGTGTTCTGCGGGGTCTCGGCATCGTTATTGATCATCTCGATATAGCGTTTGGCCGATGCCGCGTCCCCGTTGCGCCAGGCCGAAAGTGCCAGCATTTCACGCGCGGTGTGACGGAAGGTCCGCGTCGGTTCAGTCATCGGATCGAGCCTGCGGCGCAAGTCGGAAAACGGTGCGGTATCGACCAGCAGCATGGCGGCGCGCAGCGAAGCGGCATCCTGCAGACTCGAACCGACCGAGTTGTCCGCCGCAATCTGGTCATAGGCCGCGACCGCCGCCTTGGCGTCACTATTGGCAAGCTCAGACGCGGCGCGAAGCCGCGCCAGCGTGCGATAGCCGGCCGGCGCCTGGCCCGCGAGCTTGGCGAAGGCCGCTTCGGCTTCGCTGTGCTTGCCTTGCTCGCTGAGCGTGGTCGCCTGTTCGAACTGAGCGCCTGCTTCCGCGGACTTCTTCGCTTCCCAATATTGATAGAAGCGCCAGCCGCCGACCGCGCCGACGATCACCACCGCCAGCACGATCAGATGGATGCCATAGCGATCCCACAGCTTTTTGAGCTGTTCGCGGCGGACCTCCTCATCAACTTCCTGAAAAATATCGGCCACGAAGGGCGGCTCCAGTAATCGCTTCCAACTGGCTCTTCCCCGAGCCCGGCGCCGCGTAACCTATCGATGTGGCGCGGGCAAGGCAAAAAATAGCCAAGCAATCGTTAAAGATCAGGGCGTTACGGCTTTTTGGCCCGCATGCCATAGGTGTGCTCCGGTGCCGGAAATCGGCGTTCGCGCACCTCGGCGGCGTAGTCGGCCACGGCCTTTTCGATCGACGGGCCAAGCTCGGCATAGCGCTTGACGAATTTCGGCACCCGCGCCGACAGGCCAAGCATGTCCTCCAGCACCAGCACCTGGCCATCGCAGGCCGGGCTCGCGCCGATGCCAATGGTCGGAATCGCCACGCTGCCGGTCAACTTGCGGCCGAGTGGTTCGGCGACCGCCTCGATCACCACCGAGAATGCCCCCGCCGCGGCGACCGCAAGCGCGTCTTCTTCGATACGCGGCCAGTCGGACGCGTCGCGTCCCTGCGCGCGAAATGAACCGATCGTGTTGATCGACTGCGGGGTCAAACCGACATGCGCCATCACCGGCACTCCGCGCTCGGTCAGGAAGGCGATGGTTTCCGCCATACGCGTGCCGCCCTCGAGCTTGATCGCGCCGCATCCGGTTTCTTTCAAGATACGGACCGCGCTCAGGAAGGCCTGCTCTTTCGACGCCTCATAGCTGCCGAACGGCATGTCGACGACCACCAGCGCCCGCAGCGAGCCGCGCATCACGGCGCGGCCTTGCAGGATCATCATGTCGAGTGTCACCGGCACGGTCGTCTCCATGCCGTGCATCACCATGCCGAGCGAATCCCCGACCAGAATTACGTCGCAATATCTGTCCATCAGCCGCGCGGTGTGGGCGTGATAGGACGTCAGACATACGATCGGCGTGCCACCTTTGCGTGCAAGAATATCGGGTGCGGTGAGCCGCTTGATGTCCTGCTGCACTGACATGATTAACTCCCAAACACCGGTACGCCGACGATCACGGGATGGAATACATAGCCGAGCGCCAGATAAAGCACGGTACCTAGTCCGATCGCCACCGCGTCATTGCTCCAGCCAGGCTCGACAACGATTGTTTTTAATTCGCCGGCAGCCTCGCGGCGCTTAACCGCAATCCGCGCATAGACGCCCCAGCCCAGGAAGGAGCCGAACAGCAAGATCGAGCCCAGATCGCCGTTAGAAAGAAGATGCGCGAAGGCCCAGATCTTGATACCCGCCAGCATCGGATGCTTGGTCCATATCTTGATATGGCCGGGGAGATAAGCGGCCAACACCAGAATGACCGAGAACCACATCAGGCCGATGGTGATGTGGTGCATGAAGGCCGGCGGATGCCAGACGTCGATCCAGCCGGTCCGCCGGTACAGCGCAAAGCCCCAGACGATGAGTGCCAGTCCGAGCATCGATGTCAGCCCGAACAGCACCCAATAGGCCATGCCGAGTCGCGCCAGCGCCGAGGCGCGCATGCGACGTGCGCTCACGAATGTATGGGCGCCGAGAAACACGATCAGCCCGGCGATGAGAACGACAAGGCCCATGCTACGCTCGAACTTTGAAATTCGCCGCTAGCGTTTCGCGCGGCGGCGCAGTAGAGGCGATGGCGCAAGGCAATGCAAGCATGCCGCGCCATGGGAACAATGCAATGGCCGCAGCGCTTTCTTACGTCACTGAGCCGGCGCGACAAGTCTCGGTCAGCGGCGAATATGACGTCGTCGTGCTCGGCGGCGGTCCGGCGGGCATCGCCGCGGCCGCGAGCGCCGCCAGAAATGGACGCAAGACGTTGCTGGTCGAGCGTTACGGCTTTCTCGGGGGCATGGGAACCGCAGCGGGCGTGACTAATTTTTGCGGGCTGCACGCCAATGTCCATGGCGAGATCAAGCAGGTCGTCCATGGCATCGCCGACGACGTACTGGCGCGAATCGCGGCGCTCGGTGGATTGAATGAACCGCATCTCATCTTTGGCAAGACCTGCGCGCAGGCTTACGACACCGCTGCTTATAAATGCGCGGCCGATGAGCTGTTGCTCGCGGCCGGCGCCGAGCTCCAGTTTCACGCGTTGGCCGCCGGCGTATCGATGGCCGCGCCGGATCGCATCGGAGCTTTGCTGATCGAGACAAAATCGGGGCGCCGCGCCATTCGCGGGGACGTCTTCATCGATTGCTCCGGCGACGGCGATCTCGCGGCCTTTTCCGGCGCCGCCTTCGAGCAAGGCGACGCCCAGGGAAACATGCTTTATCCGACCATGATGTTTCGGGTGAATGGCGTCGACGCGCAAGCGGCGGGCGACGCGTGGCGCAGTATTCCCGAGCTGATGGCGCGAGCCGAGCGACGCGGCGCGCAATTTCCGCGCAAGGGCGGCATGGTGCGACCACAGAAACATTCGGTTGAATGGCGCGTCAACGTCACGCAGGTCAAGAATGCGCAAGGCCGCGCCGTCGACGGCATCGACGCGATCGAATTAAGCTACGGCGAAATCGAGGGCCGCCGCCAAGCGCTCGCCTTCTTCAAATTTCTCAGGCGCGAGGTGCCGGGCTTTTCGCAAGCCTACATCGTTGATATCCCGCCGCAGCTTGGCATCCGCGAGACGCGACGCATCACGGGCCGCTATCAGCTCACCGCCGACGACGTGCTTTGCTGCGCCAGCTTTTCCGATACGATCGGCGTCAATGGCTGGCCGATCGAAAATCATGTCGCCGGCGACGTCGAATGGCGCTGGCCCGACATTCCCGGCTCCCGCGGATTCAATCATTTGCCCTATCGGATGCTGGTGCCAAACGGCTTTCGCAATCTGCTGATCGCCGGGCGCTGCGCCTCCATGACGCATGAAAGCCAGTCGGCCGCCCGCGTCAGCGGAAGCTGCTTTGTCATGGGCCAGGCCGCCGGAACCGCCGCCCATGTTTCACTTGCGAGCGGCAAAGACTGTATGGATATTGTTGTCAACGAGCTGCAAACGCTGCTGGAACGTGACGGCGCCTATCTTGGCCGCGACGTCGCCTAAATCATAACGAGGAAACCCAATGAAATTGCGTGCCCTCCTGATGCTCGCCTTGGCTTTGTATGCGGCGGCAACGAGCTTCGCCCGAGCGCAAGCCTGGCCGCCGGCCAGCGTGCGCATCATGGTGCCATTCGGCCCCGGCTCGACGCCCGACACAGTGGCGCGACTGATCGCTGACCAGCTTAAAACCAAATATCCGAACTCGACATTCGTCGTTGAGAACAAACCTGGCGCGTCCGGCAATCTCGGCACCGACGCCGTCGCCAAAGGCGCGCCCGACGGTTCGGTGATCGGCATTTCGATCGGCGGCCCGCTTGCCATCAATACGTTGCTGTTCTCCAATCTGCCCTACGATCCGAGCAAGGATATCGCCGCGGTGACGCAGCTCATCACGCAGCCGAGCGCACTCGCGGTCAATCCGGCGCTCAACGTCAATTCGGTCGCCGAACTGGTCGCGCTGCTCAAGGCCAATCCGGGCAAATACAATTTCGCCTCGATCGGCAACGGCTCGCTGTCGCATCTCGCGATGGAGGCGCTGGCGATCAAGGCTGGCGCCAAGCTGGTCCACATTCCTTATGCATCCTCGCCACAAGCGATCACCGCCGTGATCCGCAACGATGCACAGATGGCCTGCTTGCCGGCGATTTCGGTGACCCCGCAAGCCAAGACTGGCTCGGTGAAAATTCTTGCGGTTTCGACCGCCAGGCGCTCGGCCTTTTTGCCGGATGTGCCAACGCTCACGGAGTCGGGCATCGACGTCGAGGCCGATGCCTGGATGGGCCTGATCGCGCCAGGCGCCACGCCAAAGCCGATCATCGCCGCAATCAACAAGGACGTGGTCGAAATCATCAAGAGCGCGCCGCTCCGTGACAAGCTCGCGGCGCAACTGATGGAGCCGGTCGGCTCAACGCCGGAAGAATTCCGCACCCAGATCGACGGCGAGATCGCCCGCTGGAAACCAGTGATCGAGGCGGCGTCGATCAAGATCAACTAGGTTCAAACCGTCGCTCTGAGATGCGAGCCCAGTATGACGGATCAGATTGTCAGCTGCTTCACGTCCTTGATGTCGGTGAAGACGACGCCGGGTGCCCGCTCGCGCGTGTAATCGAGTATGAACTGGTTGCGCGCCATGAAGACGCGGTCGCCGTCAAGATCCTCGGCGCAACTTGAATAATTGGTCTCGACGAACTGGTCGAGAATCTTGTGATCCGCGGCTGCAATCCAGCGTGCCAGCTGGAATTCCGGCGTCTCGTAATCGATGTCGAGACCGTATTCGGCGGCAAGCCGTGCTTTCAGCACGTCTAGCTGCAACGGGCCGACGACGCCGACCAGTGCCGGCGCGCCATCGAGCGGCCGGAATACCTGCACGACGCCCTCTTCCGCCATCTGCTGCAAGGCTTCCTTCAATTTTTTCGCCTTCATTGGATCGGCGAGCCGCACCCGCTTGAGGATTTCCGGCGCGAAATTCGGCACGCCGAGAAACTTGATCTCCTCGCCCTCGGTCAGGGTGTCGCCGATGCGCAACGTGCCATGGTTCGGGATGCCGACGACGTCGCCGGCAAACGCCTCGTCGGCGACCGAACGGTCTTGCGCGAAGAAGAACTGCGGCGCCGACAGGGTCATCGGCTTGCCGGTTCGGATCAGCTTCGCCTTCATGCCGCGCTTGAGCTTGCCGGAGCAAAGCCGCGCGAAGGCGATGCGGTCCCGATGGTTCGGATCCATATTGGCCTGAATCTTGAAGACGAAGGCGGTCATGTTTGGCTCGGTCGCCTCGACCGTGCGCTCGCTGGCTTTTTGCGCGCGGGGTGGCGGCGCATAGCCGCCGAGCGCGTCGAGCAGGTCGCCAACCCCGAAATTCTTCAGCGCAGACCCAAAGAACACCGGCGTCAGGTGGCCCTCGCGAAATGCGGCAAGGTCGAAGCTGGTACAGGCTTCTTTGGCGAGTTCAAGCTCCTCCTTGAGCACATTGGCATCAAGCATCGGGCTGAGCTTGGCAATCTCGTCGAGTGACATCTTCTGCGCCGCGCCGGTCTTCGGGCCGTCGCCTTCGATGAGCCGGACACGGCCGGTTTCGAGCTCATAGGTGCCGACGAAATCGCGGCCGCGGCCGAGCGGCCAGGTCACCGGCGCGGTGTCGAGCGCCAGGGTCTTCTCGATCTCGTCGAGCAATTCCAGCGGATCGCGACTCTCGCGGTCCATCTTGTTGATGAAGGTGACGATCGGGATGTCGCGCAGCCGGCAGACCTCGAACAACTTGCGGGTTCGCGCCTCGATGCCCTTGGCGGCGTCGATCACCATGACGGCGCTGTCGACCGCGGTCAGCGTGCGATAGGTGTCCTCGGAAAAGTCCTCGTGGCCGGGCGTATCGAGCAGGTTGAAGACATGCTCGCCGAATTCGAATGTCATCACCGACGTGACCACGGAAATGCCGCGTTCGCGCTCGATCGCCATCCAGTCGGAGCGGGTCGAGCGACGGTCGCGCTTGGCCTTGACCTGACCGGCGAGGTTGATGGCGCCGCCGAACAGCAGCAGCTTCTCGGTCAAAGTCGTCTTGCCGGCGTCGGGGTGCGAGATGATCGCAAAGGTGCGCCGCCGCTCGATTTCGGCGGCAAGGTGCGAGGGCTTCTCGGCGACTCTCAGGGGCTCATGCATCAGGCGCATGTGGCAAGAAAACCCCGCAAAATCAAGGCGCGCGCGACTACACTGAACTTTGCGGCCCCCTTTTGGCTTATCGCGGAGCGCCGACCGGCAAAATTATGGACCACGCTCAATGTTGGACTGTCTCATCATCGGCGCCGGACCCGCCGCCGGCCTCACCGCGGCGATCTACCTGGCGCGCTTCCGGCGCGACATTCTCGTCGTCGACGCCGGCAAGAGCCGCGCGCGGCTTATTCCGGTGAGCCACAATTACCCGGGTTTTCTCGGCGTTTCCGGCGAAGACCTGTTGCAACGGCTGCGCCAACAGGCCGAGCGCTATGACACGCCGTTTCGTGCCGGCACCGTGACCAAATTGACGCGCAGTCGAGACGGCACATTCACCGCGCAATGCGACGGCGACACGTTGCACGCGAAACGCGTCCTGCTCGCGAGCGGCATCGTCGACGAAAGCCCGCCGGTCCCCGGTTTGCGCGACGCGATCTATCGCGGCGCGCTGCGCTATTGCCCGATCTGTGACGGCTATGAGGCGACCGACCAGCGCATCGGCGTCCTGGGCAAATTCGACAACGCCGCGTCGAAGGCGCTGTTCCTGCGCACCTATAGCCGCGAGGTTACGTTGCTGGCGATCGACCGCGCCGAGGATGCCGACCGGGAGATGCTGCAGGCACTGAGGAAGGCCGGCATCAAGCAATTCGACGAGCCGGTTGTCGATATCGCTCGCGACGGCGAGACGATTTCGGCCGTGCTAGCCAGCGGCAAGCGCGTTGAGCTCGACATTCTTTATCCCGCGCTGGGCTGCGACGTGCGGTCGTCATTGGCGCTCGATCTGGGCGCGGCTGCGACCGAAATCGGCAATCTTCGCGTCGATGACAAGCAGCAGACCTCGGTTGAAGGCCTTTATGCCGCCGGCGACGTCGTCACCGATCTGCATCAGATCGGCGTCGCCATTGGCCATGCCGCGATCGCGGCGACGGCAATCCACAGCGAATTGCCGCGCAATCTCCGTTAACGGCGCGCGGTCGGATCGGGCCCCCGGAGTGAGCGGTTACCGGCGGCCACGACCAGAGGACGTATCAAGATACCACTCAATTTTCTCTAATTAAGTCGAAACAAGCTGCATTAATCTTTGTCGCGCCTTAACTCAGCCTAGGCCTTCTGCCATTGCGAGGCATGCAACTTCTGGCACCGCCGCCGAGTTGATCTCCCGGCGGATCGCGCGTCCTGCCGTCGCCAAAAACAAGAACGGATCGGTCGATGCTCAATGCCTACCTGCGGACGGCCCTATTTGCATTTTTGCTACTGCCCGGCGCGGCTGCGGCCGATCCGATCAAGCTGAAACTGTCGTTTTTTACCTCCGATCGCTCGATCATCTATCAAAACTCGATCAAACCGTTCGTCGACGCCGTCAATGCCGAGGGCAAGGACGTCGTCAAGATTGACGTCTACTTCAGCGGCGCCATCACCAAGGTCCAGGCGGCTCAGCCGCAATTGGTCCTGGATGGCACGGCCGATTTAGCGATTGTCGTCCCCGCGCAATCGCCGGAGCTCTTTGGCGACAACGCCATTTTGGAATTGCCCGGCCTTTATCGCGGCCCTCAAGAGGCGACTGATATCTATCGGCGGTTGATTGAGGCAAAGGCGCTGCAAGGCTACGACGATTTTTTCGTAATCGGCGCGTTCATCTCGCAAGGCGAAAATATTCACGGCCGAAAACCGATTGCGTCAAACGCCGACCTCAAGGGTCTGCTGATTCGCACCAACAACAAGACGGAGAGCACCACGCTCGAAGGGCTCGGCGCGATCCCGGTACAAATCGCGATCAACCAGACGACGGAAGCAATGAGCCGAGGCAACATCGATGCCGCGACCTTTCCGCCTTCACTGGTGTTCGAATTCGGCGTCGGACGCGTGACCAGCCATCACTACATGCTGCAACTCGGCGGAGTTCCGTTCGCGCTGGTCATGAACCGGGGTAAATTCGAAAGCCTGCCGCTGCGGGCGCAGGCCATTATCCGAAAATATAGCGGCAAGTGGTTGAGCGACCGCTCGGTGGCGAGCTATCTGGCTCTGGACGGCGAGGCCGCTGCAAAGCTCGAAAGCGACCCGCTGCGCACGGTGACGCAGCCCTCGCCAAGCGATACGGCGGCGGCCGAAAACATTTTCAAATCCGTCGACGCCGACTGGGCTGCGCAAAGCCAGCACAATCGCGAGCTTCTCGCGCTCGTGAATGCGGATCTCGTGAAAATTCGCTCTGGCAATTGAGATCAACACCAGATGTCCTATCTCTCCGAGATCTCGTACCGGCGCGGCCTGATTCTTTTCGTGCTCGTGCTCACTGTTCTGGTGGGCGGCACCTGGCTGACGGTGAAGGTGACCACCGATTATTTATTGAATCAGTACGCCGCCAGCACCGCGAGGGATTGGGC
>Ga0265325_10002411_pt1 | contig 12630 bp, 13 predicted proteins | sample 41420metaG_FD_202090 | JGI IMG/M metagenome (GOLD analysis project Ga0265325, IMG submission 202090) | Rhizosphere microbial communities from Carex aquatilis grown in University of Washington, Seatle, WA, United States - 4-14-20 metaG | ecosystem: Host-associated > Plants > Roots > Rhizosphere...
GCTTTCGCTGGCTGACGGAATCATTCCTGCGAACACGTAGATGGAACCGCAGGCAAATGCGCCGACCAGGGCCACCACGAGAACGCCGATATGGAAGGCCGACAGGCCGAGAAGCGCGAGGAAGAAGAGCCCGAACAAAATGTCTCGCCAACGGCCCATGCGACTTTGTGGGCCAGTTGTGGGGTGACTTCAAGGCGGAGGCGGAGCGCGACACCGATTGGGTCCCGATCGCATCGTAACACCGAGACCAATGCGCTTTGAAGCGCGCTGCTAGGCCCGAAAATGCTTCGACAGCTTGAGGCCCTGCGCCTGATAGTTCGAGCCGATCCCCATGCCGTAAAGTGTCTTGGGCCGCGACAGCATTCGCTCATAGACCAGGCGTCCGACGATCTGGCCATGCTCCAGGATGAACGGCACCTCGCGCGAACGCACTTCGAGCACCGCGCGCGCGCCGCGCCCGCCGGCGCCGGCATAGCCGAAGCCCGGATCGAAGAATCCGGCGTAGTGCACACGGAATTCGCCCACCAGCGGATCGAACGGCACCATCTCCGCGGCGTAATCCGGCGGCACCTGAACGGCCTCCTTGGAGGCGAGGATGTAGAACTCGTCCGGATCGAGGATCAGACTCTTGTCCGGGCGCGCGGCAATCGGCTCCCAAAAGTCAACCACGGGGTGGCCGTCGCGCTTCTCCACGTCGATCAGCCCGGTGTGACGCTTGGCGCGATAGCCAACCAGGTTGGCCGGTGCGAGACCCGCAAGATCGACGCCGACCGCGATGCCTTCGGTGAGATCGGCATCGACGTCGTCGGTCAGCCGCTCGCGGGCGTGGAGTTCGCGCAACGCGTCGGGATCGAGCAACGATTGGCCTCGACGGAATCTGATTTGCGACAAACGCGAGCCCTCGCGCACCAGGATCGGGAATGTCTTCGGGCTGATCTCGGCGTAGAGCGGTCCACGATAACCCGCGCGGATGCGGTCGAAGCCGCGGGTCTCGTCGGCGATGACGCGGGTGAACACGTCGAGCCGGCCGGTCGAGCTTTTCGGATTGGCCGCCGCGGAAACATCGGCGGGCAGCATCAGGCTTTCGAGCAGCGGAACGATATAGACGCAATTGGTTTCCAGCACCGCACCGTTGGTGAGGCCGATCTCGTGCAGCTTCAATTCCCCGATGCGCTCCGCCACGGTGGTCTTGGGGCCTGGCAGGAAGCTTGCCCGCACCCGATAGGCGACAGTGCCCAGCCTGAGGTCCAGGCTTGCGGGCTGGATTTGATCCGCGGCGAATTCCCGCACGGGACGAATCCCACCGCTGCGCGCAAGTTCCGCGATCAAATGGTCGGGCAGGATGCCCATGGTCGCGTCGGTGGCCACGGCGTTTCTCGCTGCGATGTTGCGCGTGCGATCTAGCCCGACAGACGCCTTGACGGGAAGTCGGTCGAATCGTATGACCACATCTATCTCGTGGTCATTTGAGCCGGCCGGCTTGCTAGCCACGTTAAACAAGTAGCTAAAAGGCCGGGGACGCGTGAGCCCGGCCCGATATTTCGGCCGGGTTTTTTGTTGGCTAAGGAGGCCTTGATGTCTGCGTCCGCGACCAAGAAGTACCGCCCCGAAACCCGCCTGGTGCAGGGAGGCATCCTGCGTTCGCAATTCGGCGAAACGTCGGAGGCACTGTTCCTCACCCAGGGCTACGTCTACGACAATTCCGCGCAGGCCGAGGCGCGCTTCAAGGGCGAGGACCACGGGTACCAATACTCGCGCTTCGCCAATCCGACCGTCGACATGTTCGAAAAGCGCATCGCGCAGTTCGAGGGCGCAGAAGCTGCGCGCGCGCTGTCGACCGGTATGGCCGCGGTAACGCTATCGTTGATGGGCCAGGTGAAAGCCGGCGATCACGTGGTCGCCTCCAGGTCGATCTTCGGCTCCAACCTCTACGTGGTCGAGGACTACCTGCCACGCTACGGCGTCAGCTCCACGATCGTCGACGGGCTCGATCTCGACCAGTGGCGCGCGGCAATGCGTCCGAACACCAAGACCTGCTTCCTGGAAACGCCGACCAATCCTAATCTCGACGTGCTGGACATCGCCGAGATCGCCAAGATCGCTCACGCGGCCGGCGCAACGCTCATCGTCGACAACGTGTTCTCCACGCCACTGTGGCAGAGCCCGCTCGAACTCGGCGCCGACTGCGTGGTGTATTCAACGACCAAGCACATCGATGGCCAGGGCCGCTGCCTTGGCGGCGCGATCCTCGGCTCGCAGAAGTTCATCAACGATCACATCGCGGGCTTCATCCGGCAGACCGGCCCGTCGATGTCGCCGTTCAACGCCTGGGTGATGCTGAAGGGCCTGGAGACCCTGGCGGTGCGCGTGCGGGCGCAGACCGATACCGCGGCCAAGGTCGCGGACGCGCTGGCCAAGCATCCGAAGGTGTCGCGGCTGACCTATCCCGGCCGTGCGGACCATCCGCAGGCCAAAACGGTGGCGAAGCAGATGCGCGGAGGCTCGACGCTCGTCGCGTTCGAGGTCGCCGGCGGCAAGAAAGGCGCGTTCGCGTTCCAGGACACGCTCAAGATCGTGCGCATTTCCAACAATCTCGGCGACGCCAAGAGCCTGATCACACATCCGGCGACCACCACGCACTACAGGCTGAAGCCGGAGCAGCGTGCCGGGCTCGGAATCACGGACGGGATGGTGCGGCTGTCATGCGGGCTCGAGCACCCCGACGACTTGATCGACGATCTGACGACGGCTCTGGAAGCGGTATGATCAGCGCCTGACCGACCCCGCGACGGCGGTGCTGATCGCCCGCGTCGCCGCCTCGTGCAGCGAGCCGGCCATGAGCTTGGCCCAGCAGCCATAGCCCCAGTCGTTCATGTGCAGACTGTCTGGCGAGACGAACGCGCTGAACGGCAAGTTCAGCGTGGACTTCCAGTAGCGCATGATCGCGAAGCGACGGAACAGATCGACGTTGGCTTCCTTGGCTGTGAGGTCGATCAGCGCGACCATGCCGTCGACATCGTGCTTGGTAAAGACCTTCGGCGAATACTGCGGGTTGACGAGGACGACGTCGATTCCGGCGTCGCGCAGACGCTTGAGACCTTCGCGCATCGGCGCGTTGGCCTCAGTCAACGGGCGGTCGCGAAGCACCGAATTGCTGCCGACCTGCCACAGCACGAGATCGGGCTTCTCGCTGAACACGTCGTGATCGAAGCGCGCCAGCATGTCCTTCGATTCCTCGCCGTTGACACCGTGATTGATCACGGTGATCGGCAGGTGCGGGAACAGCGGCTTGAGCTCGACCGCGAGGCGGCTCGGATAGCTGCGCTCCGATGAGCTCGCGCCGGCGCCGTAGGTCGACGACGATCCTATGGCGACGATGGTCAGCGGCTGTCCGCCGGCAACATGCTGCGCCATCCGCCTGAGCGGCAGTTGCAGGCGTGTCAGATCGGCGGGCGCGCTGCATTGAGGAGTCGCGGCCTGAAGCGCGGGAACAACCGGCTCGGCCGGTGCGAGCGATACGCCCCCCGCTGCGGCAATCGTCAGCGCTGCCGCCGCGCCAAAAAACTTGAGAGGAGACTTCATTTCGGCGCGTTTCCTTCCCGCGCCTCGAGATGAGCCGCATCGATGATCAGGTCGCTCAGCGCCCGACCCAAACAATCGTGCACGTCCCTCGCCACCTTCATGTCCTTGGTTGGCGCATAGAGATCGAACTGCCCAGCCTCGTACCAGTGACGCATAATGGCGTGGCGATCGAACACCGGGACTTCGAGCTCACGCGCGACCCAGCGCAAGCCATCGGCATAGGCGCCGAGAGCCACGATCGAGTCCGTGCGCGGGCTATACTGCATGTTGACCAAAACGACGTCCGTCCCAGCCGTATGTAGACTTTCGACGCCGTCGGCCACCGTGGCGCGGAAATCTTCTGGATCGGTTCCGCGCACCGCGTCGTAAGTTCCCGTCTGCCATAGCATTAAAGTCGGTTTTTCGTCGACAATTTGTTTTTCAATTGTATCGGTCATCTCGGCGGCCGTTTTGCGTTGCATCAATTTTGTCGAAACAGTCACGTGGACATCCGGCAACCGGGCTGCAAGCGCGACTTGTAGTCGCGCAGGATAGGAAAAACGTTCACCTTCGGGGCCAGGCAGGACGGAGGACGTGCCGCCAAGCACCAGGATTTTCAGCGTTTTTTCCTTGGTGACAGCCGCGTTGACGCGATCCAGCGGACTGTCGCCGAACAGCAGATATCCGGGAACCGCACAGACCTCGGCGGACTGCGCGTTCGCTTCTGCAGTGCAGCAGACGATGACGGCCAACAAGACCGCTCGCCCCAGGGCGGTCCAGATTTTCATACCTCACCTCCGGCAAGGTCTGCGTCCGGCGGCCGCTTGGGCGGTGCCCCGCGGCTCTCCATTCGCTTGTACCACGAGATCAGTGTCGCCGCGGCGATCATGATGAGGATCCCGGCGATGCTGAGCAGCACCTGCATGTGCAAGCCGCCGAACAACTCGTTCATAACGAAATGCGCTGCAAACGCCAGGAAGACGCCGAGGCAGAATATCTCCAGCGAGTGCTGGCCGCAGATGACCGCCGGACGCAACCAGCGCGACTGCAGCATCGGCCAATCGCGCGGCACAAACCGTACAGTGAGTGCGGCAAGCGCCAGGAAGTGCGCGAACCGCAGCACATCAAGATTGGTCTTGTCGATCGGATACATCCATTCGCCAAGCCAGCGCGGAATGAGGAAGCCCAGCCGCGGCAAGTGCCAGGTCAGCGTGACGCCAAAGGCAAACACCAGATAGGCAATCGCAAGCCATACGGTGACCGGCGAGCGCAGCGCCGGCGCGAGACGAGCAGCCCCGCCCAGCGCGCACCACGCGCCGAACACGAACAGCAATTGCCAGGCGAATGGATTGAACACCCAATGCCCGCTCGGATAGGACGGGATGTTCCAACCGTATTCCCATGTCAGCGCGTAGAGCACGACTGAAACCGCAAGGGCGAGCGCGGCGTTGCGGATCAGCAGCCACAGCGCGACCGGAAACATGCCCAGCAACACGATGTAGAGCGGCAGCACGTCCATGTTCGCCGGTTTGAACTTGAGCAGAAGCGCCTCGATGATGGTGACATCCGGCGTCTGCAGAAACTTCAGCGCATTCATTTCCTCAACGTACAAGGGATTGTCGAAGCTCGCGGCCACGTAGGCGATCTCGGCAATGTAGATCGCGAACAGAAACACGTGCGCCACGTAAATCTGCCAGGCCCGCTTCAGAATGCGCGCGCCGGACACGATGAAGCCGCGCTGGATCATGGCCCGGCCGTAAACAAACGCCGCCGTGTACCCTGAGATGAAGATGAATATCTCGGTGGCGTCACTGAACCCGTAGTTGCGGATGGTGAGCCAGGAGACGATGTTGTTGGGCACGTGATCGAGGAAGATCAGCCACAGCGCGAGGCCACGAAACAGATCAAGCCGCAAGTCGCGTTCGGTTGAGGTGACGACCGGAGGTTTGACGACCGCTTCCATCGGCAATGCGCCTGAAAACCCTTATAAGGCCGCAAGGCCATCGGTGGCTGCCCCAAGGGCAAAGGTAACCAATTTGTCGCCGCTGTCAGCGCCTTTCCAACATTGAATTGCGGCGCCAACGCGATGTATGAAGTGGCCGATTGGCCGAAGTATGAACCAACGGATGTACCGCACCACCACCCGCAGCATAGAGGTCCAGGTCACGCCGCGCTTCCTGGCGGAGCGCTCGTCGCCGGAGAATGGCTATTATTTCTGGGCCTACACCATCGAGATCACCAACCACGGCTCGGGCACGGTGCAACTCAAGACCCGCCATTGGCGCATCACCGACGCGCACGGCAAGCTGCAAGAGGTGAAGGGCGCGGGCGTGGTCGGCGAAACGCCGGTGTTGGAGCCGGGTGAATCGTTCGAATACACCAGCGGAGTTCCACTGCCGACTCCGTCCGGTTTCATGACGGGCACCTACGGCATGGTGACCGCGGCTGGCGAGCCGTTCGATATCGATATTCCGACGTTCTCCCTCGACAGCGGCGAGGGCAAGCGCACGCTGAACTGAATTCAGCTCTGCGGCAGACAGCCCTTCATGCGATCCAAGGCACCGTGCGGCAGGATCGCGAGCGCTGCGCCATGCTCTGCAAAGTCCTGCAATGCTTCGACCCGCGGTTCAGGAATGGCGATGCAACCGGCCGTCCCGGCGGTGGGCGACCGCCAGACGTGGATGAAGATGCATGACCCGGCGCGGCGCTTTGCATCGGTCGGGTAGTTCACCACCAAGCCACGCCGATACATCGGCAGGACCTGGCCCATTCTCTCGGCGTGAGCGCGCGGGTCGACACGGTTGCGCGCGGTAATCACATTATAGGCAGGAGACGCCGGATCATCCACACAGACCGTATCCGGCGCGACGCGCAGATAGTTGGCCCGGGACGACGCCAGGATGCCGAAGCTGCGGCCAATGGAATACAGCCCGGCCGGCGAGCGCTTGTCGCCTTCGACCTTGACCGGTTCGCCAGCGCGGGCCAAGCGCATGAAGAACTGCGACCAAGCCATCCCGGCCCGGCCGATGGTCGCGGGTTCGGCATCGCTCAACGGGCGCCAGGAATCCAACGGCGAAGCGCGTTCGTAGAGGCGCATGGTCGCGGCGACGGAGTTCATCGTCGGAGCTGTGACCAGAACCAGGCGCCGGGCCTCGGCCAGCGGCGCCGGGCAGCTTTGCGCCCAGGCCGCATCCGCAGAAAAACAAAACGCCGTCACGATGACCGACAGCACAATCAGGCTACGGCCCGCCGTGCTCACGATGCGGGCTTCTCGGTGTTCGCGCCGGGCTCAGCTTCGACCCGGACGTCGCCAGGCGCAAACTCATAGTTGGCGCTGCAAAACTCGCAGGTCACCGAAATCTTGCCGTTCTCGACCATGTGGTCACGATCGTCCTGCGAAAAATTCCGCAGCATGGCCTCGACGCTTTCGCGCGAGCAGGAGCATTGCGTCACGACCGCCGTGGCCGGGAACACCCGGACCCCGCGCTCGTGAAACAGGCGGTACAACAAAATCTCGCCGGACATCGTCGGATCGATCAATTCGACATCCTCAACCGTGTCGACCAGCGAGCGCCCTTCGACCCAAGCGTCATCCTCCTGCACCTCGGGAACGACCATGCCCTTGGGGGCATCGCCCGGATGCAGGTCCCTGTGCGCACGGTGCGTGGCTTTGGGCAGGAATTGCGCCAGGATTCCTCCGGCGCGCCATCGGTGCTGTCGTCCGGCCGCATATTCTTCCGCCACCACCAGCTTGACCCGTGTCGGAATCTGCTCCGAACTCCTGAAATATTCGTGAGCGGCATCCTCCAATGATCCGCCGTGGACGGCGACCACCCCTTGGTAGCGGTTGCGGTCCGAGCCATGGTCGATGGTCATGGCGAGATGGCCTTGGCCCAGCAAGCCGCCGGACGAGACCCGACCCGCGTCGATCATGCTTTTGACGCGGTCGGCATCGAACCGGGCGCAGGCGCGGATATGGCCGGGCTGCCGGTAATCCACGACAAGCATCCGGACCGGTCCGTCGGTCTGAGTCTGCAGGATGAGACGGGCGTCCTTGATCGCCGAGCCGAGCATGACGGTCAGCACGATGGCCTCGCCGAGCAGCTTGGCCACGGGATCCGGATAGTCATGCCCGGACAGAATCTCATCGATGGAACGGCCGAGCTGGACGACACGGCCACGAAGGTCGAGCGCGCCGACCTCGAATGGCAGCACGGAATCGTCGATCGATATTTCTGCGGGCGCGCGCGCCGGAATGTCGAGATGGGGATTGGGCTGTGTCATTACGGCGATATGTAATGCGCGGCTCGGCGAAAGACGACCCCTCAGCTGAAGCGACCCGCCTCAACGCGTATCGGCGTCAAGGCACCAGGCTAAAATACCCTTCTGCGCATGCAGCCGGTTTTCCGCCTCGTCGAACACCACCGACTGCGGGCCATCCATCACCTCGTCGGTGACCTCTTCGCCGCGGTGAGCCGGCAGGCAGTGCATGAAGATCGCCTCGGCGTCAGCCTTCGCCATCAACCGCTTGTTGACCTGGTAGGGCTTCAGCAGGTTGTGGCGGCGGTTGCCGCCCTTGTCGCCCATGGAAACCCAGGTGTCGGTCACGACGCAGTCGGCGCCCTTCACCGCCTCTTCGGGATCCTCGCCGATCAGGATCGATGCCCCCGATTGCCTGACCCAGTCCAGGACCCTCTTGTGCGGCATCAGCTCCGGCGGCGTGGCCACCCGAAGCTCGAAATCGAACCGGTCGGCCGCGTGCATCCAGGAGGTCAGCACGTTGTTGGCATCGCCCGTCCAGGCCACGGTCCGGCCCTTGATGGCGCCGCGATGCTCATTGAAGGTCATGACATCCGCCATGACCTGGCACGGGTGCGACAACTTGGTGAGACCATTGATCACCGGCACCGTGGCATGGCGGGCAAGCTCCAGAACCTGCTCGTGGTCCAAAGTGCGGATAACGATGGCATCGACGTAACGCGACAGGACGCGGGCCGTGTCGGCGATGGTCTCACCGCGGCCGAGCTGCATTTCGGCGCCGGTCAGGGTGATCGACTCGCCTCCGAGTTGGCGGATGCCGACATCGAACGAAACCCGGGTGCGGGTCGACGGCCTGTCGAAGATCATGGCCACGGTCTTGCCGGCCAACGGCCCCTTGCCGGCGGCTCCGCGCCGGCCTTTCTTCATGGCACGACTTTTCTCGATCATTTCGCGCAACGTCCGGCGCGGAATGTCGATCAGATCGAGGAAGTGACGGACGTTTCGCGTACTCACCCGGCCGTCCCTTGCTTGCGCTGGCTGGCGAGCTTGCTCTCGATCGCCGTGCAGGCCCGATCGAGCCGTGCCATGGCCTCACCCACTTCGGATTCGCTGACGATGAGCGGAGGCACCAGCCGAGCCACGTTGTCGCCGGCGGCCACCGCGAGGACCTTTTCGTCCCGAAGCGCGTCGATCAGTTCGCCGTTCGGAACGTTGCATTTGAGGCCGAGCAGAAGGCCCTCGCCGCGCAGCTCGGCGATCACCGCCGGATGCCGGTCCTTCATTTCCGCAAGCCGCTGCTTGAACAGCAGCGCGATCTTGCGCACGTGATCGAGGAAGCCCGGCTTGGTCACCACATCGAGCATGGCATTGGCGGCGGCCATCGCCAGCGGGTTGCCGCCGAAGGTCGAGCCGTGCGTGCCAGGGGTCATGCCTTTGGCGGCCTCGGCGGTGGCGAGCACGGCACCCACCGGAAATCCCGCACCGAGTCCCTTGGCGAGACCCATCACATCGGGCGTCACACCGACCTTCTGGTAGCCGAACATCTCGCCGAGCCGGCCGAGGCAGGTCTGGACTTCATCGAATGCGAGCAGCAGACCCTTGTCGTCGCAGAGCTGACGCAGCGCCTTGAAGAAAGCTGGGGGCACGCTTCGAACGCCGCCCTCGCCTTGCAACGGCTCGATCAGGATGCCTGCGGTCTCTGGGCCGACGGCCTTCTTGACCGCCTCGATTTCGCCCAGTGGCACCTGGTCAAAACCCTCGACCGGGGGACCAAAGCCATCGAGATGCTTCTTGTTCTTGGCCGCCGCCAGCGTCGCCAGCGTGCGGCCGTGGAAACAGCCTTCGAAGGTGATGATGCGGTAGCGCTCGGGGTGACCGCTGGCCGACTGGTACTTGCGCACCAATTTGATGACGCCTTCCATGGCTTCGGCGCCGGAATTGGCGAAAAACACGTAGTCGGCGAAGCTCAGCGCGCACAGCCGATCGGCCAGCCGCTCGCCTTCGGGAATGCGATAGAGGTTGGAGACATGCATCACCCGCTTGGCCTGCTCGGTGATGGCCTCGACCACATGCGGGTGAGAATGACCGAGGGCGTTGACAGCGACGCCCGAGGCAAAATCGAGATAGCGGTCGCCGTTGGTCGCGGTCAGCCAGCAGCCCTCTCCTCGCTCAAAGGCGAGGTCAACCCGCGCGAAAACCGGCAAAAGATGTGACGTCACGACCGCACCCCAATGCCCCTTCAGAGGGCCAGAATATGCCGAAATGAATCGTGCCGCCTCACCGGGCGGCACGTGAAATCAGTTTATTTCGAGGGCGGCATAGCGTCAACACAGCCGCCTGAGCCCTGAGCCGGGCGCTATCCATAGAGCAGAGCGCTGTTGCAGCCACGTTACGGTGGACGCAATTTGTTGGGGGTTGACGGATTGAACGACAAGTAAAGTGTGGACGTGAGTCGCGCCGACTCTTGCGCCAGAGTCTCGCCATATTGTAGCGTCATCGCCGTTCAGTACGACATGTCGTAGTGAACAGTTCCCCAGTGTCTTGAGAGCGTGAGTGTATCCAGTTCGGCCCATGGCCGGACTGCGAGGGCGGATTCTGCCAACGCCACCGGCAATTCCGGAAAGGATGACGGCTCATGTCCTGGACCGACGAACGAGTCGAACTGTTGAAGAAACTTTGGGCGGATGGCCTTTCCGCGAGCCAGATCGCCGGCGAGCTTGGCGGCATCACCCGCAACGCCGTGATCGGCAAGGTGCATCGGTTGGGCCTGTCCGGCCGTGCAAAATCGCCATCGTCCTCGGCTCCGAGGGTCCGCAAGCCGCGAACCCACATGCTGCGGGTGTCGCGATCCATGTCGCGCGGCAACGCCGCCTTGGCGCTCGCCTTCGAGATGGAACAGGAACCGGAACCCGAGTTCATCGAGAACATCATTCCGATCGGGCAGCGCCGCAACCTGCTTGAGCTCAACGAAGACACCTGCCGCTGGCCGATCGGCGACCCGGCCAGTCCCGAGTTCTTTTTCTGCGGCGGCAAGCCGCTCACCGGGCTGCCCTATTGCAGCTATCACTCCCGCGTGGCCTACCAGCCGGCCAACGAGCGGCGCCGACCGAAGCCGCCGTTTCGCCAAGGCTGAGGCGTTTCCTCCGAATTGCGGTGAGGTGGCCGGGCTTGTCCCGGCCATCTCGCTTATGGATGGACCATGCTCGCCCAAGCGGGATCGCCGGCTCAAGCCTGGCGATGACGGGAGAGGGATTGTTACGCCGCCGAGCGGCCGAACCGGTCGTCGAGGGCGTAGCCTGCCCCGCGGACGGTGCGGATGGGATCGGCCTCGCGACCCCGGTTGAGCGCCTTTCGCAAGCGGCCGACGTGCACGTCGACCGTGCGTTCGTCGATATAGACCTCGGAGCCCCATACACCGTCCAGCAATTGCTCCCGGGAGTACACCCGGCCCGGACGCTCCATGAAGAACTCGAGCAGGCGGTACTCGGTCGGCCCCAGTTCAATCTCCCGGCCAGAGCGCGACACCCGCTTCTTCTCGCGGTCAAGCTCGATGTCGCCATGGCTGAGCACATTGGCGACGCGCTCGGGGCTGGCGCGGCGAAGCAGCGCCCTCACCCGCGCGATCAGCTCAGGCACCGAGAACGGCTTGACGATGTAGTCGTCGGCGCCGGTGGCGAGCCCGCGGACACGCTCGCTTTCCTCGCCGCGTGCCGTGAGCATGATGATCGGCAGCGACTTGCTTTCCGGACGGCTCCGCAGGCGGCGGCACAACTCAATGCCGGAAAGGCCCGGCAGCATCCAGTCAAGCACGACGAGGTCGGGCGTGGCCTCGCGCAGGCGGGTGTCCGCCTCATCGCCGCGTGCGATGGTTTCGACCTCGTAGCCTTCGGCTTCAAGGTTGTACCGCAGCAACAACGCCAGCGGCTCTTCGTCTTCGACGATCAGAATGCGTGCGCCCATGTTGCAGCCTTGTCAGCTCAGTGCGGCCTTGGCGAAGGCCGTTGTGTCGCCTTTGGGCCGTTGGTCGGCGATCGGCCGGCCTTCGACCATGTAGTGCACTGTTTCGGCAATGTTGGTGGCGTGGTCCCCCATGCGCTCGATGTTCTTGGCGCAGAACATCAGATGGATGCAGAAGGTGATGTTGCGGGGGTCTTCCATCATGTAGGTCAGCAATTCACGAAACAGCGAGGTGCAGAGCGAGTCGATTTCTTCGTCGCCCTTCCAGACTGTAAGTGCGCTGTCGAGATCCCGGCTGGCATAGGCGTCGAGGACTTGCTTGAGCTGTCCGAGCACCAGCGAGGCCATATGCTCGACGCCGCGCAGCAGCTTGTTCGGATAGAAATCCCCATCGAGCGCGCTGACCCGTTTACCGATGTTCTTGGCAAGATCGCCGATGCGTTCCAGGTCGTTGGCCACCCGCAGCGCGGCGACGATCTCGCGCAGATCCACGGCCATCGGCTGGCGCCGTGCGATGGTGAGGATCGCCTTCTCTTCGACTTCCTGCTGCAAGGCATCGATCGTCGGATCGGCCGCTACCACGCGCATCGCGAGGCTGGTGTCGCGGCGGGTCAGCGCCTGGATCGAGTCCGCGATCTCGCGTTCGGCGAGCCCGCCCATCTCGGCCACCTTGCGGGTGAGCTCCTGCAGATCGCTATCAAAGGCCTTGGCGGTGTGTTCGTGCATGGTCATGGGCAAAGCTCCGCCGTCAGCCGAACCGGCCGGTGATGTAGTCCTGGGTGCGCCGGTCATGCGGCGCGGTGAACATCTTGCTGGTGGTGTCGAACTCGATCAGTTCCCCGAGATACATGA
>Ga0265325_10002412_pt1 | contig 12629 bp, 14 predicted proteins | sample 41420metaG_FD_202090 | JGI IMG/M metagenome (GOLD analysis project Ga0265325, IMG submission 202090) | Rhizosphere microbial communities from Carex aquatilis grown in University of Washington, Seatle, WA, United States - 4-14-20 metaG | ecosystem: Host-associated > Plants > Roots > Rhizosphere...
GCTGTCCTGCGGGGATTATAGGCCAGCCGGCCAGTGAAAATCAGGCCACAGCGGCCTGTCCCGAGGCGGTCGCGGCCAGCAGCCGGTCAAGCGCCTCTCGTGGCGCCGGTTTGGCGAACAGATAGCCCTGCATCTCCTCGCAACCTGCCAGCCGCAACAGTACCCGCTGCTCCTCGGTCTCGACGCCTTCGGCCAGCAAGGTCAGACCAAGCGCACGGCCGAGCGCCACGATCGCCTGAACCAAGGCGCTGCTGCTGGGATCGCGGCCGAGAGGCGCGACAAATCCACGGTCGATCTTGAGCTTGTCGAAGCTGAAACGCTGGAGGTAAGTCAGGCTGGAATAGCCGGTACCGAAATCGTCGAGCGCAAGCTTGACGCCAAGCGCCTTCAGCGCGCCCAGCCGCGCCTTGGCGTCGTCGGGATTTTCAATCAGCACGCTTTCGGTGACCTCGAGCGTGAGCCGCGATGCGGGAACGCGGTGCTCTTGGAGCAGGCCGGCAATGGTATCGACCAAGGCGCCATCGCGCACCTGAACGGGCGACACGTTCACTGAGATATCGAGATGCGGCCAGCGCGCCGCATCGGTGAGTGCCCGGCGCAATACGAATTCGCCGAGCCTACCCATCAGCCCGCAACGCTCGGCCACCGGCACGAAGACCGCAGGGCCGATCGCGCCCCGTTCCGGATGGGTCCAGCGCAGCAGCGCCTCAGCGCCGACGATGCTGTTGCCGTCAGCCGAGACGATCGGCTGGTAGTGCACGTCGAGGACCTCTTCGTCGAGGGCGCGCCGCAGCTCCTGTTCCAGGAACCGGCGATCGTCGAATTCGGTCTCCATCACCGGTTCGAAACCGGCGATGCTGCCTCGCTGGCTTCGCTTGGCGGCGCGGAGCGCAAGGTCCGCGCGGCGCATCAGCTCGTCGCGAAGAACGCCATCGCACGATGTCACGGCAAGGCCCGCGGTCACGCCAGCCTGCACGACGCGGTCGTTGATCCAGAACGGCCGCGCCAGCGCCTCTGCAATTGCCTCGACCGAGGCGCCGGCGGTTTCGTCATCGGGCGCGGACAAAACCAGCGCGAACGCGTCGCCATCGAACCGGCCGCAGAACGCGCCCGCCGGCAGAATGTCCCTGAGACGCAGCGCCAACGCCTTCAGGAGGTCGTCCCCGGTCGCATGTCCGAAAGCGTCGTTGATGTCCTGCAATCCGTCGAGGTCGAGAAACGCGAGTGCCAGCACCTCGCTGCTGACGCGTTTCGCCAGGGCGGTGTCGATGAGTTCGATCATCTTGCGGTGGTTCGGCAGGCCGGTGAGCGTATCCTCGTGCGCGAGCCGCCAGGCGAGTTGCTCGCTCGCCGACAGATTGCGCACGGCCCGGCGCACCTGCCAAAGCGCAATGCCGGCAAACCCGACCAGGAAAATGCCGGTCACGACCAGGAACGGGCGCAACTGGCTGAGCGCGTCGCTCAATGACTGCTCGGATTGCCATGAGAACCAGCCAGCGATGCGGCCCTGGCGGTCGATTACCGATTGCATCTCGCGGCCGGGCGCATCGCCTGCGGCGCTGGGCTCGGTCTCGAAACGCAAGTCCTTGACGCCGACGATGCGCTCGATCGCCTCGATATAGCGTGGATCGAGGGAGGCGAAATCGGCGCCGGATCTGCGGACATCGTCGACCGCTCCGAGCAACGCGGCGCGCCGCTCCAGGCCCTGGTGGTCGTCCGCCTGCCGGACCAGCGCATAGCCGACGATGGCGCAGAAGAACGCGGCGCAAAGCGCAAATAGCGCCATGGTCGCCATGAGCCGTGGCGTCCACAGCCGCTGCGGCGGCGGCCGTTGGTCGGTCAAAACGATACTCATGGCTAACGACCCGCCCGGGCTCGATCTCGAAGTCCCCGACAGAGCCTAGGGCGGGACGGTTAACGAGCCGTCAGCGACACATACGGACCCGTGGCGTCAGTGCAATTGCGTCATCACGATCAGCACCACCGTCACGGTAATCGCCCCGCCGATCCGCGTGGCAATCTGCGCAAACGGCATCAGTTGCATGCGATTGGCCGCGGTAAGGATGGCCACATCGCCGGTGCCGCCTTGCCCGCTGTGGCAGGCGGTGACGATGGCGGTATCGATCGGATACATCTTCAGCCAGCCTCCGACGAAAAATCCGGTCGTGATGATGGCAACCACGGTCGACACGATAGTGATGAGATAGGGCAGCGTGAAGGCCGCCACCAGCTTGTCCCACGGCGTCAACGAAACACCGATCGCAAAGAGCAACGGATAGGTGACTGCCGTGGAGAAGAACTTGTAGACGTGAAAGGCGCCGACTTGCAGGGACGGCGACACCGCTCGCGCCAATTTCAAAGCCACCGCAATGACGAGCATCGCCACCGGAGCGGGAAATCCGAACAACCGCTGCGTCAGGGCGCCGATCAGATAGAGTGTCACCGCGGTCACGACAGCGGCTGCAACGGTCGTCACATCGACGTGGTCGTCGGTGTCCTCCTCCTCGAATTCAATCTCTTCATGCTCGCCGGGCTGGAGCCGACCCTCGCCGGTGAGGTGCGGATATCGCTTACCGACGAAGTTGAGGGTGCCTGACAGCAGAATGGCGGTCAGGCTGCCCAGCATCACCGGCGGCAGCACCTGTGCGAACAGATCGCCTTGCTGTTGGTGAAGGATCTGGGAATAGCCGATGGAGAGTGGGATCGCGCCTTCGCCTACGCCACCGGCCATGATCGGAACCACGACGAAGAAGAACGTGTGGTAAGCGCCGAGCCCGAGCATGACGCCGACCAACGTGCCGACCAGGCCACCGACAACGGAGCCGGCCGCCAATGGGACAAATATTTTGAGAAAGCCTTGGACCAGAACCGCGCGGTCCATGCCCAGGATGCTGCCGACGATGATGCAGGAGATGAACAGGTACAGAAAGTTGGAGTTCTTGGTGAACTGCGTCACGGAGCCCAGGATGGACTCGGGCAACAGATGATGGAAGGCCAGGAACGACGGGATAAACGTGGCGAAGATAGCGGCCGCCCCGATGTTGCGGATGATCGGGATGCGCTTGCCCAGTTCAGCGCAGGTGAAGCCGCCCATCGACAGCAGAACAATCGCCATCAGGATGTCGGAGGGCACGGTCCCGGTGGCGGCGAACCCGCCAATGACCGCAAACAAGATCAGGAAAACCGGCAGCGGAATAATGCCGATCTTGAAATCGACGAACGACCACCAGCCCTTGGGCCAGAAGCCTCCAGCCGCGCTTTGCCCAGCCGGCGTCACGCTTTCAACGTCCTGCACCTGAAGTCCTCCCCCACGCTCTGTTTTTTTCCAGCGCGCGTTAATGTCGCGCTAGTTTTGACCGGCATTCAGCTTCGAGAACCGACCTGGACGCCGGCATCCTACCGCATATCGGGCAGCAAAGAACCACGTGCCACGCGGGACAGCTCAGGCATCGGCCTATTTCAACCCAAACCACGCCGTTGCGATGGCGAGGAACGAAAAAAAGCCGACCACGTCGGTGACCGTGGTGACGAATGGGCTCGACGCCACCGCGGGATCGACCTTCAGACGATAAAGCCCGATCGGGATGAGGATGCCGCCGAGCGCCGCGGCCAGAAGATTGCAGATCATGGCGAGGCCGATGACGATGCCCAGGCCCGGCACCTTGAACCAGGCCCAGGCGGCGACGCCGGTGATGACGGCGAAGGCAAGCCCGTTGACCAGCCCGACCAACAGCTCGCGGATGATCACACGCCCGGCGTTCGCATCGGACAGCTCGCGGGTGGCCAGCGCGCGCACCGCCACGGTCATGGTCTGCGTCGTCGCGTTGCCGCCCTGGCTCGCAACGATGGGGGCGAGCACGGCGAGCGCCACCATCTTCTCAAGTTGCCCCTCGAACAGCCCGAGCACAGAGGAGGCGAGGAACGCCGTGGCAAGGTTCACCAACAGCCAGTTGAAGCGGCCCTTGGCGATATCCCAGACCGAGGCGGACAGATCCTCGTAACGGCTGACGCCGCCAAGTGCCTTGATGTCCTCCGACGCCTCCTCTTCGATGACGTCGACGATGTCGTCGAAGGTCAGCACGCCGACCAGACGCTCGCGCTCGTCGACCACAGGAGCCGCCACGAGGTTGTAGCGCTCGAACATGCGCGCCGCCTCCTCCTTGTCCTGGGTCGCCAGCACCCGCCGCCGGTCCGGGTCCATCAGGCCCGAGATCGGCTCCGGCCGTTTGGTGCGCAGCAGCCGGTCGAGGGCCACAGCGCCAAGAAGCTTGCGCCGATCGTCCACCACATAGAGTTCGAAAAAGCGGTCCGGCAGGTCGACGGTCTCGCGCATATGATCGATCGCATGGCCAACGGTCCAACCCGGCGGAACCGCAACCACATCGGCCTGCATGCGCCGGCCGGCGGAGTCTTCCGGATATTGCAGCGCCTGCTCCAGCGCGCCGCGCTCCTCGAAGGGCAATTTCTCGAGGATTTCGGCCTGCTCCTCGCGGGGCAGGTCTTCGAGGATTTGCACCGCGTCGTCGGACTCGAGATCGCGGACGCCCTCCGCCACGGTTTGGGGAGGCAGCTCCTCAAGGATTTCCTCGCGGACGGTGTCCTCGACCTCGGTCAACGCCGTGAAATCGAATTCGCGGCCCATCAGCTCGACGAACCGCGGACGCAAATCGGCGTCGAGCGCTTCGATCAGATCGCCGGTGTCGGATTCGTGCAGCTCCCGGGCCAGTTCATGCAGCGCCGCGGCGTCGCTGCTCTCGATCGCTTCGCGAATCCGATCGACAAATTCGGGACGGATCCCGCCCTCTTCGTCGCGGAAAGGCTCAGCCGTCCGCGCTCCGGTCGTGTCTGCCTGATCGACCATACCGGCCTCGCCGTCGCGAGCAAGATGGATGGAGGGTTTGCGCGCTTTTACGCCCGCGTTTTTGCCAAGGCAATCAACAAACGCATTCCGTCGCAAACCGCGGCGCGCACCGAGGCCCGACGTTAAGCACATGCATTAAAGATGAACACCGATAATGGACGGGCTTTCGCATCGTTGCGGCTGCAACCCGCTAATGTGCGGCCATGGCGTGGCGCACACTGGCTTTGATCTTTGCGGTGCTCGGCTTGATGGCGGCGGTGAAAGCCCGCGCCGAGGAATGCCCCGGCAATCCGTCCGCACTCGGCACCAGCCGGGTCATGACGATCGATGCGCAGGAATTCCCGCGCATCGGCAAGGTGCAATATTCGCACACGCTGCCGCTGGCCGACAAAGAGGTGGTGCTGAGCTTCGACGACGGCCCGCTGCCGCCCTACACCAGCCGCATCCTCGACATCCTGGCCGAGCAATGCATTCGCGCCAATTACTTCATCATCGGCCGTATGGCGCGCGGCTACCCTGATCTGCTGCGCAAAATCCACGCCGCAGGCCACGTCGTCGGCAGCCATAGCGAGAACCACCCGCTTGCCTTCGAGCGCATGCCGCTGGCAGACGTCAAACAGGAGGTGGAGCAAGGCTTCGCCTCGCTCCACGCGGTGCTTGGCAGTAATGCCGTCGCGCCGTTCTTCCGCATTCCGGGGCTTCTGCGCGCGCCGCAGGTCGAGGCCTACCTGGCGTCGCGCGGATTGGTCACCTGGAGCGCCGATCTCGTCGCCGACGACTGGAAGCACATCAACGCGTCGGAGGTGGTGCGCCGCGCGATCAGCCGCCTCGACGAAAAGGGCAAGGGCATCCTGCTGTTGCACGACATCCAGCCGGCGACCGCGCTGGCGCTTCCGGAACTGCTGCGCGAGTTGCAGGCCAAGGGCTATCGCATCGTCCAGGTGGCGCCGGGCCGCGGCGGAACGCCGGTTGCGGCCAATGCGCCCTCGTCGGCCGCCATTCAAGTGGCGAGTCATGCCGCGCCGGACGCACCCGCGGCGCAACCCGAACCGGTCGAGCTAGCCACGGCCGTGCCGATGGCAGCCGCGGACAGCATGGCGTCCGCCCGCTCCTCCATGCCGACGGTGCCGCACGATGCAGTGCGCCCCTATACATCGACGTTCAAGCCCGCGCGCAACATGCCAACGCCAGGGAAGATGATCACCGCGGAGCCGGGAGGCTGGCCGCGAGTGGTAAGTGTGCCGATGCCCGAGGCCGGCGGCATCGGCGTCTCGGCGATGCCGCACGGCAGCGAAACGGCGGACGGACGTTTCCTGCTGCGCTGAGCGTTCTACTTCAGCTCGACCGTCAGCGGATTATAGGAATAGAGCCAGCGGTTGCGGTCCTCGCCTTCGGAGCGCTGCGAGAAACGCCGCCTGATCTCGGCTTGGGTCGGCAGGTGGAAGAGTTCGCGGTTCGCGCTCGACTGCTGCACGATCATGGCGGTGCGGTCGATCCGGTTGCGCTGATAGACCTGCAAGGCTTCGGCAATATCGTCGGTCAAGCCGAGCGCCCGGGTCAACACCGCACCGTCCTCGATCGCCATCGCAGCGCCCTGCGCCAGATATGGCAGCGTCGGGTGTGCCGAATCGCCGAGCAGCGTGACCCGCTTTGAGCTCCATTGACGGATCGGCGGCCGGTTGAACAGCGACCACAGATAGCATTGGTCCTTATCGGCGGCGTCGATGATGGCGTGCAGCGCTGGATGCCACCCCCTATAGCGATCCTTGAGCTCCTGCCAGGGCCGCTTGGCGGTCCAGGACTCTTCGGACACATCCCCGGTCTCGACGCAGCCAACGAAGTTCAGCAGCGTGCCGTCGCGCAGGTAGTAGCAGACGACGTGCCCCTCGGGTCCCATGAACACCGACATGACCTTTTCCAGAAGGTCCTTGGGCAACCGCTCGGTCGGCACGACGATGCGCCAGGCGCCATCGCCGGTGTAGGTCGCGGGCGCCGCGCCGAACATCTGCGCGCGCACCACGGATTTGACGCCGTCGGCACCGACCAGCAGGTCCCCCTTGGCCGAACTGCCATCGGCGAAATGCAGCTCGACACCATCCGCGCCCTCGGTGAAGCGGGTGACCCGGTGGTTCAGATGCACGACATTGGGATCACCCTCGCGCGCGCGGGCGGCGAGCAGTTCGTGCAGGTCGGCGCGGTGGAGTTGGGTGTAGGGCGCCCCGTGCAGGCGCTCGTGCTCCTCCGATAAGGAGAAGCGCTGGATCACCTCGCCGGTATCATGCAGACGAAACACATAGGCGCCGGGGCTGACTCCGATCGCCCGGATCTTGGGCTCGAGGCCGAGATCGCGCAGAACGTGCATGGCATTGGCGCTGACCTGGATGCCAGCGCCAATCTCGCCGAGCGCCGGAGCCTGCTCATGGATTTCGACATGATGGCCCGCTTTCATCAGACAGGACGCCGCCGTGAGGCCGCCGATTCCAGCTCCAGCGATGAGGATGCGATGTTTTTTCATGACTCAGTCCGATGCGCACCGCCACGTTAGCGCCAGGGAAGCCGGGCAACCGGCAGAGGAGAGGATATTGGGTTTGGTGCGGTCGGGGAGACTCGAACTCCCACGGATTGCTCCGCTAGCACCTCAAGCTAGTGCGTCTACCAGTTCCGCCACGACCGCATTGAAATTGACACCGGCTCAAGCCGCCGGCGTCGAGGCAGGGCGATGTAACAAATCGAGGCAGGCGGTACAAGGGCGGCTGCCGGCGCGGTTACCGCGTGGCGGGCGAGCGCGGCAGCAGTTCCTTGACCTCGACGGCGATCCGGTTGCCCTGCACCACGACCGTGCCCTTGGCCACCGGGAAGTTGTTCGCCAGAATCTGGACTTCGTCGTCCTCGGTGGCGTCGAGCTCGATGATCGCGCCGCGTCCCAGCCGGAGCACCTGATGCACCGGCATATCGGTCGAACCGAGGACCACTGCGATGTCGAGGGAAACCTTGTCGAGCGTGGGCAAGACGACTCCTTGCTGCTGATCGGCCGCGATGCCGACAAGGTCAACATGGTATGGTGAACGAGTGGTTAATATCCGCTCAGCCCCCTCAAATCTCGCGCTGGTCTCCCCGGCGGGTTCGTCCCCGGTCGAATGGCGTATCAGCGACCAACCGGTGGCCTACGAAGAGGCGATCGCTGCCATGGAGGCGCGGGTTGCCGCAATCGCAGCCGGCCATGCCCCTGAACAGGTCTGGCTGCTGGAGCATCCCCCGCTCTACACCGCCGGCACCAGCGCCCGGGACGACGAACTGATCGAGGCGCGATTCCCGGTGCATCACACCGGCCGCGGCGGACAATTCACCTACCATGGCCCCGGACAGCGCGTGGCGTATGTCATGCTCGACCTGAACCGCCGAAAGCCCGACGTGCGGGCCTTTGTGATGGCGCTGGAGGAATGGATCATCCAGGCCCTCTCGGCCTTCAACGTCCGGGGCGAACGGCGCGACGATCGCATTGGCGTCTGGGTCCGACGGCCCGACAAGGGCGAAGGCTTCGAGGACAAGATCGCCGCGATCGGTATCCGCGTCCGCAAGTGGGTGACGCTGCATGGCATCTCGCTCAACGTCGAGCCGGAGTTGTCGCATTTTTCCGGAATTATCCCGTGCGGCGTCGCCGATGCGTGCTTCGGGGTCACAAGCCTGGCCGATCTTGGGCTCTCCGTCAGCATGACCGAAGTCGACATGGTGCTGCGCCGGGAGTTCGAGCCGCTTTTCGGGCCGACCGGAGGCTAGCGGCTAACCTTGATTTGCAACGCGCGGAAACTTCTTCCCGGCTTCGCGTTAGAACGCCTGTACACCGGCTGCCACTGGCGGCCGTCATGGTAAACGAATGTTAGGCCTGAGGCGTAGCATGAGCGCACGAACCCTTCGCGCAATTGCGGCGATCGCTGCGGCGAGCTTCGCGATTTCGACTGCGGCGGTTGCCGACACCTCCATCGCAACGCGCTGGAAGCCGCTCGGCGAAGCGCAGAACGACTGCATGGCGCATGCCCAGATGGCGATCTTCCGGGCCGGGTTCGATGCCGCGAAGCCGGGCTCGCAATCGATGAACGGCACGCATGGCGATTATACCGCAGCGATCCGCTGTCTTGCCGATCAGCGTATCGTGCTGTTCATCACGGCCGGGCCGTCGTCCCAAGCGACGTCGCAGTACCTCGAAGTGCTGTACGGGCATTTCTGAGGTCAGACCGTCGGCAGCACCGCAAAGCTCTCGCGGCCGCGCAATCCCAACTCATCGGCACTGGCCTCACGCACATCGACGCTTTCGACCCGACCGGAACGCGGGCCACGGCGGCCGTCCGCGATGACCGCCTCAACCGCTTCCGGCGATGCCGCGAACACAGCCTCGACCGTCCCGTCGCGGCGGTTGCGGACCCAGCCTTCGATGCCATGAAGCGTCGCATGATGCTCGACAAAGGCGCGGAAGCCGACGCCCTGCACCGATCCACCAAATACAACGTGGCGGATCACCTTCATCGGAACTCCGCGATTTTTCGCGTGCCGGTCCCGGTTCTGACATCGACCGCGAAGCTTTCGAGCGAACGCAGATAAGGCTCGGGAAATCCCCATTGCCGAGCCGCTTCGATGACCAACTCGATGTAGCCCGGCTTCGGTCCGCCTTCGGCACCCGGCCGGGCAAGGTAGACGAGCGCCGGCTTTCGCGTTCCGCCGTGGCGGACCGGCAGGGTCGCCGCGCGATAGAGGCCCGCCTCGACATTCTCCCATGCATCGAGAGTGACGCGGTCGCGCGGCGTGATCCGCCACAACACGCCGTAGACGTTGTGCGCGCGCGCCGGCACGATCGAAGCATAGCCGTCACCGGTGATGGTAAAGCGATGATCCGCAAGCTCGGCGATGCCGAGCGCCACCGCCTCGGCGGCATGCCGGCACATGACGGCGCGGCTCATGTTGGCGCCGTAAGCGAAATGAAAGCTCATCGGACGGTGGGCTGCCTCGCCGCCCATATCGAGAATCCGACCGCGAGAAACAAGGGCAGCAGCAGAAGCGCAATAAGCCCGACGATCCAGAACTGGGCGGCTCCAAGCGAAGAATCGCCGCCCAACGAGCTCAGAAGATAAATAATGACGAACAGTTGCAGGATGCCGGCGTGAGGACCGACGCCGCCGCCCGACCCTGCCAGCATCAACGCCATCAACGTGGCGAACAGCACGATATCGAGCGCATAAACCGCCGCAACGCCCATCGCGATGCCGGTGGGTCGGCCAGCGTCCAGCATCCGCCGACGGTGCAACACCACCCAGCACACGATCAGCAGTGCTTGGGCAGCCACAAACGGCGCAACGCTGAAACGCAGGGTCACGGGGCCGGCGAGCAGAGCCTGCGATGCAAAGCAAAGCACGTAGAGGCCAATGACCGCCGAGATGAAGGGGCCGGGCTCGACGCGCTGGTCGGTCGATGACGAAGCGGGAGGCATCCGCCATCGTGCCATGGCGTCGTGGCGAACGCCATGCAAGCTCAGGGCTCGGATCTGATCCCGACCTTCGCGACCTCGTCGGTCATCTCCTCGTAGTCCTCGGGACCCAGGTCCTCGATGTCGGAATCGTGGATCGGATGCTGTGGCACGCCACCATCTTCCGGCGGACGCGAACCCGCCGGCTCGACCTCTTCGCTGGGGTGCGGCACCGTTGCCGGTGCATCGACCGTGGGCTGATCGCGACGGCGCAGTTCGTCGACGATGTCAGGCTGGCCCGGCGCGGACTGATGCTTCTGCTTAGCCATGGTTTCCTCCGTCGAAGGACCAATTCGGCGGCATCCCCTGCGGTTCCGCGCTAAAAAATCCTGCGATACTGGATGAATCCCGGCCGGTCGGCGAGCGTGTCGTAGAGCGCGCGAGCGGTGGCATTGGTCTCATGTGTCAGCCAATGGACCCGGCTGGCGCCCGCTGCCCGCGCCTCCTGGTAGACCGCCTCGATCAGCGCGCGGCCAAGGCCGAGCTTGCGCGAGTCTTCGGCCACGAACAGGTCCTGGAGATAGCAATAGTTGCCGACGGTCCAGCACGAGCGATGGTAGATGAAGTGCACGATGCCGCGCAGACGTCCGCCGGCATACGCACCCAGCAGCCCCATCGGCTCGGCAGGATCGTGCAGCCGCGCCCAGGTGGTGTCGTAAGTTTCCGGCGGCACCGAGGCTCGGTAGAAATCGAGATAACCCTTCCATAGCGGCTGCCACGCGGCGCGTTCGTCCAAGGCCACCGGGCGAACGATGACATCGGCGCTCATGTTGCCGCGACCTCGGCGTGGATACGCAACAGCTCGGGAATAGTCTCCGGCTTGCGCCGGCCAAAGCCGCATTCGGTGGCGATCGAGAAGTCCTGAACCACCTTCTCTGCCGCAGCGAGGCGCTGGCGCGTTCCTGCAACGCCGTCAGTGTGGTGCACGAGGCCGAGGCAGAGTTCGGTTTCCGGCTTCACGCGCAGGTTCTTCAGCGGCGCGAAATACTGATCATCCGTGCGATCGCGCGGTACCGGCATGTGGATCAACTGGATCGGCCGGCGGACGTTCTCGGTGAGGCGATTGGCCATCTCGACCATGTCGGCCATGTCGGTTGGTTCGACGACGTGGCGATGGTTGGAATCGCCGTAACAGAAGTGGAACAGCAACTCGATGTCGTCGGGGACGTGGTTGGCGAGATCGATGAGGATGCGGGCGAAGGTCGCCTGCGTCTCGGCCTTGGTCTTGCCGTAGCTTGACGCATCGTTGCGCTCAAGCCGGGCAAACACCGCCGAGGCAACGTCGAACTGAATCGCGATCTGGTCGTGCGGCAGCCGCGCCGCGATCTTGTCGATCTCGCGCTTGAGCGCCTGGTTGTAGACCGGATCGAGCGGCGCGTGCAGATCGTCCTGCAGGAAAATCCAGATCACCGAGTGCGCCGGTACGAGATCGATCTGGAAGCGGCAATCGGAAAGGATTTTTCCGTCGCGCTTGGCGCGGGTGAATTCCCCAAACGAGCGTTCGGCGATATCGGCGTAGAACAAATTGTCGAAGTGCACGTCGGCGACTGAGCGCCCGGGCTTCAGGCGATAGCGCGTGCGCGGCGTGGCTGTTGCGTGCAGGCGGAACACTTCGCCGGACTTTTCCAGCGCCGGACTGTTCGCGAAAACCGGCTCAAGCCAGGTGATCCAGTCCCCGCGTTCGCCGGTCTCGCCATCGGGAATGCGCTTAAGCCTTGATCCAAGCGCGGCACCCGCAGCCTCGAAAACCTCGCGTGCGCCGGCCATCGGCACGCTTCCGACCAAATGAACATTACGCGGCATGTTGGTGCCCCTGCTCGGTCTCGGGCCGCGCGATGGCGCGCACCGTTGTCCGGGAACATCGTTCCGGGCCTGGCGTTGTCCTGTTCGAAACACATACGCCTGAGGAGATCAATATGGCCGCGCCAATCGAGAACCCGTACGCCCAACAACCGGACCAAGAGCCGTCAATGCCGGCCAGTTCGACCCGCAACTTTTTCCTGGTAACGGCCGGATTTGGCATCGGCGCGCTGGTCATTCTGTTCGCCTTCGTGTTCCTGATCGGGGTCGGTGACATCGGCCAGACAGCAACCACGGCTGCCACTCCCGCGGCGAAGTCGGCAGCCAATGCGCCGGTGGCCCCCGGTCCTGCCCCCAACCCCGCACCGAATACCGCATCGCCAACCGTGCCGTCGACGACGGGTCAGGCGCCAGCGCCCGCAAATCCCAGCACACCAAAGGCGCAAACGCAGG
>Ga0265325_10002414_pt1 | contig 12620 bp, 11 predicted proteins | sample 41420metaG_FD_202090 | JGI IMG/M metagenome (GOLD analysis project Ga0265325, IMG submission 202090) | Rhizosphere microbial communities from Carex aquatilis grown in University of Washington, Seatle, WA, United States - 4-14-20 metaG | ecosystem: Host-associated > Plants > Roots > Rhizosphere...
GAGCGCCGTCGGGATCGTTCCAGAAGGCAACCGGCATCGAGGGGAAGGCGCGCGTGCAGACGAGCTCGCCCTTGCCGGATCGCAGCGGCTTGCCGTCGCTGTCGTAGACGTCGACGGCCATGCCGAGGCCCGGACCCTGAATCTCGCCGCGCCAGACCGGCAACGAAGGAACGCCGAGGACGAAGCAGGAGACAATGTCGGTGCCGCCGGAGATCGAGGCGAGATGCACGTCGCGCTTGATGGCGTCGTAGACGAAATCAAAGCTTTCCGGCGCGAGCGGCGAGCCGGTCGACGCGATGGTGCGCACGCTTGATAGGTCGTGATGATCGACCGGCCGATAGCCGGCCTTCTTGACGCTGTCGATATATTTCGCCGACGTGCCGAACAGCGTGACGCCTTCTGCGGCCGCATAGTCGAACAGCGCCTCCGGGCCGGGATGGAAAGGCGAGCCATCGAACAGGACAAGCGTTGCGCCGGAGGCAAGCGCGGTGACCAGCCAGTTCCACATCATCCAGCCCAGCGTGGTGAAGTAGAAGACGCGGTCGCCCTCCTCCACCGCCATCTGCAGGCGGTGCTCCTTCATCAACTGGATGAGCGCGCCGCCGGCGGAGTGGACGATGCACTTCGGCATGCCGGTGGTGCCGGAAGAGAACAGGATGAACAGTGGCTCGGCGAATGGCAGGCGGGTGAACGCCACGGGCTTCGCCGGATAAGGCGCCAGCGCGTTCTGCCAGCTCAGTGCCTCGGGGAGCGAGGCGGCGAGCGCATCGGCCCGGCCGAGCAGCGGCACGACGATGGTGCGGGCGACGCCAAGCTGGGGAACGATGGCGCGGATATTGTCGCTAAGGTCAATCTCCTTGCCGCCGTAGCGGTAGCCGTCGACGGCGATCAGCACCTTCGGCGCAATCTGGCCGAAGCGATCGAGCACGCCGGCGACGCCGAAATCCGGCGAGGCGGAGGACCAGACGGCGCCGAGCGAGGCGACCGCGAGCACGGCAACGATGGCTTCCGGCACGTTCGGCAGGTAGGCGGCGACGCGATCGCCGACGCCGACGCCAGCGGCGGCCAGCGCCTGCTGAAGACGCGAGACCTCGTCGTTGAGCTGACGCCAGGTCAGGCGGCGGGTGGCGCCTTCCTCGCCGCGGAAGACAATCGCCTCGCCATCATCGGACCGGCGGAGCAGGTTCTCGGCGTAGTTCAGCCGCGCCTCGGGAAAGAAGCGGGCGCCCGGCATCTTGTCGCCGTTGGCCAACGGCACCGATCCCTTGTCGCCGACGATGCCGCAGAAATCCCAGACGAGGTCCCAGAAGGCGCCGCGATCGGCCGTCGACCAGGCGTGCAGCGCGGCATAGTCGGGGAAGCGGCGGCCGGCGCGCTTCTCGGCCTCGGCGGTGAAGCGGGTGAGCGGCAGCGCGGCGATCCGCTCCGCGGACGGGCGCCACAGGGGCTGTTCGCTGGTCGTGAGTGGGCTGGTCATGGGCGGATCGAATAGCGCCCGCCGCAGGCGGTGTCACTCGCCGTTTGTGGCGAGAAGAAGGGAAATGGAACCCGTGATTTTCACGACCGGCGAAGGAACCTGAGGCGTAGGGAGAAGGCTGGCAAAGCGTGACTGAGACGGAAGGCGCCGATAGGCGGCGCCGAGACCTCAAGGAAACGTCCATGTCCCCCAAGACCCTTCTCGTCGCAGCGGCGGTACTCACCGCCAGCGCGGCGGCCGCGGTGCCGGCGCTGTCCGATACCGCTACTCCTCCCGCCGCGACCCCGCCGGCCGCGGCCGCGCCGATGACGCCTGATCATCCGCTGCCGTTCCGCGCGCAGATCCTGTTCAACCTCGTCGACACCAACGGCGATGGCTCGATCGACGCCAACGAGTTCGCCGCCTTCGAGAAGGCGGTGTTCGGCGCGATCGACACCGACCACGACGGCAAGCTGACGGTCGCCGAGTTCGAGCGGCTGGCCGGCGGCATGGGCGGCGGCTTCGGCGGCGGACCGGGCATGCGTCCGGCCTTCCAGGGCAAGCCCATGGCGCGCTTCATGCACATGCGCCACTGGGGTCCGGGCGCTCCCGGCGTCGGCGGTCCCGACGGCCAGGGCGGCCCGCTGCATCAGGGCATGCTCGACGACGGCCAGCAGCCAGGCGTCGACCAGGGCGGCCAGCCGCAGAACTTCGCCAGCCTCGACAAGAACGGCGACGGCGTGATCACGCCGGACGAGTTCAGCGCCGGTGCGCCGAACCTGCTCGGCGGCCAGCCGCCGGCTCCCCCGGCGCCGCCCGCACCGCCTGCGGATCAGCAACAGCAGTAACAACGAGGGAAACGGTCGCGTGACCAGGCCGGCGCAAGAGCCATGAGCGTTGCACTTGCTCCGGCCGCAATGCGGCCCATGATGGTTCCGCCGGCGTCTGCCGGTGCTCATGGCGGTGCGGCAACCGGCGGACCATCATCTTTGACGCTGAGCGACGATGTCACCGACGAAGCGCTGGCACTGAGGGTCGCGGACGGCGACCAGCGTGCGCTCGGCGAAATCGTGCGCCGGCATGGCGGACGGCTCAGGGCACTCGCCCACCGCTTCACCGGCGGCATCGAGGCCGACGACATCGTCCAGGAGACGTTCCTCTCCTTCTGGAAGACGGCGCGGCGCTGGCAACCGGGCGGGCCGCCGCTGGCCGCCTACCTGACGCGGATCGCGGTCAACCGGGCGATCGACAGCGAGCGGCGGCGGCGGGTGCGGCGCTTCTTCGGTCTGGAGGACGCCGCCGAGGTCGCCGATCCCGATGCAGCGGCCGATCACCGGCTGGCCGGAAAGCATCAGCTGAAGGCGGTGGCGGGGTATATTGCGGCCCTGCCGGCGCGCCAGAAGCTGGCGATCCTGCTGGCCTCGGAGGGCGAGCGCTCCAACGCCGAGATCGGCGAGGCCATGGGGCTATCGGTCGGGGCGGTCGAGCAGCTTCTGGTCAGGGCGCGACGGACGCTGAGGTTACGGCTTGCGAGCGAGGGCGACGAAGCAGAAATTCGGACGAAAGGGTTGGGCGATGAGAACGAAGGATCTTGAAGTGGCACTCGACCGCTATGGCGGCGACCTGACGCGCTGGCCGGCAAAGCTCGCCGGCGAGGCCGAGGCGCTGATTGCCGGCGACGCCGATGCGGCCAGGATGGCCGCGGCGGCGCGGGCGCTCGATGCCACGCTGGACGAGGCCATGCAGCCGCTGCCGGTGGACGCCGCTTTTCTCGGTCGCATCACGGCGCATGTCGGCGAGACGCCGCACCACGAGGTCGCGGTCCGCGCGACACCCCGCTTCGCGGCATGGGCCGGCGCCGCGATGGTCGCGTTCCTGGTCACCGGCTACGCCGTCGGCGCGACGCTGCCCGACGGCTATACGCAGGACGATGACGCGCCGCTCGCCGGCCTGCTCATCGGCAGCGATACCGGCGACAGTGCGAGCGGCGTGGCGACGGTCGACACCGGGAGCCAGATGTGACAATTCGCGGGCCGCTCGCGATCACCCTGTTCGCGGCGCTCATCCTGTCCGTCGCGATCAACCTGGTCGTCGCCGGTTTCGTGGTCGCGCGCCTGCACGGGCCGCCGCCGCCGGGCAGCGAGGTCGAGCGCATCGTGTCGATGGGCATCCGCGGCTTCCCGCCGGAGATCCAGAAGGCGATCGCCGACGGCGCCGCGGCCAAGCGCGAAGAAATCCGCCAGCGGCTGGAAGACGTGCAGGCGGCGCGGCGGCAGATGTTCGACGCGATGCGCGCCGACCCGTTCGACGCGGCGGCGCTCGACGCCGCCTACGGCGCTCTCCGCGACAAGACGGTGGCGCTGCAGCAGGCCGGGCAGGAGATCGTCGCCCAGGCGGTGGCCGGTGCGCCGGCAACCGTGCGTGCGCAGATCCGGCCGCCGCGCGAAGGACCGGCGCGCGACGAGCCGCCGCCCCCGCCGCCGGCCAACCCCTAGCCCTACGGCATCGCGGCGGCGAGACGCTCGGCGCGCTGGCGCTCCTGCTCACGCCGGCGGCTGACGATCGATGCGGCGAGCACGCCGGAGGCGACCAGCCCGATCAGGATGGTGCAGATGGCGTTGATCTCGGGCGTCACGCCAAGGCGCACCTGGCTGTAGATGCGCATCGGCAGCGTGGTGGCGCCGGGCCCGGTGGTGAAGCTCGCGATCACCAGATCGTCGAGCGACAGGGTGAAGCCGAGCATCCAGCCGGCGACGACGGCCGGGGCGATGATCGGCAGCGTGATGACCATGAAGGTTTTGAACGGCGGGCAGCCGAGATCGGCGGCGGCTTCCTCGAGGCTCTTGTCGAAGGTGACCAGCCGCGACTGGATGACGATGGCGACGTAGCACATCGAGAAGGTGATGTGCGCCAGCACGATCGTCCAGAAGCCGCGGGCGACGCCCATCGCCACGAACAGGAGCAGCAGCGACAGGCCGGTGATGACATCGGGCATGACCAGCGGCGCGTAGATCATGCCGGAGAACAGCGAGCGGCCCCAGAAGCGACCGTAACGGACGAGCGCCACCGCCGCCATGGTGCCGAGCACGGTCGCGACCGTGGCCGAGATGACCGCGACGCGGAGCGTCACCCAGGCGGCGTCGAGCATGGCGCCGTCCTCAAGCAGCGTGCTGTACCAGCGCGTCGACCAGCCGCCCCACACCGTCACCAGCTTGGAGTTGTTGAACGAATAGATGATGAGCAGGACGATCGGGACGTAGAGGAAGGTGAGCCCGAGCACGACCGAGACGAAGTTGAAGCGCGAGAAGGCCTTCATCCTTCCCGCTCCGCGCGTTTCTGCTCCTGGTTCTGGAACAGCACGATCGGCACGACGAGGAGCACGAGCAGCACCACCGCCACGGCGGAGGCGAGCGGCCAATCGCGGTTGGAGAAGAATTCATCCCACAGCGTCTTGCCGATCATCAGCGTGCTGTGGCCGCCGAGAAGATCCGGGATGACGAACTCGCCGGTGACCGGAATGAAGACGAGGAAGGAGCCGGCGATGACGCCGGGCAGCGATAGCGGGAAGGTGATCTGCCAGAAGGCGCGCATCGGCGGGCAGCCGAGATCGGAGGCGGCTTCGAGCAGCGTGTTGTCGAGCCGCTCGAGCCCGGCGTAGAGCGGCAGGATCATGAACGGCATGTAGGAATAGACGATGCCGATGTAGACGGCCCAGTTGGTGTTGAGGATGACGAGCGGGTCGTTGATGACGTGCGCCCAGATGAGGAAGTCGTTGAGCAGCCCGTCCTTCTTGAGGATGCCGATCCAGGCGTAGACGCGGATCAGAAACGACGTCCAGAACGGCAGGATGATGAGCATGACCAGCGTCGGCTGCCAGGCGCGCGGCGCGCGCGCCATGCCGTAGGCGATCGGGTAGCTGAAGAGGAGGACGAGGAAGGTGGAGGCGATCGCGATCCACAGGCTGGACAGGTACGCCTTCCAATAGAGCGCGTCCTTGGTCAGGAAGATGTAGTTGTCGACGACGAGCTGGCGGGAACTCGCGATGAGGCTCTGCAGGCCGGCCGAGATGTCGAAGGTCGGCGTGTACGGCGGCTGACCGATGATCGGCGTCGAGAAGGAAATCTTGATGACGATGACGAAGGGAATGAGGAAGAGAACGAACAGCCAGGCATAGGGCACGGCGAGCACGAACCAGCGCCCCCAGCCCCTGCCCTGCTTCTCCCCGCCGGCCGCCATCGAAAATCGCCCCTCAGTTCGTCAGCACGACGCCGCCGTCGCGCGACCAGGTGAGCCAGACCTTGTCCTCCCAGGTGATGGGACGCTCGACGAGGCGGGTGGCGTTGGTGACGGTCGCCTTGATGGTGGCGCCGGAGGCGAGCCGCACATGGTAGACGGAAATATCGCCGAGATAGCCGATGTCCCACACCTGCCCGGCGACAGCGTTGACGGCGGGGTCGGCAGGCGGCGAGAGAGAAACGCCGATCTTTTCGGGGCGGATCGCGAACCAGGCGGTGCCGCCGGTGCCAGCGGTCAGTTCCTGATCGACGACAACGGTCGCGCCAGTGCCGGCGCAGTCCATGCGCACGCCGCCGCCGGTGGCACTCACGATCTTGCCTTCGAGCAGGTTGATGTTGCCGATGAAGTCGGCGACGTACTTCGAGTTCGGCTGCTCGTAGATCTCGGCCGGGGTGCCGACCTGAATGATCTTGCCATGGTTCATGACCGCGATGCGGTCGGCCAGCGTCATCGCCTCTTCCTGGTCGTGAGTGACGATGACGAAGGTCAGGCCGAGATCGACCTGGAGGTCGGTGAGCTCGAACTGGGTTTCCTCGCGGAGCTTCTTGTCGAGCGCGCCCAGCGGCTCGTCGAGCAGCAGCACCTTCGGCTTCTTGGCGAGCGAGCGGGCGAGCGCGACGCGCTGCTTCTGGCCGCCGGACAACTGGTGCGGCTTGCGCTTGGCGAAGGGCGTCAGCTTGACCATGCTCAGCATCTCTTCGACGCGCTGGGCGATCTGGTCCTTCGGCATGCCCTCCTGCCGCAGGCCGAAGGCGACATTTGCCTCCACCGTCATGTGCGGGAAGAGCGCATAGGACTGGAACATCATGTTGCTCGGCCGCTTGTACGGCGGCACGCCGGCAAGGTCCTTGCCGTCGAGCATGATTTCACCGGCCGTCGGCTCGTCGAAGCCGGCGACCATGCGCATCATCGTGGTCTTGCCGCAGCCGGAGGGTCCGAGCAGCGCGAAGAATTCGCGTTCGTAGATGGCGAGCGAAATGTCGTCGACGGCGGTAAAATCGCCGAAGCGCTTGGTGACATGACTGAACTCGATGAACGGCTTGGCGGCAGGATCATTCCACGGGGCAAACTTGCGCCGTACCGGCCCCACCGCGGTCTTCGCCATGTCGCCTCGCCCGTTCGAAACGGCGGCGCCGGAAAGCGCCGCCGCACTGCTTTCAGCCTACTGGCCGGTCTTGATGGTCGTCCACAGGCGCGTGACGACGCGCTGCGTAGCCTGGTCGTTGGGCGTGGTGATGAACAGGCCCTTCTCCAGAATGTCCTTCGGCGGATAGGTCTCCGGATCGTCCAGGATGTCCTTGTCGATGTACTTCTGTGAATCGATGTTGCCGTTCGGGTACTCGACGTAGTTGGTGTTCGCCGCGGCGACCTTCGGGTCCAGCATGTAGTTGATGAAGGCGAGCGCGTTGTCCGGATGCGGCGCGTCCTTGAGGACCGCCATCGAATCGAACCACATCAGGGCGCCTTCCTTCGGGATCGAGTACTGGACCTTAACGCCGTTCTTGGCCTGATCGGCGGCGTCGCGCGCCTGGTAGACGTCGCCGGAGTAGCCGAGCACCAAGCAGACGTCGCCGTTGCCGATGTCGTCGATTTCCGACGAGGTGATCTTCTGCAGGTAGGGCACGATGGCGGTGATGGCGGCGGCCGCCTTGTTCAAGTCGTCCTCACTCTTGGAATCGGGGTTGAGGCCAAGATAGGCGAGCGCCGACGGGATGACGTCATCGGGCGAATCGAGAATCTCGACGCCGCAATCCTTGAACTTGGCGACGATGTTGGGATCGAAAATCATCGCCCACGAATTGACCGGGGCATTCGGCATGATCTTCTTGATCTTGGCCTCGTCGTAGCCGATGCCGGTGGTGCCCCACATGTAATCCTCGGCGTAGGTATTGCCGGGGTCGTAGGCGCCGAGGCGCTGGGCGATCAGCGGCCACTGGTGCTTGTCGTTGGGGATCTTCGACTTGTCGAGCGGCAGGAGCACGCTGGCGTCGATCATGCGCTTGAGGTTGGGATTGGTCGGCACGATGACGTCGTACCCGGAGCTGCCGGCGTAGACCTTCGCCTCCAGCGTCTCCATCGTGTCGTAGGTATCGTAGGTGACCTTGATGCCGGTCGCCTTGGTGAAGTTCTTGATGGTGTCGTCGGCGATATAGTTCGACCAATTGTAGACGTTGACGACCTTGTCTTCGGCCATCGCGGAAGTGGCGATGAGCGCCAGCAGCAGCGGCGCCAGTCTCAGCCCAAGCGAACGCATGCGGTGTACCTCTCCCCTTCGGACCTGCGGCGGCTGCCGGCAGTTCGGCTGGTGCCACCCGCCAGCTTCAACCAGTACGTTAAGGTTGATCCGAGCGGCGGACAACCCGCGCGCAGGCCAAACGTGCTAAACTTCGCGGCATCGCGACTTTTTGTCAGTGAGAGCAGCCGGAAACCCAAGGTTTGCCGGCCTTTTTGTGGTCGATAACAGGTGAATCGTGGCACGGAAGCGCAAGACAGCGACAGCGGCGGCCGCTGTAGAGAGAAAACGCGGCGTCAGCAGTTTGGACGAGGCTCGAGCGTGGCTCGCCGAGCGTCACATCGAGGAAATCGAGTGCGTCGTCCCTGACCAGGCGGGCGTGGCGCGCGGCAAGATCATGCCGGTCGCCAAGTTCCTGGCCGGCCCGACGATGGCCATGCCGGGCTCGATCTTCACCCAGACGATCGCCGGCGATTGGCCGGTGGACGACGGTTCGTTCGAGAACGACAAGTCCGATTCCGACGTGCTGCTCGAGCCGGACTTCTCGACGCTGTCGGTGGTGCCGTGGGAGCAGGACCCGACGGCCCAGCTCATCCACGACGCCTATCATTCCGACGGGCGGCCGGTGGAGATCGCGCCGCGGCAGGTGCTGCGGCGCATTCTCGAACTCTACGCCAACCGCGGCTGGCGGCCGGTGGTGGCGCCGGAGATCGAGTTTTACCTGATCAAGCCGAACAAGGATCCCGATTATCCGCTGGAGCCGCCGAGCGGTCGCTCGGGCCGGCCGGAATCGGCGCGGCAATCGTACTCGATCGCGGCGGTCAACGAGTTCGACGACCTGTTCGACGACATCTACAAGTTTTCGGAGCAGCAGGACCTCGAGATCGACACGCTGATCCACGAGGAAGGCGCGGCGCAGATGGAGATCAACCTGCGCCACGGCGACCCGCTGATGCTGGCCGACCAGGTGTTCCAGTTCAAGCGCACCATCCGCGAGGCGGCGCTGCGCCACGAGATGTACGCCACCTTCATGGCCAAGCCGATGACCAAGGAACCAGGCTCGGCGATGCACATCCACCAGTCGGTGGTCGACGTCGCGACCGGCGCCAACATCTTCTCGGACAAGGCGGGCGACCCGACGCCGGAGTTCTTCGCCTTCATCGGCGGCTCGCAGAAGTACCTGCCGGCGGTGACGTGCATCCTGGCGCCTTACGTCAACTCGTATCGGCGGCTGACCAAATCGGCATCGGCGCCGGTCAACACGATGTGGGGGTACGACAACCGCACGGTGGGCCTGCGCGTGCCGAACTCCTCGCCGTCGGCGCGGCGCGTGGAGAACCGCATCCCCTCCTCCGACGCCAATCCCTACCTCGCCATCGCGGCATCGCTCGCCTGCGGCTATCTCGGCATGGTCGAGGGGCTGATGGTCTCCGACCCGGTTTCGGGCGCGGCGAACGAGGAGGAGATCGCGTTGCCGCGCGGGCTGCTCGAAGCCGTGGCGCTATTCGAGGAATCGGAGGAGCTGGTCGAGATTTTCGGCCGGCGCTTCGTCTCCACCTACCGCGCGATCAAGCAGGCGGAGTTCGAGACGTTCATGCAGGTGATCAGCCCGTGGGAACGGGAGTACCTGCTGCTCAACGTGTAAGGGAGCGCCTGCGACAACTAGGGGCGAAACCCATGGGCGGCCTCGGGCGTTATGCAGTCCCTTCGCTCTTTTCGCGAGGCTCGCCTTGCCCGATCTTGCCGGCCGTATCGCTATCGTCACCGGCGCCGATTCCGGCATCGGCGCCGCTTCCGCGGTAGCGCTGGCGGCGCGGGGTGCCGCGCTCGCGATCATTTATCACCGAGATGTCCCCGGCGCGCAGCGGACGCTGTCCACTGTCGAAGCGAGCGGCGCGCGAGGTGTCATCGTCCAAGCCGATGTGAGCGACGAGACGTCAGTGGAGCAGGCGTTTGACGCGATGCGGTCGGCGCTCGGACTGCCGGACGTTCTCGTCAACTCGGCGGGACTCAACCAGTCTGGCGTCGCGGTGGCCGATATGAGCACGCCGCAATGGCGGCGGCTCATCGACACCGACCTAACCGGGGCGTTCTTCACCTGCCGACGGTTCGTGCGCGACCTGCGCGCCGCCGGGAAGCCTGGCCGTATAGTCAACATCTCCTCTATCCATCAGGACATCATGCGGGCTGGCGCCGCCGACTATGCCGCGGCGAAAGGCGGGCTCAAGAACCTGACCAAGACGCTGGCGCTCGAATGCGCGCCACTCAGGATTAACGTCAACGCTGTGGCGCCCGGGATGATCCTGACTCCGATGAATGCAGCAGCGATGGCCGATGCGGCGCTGCTGAAGCGGGACGACGCCGACATTCCCTGGGGCCGGGCGGGCACGGCGGAGGAAGTTGCCGGCGTCGTGGCGTTCCTCGTTTCCGACGCGGCCGACTACATTACCGGCACAACGGTGACCATCGACGGGGCACTGTCGCTGATGCTTGGACAAGGTGCATAGCCAGTGGCGCGGCGCATCGACTTCAATGTCGAGAAGATCGAGGAGGTGCGCGTCACCGGACTCGCCAACCTCGCCAAGCGCGACCTCATGAGTCCCTACGTCTGGCAAGAAGTCGACGGAAGCTACGCCTTGATGGTGCGGGTGGTGGATCACGACCCGAAAGCATCAACCGGAAGCATCTACTATGGCACGGGGAGCAGCGGCAGCCGCTTCGCCATGCGGGCAAAGGCGGCGATCTCACCGGGCCCGACGTTGGGCGACATCGGCGGCTGCGAGGACCCGACGGTCGTGAAATGGGGCGGGCGCTATTACGTCTACTACACCGGCGTCGAGAAGACGCATCGGAGCGGCCAGATGCTTTACGCATCCGGCCGAAGCATTGCGACGCTGCGTAAGGAAGGCGTGGCGCACGCCTCCAACAAGACGAAAGGCAACACCAAGGAAGCGACGATCGCGCGCACGCCCGACGGCCGCTGGCGGCTGTTCTACGAATATGCTCGGGACGATGCCTCGCGCGTCGGGTTGGCTTACGGCCACAGCGTCGCCGGGCCGTGGCAGGAGCGCGCCGCTCCTTTCCTGCCGCGCAAGGGCAAATGGGACAGCTGGCACCTGTCCACCGGACCCATGCTGACCGACGTGCCCGAAACGCAGGTGATGTTCTATAACGGCGCCACCCGGGACGCGCGGTGGCGCATCGGCTGGATTGCATTCGACCGGCACATCACGAACGTGGTGGATCGCTGCATCGAGCCGCTGATCGTGCCGCCCGCGCCAACGGAACGCACGGGCATCGACATAGCTTTCGCCGCCTCCGTGGTTGTCGAAAACGGACGCATCCACCTCTACTATTCGCTCGCCGACCGCCGGCTTTTCCGGGCGCTCATCCGACGGGTGTAAACCTGTTAGCTTCGGATGGGGTAACCGGAGCAGCCGCAGTGCACGTCCGTTCCTTCTACGCCGCGACTGCCGACGCGGGGCTGAGCTTTCCGCCGCTCGACGGCAAGACGCGCGCCGACGTGGCAATCGTCGGCGGCGGCTACACCGGGCTATCGGCGGCGCTGCATCTCGCGGAAGCCGGCGTCGACGTCGTGCTGCTGGAAGCCGAGCGCGTCGGCTGGGGCGCGTCGGGGCGGAACGGCGGGCAGCTCCATTCGGGACAGCGGCGCGATCAGGACTGGCTGGAGGAGCGTTTCGGTCTCGACGATGCGCTGAAGCTGTGGCGGCTGGCGGAGGAAGCGAAGGCGCTGGTGCATCAGCTCCGCGCCAGGCACGCGATCGAGTGCGAGTGGCGGCCGGGACTGATCGAAACGGCCCACAAGGCACGGCTGGTGGACGACGAGCGCGCGTATGCCGAGAAGCTCGTCACGCGCTACGGCTACCACCAGGCGACATGGCTCGACCGCGCGGCGCTGGCGGAGGCGATCGGCACGGACATCTACTTCGGCGGGCGGCGCGACATGGGCGCCGGCCATCTCCACCCGCTGAAGTTTGCGCAAGGGCTGGCGCGGGCAGCAGCGAAGGCAGGCGCGCGGATCCATGAAGGGACGCAGGTGACGGCCCTCGCCGGCACCACGCTGACGGCGGAACGCGGCAGCGTCGCCGCCGACACGATTATCCTCGCCGGCAACGGCTACCTCGACGGCGTCGACGGATACACAGAGTCACGGGTGATGCCGATCGACAACTACATTCTGGCGACGAAGCCGATCGGCGCCGGCATGGCCGGTGGGGTTATCCCCGGCGGCGAGGCGGTCTCCGACACGCGCTTTGTCGTCTACTATTTCCGGCCGACGGCCGACGGGCGGCTGCTGTTCGGCGGCGGCGAAACCTACACGCGGCGCGAACGGAGCGACGCCATCGGCTTCGTGGCGCGGCACCTGGCACGGGTCTATCCGGCGATCCGGCGCGACGAGATCGAGTACGCGTGGGGCGGGACGCTCGCGATCACGCTTCACCGGCTGCCGTTCATCCGCAAGATACGCAACGGCGTCTATGCAGCGGCCGGGTACTCCGGCCAGGGCGTGGCGCTCGCCCCATTCGCCGGCAAGGTGCTGGCCGAGGCGATCACCGGCGCCCCGGCCCGGCTCGACGCCTTTGCGGCGCTGCCCGTGCCGCCCTTCCCCGGCGG
>Ga0265325_10002415_pt1 | contig 12617 bp, 12 predicted proteins | sample 41420metaG_FD_202090 | JGI IMG/M metagenome (GOLD analysis project Ga0265325, IMG submission 202090) | Rhizosphere microbial communities from Carex aquatilis grown in University of Washington, Seatle, WA, United States - 4-14-20 metaG | ecosystem: Host-associated > Plants > Roots > Rhizosphere...
GCATTCCCGAATACATCAAGAAGGCGAAGGACCCGGACGACAATTTCCGCCTGTCGGGCTTCGGCCACCGCGTCTACAAGAACTACGATCCGCGCGCCAAGGCGATGCAGATCCAGTGTCACAAGGTGCTGGACGAGGTCGGACACGGCGACGATCCGACGCTGAAGATCGCCATCGAGCTGGAGAAGATCGCGCTGGAGGACGAGTATTTCGTCAAGCGCAAGCTCTATCCCAACATCGATTTCTATTCCGGCATCACGCTGCGCGCGCTCGGTTTTCCGACGAGCATGTTCACCGCGCTGTTCGCGCTGGCGCGCACGGTGGGCTGGATCGCGCAGTGGAAGGAGATGCTGGAGGACCCGCACCAGAAGATCGGCCGGCCGCGGCAGATCTATACCGGCAGTCCGCAGCGCGACTACATCCCGGTGGGGAAGCGGTAAATGAAAACCTCTCCCGTAAACGGGAGAGGTTATCCGCGCCGCTCCCTCACAAACTCCACGATCGCGCGGGCCGCGCGCAGGGAGGGCGGCTCGCTGCCTTCGCCGAGCAGCTTGGCGACTTCGTCGAGGTCGGCGATCTGGCGCGCGGCGGCGGCTTTGTCGGTCAGCAGCGGCACCACCGCATCGGCGAGCGCGGCCGGCGTCGCCTTGTGCTGCAAGAGCTCGGGCACGGCCATGCGGTCGAGCAACAGGTTCACCAGCGCGAAATATTTGAAGCGGAACAACACCTGCGCCAGCAGGTAAGTGAGCCCACCGACGCGATAGGCCACCACCATCGGCGTGCGCGCGAGCGCGAGCTCGGTGGTCACCGTGCCCGACGCGGCCAGCGCCGCGTTGGCGGCCTTGAACGCCGCGTATTTGTCCGCATCGCCCGCGATGATGTGCAGCGGCGTGGCCCAGCCTTCCGCCCCGGCGCGCACCCTGGCGGCGACATGCGGCACGGTCGGCAATAGGGTGACAAGTCCCGGCACGCGCCTGGCGATCTGCGCCACCGCTTCGCGGAACACCGGAAGGATGAAGCGGATCTCGCTGGTGCGGCTGCCGGGCAGCACGCAGAGCACCGGCGTCTGCGGCGCGATGCCGAGCTTGGCGCGCAGTTCCGGCCCGCCGGTCATCAGCTTGCCGCGCTCGATCACCGGATGGCCGACGAATTGCGTGCGCAGGCCGTATTTCTCGAAGAAGGGCGGCTCGAACGGCAGCAGCGCCAGCAGAAGATCGAAATCGCGCGCCATGGCTCGGGCGCGATATTGGCGCGAGGCCCAGACCTGCGGCGCGACGTAGTTGATGGTCGGGATTTGCGGCGCCAGCCGCTTGAGCCGCTGCGCGATGCGATGATTGAAATCGGGGCTGTCGATCAGGACGACGGCGTCGGGGCGGCGCGTCATCGCGACCAGCGAGATGTCGGTCACGCGGCGCAGGATGACGGGAATCTTGGGCACCACCTCGCGCAGCCCCATCACCGCGGTATCCCTGAGCGGGAACAGCGATTTGAGACCCTGCGCCTCCATCGCCGGACCGCCCATGCCGATGATGCTCACGCTGTCGCCCGCGACGACGCGCAGGGCAGCCATCAACTGCCCGCCCAGCAGATCGCCTGAGGGCTCCCCCGCCACCAGCATCAGCGACAATGCGGGTTCTTGGGGCTTTTCGGGCAGCGTACTCATGGCGCCACGCCGACGACGAACAGACCGAGCGCGTCGGCGGCTTCCGCCACCGCCGCCTTGCCGAGCACCAGCGCGGTGTGCGCCTCCACCGCGATGCCCGCAAGGCCGCAGGCGGCAGCATGTTTCACCGTGGCGACGCCGATGGTGGGAAGGTCCGTCTTGCGATCCTGGATCGGCTTCAAGGCCTTGGCGAGGACGCCGCGCGCGCCGGGGCGCTTGGACAGCCGTGTCAGCATGGCGTCGGTGCCGTCCTTGTCCTCCACCGCGACGACCTGGCCGCCGCGCACGACGACCGCCTGGCCGACATCGCGCAGGCCCTGCGCGCGCGCCGCGGCGACGGCGACGGCAATATCGCTCGCGTCGGCGGCTGTCGGCACGACGCGACCGAGCGGGCCTTCGCCGATCTGCAGCCAGGGCGCGACGTCCGCGACGCCGATGATCTTGATGCCCTCGCGCTCGAACAATCCGACCATGGCGCCCAGTAGCGAGTTGTCGCCCCGGCGCATCGCCCAGAGCACGGGCGGAAACCAGGAAAGGCCCTTCAGGTCATAGCGCAGCTTGAAAAAGTTCGGCCGCGAAACATAGCCGGCGAACACGGCCTCGCGGCAGTCGTGCGCGCCCAGCAGACCGAGGGTGCGGCCGACGCGGCCCATCGAGCTGCGGTCGTGTGGGAAATCGTTCGTCCAATCGCCCGCGCCTTCGAGCGCCACGACGAACACGCCGCGACCGGTCTCCCGCGCACTCTCGGCGATGGCGCGCGGCAGATCACCACCGCCCGCGATGATGCCCAAGGCGCTCACGGGCACTCAGTCATCGGCGCCGCCGCGCCGGCGGGCGAGCGCCAGGGGCTGCTTGGCGTCGGCGAGGATGAAGTCGGCGATCTCGGCGATTTCGCGCACGTCCGGCCATTTCGACTTGGCGTCCCGGGCGCGCTTTTCCACATCGCCCTCGGCGCCGCGGAAGATCAATCGGAAAGCACCGCGCAGGGCGTTGATCGTCTCGCGCGACAGGCCGCGGCGCTTGAGGCCGATCAGGTTGAGGCCCGCCAGCTCGACATGGTCGCCGAACGCCATGGCATAGGGGATGACGTCGCGGTTGACGCCGGTGATGCCGCCGATCATCGCGCCCTTGCCGACGCGACAGAACTGCTGCACCGCCGAGATGCCGCCCATGATGACGCCCTGCCCGATCTCGCAATGGCCGCCCAGGACCGCGCTGTTGGTGAAGGTCACGTCGTCGCCGACGTGGCAGTCGTGGCCGACATGGCTCATCGTCATGAAGTAGCCGTTGTTGCCGACGGTGGTGACGCCGCCGCCGCGGCGGCCGCCGCAGCTCATGGTGACGCCTTCGCGGATCACGCAGTCGGTGCCGACGATCAGCTCGCCGTCGAAATCGTTGCCGCGGATCTGGCCTTCGCCGCCGAGCACGGCCTGGGGATGCACGACGGTGCGCGCGCCCAGGCGCGTGCGGCCCGCGACCACGACGTGAGAGAGAAGACGCACGCCCTCGCCCAGCACCGCGGCGCGGCCGACGAGGCAGAACGGGCCGATCTCCACGCCCGCACCCAGTATCGCGCCGTCTTCGACAATCGCGGTCGGATGAACCGCCATGTCAGCTCGCGTCGTTGCTGCGGATCATCGCGCCGAATTCGCCTTCGGCGCAGAGCGCGTCGCCGACGAAGGCCTTGCCCTCGAACTTCCAGACCGGACCGCGATTTTGCAAGGCCTTGACGTTCAGCCGCAGCACGTCGCCGGGGAAGACCGGCTTGCGGAAGCGCGCCTTGTCGATGCCCATGAAGAACACCAGCGGCGTCTTCGTCAGCGCCATGGAATGGACGATCAGGGCGCCGGCGGTCTGCGCCAGCGCTTCGACGATGAGGACGCCCGGCATCACCGCGTACTCCGGAAAATGGCCGGCGAAATACGGCTCGTTGACGCCGATGGCCTTGTATCCGTTGGCGCTTTCGAACGGCACGATGTCCGTCAACCGCTCCACGAACAAAAAAGGCGCGCGATGCGGCAGGAGCTTTTTCAGCTCCTCAAAACCAATAACCGCGCCGGTCTGACCGCTCTCACCCATGTCCGTCACGTTTCGGCTTCTTTGCCAGATTCGTCAATGCGTGAATTTCGCGGATCCATTCGCGCACCGGCTTGAGCGGCGCGCCGCCGTAATCCTGGCCCCCGGCATATTCGCTGCCCGGCTGGGAGCCGGACCGGGCCGCGAGCCGCGCGCCCGAGCCGATCTTCACATGGTCGGCGAGGCCGACCTGCGGCCCGATGACGACAAAGTCGCCGAGCTCGCAGCTTCCGGCGATGCCGGTCTGCGACACCACGATCCCGTGCCGGCCGATATGCGTGTTGTGGCCGATCTGGATGAGATTATCGAGCTTGGTGCCCTCGCCGATCACCGTGTCGCCGAGCGCGCCGCGATCGATGGTTGTGCAGGCGCCGATCTCAACCCGGTCCTGGACGATCACGCGGCCGATCTGCGGAATCTTGATATGCCCGGCGGGACCGGAGGCGAAGCCGAAGCCTGGCTGGCCGATCTGGGCGCCGGGCAGGATCAGCACCTCGTCGCCGATATAGGCGTTGGCGATGGTGCAGTTGCTGCCGATCTCGCAGCCGCGGCCGATCGCGACGCCGCGGCCGATCACCGTGTTGGGACCGATGCGCGAGCGCTCGCCGATCTCGGCGCCCGGGCCGACGGCGACGCCGGGCCCCAGCACGACATCCGCGCCGATGGTCGCGGAGGGATCGACCGGCGTCCGCTGCGACCAGGCGACGAGACCGGAGTCCGGATAGAACAGCCGCGCGGCGGCAGCGAAGGCGTGCTGCACCGAGGCGCTGGCGATGGCGACGAGGCCGGGGCGCAGCTGCAGCGGCTTGGACGGTTTCTCCGGCACGAAGCAGTAGCCCGCGCCGGTCTGCGCCGGATCGCCGGCATGCGCGCCGCCCGCGAAGAACGTCAGATGATCCGGTCCCGCGCCGGCAAGGCTGGCCAGATCGTGGATCTTCGCTTGCGCATCCACGCCGACAGGCGGCGATACGCCCACTGCCTTGCAAAGCTCAAGGAGCGTGAACGGCCCGCGATTGTCGTAGAAGCGTGGATCGGCCATTCGAAGCGCGGTTGTCCTATTGCTGCTGCGGCGGCGCCCCGGGCTGCGTCGGCATCGGAGTCGGCTTGACGGTCACGGTCGGCAGCGCCTGATTGAGACGGGCCACCGCGATGTCGGTGATGTCGTAGCCGGCCGCCGACACGACGACCGCGTTGCGGTCGATCAGCAGATTGCCGCCGCGCTCCACGACGATCTTCTGCAGGATCGGACCCAGGGTGCGCAGCGCCTGCTCGCGCGCCATCATGAGCCCGCCCTGAAGAAGGCTTTGCTGGCTCTGCACGTCGCGCTGAAGCGCCGCCTGCTTGACCTCGAAGGCCTTGATCTTGGCCGCCTTCACCGCCGGCGAGAGAATGGCGAGTTGCTGCTGCAGCGCCTGCCCTTCGGTGCGCAGCGCCGCGTCGCGGCCCTTGAGCGACTTCTCGGCGTTTACGGCCAGCGCCTGCACCTGCTTCATGATGCTCTGGCCGACGGCCGAACGGCGCAGCACTTCCGCGCGATCGACGATCAGGATGCGCGGCGCGGGCAGCGGCGGCGCCGGTGGCGGCGCGGCGGTCGCCGTCTGCGATACGAAAGCGAAGACGAAGGAGGCCGCCGCGAGGCGGGCGAAACGCGCGTTGATGTTCATGAGCCTATAACCCCGTTCCTGCGCTGAAGTAGATGATCTGCGACCGGTCGTAGCTCGTCTTGAGGAACGGCAGGCCAAGATCGATGGTGATGGGTCCGAACGGCGACTTCCATGCGACGGCCACGCCGGCGGATGCGCGAAGCGCCAGATTGTCCTTGATGCAGCTCGAGCTTCCCGGCCCGCACGCCCCCAACGGCACGTCGAGATGGCCGACCGTGCCGATATCGCTGAACAGCGCGGTCTGCACGCCGTAGTCATCCGGCAGGAAGGACGGAAGCTTGAGCTGGAAGCTGCCGATGGCGAAGAAGTTGCCGCCGACCGCGCCGCTGTCGCCGGAGATGAGGGTGTCGCGCGGGCCGACGCCGGCCTGGGCGAAGCCGCGGAAGGTGTCGCCGCCCTTGAAGAAGCGTTCCTGAATCGGAATGGTCTGGCCGTCATAGCCGGTGATGTAGCCGGTCTGCAGGTTGAAGGAGCCGACCAGGGCATCCCAGAAGATCGGATGGTAATAGGCGAAGGAGCCCTGCGTGCGCACGTATTTGAGCGATCCGCCGAGGCCCGCGAATTCCTGGCTGAAGGAGATCACCATACCGTTGGTCGGCTTAATGGGATCGTCCAGCGTGTTGTAGATGAAGTTGTAGCTGACGAGCGAGGTCTTGCTGGTGCCTTCCGCCGCGATCACCTGCGCCGGCGCGTTGCCGAACGGCGTGATGCGGTCGATCTTGTAGGTGTAGCGCAGCCCCACCGTGCCGTATTCCGAGGTCGGGAAACTGAAGCGGAAGCCGGCGGCGGTGGTGTCGCCCTCATAGCCGGCCTGCTGATAGTCGGTGACGATCTTGTAGAGGTCGATGCCGGCGGCCAGCGGCTTGTCGAGGAAGTATGGCTCGACGAAGCTGAACTGGAATTGCTTGGAGATGGTGGAGAGCTGGATGGAGCCGCGCAGATACTGGCCGCGGCCGAACAGGTTGCGCTCGGTGTAGCTGAACTCGCCGACGAAGGAGCTGGTCGAAGAGTAGCCGGCGCCGAGCGACAGCTCGCCGGTCGACTGCTCGGTCACCGCGACGGTCAAGTTGGTACGGTCGGGCTGGCTGCCGGGCGACTGCTTGACCGAAATGTCCTTGAAGAAGCCGAGGCCGCGGATACGCGTGCGCGAGCGGTCGACAAGGGCGCGGTTGAAGGCATCGCCTTCCACCAGGCGGAACTCGCGGCGGATGACCTTGTCCAGCGTGCGATTGTTGCCGACGATGTTGATCTTCTCGATGTAGACGCGCGGGCCCTGATCGATCTTCAGGATGACGTCGATCGTGTTGGTGTCGCGATTGCGCGCGATGCGCGGATGCACCTCTGCGAAGGCATAGCCCTTGGTGCCGGCGGCATTGGTCAGCGCGTCGATCGACTTCTGGATCAGCTCGGCGTTGTAGGTGTCGCCGCCGTTGATCCTGACCAGCGGCCGCAGCGCGTCGGGCGTGAGCTCGCGGATGTCGGACTGGATCTCGACCTTGCCGAACTTGTACTTGGCGCCCTCGTCCAGCGTGAAGGTGATGTAGAACGAGCGGCGATCGGCCGTCAGCTCGGCGACGGCGGAGACGACGCGGAAGTCGGCATAGCCGTGGGCGACATACCAGCGCCGCAGCATTTCGCGGTCGAAAGTCAGCCGGTCCGGATCGTAGTTGTCGTTGGTCGCGAGGAATTTGTACCAGTCGCTTTCCTCGGTCGCGACCTGCGCCTTCAAGGTATCGTCGTCGTAAATCTTGTTGCCGATGAAGTTGATGCGCGCCACGCCGGTCGACGGCCCTTCGGTGATCGAGAAGATCAGATCGACGCGGTTCTGCGGACGCTGGATGATCTGCGGATCGACCGACGCGGCGAATTTGCCGTTGCGGCGATAGAGCTCGATGATGCGCTGCACGTCCGCCTGGACCTTGGAGCGGGTGAAGACGGTGCGCGGCTTGAGCTGCACCTCTTTCTCCAGATCCTTCTGGCTGACCTTGCTTTCGCCTTCGAAGTCGATCTGGTTGATGATCGGATTTTCGACCACGTTGATCGTCAGGGTCGTGCCGTCGAAGCGGATGCGCACGTCGGCGAACAGACCGGTCTGGTAGAGCGTCTTGAGCGCGACGTCGGTCAGCTGCTCGTTATAGGCGTCGCCCTCGCGCAGGGTGATGTAGGAAATAACGGTCGACGGCTCGATGCGCTGAGTGCCGTTCACCACGATGTGCTGAATGACGCGGGGCACCTCGGCCGGCGGTCCCGCAGGCGGGGTCGGCGCCGGCGCCGGCGCGGTCGTCGGCGCCTTGGCGGCATAGGCCGAGGGATCGGTAACGGCCAAGCCGAGTGCCAAGGCAGGGGCCGCGCGCGCTACACGGGCGAACAGGGTGATGTGGCTCATCCAGTCGTCTCTGGCACTCTTCATATGGCCCGACCGCCGCTTTCCGGCCGCGCGCCGAAGTTTCAGAAAAGATTCAGGAGGTCATTCCAGGTGGCCAGGATGAAAATTCCCGCCACGACAGCCAGCCCTACCCTAAATCCGACATCCTGGGCCCGCTCCCCTAACGGCCGTCCCAGGACACCCTCGCATGCATAGTACAGAAGATGGCCCCCGTCGAGCAGCGGAATGGGAAAAAGGTTTACCAAGCCGATGCTTACAGAAAGTAGAGCTATCACGTGAATGAGCAGGACGATGCTCACCGCCGCCACCTGGCCCGATAGTTTCAGGATGCCGACCGGCCCGGCAAGTTGGCTGGTGTTGCCGCGCAGGAGTTGCGTACGGGCCCGGAACGACATTGAGACAATGTCGCCGATCTCGGTCGCGGCGGCGCCGACGGCCTGGACGGGCCCCAACCGGGCAAAACCCGTGATCGCCCGCCCCGTGATCCCCAGCCGGCCGACCCGGATCTTGTTCCCGAACCGGTCCTTGTCCTGGACCTCGCGCGGGGTGGCATAGAGCGTCAGGCTGTGCCCGCCGCGCGCCACGACGACAGGCAGGCGCTGGCCGGCGCTGAGCGCGACGATCTGCGCCATGTCGGTGAAGGTGGCGATGTCGGTTCCGTCCACCGCGACGATCCGGTCGCCCGGCTTGATGCCGGCCTCGGCCGCGGCGCTGTGCGGCTGGACGGTCGCGATGACGGCGGGCGGCTCCACGGCATGGCCGTAGAGCATGTAGAGCCCGCTCAGGATCACGAGCGCGAGGACAAAGTTCGCCACCGGCCCTGCCAGCACGATCAGGGCGCGCTGCCAGAGCGGCTTGAAGGGAAACGCCACGGAGCGATCCTGCGGCGACATCCGCGCCGCCGCCTCACGGTCCGGCGTGGAAGCGCCGTCGGCGTCGCCGAAGAACTTCACGAAGCCGCCGAGCGGCAGCCAGGAGATCTTCCACAGCGTGCCTTTGCGATCGGTCCACGAGACGAGCGGCCGGCCGAAGCCGATGGAGAAGGTCTCCACCCGCACGTTGAAAAGGCGGGCGACGGAGAAATGTCCAAGCTCGTGGAAGAACACCACGACGGTGATCAGGAACACGAAGGCGGGGATCGCATAGATCGACCAGCCGAGGAATTCCTGCAGCGCGTTCAGCATCGTTCTTGTGACCTTCTATGCGTTGAGCGGCGGCCTAGTTCACGACGCGGCGGCAGATCTCGGACGCCTTCTCGCGGGCGCGCCCATCGGCGAACAGCACGGCGTCGAGCGTGTCGCACGGCGCATTGGCTTCCGGCGATTCCGCGAGCGTGGTTTCCACCACGCGCGGGATGTCGAGGAAACCGATGCGGCGGTTGAGAAAGGCGTCCACCGCGATCTCGTTCGCGGCGTTCAGCACGGTCGGCGCCAGCGCGCCCTTGCGCATCGCGGCGAGGGCGAGCCCCAGGCAGCGGAAGCGATCGTGGTCGGGCTTGCGGAAATCGAGCCGGCCGACGGCTGCGAGATCGAGCCGGCGCGACGGCGAGGCGATGCGGCGCGGCCAGGCGAGCGCATGGGCGATCGGCGTGCGCATGTCGGGCGCGGAGAGGTGGGCCAACGTCGAGCCGTCCTCATAGGAGACCAGGCAATGCACGATCGACTGGGGATGCACCAGAACGTCGAGTTTTTCGGGCGGCAGGGCGAAGAGGAAATGCGCCTCGATCAACTCCAGCCCCTTGTTCATCAGCGTCGCGCTGTCGACCGAGATCTTGGCGCCCATCGACCAGTTGGGATGCGCGACCGCCTGTTCCACCGTACAGACCGCCATCTGCTCCAGCGTCCAGTCGCGGAACGGTCCGCCCGACGCGGTGAGGATGACCTTCTCGACCTCCCGCGCGCCTTCGCCGTTCAGCACCTGGAACACGGCGTTGTGCTCGGAGTCGACCGGGATGACCGAAGCGGTCGAGTTCGCCAGCGCCTTGTGAAACACGCCGCCGGCGGCGACGATGCATTCCTTGTTGGCGAGCGCGACGGTGGCGCTGCGCGCGACGGCGGCCAGCGCGGGTTCGAGCGCCGCGGCGCCCATGATCGCGACCATGACGGTGGAGGATGGGCGGGCCGCCGCCGCGATCACGGCGGCGCGGCCGGCGGCGACCTCGATGCCCGTGCCGCTGAGGCCTTCCTTCAACTGGGCATAGAGCTTTTCGTCGCCGATGACGGCGATCCTGGGCGCGATCGCGCGCGCCTGTTTGATCAGGCCTTCGACATTGGCGCCGGCGGTGATCGCCTCGACCGGCATGACATCGGCACCGTAAGTGGCGCGGGCATGGGCGACGACGTCGAGCGTGGAGACGCCGATCGAACCGGTGGAGCCGAGCACCGTCACGCTGCGCGCCAGCACGGGCTCGAGCGACTCGATTTCGAAACTGGGGCGCGTCGCGGCCAAGGCGTTCACGGGTGGGCTCCAAACAGAGGATTGAATCCGACGGCGACGGCGAGCGCCACGAGCGGCGCGGTCAGCAGGGTGGAATCGATGCGGTCGAGCACGCCGCCATGGCCGGGGATGAGGCCGCCGCTGTCCTTGCGGCGGAAGGCGCGCTTGACCCAGGATTCGAACAGATCGCCGCCATGCGCGACGACCGCAACCAGCGCGCCATAAAAGCCCGCCAGCAGCGCGCTGCCGCCGAGCGCGGCGACGTAGATCGCCTCGACGATCGCCGCGATGGCGATGGCGCCGAGCGTGCCCGACCAGGTCTTGTTGGGCGACAGCGCCGGCCACAGCCGGGGTCCGCCGATCAGATTGCCGACGATCAGCGCGCCGGTGTCGGTCGCCCAGATCGCGAGGAACATGCCGACGATGATCCAGGCGCCGTACGGCGCGCCGCGCAGCAGCACGAGAGCCAGGAGCGCGATGCCGATATAGAGCGGTCCCGCGCCCTGCCAGAGCGGATGCTGCCCCGCGGTGGCGGCGAAGGCGCCGACCAGCACCGCGCCGGAAGCCAGTACGGCCCAGCCGTAATAGGCGTGCGGCCACAACACGATCGCGGTCAGCGCCGCGATCATGACGAACGACGCGAGAAAGAAGGACGGGCCGAACACGCGCTCGCCCACCATGCGATGCCATTCGCGCGCCGCGGCGATGCCGGCGAGCGCGCCGAAGGCGGCGATATAGGGCGCGCCGCCGAAGATCGCGGCGACGGCGCCGCCGGCCAAGGCGATGCCGAACAGCGGCCGCGTGATCCAATCCAGGTTGAAGCGGATGGCCCGGTATCCCGGCGCATCGCCGGCGGGTGTTGAGGAGATGTCGCTCGAGCGGCTCACGCGACGGCTTCCGATATACCGCCGAACTGGCGTTCGCGCTGGGCGAATTTGTCGAGCGCGTCCCGCAACTGGGTCCGGCCGAAATCGGGCCACAGCGTGTCGAGGAACAGGAGCTCGGCATAGGACGATTGCCAGAGCAGGAAATTGCTCAGCCGATGCTCCCCGCCGGTGCGGATGAGAAGGTCCGGCTCGGGCAGCCCGCCGGTGAACAGCCGCGTGGCGAAGAGCTCCGGCGTGATGGTTTCCGGATCGAGGCGGCCTTCCTTGGCGGCGCGGGCGAGCTCGCGCGCGGCGTTGGCGATCTCTTCCTGGCCGCCATAGTCGAAGGCGAAGGTGAGGTTGAGGCCGGTGTTGGCGACGGTGCGGTGCTCGGCCTCCTCGATCATCTTGGCGATGTCGGGGGCGACGCGGTCGCGGCTGCCGATGATGCGTACACGCACGCCCCGAGCGTGGAGCTCGTCGAGATCGCTGCGGAAATAGCCGCGGAACAATCCCATCAGCGCGTTCACTTCGGGACGCGGGCGCTTCCAGTTCTCCGACGAGAAGGCGAAGAGCGTGAGATATTCGAGGCCGATATCGGTGGCGGCGCGTACCACCTCGCGCACCGCGCCGACGCCGGCCACGTGACCGGCCTCGCGCGGCAGGAGGCGCTTCTTCGCCCAGCGCCCGTTGCGGTCCATGATGATCGCGACGTGACGGGGCAGAACTGTCGGCGTTTCGCGCCCAGGCGCCATTCCTACCTCGCGGCGCAGGCCCGCTCAGACCTGCATGATCTCCTGCTCCTTGCCGTGCAGCATGGAGTCGATGTCCTTTATGTGCGCGTCGGTGATCTTCTGCAATTCATCGCCGTGCTTATGGTGTTCGTCCTGGCCTATTCTGTGGTCTTTTTCGAGGCGTTTCAGCAGGTCCATCCCGTCGCGGCGCACGTTGCGCACCGCGATGCGGGCGGCTTCGGCATATTTCGAGGCCAGCTTCGCAAGTTCCTTGCGCCGCTCCTGGTTAAGTTCCGGTAACGGAATACGCAGGAGCTGGCCGTCCATCTGCGGATTGAGGCCGAGATTGGCGTCGCGGATCGCCTTGTCGACCGCCTTGGCGAGGGCCTTGTCCCACACCTGGACCGTGATCATGCGCGGCTCTGGCGTGGAGATGTTGCCGACCTGGTTAACCGGCACGAGGTTGCCATAGGCCTCGACCCGGACCGGATCGAGCAGCGCCGGGCTGGCTCGCCCGGTGCGCAGACCGGAGAACTCCTTCTTGAGAGTCTCGATGGCGCCGTTCATGCGGCGGCTCAATTCGTCTTTGCTGTAGGTCTCTGCCATGTCACTTGGGCCCAGTTTTTCCGCCGATCCCGACGTCGGCGTCAGGTGCGGTCTTCGATGATCGTCGCGCGGCCCTGCCCTTTGAGAACCAGGGCCAGCGAGCCGCGATCATGGATCGAGAACACGATAATCGGAATCTTATTTTCGCGGGACAGGCTGATCGCCGAGGCGTCCATGACCTGAAGG
>Ga0265325_10002416_pt1 | contig 12616 bp, 10 predicted proteins | sample 41420metaG_FD_202090 | JGI IMG/M metagenome (GOLD analysis project Ga0265325, IMG submission 202090) | Rhizosphere microbial communities from Carex aquatilis grown in University of Washington, Seatle, WA, United States - 4-14-20 metaG | ecosystem: Host-associated > Plants > Roots > Rhizosphere...
CGGTATGGCCGGCAGCGGCCGCCCTGCACCGTAAATCCCTCGGGACATGGTTTGCGATAGCGATAACCGCAACCGGGGGCCACGTAAGGTCCGCGATAGGGCTTGCAAACGCCGCCTTGTGGCGTGAAGCCTTCGGGACAGCCCGCGGCGGCGCGAGCGCTCGTCTTGAAGTGCGCCGCCGATCAACAATCGTTGCGACGAAACGCCGACGGTGTCGTGCCGATCATGCGCCGGAATGCCCGCGTCATCTGAACCGGGCTGCCGAAGCCGGTGCGTTCCGCAATTTCGGCAATTGATGCCTCTTCTTCGCTGAGCATCTCTTTGGCGCGATCGACGCGACGCCGGATCATGAACTGGTGCGGCGGCACACCGGCGGATTGCTTGAATGCACGGATGAAATGAAAGCGCGTGAGATCGACCAGGGCAGCGAGCTCGGAGATCGAGGTCTTCTCCGAAAGATGGCTGTCCATGTATTCCGTCACCAGCTGGATCTGGCTCGTCGACAGCCCGGCTTGCGTCGACGTTGATGGCTTGGGCGTCCCCGTCGTGCGCGCCAGCTCATGGGCGAGGAGTTCGGCCAGGGTTTCGGCGTATCCCGGGGTATCGAGCGACGCATCGTCCAGGATTGCCTGGAACCGCACCATCAACGATCGCAACATCGGGTCGTCGAAGTCGGTGCGGGGCGACAATTTCGCCAAATCGACCGTCGGCGGACCAGCGACCGAAGGGCCAAGCATGACGATGATGATCGATGCCGGCTTCTCGATCTTGGTCCAGCCCTCGACCTCGCAGCCGGCCGGAATGTAGGAGAGCTTATTGCGCAGGTCTTTGGCTGTGCTTCGCGGCAGGCCATCAACCCGCGTCTCACCATCCACCCGATAGAAATCGTGCAAGGCAACGTAGTTGAGCGGACTGCGAAGCTGGAAATCGTAGGTCACGGGAGCGGCGATCTTTACAAAATGCGCTGACACGCCCGTCCAAGACTTGCGCTTGAAAATCTCAAGGTCCAGAGCGCCGCCGTCTCCACGGCGGCTCCAGTTCACGTCGATCGTCGCCATGGCCCCAAGGTCAACCTTCGCGGCATCCGCGCAATGCGACGAGTTGCCGCTTTATTGCTTGTACTGCGGACTCATTGTATTCCCGTCAGGCGTTTGTTGCGCAATACATCATGCGCGCAAGTGCACCGCACAACGAGAATCTTGCTGCTGGGGCGCAACTTAGCGACGGGATCGCACTCGCAGCGCCATTTTGCTCCTGAGTTGAGTCCGAAGTTGTCGCGACAATAAGTGTCATGCAGATTCAAATAGTGCTTATGAAAGTCCCATTTTATTACCTTGAGTATCTTCAGAAGGTCTTTTGAGGCTGTGAATTATTAAGAATTTGTTGTCTGTGCCGATGTCTTCGTTAGTCTACTGGGCATGCCCCGCGTCCCTTTGTCTCCGGCGTTCGTTAAATCGGCCATGTGCCCGGACGGCATGAGGAAGATCGATTTCTTCGATAGCGAGCAGCGCGGCTTCATGCTGGAGGTGCGTTGTTCCGGCGGCAAAACCTACTATCAGCGCTACACCGACGATCGCGGTCGAGAGCGGCAATTCAAGATCGGGCCGGCGAGCGTGCTGTCGCTTGCGGCGGCGCGCCGCAAGGCCAAGACCACCGCAGCGGAAGCGCTGATCGGAACTGATCCGCAAGAGCGCCGGGCCGAGCTGCGGCGCATTCCGACCTTGGCGGAGTTGGTGCGGGACCGATATCTGCCGCACGTGAAGAGTTACAAGCGAAGCTGGTACACCGATGAGACTGTGCTGCGCGTTCACATCCTCCCGGCGCTCGGCTCGCAATATGCCGATCTGGTGAGAGCCGAGCCGATCTCGGCGCTGGTCGAGCACATGCGGGAGAAGGGCTACGCCACGGGCACGACCAACCGTGTCGTGATCGTGCTGCGGCACATCTTCAACCTGGCGCGCAAATGGCGGGTGCCGGGCGTTTCCGAAAATCCGACCGCGGGGATCAATCTCGCGCCTGACGTCAATCGCGAGCGCTTCCTGTCGCTTGAAGAAGCGAAGCGGTTGATCGCATCGATCGAGCAAGACGAGAACGAGGTTGCCGCCAAAGCCATCATGCTGCTGCTGCTGACCGGCGGCCGGCGCAATGAGATCACCTTCGCGCGCTGGGAGTTTGTCGATTGGGACAAGAAAACCCTGCTGGTGCCGCTGTCCAAGTCCGGCAAGCCACGAAGCATCGCGCTCAACGCGGCGGCCATGGAGCTGCTTCGCTCGATCCGCGACACCAGCATCAGCGATTTTATCTTTCCATCCCCGGTGACCGGAAAGCCCTCGGCGTCGCTCTATTTCCCTTGGCATCGCATCCGGACGCGGGCCGGCTTGCCCGATCTGCGGCTGCATGATCTGCGGCATTCGTTTGCAAGCTTTCTGGTCAATAAGGGCGTGTCGCTCTACGTCGTCCAGGGCCTGCTGGGACATGCGCACACCCGCTACACCCAGCGTTACGCGCATCTCACGCCCGATACCCTGCGTGAGGCCGCCGAAGCGGTCGGCATCGTGATCGCCGGAGCAAGCCGCGGGTTTGCCGTGGCGGCTTCAGAGCCTGATGCGGCGTCTCTTCACGGCACGAACTAACCAACCTTCAAACGTCTGTCGTTAAGGCTGCGCGTCGAGCGCGTTTGTTGTCTGCAAGCGGTCGCTTGCAGATGACAGCGCTGCGTCCGTCGACGCGCCTTCGTCGTCTGCCACCTAGGCTATACCGAGCCTGGATTTTTGCGGCGTGTCGCGATGCAACGGAATGGATGCGTTATGGCGAGGTTTTTCATCGAATGGTGTGCGCCAAAACCTAGACGGTGCCTAGGTTCGCGGCCGATGATTTGTCGCCGCGGCGGACGTGAGGTTGGGGTAATTCAGGAGTTGCAAGGACTTAGGATGCGCATGCCGCCAAGTTTGCAGAGTACGTGAAGGTTTGCTCCCTGTACGGTGCGGGGTTCTATTACATTCCCGGCACCGACATCTGCATGAAGATCGGCGGTTACGTCCGCTATCAGGTCAGCTCTGGCGTGGGCAACAACATCTCGTTCGGCCCGTTCAACACCAGCGGCGGCTTCAACACCCGCGCCGACAATGCGGACTACGCTCAGCGCACCCGCATCACGCTTAGCCAGGACACCCGGCAGCAGACCGCCTACGGCACCCTGCGCACCTACCTGATCCTGGGCTGGACGCATGACTCGCCGGCAAACGGCTTGTCGCCGGCCGGCGCATCGCTGTACTTCAACCGCGGTTTCATCCAGATCGCGGGCTTCACGTTCGGCAAGTCGACCTCGTTCTTCGACTTCGCCTCGACCGCCGCGGTGGCCTACAACGCCGGCTTCGTGTCCACCTCGGACACCGGCGATCCGGGCCAGATGGGCGCAGCCTATACCGCGCAGTTCGGCAACGGCATGTCGGCGACGATCTCCGTCGAGCAGAGCCGGCGCCTTGCTACGGTGTATCTGACGGGTGCAGCGGGCGGCGGCTTCGGCGCAGGCATGGGCGGTCCGGCTCCGGACAACCTCGGTGGTGCTCTGACGGCCACGCCTTGCACGGCGGTGGGCGGCAACGCCAACGGCGCTGGTTGCAACAACCGTCCGGACATTGTCGCCAACTGGCGCTTCGACCAGGCGTGGGGTTCGGCCCAGATCATGGGCGCCCTGCATGACAACAGCGCCGCATACTATGGTGGTGCGACGGCCCTCGAAGCCTCCAATCATCCCAGCGACAAGTGGGGCTGGGCGGCTGGCGTCGGCTTCCGGTTCAATACACCGATGATCGGTCCTGGTGACTACTTCCAGATCCAGGGCACGTATGCTGAAGGCGCCACCAAGTACTCGTCAATGAGCGGCTGCGCCGGCAACAACGTGTGCGACTCCTTCGGCTCCGGTAACACGTTCGCCTTTGGCTATGCCACGGATTCCGTGTTCGGCGGCACCGCGGGCAGCGGTGCGGGCCCTGGCGGTATCTGGGGCAACAACATCGAGTTGACCACGTCGTGGAGCGTCTTCGGGTCCTACGAGCACTTCTGGACCCCGGCGTTGCGCACGTCGGTGTACGGCTCGTACCTCGACATCTCGCACAATGCCAATGCGACCGGCATGATCTGCACCGCGTTCCTCGGCGCGGCGGCAGTCGCGGCGGGCACGCAGTGCAGCCCGGACTTCCAGGTCTGGACGATCGGCTCGCGGTCGCAGTGGAACGTCACCAAGGACTTCTATGTTGGTATCGACGTTCTCTACAACAAGCTGCAGTCCGCCACGCTGAACAACGGCGCTCCGGTGGCTCTCGCGGCCGGCTCGATCTTCCTGCCGGCGAACAAGAACCCGGGACTGTACTCCACGGCCGACCAGGATCAGGTGTCGGTCACGTGGCGCGTCCACCGCGATATCGTTCCTTGATCAGCGGTTGGGCGTAAGCTCGTTAACATCACAGCCCCCGGCGGGAGACCGCCGGGGGTTTTTGATTCTGGTGAAGGAGCGATCTATCAGGGGCGCTGCAGAAGCTTTGAACGGCCGCGCAGGGCCCGCGCCGTTGCCGGCGACGGAGTGCGGCCCGCGAACCGTCCGTTTACCATACCGGTTCCGGCCCCATTTCAGCCGTTTTTGCGGCCCGGTATTGTTAAGTGTTCGATGCGAAGGTGCAGGGAGGCGAGCGGTCCGCAGGCTGCTCACGGCACTGGGGACAGCATGAGTTGGAATGGTTGTGGGCCGGTTTTCGGACTGTGGGGACGGCTCGGCATTGGCGCCACGGCGTGCCTTCTGCTGGCGCACTGCGGGCAAGCTCCCGGACGGCTCAACCCGAAATACGGAGTTTCTGCGAGTCCGCGCCTGGTCGACTTCGGCGAACCTGTACCCAAGGGCGGCGGCAGCTATCGCGTCGGCAAGCCCTATACCGTCGGCGGGCGGATCTACAGCCCTGAGGAAAATTCGAACTACAGCGCCACCGGAACGGCCTCCTGGTATGGCGATGACTTTCACGGGCGCCAGACCGCCAACGGCGAAATCTTCGACATGACCTCGATCTCGGCTGCGCATCCGACCCTGCCGATTCCGAGCTACGCCCGCGTCACCAATCTGGAGAACCATCGCTCCATCATCGTGAGGGTGAACGATCGCGGTCCCTATCACGAGGGTCGCCTGATCGATGTGTCGGTGCGCGCGGCAAAGCTGCTCGGTTTCTACGATGTCGGGGTCGCACCGGTCCGGGTCGATTATGTCGGGCAAGCCTCGCTCGCCGGGTCCGACGACGCCAAGCTCGAAGCGACCTTGCGCAACGGTACGCGCGCTCCAGGCTTGGTTGAGGTGAGAACCGCGGCCGCCCACGGCGCAGCGGGGCGGCTCGCCGGCTCGGTGCCGGTCCCGGCCGACCGGCCATTCGAGCTCGGTCAGGAGCAGGGGTCGCAGCATTTGGCCGGGCAGGCCGTCGCCAAGGCACCGATTGGGACAAACGCGGCGGTCAATCGGGCGCCGCTGGCGCCTCCGCGTCAGCCTCAGACGGCTGTGGCCCGGGCGCTGCCGGCACCATCGTCCGGCCAATCGGGCCGGAGCTTTGCGTCGCGGTTCGAACCGGCGGCAACGCTGCCGCAAGCGCCCTCGGGACCGGAGCCGATTTCCGCTTTCGCTCCGGGCTCCGCCCAAGGTGCTTCGGCGACCGCTCGCGGCCTCTATTAGGCCGCGCTGACGCGCCATTTTCAGGCCCCGGTAGACTTGCTACCAAGCCTATCGGTGCAGGCGCGCGAGTTGTGACATCGCGCCAATGACGGGCGTGCGGATATGGTCAGGCGGCGTTTTCGGCTGTCATTTCTAGCGGCGATTGGTGCGCTGATCGCGACGCCCGCCCCGTTGCTGGCCGCTCCACCGCCGCTTCTGGCTCCGCACGTCCTGCTGATTGAGGCTGAGACCGGCTCGGTCCTGTTCGAGAAGCAGGCCGACGACATGGTCGCACCGGCGAGCCTCGCCAAGCTGATGACGCTCGAGGTGGTGTTCGATCAGCTCCAACTCGGCAACATCAAGCTCGACGATGAATACGTCATCAGTGTCAACGCCTGGCGCAAGGGCGGGGCGCCCTCGCACGGCTCGACCATGTATGCGGCGCTCAACAGCCGCGTTCGCGTTGAGGACCTTCTCAAAGGCGTGATGATCCAGTCGGCCAATGACGGATGCATTGCACTGGCCGAAGGCCTTGCCGGCAATGAGACGTCCTTCGTCCGGATGATGAACGACCGGGCCCGCGAGCTTGGCTTGACCAAATCGGTTTTCACCAATGTCGATGGCTTGCCTGACCCCAATATGCGCGTGACTCCGCGTGAGCTTGGGCAGATCGCGCGCCACATCATCCTGACCTACCCGGACTATTACAAATGGTTCGGCGAGCACGAGTTCACTTGGAACAAGATTCGTCAGCAGAACCGCAATCCGCTGCTGGCGATGAACATCGGTGCCGACGGCATCAAGACCGGGTTCACCAACGAGGCAGGCTACAATCTGGTTGGCTCGGCGGTGCAGAATGGCGTCCGACTGATTGTCGTGGTGACCGGCTTGAAGAACGCGAAGGACCGCGCAGAGGACGCCAAGAAGCTCCTGGAATGGGGCTTCAAGAACTTCGAGGCGCGGCTGCTGTTTGAACCGGGCCAGCCGGTTGCCGAGGCCAAGATCTACGGCGGCGCGCAGGGCCACGTGCCGGTGGCGGCCAAGCAGCCGGTCAAGGTGATGGTCCAGCGCGGCGTGTCCGAGCGCATCACCGCCAAGATGGTATACTTCGGCCCGGTGCCCGCCCCGGTGCGCCAGGGCCAGCCGATCGGCGAACTGAGGGTCTGGCGCGGCGACGCCAAGGTGCTGGACGTGCCGGTTCAGGCCGCCGAGGACATCGAGCTTGGCTCGACCTCGCAGCGCGCCTTCGATGCCGCTGCAGAACTGGTCATCAATCTGTTCCGATCCGCCGCCAAAAGGCTATAAGCCAGAGGAATGCGCGGACGTTTCATCACCTTCGAAGGCGGCGAGGGAACCGGCAAATCGACCCATGCTGCGCTGCTGGCGGCGCGCTTGCGGGCGTTTGGCATTATCGTCCAGCAAACCCGCGAACCCGGCGGCTCGCCCGGCGCTGAGATCATTCGTTATGTTCTGCTGTCCGGTGCGGCGCGGCCGTTCGGGCCCGATGCCGAAGCGCTGCTGTTCGCGGCAGCACGCGACGATCACCTGAACACGCTGATCCGACCGGCGCTAGAGCAGGGCAAATGGGTGGTGTGCGACCGGTTCGCTGACTCGACCCGCGTCTATCAAGGTGTTGCGGGCCATGTCGACCCGATGGCGATCCGGGCGCTGGAGCGCATTGTCGTCGGCGACACCAAGCCCGACCTCACGTTCATTCTAGACGCCCCGGCCAAGGAAGGCCTGCGCCGTGCCAACAAGCGCCGCAGCAGCGGCGAGACCGCCGACCGGTTCGAAGCGGAAGCTGCAGAGTTTCACGAACGGCTGCGAGACGGCTTTCTGATGCTGGCCGCCAACGAGCCCGACCGCTGCGTGCTGATCGACGCGACCACGCCCAAGGATGAGGTTGCCGAGCAGATTTGGCGGGTGGTGCAGAAGCGGCTCCAGCCGGCCACCGCGCCATTCGGATTTGACGATACTGGACCCAGAAAGATCGCGGGGCCCGCTTGAGCGCCGCCGCCGAGGAAACGTCGCCGCATCCCTGCGACACCGGCGTGCTGTTCGGTCACTCCGACGCCGAGCAGGCCCTGCTCGAATCCTATCGCGGCGGTCGCGTTCCCCACGCCTGGCTGATCGGCGGCGAACGCGGCATCGGCAAGGCCACGCTGGCATACCGGATGGCGCGGTTCGTGCTGGCGCACCCCGATCCTTCGATCCCCGCTGTGCAGAAGGCCAAATCGCTCGAGGTGGCGCCCGACCATCCGGTGGCGCGGCGTATCTCGGGCCAAGCCCACAGCGATCTGCTGGTGCTGGTGCGCGTCATCAACGAGAAGACCGGCAAGCTTTTCACTGAAATCCGCGTCGAAGACGTGCGGCGCACGGTTTCGTTTTTCGGCTCGACCGCAGGGGAGGGCGGATGGCGGGTCGCCATCATCGATCCGGTCGAGGAACTGAATGCCGCCGGTGAAAACGCGCTGTTGAAGATTCTGGAGGAGCCGCCGCCTCGCTCCCTGCTGTTCCTTGTCGGTCACGCCCCCGGCCGGGTGTTGCCGACGATCCGTTCCCGGTGCCGGACATTGCTGTTGCGTCCGCTGACGGTCGAGGACGTGGCGCAGGCCGCGGCCGCCGCGTCCCGCCGGGATGTTGCCGGCAAGGATATCGGGGAGGCGGCGAAAGCCGCGGAAGGTTCGGTCGGCCGTGCGCTGATGTTTCTCGAAGGCGATGCGCTTGAGTTTCGCCAGCAAGTCATGGACCTGCTGGAGCGGTTGCCGGCACTCGATCCGCGGGCGCTACACGCGCTCGGCGACGAGATTGCCGGCACGCAGACCGAGACGCTGGCTGCGTTTATGGACATCGTGAACGGCTGGCTCGGGAACAGGCTGTCGGACGGCCGTCAGGACACCGCCCGGCTCGCGCGCATCGGCGAGGTCTGGGCCAGCATCAACAGTGCTGCGCAGGAGGCTGAAGCTTATAATCTCGACCGCAAACCGCTGGTGTTCTCGATGTTCGGAAAATTGGCCGAAGCGGCGCGGACCTGAGGCGCGTACCGCAAGCAGGCGCAATCATGACACGCAGGACGCCAGTGCTGATCGTCGGTGGCGGACCGGTCGGGCTTGCGCTCGCGGGCGAACTGGGTTGGCGCGGGATTGGCTGCGAGCTGATCGAGCAGACCGACGGCGCCATTGCGTCGCCGAAGATGAACGAGGTGAATGCCCGTTCCATGGAGATATGCCGGCGTTGGGGCATTGCCGACAAAGTCCTTAACTGCCCCTTTCCGGCGGGTTGGCCGCTGGACGTGGCCTTCGTCACCAGCCTTTCGGGCTATGAGCTGAGCCGCTTGCCGCGACCCGGGCGTAGCGGTCAGGCGCCGGGTCCGGAAAGCCCGCACCGGATGCAGGCCTGCTCGCAAATCTGGTTCGACCCGATCCTTCGGCAGTTTGCGGAGACATTTCCGACCGTCGAATTGCGCTATCGACACCGCCTCGATGGTTTTACGGAACACGGGGGCGGCGTCACCGCTCAGGTTACCGACCTCGCCAGCGGTCGGCAGGAGACCGTCGAAGCGGACTACCTGGTCGGCTGCGACGGCACCGCCAGCATCGTTCGCCGTGCGCTTGGCATCGCGCTCGAAGGGCAGGGCACCATTGGCCACCCCATCAACCTGTTCTTCCGCGCGCCCGATCTGGTGGCGCGCTGCGGCAAGGCGCCGGCCACGTTCTTCCTCGGTGTCGATCACACCGGGCTCTGGGGAAGCCTGCGGATCATCGACCCGGTCAACGGGTTGTGGCGGCTGATGATCGATTCCACCGAGGGTATTACCTCGATGGACAACGTTGACCGCGACTTTTTCCTCCGGCGTGCACTAGGCCGCGCATTCGACGTGGAATGGGTGGATGTCAACATCTGGCGGCGACGCAGCGCGCTTGCCGAGCGCTACGGACGCGGACGCGTTTGGCTCGCCGGCGACGCAGTGCATCAGCTTTCCCCGACCGGTGGCATGGGCATGAACACCGGCGTCGCGGATGCTGCCGACATCGGCTGGAAACTTGCCGCCGTGCTCGACGGCTGGGGTGGCGCGGGACTGCTGGACAGCTACGACCGCGAGCGGCGGCCGGTCGGCGCCCGCGCAGTCCGCATGGCGACGACGTTCTATCGGAGCATCGAGAGCTTTCCGGAGGGAAGCACCGGGCTTGAAGAGGAGAGCCCGGCGGGCGAAGCGGCCCGCCGGCAGCTTGGTGAGCAACTGCTGCGCTCCATCGGGCCCGAGTTCAGGACCGTCGGTTTGCAGCTCGGCTATCGCTATGAGGACTCGCCGATCTGCGTTGCCGACGGCACACCCTCGCCGCCCGACGATCCGGCCGAGTATACGTCCTCGGCGCGACCCGGCTCGCGCGCACCGCATGCCTGGCTCCGCGATGGCCGTTCGATCATCGATCTGTACGGTCGCGGCTTTACGCTGCTGCGGTTTCCCGGAGCGCCGGCCTCCGATGCGATCGAGCAGGCGGCCAAGGCATGCGGCGTTCCGCTTCAGACGATTGCGCTGAATGAACCGGATGCAGCCGCAATTTACGAGCGGCGTCTGGTCCTGGTGCGCCCCGACGGTCATGTAGCCTGGCGTGACGATGCGGTGCCGGCCGATGCCGGGGCGTTGATCGACGTCGTGCGCGGAGCGGCTTAACCGCCTCAGTCGACAATGGCTGGCGAGAGCTTGTAGGTCTCCGACATCCGGGTGCCCGGATAGTAGGTCTTCTGAAAGGCCGGCCTCGCCTGCATGCGAGCGTACCAGGCGGCGACCCGCGGATATTTCTGATCCCAGATCGATGCGTAGCCGAGATCGCTCATGCGGTCGATCGACGGCGTCACGACGATGTCGGCTATGGTGTATTGCTCTCCCATCAGCCACGGCCCGCTCTCGAGCGCCTTCTCCATGCGCGCGCAGGTGTTCGCGATCTGCTCCACCGCTGCTTCCACGTCCGCCCGCTTGAACCCGGTGGTACCCATGCGCCGATAGAAGTGCTTGCGGATTGGGCGGATGTCGGACTGCTCGGCGCGAAATTGTTTTCGTCGAGCCCGGCAAAACGGGGCAGGAAGCCCATGTTGAACGACGGAACGCGGACGGCTGCCGTCGGCACCTCTTCGAAGTAGCGCATCCAGGCTCGCATCTGGGCGCGGCGTGCGACGTCATCGGGCATGAGCTTCGGCGCGGGGTACTTCTCGTCGAGGTACTCGCAGATCACGCTGGAATCGATGATGACATTGTCGTCATCGACCAGCGTCGGCACCACGCCGTTGGGATTGAGCTTGAGGTATTCCGGCTTGAGCTGATCCTTGCCCTTGCCGAGGTCGAGCTTGATGTCCTCGAACGGGAGCCCCTTCTCGTGCAGGCAAATCCGGACCTTCTGAGAACAGGTCGAATGCGGCGCGTTGTAGAGCTTGAGCATGGGGCGTCCCACTGGATTGCCCGACGGTAGCAGCTTCGGTTCAGCTTGCCGATCCGCCCCCCGGTTGATACCTACGGGATCGCATGTCCGAAAAGCCCCGTTATTACATCACCACTGCGATTGCCTATCCGAACGGCCCCCCGCATATCGGGCATGCCTACGAGGTGATCGCGACCGACGCCATCGCCCGCTTCAAGCGCCTCGATGGCTATGACGTTTTCTTCCTCACCGGCACCGACGAGCACGGCTCGAAAATCCAGCAGACCGCGGCGCGCGAGGGCATCACCGCGCGCGAGCTCGTCGACCGCAACGTCGTTCAGTTTCGCGCCATGGTCGAGCGCATGAACTGCTCCAATGACGACTACATCCGCACCACGGAAGACCGGCACCACCGTTCCTCCCAGGCGATCTGGGAGCGGATGGAGAAGAACGGCGACGTCTATCTCGACAAGTACGCCGGTTGGTATTCGGTCCGCGATGAGGCCTACTACGCGGAGAACGAGACCGAGGCGCGACCCGACGGCTCGCGGATTTCGACCAAGACCGGCACGCCGGTCGAATGGGTCGAGGAGGAGAGCTATTTCTTTCGCCTGTCGGCCTATCAGCAAAAGCTGCTCGATCTGTACGCCAATGTTCCGGATTTCGTGCTGCCGGTTGAACGTCTCAACGAGGTGGCGAGCTTCGCGCGCGGCGGTCTGCAGGACCTGTCGGTCTCTCGCACGACGTTTGACTGGGGCGTCCGCGTACCGGGCAATGACAAGCACATCATGTATGTGTGGGTCGATGCGCTGACGAACTACATCACCGCGGCCGGCTTCCCTGACACCGACAGCGACAAGTTCAGGCGCTACTGGCCGGCCGATCTGCACGTCATCGGCAAGGACATCGTGCGGTTTCACGCAGTGTATTGGCCGGCATTCCTGATGTCGGCTGGCATCGAGGTGCCGCGCCGCATCTTCTCCCACGGATTTCTGTTCAACCGCGGCGAGAAGATGTCGAAGTCGGTCGGCAACGTGATCGATCCGTTCGTGCTGGCCGACACCTATGGCGTCGACCCGTTCCGTTATTTCTTCTTGCGCGAGGTGCCGTTCGGTCAGGACGGCAATTACAGCCACGAGGCGATCGTCAATCGCACCAACGCCGACCTCGCCAACGATCTCGGCAACCTGGCGCAGCGCTCGCTGTCGATGATCGCTCGGCAACTGGACGGAGTGTTGCCGAAGCCCGGTCCGTTCAGCGATGCCGATAAGATCATCCTCGCTGCGGCAGACGCTATGGTCGGCACCGCGCGCGAGCACATGAAGACGCAGCAGCTGCACCAGGTGCTGAACGCGGTATGGGGGGTGGTCGCCGATGCCAACCGCTATTTCGCCGGCGAAGCGCCCTGGGCGCTGGCCAAGACCGATCCGGCGCGGCAAGGCACGGTGCTCTACGTGACCGCAGAGGTGATACGACAGGTCGCCATCCTGGCGCAGCCGTTCGTGCCGGAGTC
>Ga0265325_10002417_pt1 | contig 12615 bp, 10 predicted proteins | sample 41420metaG_FD_202090 | JGI IMG/M metagenome (GOLD analysis project Ga0265325, IMG submission 202090) | Rhizosphere microbial communities from Carex aquatilis grown in University of Washington, Seatle, WA, United States - 4-14-20 metaG | ecosystem: Host-associated > Plants > Roots > Rhizosphere...
AGGCGTTGCCGACCTGCCCGAGCAACTCGGACATCAGGTCGACCGCCTGCGGCAGCATCGGCGTGGTCGCCGCGTGGTCGAGATAGGCCATCGCGGGTCAGCCTACGTGCTGATTGCGACGACAACCTCCGCAATAACGAGGTCGGGCTCAGCCCTTGCGGGCCTCGATCTGCTCGGTCAGCTGCGGAACCACGTCGAACAGGTCGCCCACCACGCCGAAGTCGACCAGGTCGAAGATCGGTGCTTCGGAGTCCTTGTTGATCGCGACGATCGTCTTCGACGTCTGCATGCCGGCCCGGTGCTGGATCGCGCCGGAGATGCCGACCGCGACGTAGAGCTGGGGGGAGACGGTCTTGCCGGTCTGGCCGACCTGGTTCTGGTGCGGGTACCACCCGGCGTCGGTCGCGGCCCGCGAAGCGCCCACGGCAGCGCCGAGGGAGTCGGCCAGCTTCTCGATCAGCGCGAAGTTCTCGCCACCGCCGAGGCCCCGGCCGCCGGACACGACGATCGATGCCTCGGTGAGCTCGGGCCGGCCGCCCTTCTTCTCGCTGACCCGGTCGAGCACCTTGGCCTTGGTGGCGGCGTCGGACAGCGTGACCGACACCTGCTCCTCGGCCGGCTGCGCGGGCGCCGGCTCCGGCGCGGTGGAGTTCGGCCGGACCGTGATGATCGGCGTACCGCGGCTGACCCGCGACTTCACCGTGTAGGAGCCGCCGAAGATCGACTGGTCCGCGACGAACCCGGCACCGACACCGACCGCGTCGGTGATGATGCCGGAGTCGATCTTGACCGCGAGTCGGCCGGCGATCTCCTTGCCCTCGGGCGAGCTCGGGATCAGCACCGCGGCCGGCGTCGACGACCCGACGACCTGGGCCAGCACCTCGGCCTTCGGCGCAACCAGGTATGAGTCGAGCTCGGCGTCGCCCGCGACATAGACCTTCTGCGCGCCGTACTCCGCGAGCGCTGCCTTCGCGTTGTCGTATCCCGCGCCGACGAAGACCGCGGAGGGCTCGCCCAAGGAGCGGGCGAGGGTCAGCAGCTCGAGGGTGACCTTCTTCGGCGTCCCGTCGACGTGCTCGACCAGAACGAGGACCTCAGCCATGTGTCGTCGTACTCCTGTCTCAGATGATCTTCTGCACGGCGAGGAACTCGGCCAGCTTGATGCCGCCGTCACCCTCGTCCTTGACGATCTGGCCGGCCGCCTTGGGCGGGCGGGCGGAGAACTCGAGCACCTCGGAGCCGGACCCGGCCAGCCCGACCTGGCCGGCCTCGATGCCGGCGTCGGCGAGGCTGAGGGTGGTGAGCGGCTTCTTCTTCGCCGCCATGATCCCCTTGAACGACGGGTAGCGCGGCTCGTTGATCTTCTCGACCACCGAGACCACGGCCGGCGTCGCGGCTTCGACCACGTCGTAGCCGGTGTCGGTCTGGCGCTCGATCTTGACTGTGCCCTCGCCGACCTCGACCTTGCGCGCGAAGGTCAGCTGCGCCGCGCCGAGCCGCTCGGCAAGCATCGCCGGCACCACGCTCATCCGCGCATCGGTCGACTCGACCCCGAGCAGGACCAGGTCGAACGGCACCGTGCCGAGCGCCTTGGCCAGCGCGTACGACGTCGCGAGCGCATCCGATCCGTGCAGGCCGTCATCCGCGACGTGGATCGCCTGGTCGACTCCCATCGAGAGCGCCTTGCGGATCGTCTCGACCGCTTTCTCCGGCCCCATCGTCAAGACGGTGACCTCAGCGGTGCCCCCGGAAGCGGCGAGCGCTTCCTTGATCCGCAGCGCCTCCTCGATCGCGTATTCGTCGAGCTCGTTCATGACGCCCTCGACGCCTTCGCGGTCGACGGTCTTGTCGGAGTCGCTGAGCTTCTTCTCAGCCCAGGTGTCGGGCACCTGCTTCACGCACACGACGATGTTCATGGCCGGCGGCCGACCTCCAGCGGTAGGGAGACTTCGCTCTCACGCTCCGCTGCCGTCAATGCCAGCCGAGCTGAGTGCAAACTCTAGCAAGCGGTCGCCGGCCCCGGGCCGGTGACCAGGGATTCCGCGCGCGGTCAGCCTGCGAGACCGGCGATCAGGTTGATCGTCGCGGCGAGGATCACGGCCCCGAACAGGTAGGACACCAGGGCGTGGCGCAATGCCAGTCGCCGGAACTCGGCGTTCTGCAAGTCCGTGTCGGACACCTGGAAGGTCATCCCGACCGTGAAGGCGAGGTAGGCGAAGTCGGAGTACGGCGGCCGGACCTTGTGCTCGAAGTCGACGCCGCCCTCGTCGTGCGCGGCTCCCCCGCGGTAGTACAGCCGGGCGTACTTCAGCGTGAAGATCGTGTGCACCAAGAGCCAGGAGATAACGACCGACGCGACGCTGAGCCCGATCTCGAACCGCTGAATCGCCCCGTGGCTCGAATGCGACTGCGCGATCACGAGCGCGATGCCGACCAGGCTGGCGACCGCGGCCACCAGCAGGACGGAGTCCGCGACCGGCCGGCGCGGGTCCTCCCGGGCCGCGAGGGCCGAGGTCTGCTCCGCGTCGAGTGGCCAGATCGTGTGCCATACCCGGGCGGTGTAGAACAGCGCGGCCGCGTCGTACCCTGCGAGCGGCCCGAGGCCGGCGCGCGCGACAAGCGCGACCACGACCCCGACGACAACGCCCGGGACGACGGCGATCATGCCTTGCCGCCGCGCCGATGGCGTCATGTCGCCATCATCCCCCGCAGAGCGCGGGGGCGAACCTCGGTCAGGCGGCGGACGAGGCGCGTACGGCAGCGGCGATGGCCGACCCGCAGTCGCACGACCCGGCCACGAACGACTGCGAGTCGCAGCCGTCGCCCGGGCATCCGGTCGCGCCGCAGTCGGCGCAGTCCAGCATCAGGTTGTTGCAGGCGCTTCCGTCGAAGAGCCGTCCGTTGCAGCGACGCATGTCATCCTCCGGTGAGAACGGGTGCCGGTTGTGGCCGGGCAGGGCTTAGTGGAACTGCTCTTCTTCGGTGGATCCCTTGAGTGCCAACGTTTCTGCGGCCGGGTCGATCGCGGTCGCAACCGCGTCGAAGTAGCCGGCGCCGACCTCGCGCTGGTGCTTGGTCGCGGTATAGCCGTCGGCCTCGGCCGCGAACTCCTTCTCCTGCAGCTCGACGTAGGCGGACATGTCGCGCTCGGAGTAGTTCCTGGCCAGGTCGAACATCGCGAAGTTCAGGGCGTGGAACCCGGCCAGGGTGATGAACTGGAACCGGTAGCCCATCGCACCGAGCTCGCGCTGGAACTTCGCGATCGTGTCGTCGTCGAGGTGTGCCTTCCAGTTGAACGACGGTGAGCAGTTGTAGGCGAGCAGCTGCTCGGGGTGCTCCTTCTTGATCGCCTCGGCGTACTGCCTGGCCAGCTCGAGGTCCGGCGTGGAGGTCTCCATCCAGAGCAGGTCGGCGTACGGCGCGTAGGCGATGCCGCGCGCGATGCAGGGGTCGATCCCGTTGGTCACCCGGTAGAAACCCTCGGCGGTGCGCTCGCCGGTGATGAAGGCTTGGTCGCGCTCGTCGACGTCGCTGGTGATCAGCGTTGCGGCCTGCGCATCTGTGCGCGCGACGATGACGCTCGGCACGCCCTCGATGTCGGCGGCGAGCCGGGCCGCGGACAGCGTCTTGATGTGCTGACCGGTCGGGATCAACACCTTGCCGCCGAGGTGCCCGCACTTCTTCGCCGATGACAGCTGGTCTTCCCAGTGCACACCGGCGGCGCCGGCCTGGATCATCGACTTCATCAGCTCGAATGCGTTCAGCACCCCGCCGAAGCCGGCCTCGGCGTCGGCGACGATCGGTGCGAACCAGTCGATGTCGTCGCTGCCGCCCTCGCTCCAGCTGATCTGGTCGGCGCGGATCAGCGCGTTGTTGATCCGGCGGACCACCGCCGGCACCGAGTTGACCGGGTAGAGGCTCTGGTCCGGGTACGTCTGCGCCGCGAGGTTGGCGTCGCCGGCAACCTGCCAGCCGGAGAGGTAGATCGCCTTCAGGCCGGCCCGGACCTGCTGCACGGCCTGGTTGCCGGTCATCGCGCCGAGGGAGTTGACGTAGCCGTCCTGGTTGATGAGGTCCCACAGCCGGGTCGCCCCGCGGCGGGCCAGGGTGTGCTCCTCCTGGATCGATCCGCGCAGCCGGACCACGTCCGCGGCACTGTGGTTGCGCCGGACGCCCTTCCACCGCGGGTCGGTGTTCCACTGCTCGGCGAGCTCAGCGGCTTGGGCCTGCTGAGCCTCGGTGACGGCGGGGAGGGCCACGGATCACTCCTGACATCGCGGTGGAACTTCTCTCGGTGTTCCACTATGTGCCCGCTCTACTGGTGAGTACGGCGACTCCTGATGAGAAGAACACCGTTTATTCACAATTGGCGAAGAAGATGGTTTGATGTAGCCATGGCGCGACCCACCGAGGCTCCGGAAATCGACCTGGTCACCCTCGGCCAGCGGATCCGGCACCTGCGCCGCGCCCACGGCCTGACCCTCGCCCAGCTCGCGGCCGAGTCCGGCTCGGCCAGCTCCGCCCTGTCGATGGTCGAGAACGGCCGCCGCGAACCCCGCTTGTCGCTCCTGCGGTCGATCGCGGGTGCCCTCGACGTCCCGGTCGAGGACCTGCTCCGACCCGAGCCGCCGAGCCGCCGGGCATCGCTCGAGATCGCGCTCGAACGAGCCCAGCGCGAGCCGTCGTACGCCTCGCTCGGCCTGCCCGCCCTGCGGCCGAGCCCGCGGATCCCGACCGACGTGCTCGAGCATGTCGTCGCCCTGCACGACGAGCTGCGCCGCCGCGACGCCCGCTTCGCCGCCACTCCGGAAGCCGCCCGGCAGGCCAACGTCGAGCTGCGCCGGCACATGCGCAGCATCGACAACCACTTCCCCGAGATCGAGCTCGCGGTCGGGCAGGCCCTGAAGGCGGTGAACTACGCCGGTGGCGCGCTCCCCCAGCGGATGATCACCGACCTGGCCGCGCACTTCGGCTTCACCCTGCACAGCGTCACCGACCTCCCGGAGTCGACCCGCTCGGTCACCGACCTCGAGCACCACCGGATCTACCTGCCGCAGCAACCGGCGGGCCACGACCCCCGGTACGTCGTGTTGCAGACCCTCGGCCACTTCGCGCTCGGTCACACCGACCCGACCGACTTCGCCGACTTCCTGCGGCAGCGGGTCGAGGCGAACTACTTCGCCGCCGCGGCGCTGGTGCCGGAGACGCACGCCGTACGGTTCTTGGCCGAGGCCAAGCGCGACCGCGCGATCGACATGGCGGACATGCGCGACGTCTTCGCGATCTCGCACGAGACCGCCGCCCACCGGTTCACCAACCTCGCGACCCACCACCTCGACCTGCCCGTGCACTTCTGCCGGACCGACGCCAGCGGCACGATCTACAAGGCCTACGAGAACGACGGCCTGGCCTTCCCGTCCGACGCGATCGGCGCGATCGAGGGTCAGCTGGCCTGCCGCGAGTACTCCTCCCGGCAGGTCTTCACCGCGCCGGAGCGCTACGGCACCTACGCGCAATACACCGACACCCCCGGCGGCACCTTCTTCTGCACCGCACACGTCCAGCCCGGGCCGGGCGGGGAGTTCGCCGTCACTGTCGGCGTCCCGTTCCAGCACGCGAAGTGGTTCCGAGCGTCGGACACCCATCGCCGGCGCCGCTCGACCTGTCCGGCGCCGAGCTGTTGCCGGCGACCGCCGGCCGACCTCGCCGAACGGTGGTCGGGCCGGGCCTGGCCGTCCGCCCGCGCGCACACCCACCTGCTGGCGGCGCTGCCTCCCGGCACCTTCCCGGGCGTCGACACCACCGACGTCTTCGCGTTTCTCGATCGCCACACGCCGGTGACCGACGCGCTCATCGACGAGTAGCGGCCGCCGCGGTCGCGACGTCGCGCGGATAGCTCGACAGCGCTTTGAACAGCACGAGCGAGCTGGCCGCCAGCGGCACCAACATGACGAGGAACGTCCAGTGCAACGCACCGTGCCGGTTGCCGAAGACGATGTCCGACGTCGCCCCGAACAACACCGGTGCGAGGGCCTGGGCCGCGGTGCGCAGGAAGGTCCGCACTCCCTCGGCCCGACCCCACAGCGGCGGGATCATGATGTCGAGCCGGGCGGCGTTCAGCGGCGGGTTCTGCGCGGACAACCCGAACGCGGCCAGGATGAGATACGGCAGGGCGCGCCAGGGATGGTGGGTCAACAGCGCCGGCACGAAGGCGATCACCGCGATGCCGGATGTGATCGCCGCGACCAGCATCCGGCCGTTGAGGATCCCGCGGGCGAGCAGCGCATCACCGAGCCGGCCGCCGATCAGTACGCCGACCACCGCGCCGAGCCCCAGCGCGAGGATCATCAGGTTGGCCAGCGCCTGGTCGATCCCGTACTGCTGGTGGACGAACTCGGCGCCGAAGGTCTGCACCCCGGCCAGGTAGAAGTAGCCGCACGCGCCCGCGATGATCATCACGACGTTGGTCCGGATCGACAGGATGTAACGGGTCGCCGCGATCAGGCCCATCCGGCGGGGATCCTCGACCAGGATGCCGGCGTGATCGGGCTCGACCCCCTTCTCCCGTGAGATCCGCTGGGCATCGGTCTCCTCAAGCTCGACCTCCGCGGCGGTGTCCTCGCCCCGCACCCGCCGGACATCACCGGCGACCGGGATCCGCAGCGCACCGGGCGGGATCGCGCCGCCCCCGCCGCGCACCGGCTCGGGCAGCTTCAGCACCGCCCAGGCGATGACGAACGCCGGCAACGCGAGGATCACGAACGCCAGGCGCCAGGACAGCGTCGCGATGTCACCGGTCACCGCGAACCCGACTCCGGCGCCGAGCAGCTCACCGGTCAAGACGTAGCTGTAGATCCGGCCCCGCTCGGCGCTGGCGAACCAGTCACCGAGCATCGACGCGACCACCGGTCCGGCCGATGCGGTCGCGATGCCGAGGAACAGCCGGGTCACCAGCAGGTTGCCGAACGAGCTCGCGGTGGCACTCCAGATCATGCATCCGCCCCACAGCACGATCGACAAGCCCAACGTCGTCGTACGACGCATCCGGTCGGCCAGCACTCCGAACGGGATGCTCGCGATCGCGGCCACGACGGCGTTGACCCCGACCAGCAAGCCGATGTCGGCATTGTCGATGTGCAGGGCGTGCCGGAGGACGGTGGCGGATGCTCCGACCGTTGCGGTGTCGGCGCTCGACAGCGCCCAGACCGCCCCGAGCACCAGAATGACCCGGGTCCGCGCCGGGCCGCCGAACGCGGCCTCGACCTGGCTGGCGCCGTGCCCGACCACGCGACGGGCCAGCCGCGGCCGGGTGGAGGCGGCCTCGGTGATGCTCACGGACCTGATCATGCACGAATCCACCGACGACAAACGACCGCCGACCGGCACTCGGTCAGACCAAGCTGTCCCGCCACGCCTGGGCCAGCGCGGCGTACTCCCCCGAACCTGCCTCGAGCAGCTCCTGCGGCGCGCCGTCCTCGATGATCCGGCCGTCCGCCATGACCAGCACCCGGTCCGCGATCGCGACGGTCGAGAGCCGGTGCGCGATGATCAGCGCGGTCCGGTCCGCCAGCACGGTCTTGAGCGCGTTCTGCACGAGTCGCTCGGTCGGCGCGTCGAGCGACGAGCTCGCCTCGTCGAGGATGAGGACCGCGGGGTCGGCCAGCAGCGCACGCGCCAGCGCGATCAGCTGGCGCTGCCCGGCCGAGAGCCGGGAGCCGTTCTTGCCGACGCTCTCGTCGTATCCGTTGCGAAGGTGCGACACAACGGCGTCGACGCCGACCGCGCGGCCGGCTGCTTCGATGTCGGCACGGGTGGCATCCGGGCGGCCGAAGGCGATGTTGTCGGCCACCGACCCGGAGAACATGAACGACTCCTGCGTGACCATCGCGACGGCGGCGCGAAGGTCGACCTCGGCGAGCTCCGGCAGGGCGATCCCGTCGACGGACACCACGCCCGCGAGCGGGTCGTAGAAGCGGGCCAGCAGCCGGGCCAACGTGCTCTTGCCGGCGCCGGTGTTGCCCAGCAGCGCGACGGTCTGCGCGGCCGGGATCTGCAGCGAGAAGTCGTGGATGATCTCCCGACCCGGGCGATAGCCGAAGCTCACCTGGTCGAAGTGCACCGCGCCCCGGAAGTCACCGGCCGGCAACCGGCTCGACGCCTCGGGGAGTGCAACGGTCGGTCGCTCGTCGAGCACCCCGGCCAGCTTCTCGATGCCGGCAGCAGCGCCCTGGAACGCGTCGTAGAACTGGCTGACCTCCGCCATCGGCTCGAAGAACTGCCTGAGGTAAAGGACGAACGCAGCGAGGATGCCGACGCCCATCCGGCCGTCGATCACCCGGCTGCCGCCGTACAGCAGGACGACCGCGGTCGTGACGTTGCCGACCAACCGGATGCCCGGCCAGTAGACGGTGAGCAGCTGGAACGACGTGGTCATCGCCTTGCGGTTGCGCTCGTCGAGATCGCGGAAGATCTCGTCGTTGCGCGGTTCGCGGCGGAACGCCTGCACCGCGCGGATCCCGCGCAGCGACTCGGTGAAGTGAATGATCACCAGCGCGATCGCCTCGCGGGTCCGGCGATACGCGACGGTCGACCGGCGTTGATACCAGCGGCTCATGAACAGCAGCGGGATCAGCGAGATCAGCGAGACGAGCGCCAGCGGCCAGTCGAGGACCAGGAGAATGATGCTGATCGTGACGATCGTCAGCACCGACGTGACGAGGGTGTCGAGGCCGGCATCGAGCAACGCATTGATCGCGTCGAAGTCCGACGTCAGCCGACTGATCACGCGCCCCGAGGTGTAGCTCTCGTGGAACGACAGGCTCAGCGACTGGAAATGCACGAAAACTCTGCGACGCAGCTCGATCACCGCGTCCTGGCCGATCCGCCCCGAGCCGAGCAGGAAGACCCTGGTGAGCCAGGCCTGGGTGAGCGCGCACGCCACGATCGCAGCGGTCACGACGATGATCGTCGTGTGGTCGCCGGTGCGCGCGTTCTTGATCCCGGAGTCGATCCCGATGCCGACGAGTGCCGGGATCGCCATCGACGCGGCGGTGCCGACCACGATCGCGATCGACACGTTGATCATCGAGCGGCGATGTAGACGCAACAACGACGAGAGCAGGGTGCGAGTACGACGGCGAAGGATCACCGATACCGAGGTCGGCATCTCCTCGTCGGTGTCGGCAGCCACGCCACGCCAGTGCGCGATCTCGTCGATCTCCACGTCATCGGCAAGCAGATCGGGGCGGTCGGTCGTCATGACGCCTCGCGCTCGGTGCCGTCGACGGTGAGGATCGCGGCGTACGCCGGCAGTCGCATCAGCTCGGAGTGCGTGCCGACCGCAACGAACGTGCCGTCGACCAGCAGTGCGACCCGGTCGGCGAGCGCGACGGTCGACGGCCGGTGCACCACGACGAGCCCGGTCGTCTCGCGCAAGACCGAGGCCAGCGCGCGTTCGACCAGCGCCTCGGTGTGGACGTCGAGGGCGGACAGCGGGTCGTCGAGCACCAGGACGGTCGGGCGCGCAACCACGGCCCGAGCCAGGGCGAGGCGCTGCCGCTGACCGCCCGACAACGACAGGCCCTGCTCGCCGATCCGGGTGTCGAGGCCCCACGGCAGGTCGTGGACGAAGGTCGCCTGGGCCAGCTCGAGGGCCGCCTCGAGGTCGGCGTCCGAGGCGTCCGGCCGGCCGAGCGAGAGGTTCTCGCGAACGCTCATCGAGAACAGCACCGGGTCCTCGAACGCGGTCGCGACCTCTCGGCGCAGCTGGGTCAGCGCGAGGTCGCGGATGTCGACGCCGTCGAGGGTGATCCGGCCGCCGGTCACGTCGTGCAGGCGGGACGGCAACGCGGTGAGCACGCTCTTGCCGGAGCCGGTCGCGCCGACGATGGCGACCGTCTCGCCCGGTTCGATGTCGAGCGAGATGTCGCGCAACGTCGGCTCGTCGGCGTCGCCGAACTGGAACGACACCGACTCGAAGCACAACCGGCCGCGCGGGCGGACCAGCGGGATCGGCTCCTGCGGGCTGGCGATCGCGGGGTCGGTCTCGAAGACCTCGATCAGCCGCATCGCGGCGGTGGCGGACTCCTCGGCCATCGCGAGGATCCACCCGATGTCGATGACCGGCCACTGCAGGAGCACGAGCAGGGCCACGAAGGCGACCAGGGCGCCCAGCGTCATCGCGCCGTGCACCACCGCGAGGGTCCCGAGCAGCACGACCAGCGCCATCGTGAGGTTCGGGATCAGCATCAGCAGCGACCAGAACCGGCCGAGCAGCCCGACCATGTCCAGTTGGGAGCCGCGGACCAGCTCAGCCGACTCGAGGAAATGACCGGTCAGCCACGGTCCGCGGCCGAACGCCTTCGTCACCCGGATCCCGCTCGCGGCCTCCTCGGCGATGGTCGCGAGGTCGCCCTGCTGATCCTGCATCCGTCTCGACACCACGGCGTACGACGCACCGAACCGGCGCGACAGCACGACGACCGGGAAGGTCGAGAGGGCGACCAGGATCCCGAGTGGCCAGTAGGTGGTGAGCAGCAGCACGATCACCGCGACGTACTGCACGGTGTTGACGACGAGGTAGATCGCGCCGAAGCCGAGGAAGCGGCGGATCGTGGACAGGTCGCTGGTCGCGCGGGAGAGCAACTGCCCGGTGCCCCAGTGGTCGTGGAAGCTCACCGACAGCTTCTGCAGGTGCGCGTAGAGGTCGTCGCGCATCGTGCGCTCGACCGAGAGCACCGCGATCGACTGCAGCCAGCGCCGGTAGGCGATCAGGCCGGCCTCGGCAATGCCGAGCCCGAGGACCGCGAGGAACAGCGGGAGCAGCTGGCTGCGCTCGCCGCGCTTGATCGGGCCGTCGACGATCGCCTCGATCACCAGCGGCACGAGTGTGCTGGCCGCGACGCCGACCAGCGCCGCGACGAACATCACCGCGACCTGGCGCGACCACGGCTTGAGGTAGGACCGCAGCCACCACAGCGCGGCGAACCGGGAGCGCATCAGCGCAACCCGCGGCACCCCTTCCGGAGCCTGCTCACCCCCGGCATCGGTCACACCCTCGACCGTACCCAAACCGGTCAACCCGATTCTTTCGCTTCGCTACCGCATGAGCGGTGCGGTCAGCCGCCGACGAACTGGGCCTTTCCGGGGCCGTGCTCGATGAACGACTCCATCCCGATCCGGTGGTCCTCGGTTGCGAACAGGGCTGCGAACTGCTGGCGCTCGATCGCGAGACCGGTCGCCAGATCGCCGTCGAGGCCGTGGTCGATCGACTCCTTCGCCGCTCGCAACGCGTACGTCGGCCCGGTGGCGAACTGCCCGGCGTAGGCCATCGCGGCGTCGTACACCGACTCCCGCGGGACCACCTCGTCGACCAGGCCGATCCGCAACGCCTCCTCGGCGCCCACGAACCGGCCGGTGAAACACAGGTCCTTCGCCTTCGCCGGCCCGATCAAGCGCGGCAGCCGCTGGGTGCCGCCGGCACCGGGAATCACGCCGAGCAGGATCTCGGGCTGGCCGAGGTGGGCGTCATCCGCCGCGATCCGCCGGTCGGCGCACAGGGCCAGCTCGCAGCCACCGCCGAGCGCGTAGCCGTTGATCGCCGCGACCACCGGCTTCGGGATCGCCGCGACCGCCGCGAAGGTGCCGGACAGCCCGACCGAGCGGTCGACCATGTCGGCGTATGACGCGAGGGCCATCTCCTTGATGTCCGCGCCGGCCGCGAAGATCTTGGGTCCGCCGTAGATGACAACCGCACGGATCTCCTTGCGCTCGCTCGCCTCCTGCGCCGCAGCCTTGATTTCGTTCTGAACCTGCGCGTTCAACGCGTTCATCGGTGGCCGGTCGAGCCGGATCGTGCCGATCGCGCCGTCGACCTCGAGGGTCACAAAGTCAGCCATGCCCGCGAGCGTAGATGTCGTCCGGTCCCGGCCTGCCGAGTGGGCGGCGGCGGGCGGGCTCAGTAGAGCGCGTTGGCCAGCGCCCGGCGCCCGGCCGCGAGCCGCGGATCCTGCGGGTCCAGCGCCGCGAAGAGCGCGATCAGGCGCTCGCGGGCCCGGTTGCGGTCGTCGTCCGCGGTGCGACGGACCGCATCGACCAGGCGGGCGATCGCGTCGTCGACCTGGCCGCGCACCATGTCCAGGTCGGCGACCACGAACTGTGCATCGAGGTCGCCCGGATCGGCCTCGGCGCTCGCTCGCGCGCTCGCCTCGTCGACCCCCTGGACCCGGCCGACGAGCTCACATCGAGCCAGCCCGGCGGTGGCGCCCGGGTCACCCGGAGCGCGAGCGAGGATGGCGGTGTACGCCGACCGGGCCGCCTCGATGTCACCGTGCTCCACCGCGTCCGCCGCTGCGGCGTACTCGCGCTCGATCGCGGTGGACCCGGCTACCGCGGCGTCGGGGGCCTGGTCGGACGACACGGTGCCGGTGATGCCGTTCGCGGCCGCGACGCGGAGCACCTCGTTGATGACCTCGCGGGCCTGCGCCTCGCCGACCGCGCCCTGGAACAGCGGCACCGGCTGCCCACCGATCACCGCCATCACGCTCGGGATGCTCTGGATCTGGAACGCCTGGCTCAGCCTCGGCTGCGCATCGACGTCGATCTTGGCGAGCACCC
>Ga0265325_10002418_pt1 | contig 12608 bp, 11 predicted proteins | sample 41420metaG_FD_202090 | JGI IMG/M metagenome (GOLD analysis project Ga0265325, IMG submission 202090) | Rhizosphere microbial communities from Carex aquatilis grown in University of Washington, Seatle, WA, United States - 4-14-20 metaG | ecosystem: Host-associated > Plants > Roots > Rhizosphere...
TGTCTGGGGAGGCGCACGAATCGCGCTGACAGCCGCAGGTCACGACGTGGTCTGGGCCGGCGAGTGGCCCGAGGATCCAGGATAGCTCGCTCGCCCTCGATCTCCCGTCCCCATAACCCCGCCCAAGTGAAGCAGCTGACGTAGCGCCAACGCTCGCTCGCGCTTCTGCTGTTTGGCTATGCATGGTATTCTGCCGCATGCCTTTCAGCGCCGGTCCGCGAGGGGCATGGACGGTTCACTTTTTATTTCAATGACGAGTCTTCGCATACCGCGAGAATCGACCGTGCGATCGACGGGCCGGGCAGCGGAGATCCCAGGGCCTGCCCTCGAGGACGTTCGCGGCGGTCGGCTTTTCCTCGAAGCTCGAAGGATCGCAGCCGGCGTGCTCTCCCGTCGCGTTCGAACGGCGGCAGGGTAGCCATGCACACGCGGCGCGTTTTACTTGCCGGCATCGCCGCGTTCGTCTGCGGCGTTGGTTGCGCGGGCATTGTCAGCAGCAGGGATTCCGGGGCGAGTCACAACGACGCTGCGGCGGGCGCAGACGCTTCGACGGGGGATTCCGAGGCGAGTGACGACGACGGTACGCCGGGCGCAGACGCTTCGACGGGGGATTCCGAGGCGAGCGACGACGACGCTACGCCGGGCGCAGACGCTTCGACGGGGGATTCCGAGGCGAGCGACGACGGAGGTCCCACCCTCGACGGCGTGGTCCCGAAGGATGCGGGGGTTACCCAGAACGCCGGATCGGACGCGGGCGCGGGTCCCTGCGACCGAACCATGACCCAGCCGGTGGCCCTCGCGACTGCTCTCGGGGGCCTCGGCCTCGCCGTCGCTGGCGACTGGGTCTACTTTGGCAATCCGAGTTCTGCAGGCGTTTCGCGTGTACCAAAGGCGGGGGGGCCGGTCGAAGTGCCCGCCGCGGGCGACGCATCGCTGATGTTGGCGTCATCGCTGCCGTCGCGCCTTGCACTCGATGCGGACTATGTCTATTGGCCGGCATTGAGCGCAGGGGTGGCAAGGGTGGCGATCGCGGGCTTCTCGCAAGCGACGCCGTCGGTTGTCCTGCCGACCACCACCGGGCATGTCGACGGCGATCTGCGCGGTCTCGCCGTCGACGCGACACACGCGTACCTCACGACCACTGCCACTACGATTTACGCCGGTGCGAAGGGGGGCGGTTCGCTCACCCCGTTTGCCACCACAACCGGCTCTGCGTGGGTCATCGCCGCCGACCCGACCGGGGTCTATTGGGCCGATTCGTCCTTGGGCATCTACAAGGCTGCTGCGGACGGGGGTGCCCCGAACCTCCTCCAAGCAGGCAATACCTGGGGCCTCGCGCTGGATGACACCTCGGTGTACGCGACGAGCAACGACGGGCGCATCCTGAAGGTGTCCAAGAGCGGCACCCCGTCCGCCACGCTGGTCACGCTCGGGGCGGAACGGCCCTTTGCCATCGCGGTCGATGATCAATCCGTATACTGGTCGGACACGACGCAGAGCGAGGGCGGTCTGCCCGTGGGCACTTTGCGCAAGGTCTCCAAGACGGGCGGCGCCGTCACGCTCATCGCGACGACGAGCACGCAGGTGTACGACCTTGCAGTGGACGGGACGTGCGTCTACTACGTCGACACGGGTGGGGTGATGCGGGTTTCGAAGTAGCCGACGGCGCTCGTGGGTGACGAGTAGCGATGACGTGGCAGAGCAATCCTGGGCGGAGAAGCGTCACGTCGTACTACGCCATCGGGCAACCGCCCGCCTCGATCGGATCCGGCTGACGAGCGGCCGATACCTTGCGTGCATGCGCTCCTTGTGGCCTCGTCCGACTCGCTCCAGGATGGCGTACGCGCAAGGGCATGCTCGAACAGCGAGAGCGCCTTAGGCAAGCGTTCCGGCGAAGAGCGCGCGATGACGCTCGAACATGGCGGCCAGCAGCTCGAGAACCAATCGGACTCGCTTCAGGTCCTGCACGTCCGGCGCCGTGACCAGATACATCTCGGCGTTCGCGGTCACCTCGGGGGTCAGACGGCGTAACGACGGGTCGCCTGCCGCCAGATAGCAAGGGATGGTGCCGATGCCGACGCCCTGACCGATGGCGAGTACCGCCCCGCGCACGCTGTCACAGCGCATCACGACAGTCGCGCTCCCCGCGTGCTCGTCGAGCCAGCGCGGCCCGAAGCCCGCCTTGAGCTCCGCGTGGTAGCCGACGACATCGTGGCCGGAGAGATCGCCCAGGCTCTGCAGAAGACCTCTTCGGCCGACGTAGGCCTCGTTCGCGTAGAGCGACCAACCGAGCTTTCCCACGAAGCGGGCTACGAGCGCGGCCTGGGTCGGGCGGAACATGCGCACCGCGATGTCAGCCTCCCGCCGCTGCAGGTCGAGCACCGCCGTCGATGGGAGCAGCTCGACGCGCAGCTCGGGTGCGCGACTCGCAGCTCCTTCAGCTCCGTGACGAGAAAGGGAATGATGCCCTCGGCGCACGTGAGCCGAACCACGCCCGCGTCGCGGTCATCCGCGCCGGCTAGCTTGCTCAGAAGCCCCGAGGCCGAAGCGTCCATCGCTTCGGCGCTCGCCGCCGCCGCATTCCCCGCCTCGGTGAAGCAGAGGCCTTCAGGGGTCCGGCGCAGCAGCTGAGTGCCGATGGCGTCCTCGAGCGCCGCCAGCCGCCGACTGACCGTGGAGTGGTCGACCGACAGGGCGCGCGCCGCGCCCGCGAGCGTCCCCTCGCGCTTCAGCGCGAGCAAGTACTTGAGATCGTTCCAGTCCACGACCCGGGCATTCTTGCACACCCCGCTTGCGATCTCCCCAGGCGCGGGACCCGCGGCGCGCCCGTAGGGTGTCGTCAGGTCGCGAGAGTCCCTGGCGACCCCAAAAGCAAACGAGGAGAGAGCCACCATGCAGACGAACGAGATTCCGGCGCCCCAGCAGATGTTCCAGCACATCACCGCCTACTGGGTGACCCAGCTCATGGGAGCCGCCGCGCGCCTCGGCGTGGCCGATCAACTGGAGCCAGAGCCACTGCCGGTGAATACCCTGGCCGCCCGAGTCGGGGCTCAGCCCCAGGCGCTCTATCGCACGCTCCGGGCCTGCACGGCGGTCGGAGTCTTCACCGAGCAGGCTGGGCAGACGTTCGCCAACAACGCCCTCTCGCAGACGCTCCGTTCGAATGTCCCAGGCTCGATGCGAGACTTCGCGATCGCCCAGAGCGCGCCGGGACACTGGCGGCCCTGGGAGCTTCTCACGCAGGTCGTCAGGACCGGCAAGAGCTCCGCCAGCGAGGCGCTCGGGTGTGAGCTCTGGGACTGGTACGGCAACCACCCGGAAGAGTCGGCCGCGTTCAGCGGCGCGATGGACAACCTCGCGGCGCAGGTGGCCGCGGAGGTGACGAAGGCGATCGACTTCTCAGACGTGGGTCGGGTCGTCGACGTCGGTGGCGCCAGCGGCACTCTCGTCAACGCCGTGCTGCGTGCGTTTCCCGGGACAAAGGGCGTGCTGCTCGACCTGCCGCACGTCGTCGAGCCGGTGAAGAAAACTCTCACGGCGCTCGGGCTCGCCGAGCGCTGCGAAGTCGTCGCGGGTGACTTCTTCCGGTCCGTGCCCGATGGCGACGTGATGCTGCTCAAGCAGATCCTCCACGACTGGAACGACGAGCAGTGCATCGCCTTGCTGCGCCACTGCGCCGAGTCTCTGCCCAAAGGAGGCCGCGTGCTCGTCGTGGAAATGGTCATTTCGGAGGATGGCAGCCCAAGCCCCGCTCACCTGATGGACGTGAATATGCTGGTGCTCCTCCCCGGCAAGGAGCGCACGGCGACCGAATACGGCAAGCTGCTCGCCGCTGCCGGGTTGAAGCTGGAGCGCGTCCACGCGACCCACTCGCCGTTCTCGATCGTCGAAGCAAGGAAGGTCTGAGAGACCTGTGATGCATCCCACGCGTCGCTTCACTTGCGTTACGGCGATGCCGCCATCCGCCGGCGGATATTTGCGCCCGAATGAGCGGCGACACCCTCGACTAAAAGGTCTTCTCGTTCGCGCAGGTCGTCGTCCGCGGCGACGACCTGACGCTCTTCCAGATCACCGAGCCTCTCATCGCCACCTCCTCGGCGACGCCCACCAACCCGGCGCCCTTCGGAACGGACGTTGACGGCAACCCGCTGAACGACCCCATCCCCGACACGTTGATCGACCCGACCAGCAGTCAAGTCGTGGGCCCTCCCGCCACGGGAACGCCGGCCTTGCTCGACAAGGTCCACCTTTCGCGACCGAACCTCTGCGGTGACCTGCATGCGCGTGTCACCGGGCCCGGCGTCGTGCACACGGGCGAGGCCGCCGCGTTCGAAGTTCGCGTCGAGAACGCAAGCCGCTATTCGCTCAATGGCACGCAGGTCGTGTTCGCGCTGCCCAAGGGGACCGACTTCGCGGGGACGACCGACGACCGCACGACGGTTCAGGGACGCAGTGTCGTCCTAACGATCGGCCGGCTCCCGTCGGGGGAACGGAAGGTCGTCACCGTCTCCATCGTCGCCCACGGAGAGGACCTCGGTGTCCTCGAGGCCCGCGCTTTCGTCCGATCGAGCACTGCGCAGTCGGTGTCAGCCGAGCCAAGCTTCGCGTGGCGTGTAGAGTAGGGGCGGGCTACTGTCGACGACGATGCGGTTGCGCACGGCCGTCTTCGCTGCGAACTCTCCCTGACCGTTTGGCTTGGTTCGGGGTTGGTTCCTAAAAGCGGCTCGTTCAATCGGTAGCGCCTCGTTTCTTATTGATTCCGCGTCAAGTTCACTTGGCAGAGCGGCATTTCCAACGGTGAAGCGTCCAGTTCGGTTGGTGTCGCGTCTTTTTCACGAAGTCGAGCCGCCTTTTTGAATGGGAGAGCATCCTTCTCGTTGGCAACGCATCTCGTTCGATTCGTTTGGCGTCCTTTTCTGCTTGGCACAAAGTCTCGTTCAGTTCGTATTGCGTCTTTGTCGGTCGGCTCGGCGTTTATTTCCATTGGCGAAGCGTCTTTTCCAATCGAAAAGATCACGTTTCCAATTGGCGAAGCGTCACTTCTCGTTGGCAGAGCGTCTCTGCTCATCGAGCGGGCGTCTCTGTTCTCGAAGCGGCGAGGCCTCGCCGTAAGGAAGGAAGCGTCGGAGGCCGAGCGTCGCTCCCTCCACCTCCTTAATCGGAAAGGGCGCGATTCGATCGCGCTGGAAACCACGAATTTCTCGCCGGTTCGTGGCTCGCGCCGCCCTCGCGCGGGACTTCTACGGTTACGATGCCGCGTTCGATGATGAAGAGCTCCACGCTCGGATCTCCCTTGCTCACGATCGCTTCGCCTGCTCCGAAGAGTCGTAGCGTCCGCCCGTTCCGCCAGAAGGTGACGCGCGTCGTCGGGGAGAGCTCGCAAGAGCCCGAGGGCGCTGACGGCGGCGGCGCCGCGCGCCCGGTGCGCCAGCCTTTGGTCTGGCTCTTCGCTCGCGGCGCGGATCGCGATGGTTTGCGTAGGGAACGGGATGTCAATTCCGCGCCGCAAGAAACGGGGAAAGGCCGCGCCGGGTCGACGCCTCGTGCAGATGCCGGCGGTCAAGCTCGCCCTACTTGCCTCGCGGGTCGCAGCTGCTCGCGAGCCATGAGGGCGATTGACGGCCGATCTCAATCTTTAGCCGGCCCGATGAGAGGCCGATAAATGACTTATGGAGCCGTTGTCTGCTTTCGCTGCTTTCTTCCGGCCGACCGCCGGGGAGCAAGGAGCCGCCCCAGATAGCGCGGGGAGCAGCGTGGTAGTCACCGGCGAAGGCCGGATTATTACTCATGTAGTAAGGCTGAGCCGAGCCGGCCAGCGACCAATCGCCTGAGCACGGTAGCGCGCATTGGATTTCATGAGTCGTTGCCCTTTTCCACCTTGCTACTTTAAGCCGCCAGGCGAGTTCGACGCTCGGCGACGAGGCTTCGGAAGCGAGCCCGGCACGTGTCGTGGCGAGCCCGTCGGTTGACGCAACGATGGGCATGACTTTCATTGGCACGTCGATCCCACTGGCGAACTCCCGACATGGGGGTAGTGTGGCTATAGCGGTGATCGAGTGAAGATGGAGCTCAGCCAATATGTCAAGCTGCTCCCGATGGTCACGCGACTGCGCTCCCGCGGCTACGAATCGCTCTTTTTCTCGCCTGCCGGCTATGGGCTATTTCGTGGCGTATTCGAGACTTTTCGCGACGCCCGCGGGTCGTGGACGGTCGGCCGTGGGGGCCCGATGCACCTGGTTATTCGGAACATCATGTGGATCGCATGCATCGAGTCTTTTTCTACGACTACCCAATTCTGTTCTGGCTTCGACTGATTCTCCAACAGGATACTTCTGTGTTCGATCTCGGAGGAAATGTCGGCGTGCACTACTACGGGTATCGGAAGTACATCGACTACCCGGCTGGGATGGCTTGGATCGTCTGCGAAGTGGATTCGCTCGTCGCACGCGGTCAAAAAATCGCGCGAGAGCAGGCGGCGACGGCCATTCGCTTCACCAATCGGCCATCTGATGCCGAAGGTTGCGAAATCTTCCTCACTTCTGGTGCCCTGCAATACATCGAGACCCCGAGTCTCGCGGACCTACTTGGGTCGCTGCGGTGCCGTCCTCGGCACGTGTTCGTAAACAAGGTTCCGCTCTATGGGGGGCCCTCATACGTCACGGTCCAAAACGGGGGCGTCACGTTTCTCCCGCAGCATGTTTGGAATCGCACGGAGTTCGTGGGAGAGCTCGCTGCTCTCGGGTATCGGCTGCGTGACGAATGGGAGACCCCCCATCTTTCGTGCAATGTGCCTTTTCATCCAGAGCGGTCCGTGCCGGTGTATTCCGGCTTGTACTTCACCTTGGACGCGTAAGACGTCTCCCCTGGCCAAAGAGCGTAGCCGCCCCGGTTGGCCCGCGCCCACGCAGGTGATGCCTACGCCGCCGAAGTCTCGTACTCTGCGGTCATGCTCGTGAGCGCGCAGCCCGGGGAGGACACGATATGGGAGGGGCGGCCGGGGTGGCGCGCGTGGGCGCTTGCCTGGATCGGCGGCTGGCTGCTTCTGCCGGTGTTGGTCGGGGCGGTGATGCTCGTGGCAGTCTGGCTGCGGACCAAGTCGAAGCGCTGGAGGCTGACGTCTCGCCGCATCGAGACGGAGACCGGGTGGATCTCGAAGCGAGTCGATACCCTGGAGCTCTGGCGCGTGCGCGACGTCGAGTTCCGCCAGTCGCTCGTCGATCGCCTCGCGGGGGTGGCGCGCATTCTCGTCACGGCCCACGACGGATCTTCGCCGGCCTTCGAGATCCGCGGCGTGCCGGGCGACCGAGCCATCTACGATAGCCTTATGACCGCGGTCATGCAGGCGCGGACTCAGCGGGGCGTGCTGAACCTCAACCCTTGACGGTCACAGGGGAGCTATTTGGCGCTGGGCGAAGACGCATCCATGCTGCCCTGCCTCAGCAACTACATCTACGTGGCTCCATAGCCGACCAAGGCGGGCGTCGCGTTTACCTGTGGGAGTTCGCCAGCTCTCCGGCACCAGCAGCGTGGCGCTCGGCAAGGGCAGGCGACGCGAGCACTCCGTCGCCGAGAGGGCGGCGGAGCCCATAAAGCCGATCGAGCAGCCGCCAAGCTACCGTGACAAGTGAGCGGGATGAAGATCATCACCCCGAGGCCTTGGGCCTGATGAGCGCTTTCGCTTGCTGCCGAGGCCTTCGCGATGACAGCGCGAACGACCTCTTGTAAGGAAGCTTCATGATAGGCAGCAACAAGCTCGTTGCGTTCGTGGCCACCACGGACGGAAGCCGCGCCCGCCAGTTTTACGGCGAGGTGCTCGGGCTCAAGGTCATCTCCGATGACCCCTACGCGGTGGTCTGCGACGCCGGCGGCACGCTCCTTCGCATCCAAAAGGTGGGCTCTCTCCAAGCGCAGGGCTTCACGGTCCTCGGGTGGGAGGTCGCCGACATAAAGGCCACCGTGGACGGTTTGGCCAAGCGAGGCGCCAAATTCGAACGGTACGATGGGATGGGGCAAGATGAATGGGGCATTTGGGAGGCTCCGAGCGGTGCTCGCGTCGCTTGGTTCAAGGATCCCGACGGCAACACGCTCTCCCTCACCCAGAGTCAAAGAACGTGAAGGGTGGTCGATTAACCGGCCGGCAATCGGCCCGTCATTGCGACTCCGATCTGGCCGGCCGCTGCGGAACGATCCAGATATACACGACGACAAATGCGAGCAGGGCGAGCGACGCATACAGCCGGCTGATATTGAATCCGCCCTGCGCAACCGGCTTGTCGAGGAGGTCACCGACGGTCGCACCGAGCGGCCGGGTCAGGATGAAAGCCGCCCAGAAGAGCACGGTGCGCGACATTCTCGTCCAGAGATAGAGCGCGCCCGCGACGACCAGGCCCGCACCGAAGAGCATGGCGCCGTTTTCGTACCCGAGCCCCAGGCCGCCACGATCGGAACCCGCCACCCAGTCGCCGAGCGCCGTGCCCAGCGTCTGCGCGAGCGCGCAGAGCCTTCTCCCCCGCGTCGGCCGGCTTCGGCAGGCTGTTCGGACGAGCTGCCCCGCATGCGACCGCCGCTGTTCCCACTCGAGCCCTCGTCCTCCTGCTCGTCGCGACGGCCTCGGCTCGAACCGCCACGACGGCCAGCTGCGGCCGCCTGACCTCCCTCGGGCGGCACTCGGATCGCTCGCCGCGCTCGGCAGCGGTCTCGTGGCGGGATCATCCAGCAGGGTTTCACCGACCGGGGATGCTGGGTAAGGTCAGGGAAGGCTCCGCAGCAGTAGGCAAGGAGTTCTCGCGGCCAACCAGAGCGGACAGGTGCTGCGGCCAGCCGGGCGGCGCGTCTCCCCATCCCTCGTCGGCTTTAAGTGGACCACGAACGCGACTCCAGAACGCGGCCGAGCTTGTTTATGTCGACGGGCTTCGTCAGGTGGTCGTTGAACCCGGCGCCACGAGCCCGCTCGCGGTCGGTGTTCTGCCCATAGCCGGTGATCGCGACGAGAGTAAGGTCGGCCCGCTGTTCTCGCAGTCGTTCGGCGAGCTCGTATCCGTCCATGACGGGAAGTCCTATGTCGAGAATGCCAATCTCCGGCTCAAACTCCGCGGCCACCTGTAGAGCCTGAGGCCCATCGTGGGCGATGGCGGTTCGGTAGCCAAGAGCGAGTAGGGCTTCCGCAAGCATCTCGGCGCCGTCGACATTGTCGTCCACGATGAGGATGCGAGCGAGCCGGGGTTCGGGAGTCCCTCGAAGTGGAGAGGAAGCTTCATGCTTCGTGGCATGTGCCTCGATCAACGGCAGGCGGACGGTGAACGTGCTGCCGTGCCCCATTCCCTCGCTCGTCACGGAAACCGAACCTCCGTGCATTGCCACGAGGTTCTTGACGATGGCAAGGCCGAGTCCGAGCCCGCCCTGAGCTCGCGCGATCGTCTGGCGCGCCTGCACGAACAGGTCGAAGACGCGGGGTAAGAGGTCCGCCGAGATCCCCGCGCCGGTGTCTTGTACGTTGATGACGACGTCGCGTCCTTCGCGCGCGGCTGAAATGGTTATGCGTCCCCCCGGCCGCGTATACTTGGCTGCGTTGGTCAGAAGGTTCGCGATGACCTGTGCCATACGCACCCGATCGACGTCGACGACCAGGTCGTGCGTCGCGACTTTCGTAATGAGCTGATGCCGGCCATTCTCGATCATCGGGCTGGCAGTCTCGATGGCCGCTGCCACGATGTCCGCCATCTCGACCGACTCCCGGTTGAGTATGACCTTACCGCGAGTGATTCTCGATACGTCGAGCAAGTCATCGACGAGGCGCGTGAGGTGCTCCGTTTGCCGCTCGATGACGCCCACTTCGCGCGCCGCCATGTCGCCAGCACGCAGCTTCAACAAGTGGACGGCCGTCATGATGGGTGACAGCGGGTTTCGCAGCTCGTGGCCCAGCATCGCGAGAAAGTCATCCTTCGCGCGGTTGGCCTCTTCTGCATCGAAGCGCGCGGTACTTTCGCGCTCGGCGAGGTCCTTGAGCCGCTGGATGTCGACCACGGCGCCCAGACACCGAGTCACTTGGCCGCCGTCGTCGAAGGTCAGATGGTTGGTGATGCGTACCCAACGCCAGGTGCCGTCCGGCTGAAGCAAGCGAACCTCGAGCTCGTAGACCGTCGTCCGGTTCGCGCACGCATCGCGGTGCCTTTTCCAGCCCTCTTCCCGATCCTCCGGTTGGAGGAGCTCGTTCCAGTGCTCGACGGTTGGCTCGAGATCCTCCGGACGCCGATCGAGAAGGACGTAGAGCTCCGGAGACCAGTACACCTCGTTCGAGCGCAAATCCCACTCAAAGATGCCGATCTGGCCCGCCTTTTGCGCGGTCGTGAGCAGCGTCTTGACACGTACTTGTTCGGTGACCTCGAACGAGCACACCATGACGCCTTCGACGTCACCGCGCGCATCGAAAAGGGGCGCGTATACGAAGTTGAAGTAGCGGTTCTGGAACTCGCCGGCAGGGCCGGTCGGTAGGCGGGCAAGCTGCTCTCGCCCTTGGTGCGTCGTCCCGGTCCGGTAGACCTTGTCCAGAAGCTCGGGAAACGGTTGGTTACGAATCTCCGGCCGTGCTTCCAGAAGCGGCCGTCCTATGATTTCGGGCCCCTTGCCCCACGCTGCGAGAGTGGCGTCGTTCGCAAGCTCGATGACGTGCTCGGGCCGGCGAAAGATGCCGACTGGGAAAGGCGCCTGCATGAATGCGCGGTAGAGATTCGCTCGCTGGGCCGACGCGACGCGAGCCGCCTTGACGGCCGTGAGTCTCGCCGCAATCCGTATGAAGAGGTCGCGCGCGGTGAAAGGCTTCACAAGGTAGTCGTCGGCTCCAGCCTTCAGCCCGTCGGACGTGGCTTCCTCGCCGGCGCGCGCGGAAAGCATGATGACCGGGATCTCCCGGGTGGAGGCGTCATTCCGCAGAGCACGCAGAAGTCCGAAACCATCGAGCCCCGGCATCATGACGTCGGTCAGGACCAGATCGGGCGGGTTGCGTCGGATGCTTTCGAGCGCCGCTTGTCCGTCGTTCGTCGCCTCGACGGCCCAGCGTTCGCGAAGAAGGCGCGATACGTAGTCGCGCATGTCGGAGTTGTCGTCCACGACGAGGATGCGCTGGCGAGGTTCGCCTTCGGCGTGCGCGTCTACGAGGGACGCGTCTACGAGGGACGCGCCTACGAGGGACGCGTCTACGAGGGATCGGTCCGAATTGGTGCCGCGCCCAGAAACCCACCGCAAGGCCTCCTGAACGTACGCTCCCGCTCCGTGGGCAGTGCGTTGGAGCGCCCGCGAGGCTCGAAGTCTGTCCTTCGGGAGATGGTCCGTACCGGCGGGGATGCGTATGAAGAAAGAGGTTCCGAGTCCTTGCTGGCTCTGCACTCGGAGCTCGCCTCCATGGAGGCGAACGAGCTGCTGAACGAGTGCGAGTCCGATGCCCGAGCCTTCGTGGCTCCGCGAGCGTGCGCCTTCGACGCGGTGGAAGCGTTCGAAGACGCGCGGCAGATCTTCCTCTCCGATGCCGATGCCCGTATCGGCGACCTCGAGCTCTGCGCCGCCCTGGACTTCGCGCAGGCGAACCGAGATCGTCCCCTCGAACGTGAACTTGAACGCGTTCGACAGAAGATTTAGGACGATCTTTTCCCACATGTCCCGGTCGACGTGGAACGTCTCGGAGAGCGCCGAACAGTCGACGTCGAGCGTGAGGCCAGCCTTCTCGATGGCGGATCGGAAACTACTCGCAAGGTCAGCCGTCAGGCCCGACAGGTCGGTCGGCTCGTACGCTGCATTCGTCCGCCCCGCCTCGATCCGGGAGAAATCGAGCAAGGTGTTCACGAGCTTGAGGAGACGCAACGCGTTTCGGTGAAGGAGATCGACGCGCTCGCGTTCGTCCGGGTCGCGCGTTGGCTGCGCCCGCATTTCGTCGATGGGGCCCAGCATGAGGGTGAGCGGCGTGCGAAATTCGTGGCTTACGTTGCTGAAGAACGTTGTTTTTGCGCGATCGATCTCCGCGAGCGCCTCGGCGCGCCTGCGAGCTTCCTCGTAGGCGCCCGCGTTCGAGAGGCCGGCGCCTAGCTGACCGACGAACAAGCTTACGAAGTTTCGGATGCGATCGTCGAGCAGGCGGTGGGGGTTCAGTCCGGCGATGAACACGCCGGCAGGTTGCCTCTCGCCCTGACCCGCGATGGGGACGATCAAAGCGCGGGATGGGGGCGCTTTCCACGCGCCGACCGGCCAGGATTGTGCCAGGTCTAGATCGACGACGAGGGGCTCACCGTTCGACAAGACGGAGGCGATGGGCCACGCCGCCGCGTCTGCGACGTTCACGCTCACCGGCGCGGCTGGGTGCCCATCTTCAAACCCTGTCTGCGATACGCGCTTGGCCGTCACCCCGTCGTCTTCGACGATGTACGTAAGCGAGAAAGGAAGGTCACGGGCCTCGGCGGACAAGCACGTCTCGAGCGCCGCGAACACTTCGGCGGCTGTCTTCGCCTGGGCGAGCAGAGATGCGAAGCGCCCGAGTAGCGCGATTCTCCGCTCGCCCAGCACCCGCTCGGTCTCTTCGACGACGACGCAAAAGAGGCCCCCGATCTCGCCTGCGACGTCGC
>Ga0265325_10002419_pt1 | contig 12607 bp, 10 predicted proteins | sample 41420metaG_FD_202090 | JGI IMG/M metagenome (GOLD analysis project Ga0265325, IMG submission 202090) | Rhizosphere microbial communities from Carex aquatilis grown in University of Washington, Seatle, WA, United States - 4-14-20 metaG | ecosystem: Host-associated > Plants > Roots > Rhizosphere...
GACCCCATTCGTGCTCAAGACCGCGAGCTATCAGTCCGGCAGCTTGACTGCCTATCGGACGTATATCTGCGGCCACTACGCACTGATCGGCGTGTGGATGAACGTCCCCGGAGACACCGAACTGGGCGACGGCAACTGGAAGACCATCGATTGCAAAGTCGTGACCGATGCTCCTTCCTCGGCCTACGATCCCGTCGCAACAATCGGCGCCTGGTGGGCATGGCGTTTTCACCAGACGGTGACCACGCCCCCGTCGTATGGCACTTTGAACTCACAGCGCGTCCGTTACGCGGATTCGGTCCCTGCCATACAATGATCGAAACCAACGCATCCCCGTTCCGGGCGCGGCACAATGTCCGCGCCACGGAGCGGGCCGTAAAACAAATCCTTGCCGATGGGACGCCAGCATGGGTGTCTCGACCGAAGGATTTCAAGCAATGGGCCAGCGAAGTCTACCATCAGGAAAAGGAAGAGTCCGACAAACTGGCCCTTGCTTACCGGGAAGAAGAGCAAGAGACGCTCACCGACGAGAAGGCCCGCACCGTCCATCCGATGCATGTCGATGAGTTCATGCGGAAACTCCGAATCAACGGCGTGAAATGCTTCATTTACCAGACGCCGTGGAAAAAGGGCGATCCTGCATCGATGATGAATACGGTTGGTTTGTGGGCTGTCGTGCCGGGACAGGAACAAGCCGGGTTCATTCACAAAGGCGAAGGGCATCAGTATGTGACGTGGATGGACGTTCCGTTCATGTATGAGTGGAGCGTGCTTCGCCTGGACGAGCATTCGATTCCCATCGGGGAGAAGTACCGGGGCTGGCGCACGGTAGTTTCGAGATTGATTGCGATGAAAGTTTTGTCCGAAACCAAGGCGCACCGGATATTCGGCGAACCTTCGGGAGCCACATCCAAGATTTACAAGCGAACTCTATTCGAGTTCAGAAACGGAAGATACAAGCCCAATGACCGACCAATTGCAGCCGAATGACAGGTTACTGAAGATCATGGAAGCGCGGGAACTCCGCGAGGCCAAGAAATTCGAGATCGATGAGGCCAAGCGCCGGGCCGAGGAAGACAATTATGCCGTGCGCGTGTTGCGGCAGGAGCAGAACGATCACGAAATGTGGAATGCCGTGATGCTTTGGCAGTCCCGCTGCGATCACCGCAAGGGCACGACCGGCAAGAAGAAGTGGAAGCATATCGATTACATGGTTGACCGGCACACCCTTCAGAACGGAACGACGCGAATCAAATGCCAGAAGTGCCGCTTCAAGGCGTTTCCGGGAGACTCGGCGGAGAAATGCTCGTACACCCTTGAAAACTTCATGAAGGGCATCAAGGTCGTCAATCCAACGCGGCTTTCCTATGCCGAGTGGTACAAATTGACTCTCGACGAAAACACCACGAACACGGAAACACGCTCGGAAATGGTGACCCAGGGACCTGTCCCGGTGACGGCCTAAATGGCATCCACGCAATCCACGGTAACGCTTCAGAACATCGCCGACATTCTCAGCACCATGATCGATATCCAGCCGATTCTCTCGGTCGGCGGATACTCGAATCTGACGATGCTGACGATTGCCAACGATGTGATGAATGAGATGTGCGCCCAATCGTTTCCGTGGAAGTGGAACGAGGTTCAACTGGCCCCGTTCTATACAAACTCGTGGCAGCAAGACTATGCGGGATTGGGAGCGGTCAATCTCGCATCGCTTCAGCGCGGGATCGTCATCAACATCAATAGCACGTCGATTCCTAAGCCCTGGGGCTACGTCCAAGTTGTCCGGGAACAGACAGCAGCAACCTCGGCATGGAACGGGCCGTGTCCATTCTTCAATGCGCCGCTATTCAACGTCAATTGGATGTGGAATTCGAATCTGTACTATGGGACGTGGGGAGCGGCCAACAATGGGAATTCTACTCTTGGCAACAATCCTGTTGCTGGAAGCGTCTACACAAATCCGCTGGGAACGGGTTCGCAGCCTAATAATCCGATCACGCAAATCATCGATGCGAACGGAAATTACCTCGTTCTGACCACATACGGAACCGAGGGCAGCGCGGCCCCAGTGGCACCACCGAACTCGGCGGCAGGAGTCGAAGCATCGGGGACCGGCGCGACGACCGTGTGGACGGTAATCGACCCCAATCAGCAAGGTTTCCGAATCAATCCGATTCCCTCTCAGACCGGCGTGGTATGGCAATTCCTGCTTTCCGGGCAAGCCAAGCCGACGCGGTTCACGACTCTGACGCAGACGCTTTTCCCATTGCCGGACAGCATGGAGCCGTACTTCCGGCAAGGCTGTGTTGCTCAAGCCTATCGGTATTCGCAATCGACCAAGGTGCGGGAGAAGTTTTCCTTCGAATGGCCGCTCTGGATCAAGTCTCTAGTGCTGGCCCGCGAGAAGGAAGACAAGGAACGAGACTCGGCCAGGTTTACGCCTGCAAGGTCGGTGCTCGGTAGCGGTGGTCCTCGCGGTTCATGGGCAGGTCCAGCGTGGCCCTGGGGCGGACCTCCAGGATACTAAATGGCATCCACTATCCAACTTTCCTCAACCGTCAACTGGTCGGAATGCTTCATCGACTTCGAAATTCCGACCATCGGCAGCGCGAATGAGCCATCCATCACCAATGCGAACACAGTCATGCAAACGATCCTCGGTCCTCCGTTCAAATGGAACTGGAATCGGTCGAGCCTGACGTTTTCCACGGCGATTGGAACGCAGGATTATTCGGTTTCGGCATCCACATTCGGATTCATCGAATCGGCGGCTATGACTGCCGCTGGCTTCACCATTGCGGTGAAGGAAATTAAGCAGGAACTGACTATCGGATTCGAGCAAGGCAGGCCGCAATCCATCGCCGCGCAGCTTGACGACAACTCAGGGAATATCACATTCAGGCTGTTGCCGGTCCCGGACGCGATATACACTGCTACGGTCACGTTTCAGAAGAAAAGCCCTGCCCTGTTCAGTTCCCTTTCAACCACATGGACGCCGATCCCAGACCAGTATTCCTACATCTACAATTATGGGTTTCTGGCGCTGACGCTGGCCTATAACGACGATCCCCGGTTCCCGATGTTCAATCAGAAGTTTGTCGCGCACTTGCTCGGGACGCAGCAAGGACTGACCGAGACAGAGCGAAACCTGTTCATCGACACATGGAACCTGATTACCAGGCAGGAAGCACTCATGGGGATTAAGACACAACAGGGACGGCAGGCGCTCGGCACATAAATGCCCTCACCTTCACTTCTACAGATTGCCGGGGCGAAAGGCCAGAAAGAGACTCGGTATGCGCCTATTTTTACCGACCGTTTCTTTGTCGGTTATTGGTCGAATCGCAATCCATTGCGTTCTCCGCTTTCGACCTTCTACGCCGACGGATGGCATCTCGGGGGGACGGATGCGATCATCGCAGGAACCAATGTCGAACTCTCCCCTAGACTGACCCTCTGCCGCAGGCCGGGGAACACGGCCTATTCATCATCCACTATCCCAACCCCTCCGCTGACATTCTATCCCTTCAGATTATTCGGGGCTACTTCTCCAGCGATTGACGTGATTGTGGACACGGCGACAAACATCTATACCCTCGATCCGGCGAATGCGACTTCAATCTTTACCAAAGCAGCCAATGCGGGGCAGTCCAACTTCCTCGGGATCGGTCAGACGCTTTACTTCGGTGACGGTGCTGAAGTCATGGCATGGCAGAACGGTTCAATTCGAAACTGGGGAATTTCCATTTCTCCATTTACCGCTGCCGTGGGACCGAACACTGCCGGTACAGGCGCATCTTCCGCCTGGTCGAATCCAAGCGATGTGACTGGATCGGGCGGCTATGCGAGTGTCAATCTGACGCAATCTGCTCCGGCTCCTCCATCGGAGAGCGGTGCTCTATTCGCCACCAATTTCGGCTTTTCTCTTGGCCTGACGGAAATCATCGGCGGCATAACGATTACCCTGACCGGCTATAGGACGATTGTATCTGGAACGCCTAAGTCCACCGGTTTTATAGCCCAGCTTCTTAGGAATGGGAGTCCGGTAGGAAATCAAATTTTGCTTACCGCACCGACATCGAGCGGAACAGTCACATTCGGAGGAAGCGCGAATCTCTGGGGAATCTCCAATTATTCCGCCAATGACATCAATCAATCGACATGGGGTGTGCAGATCAATGCTTATGTCGGAACCCTCAATCTGGCTTACAACGTAAACTTTTTCGTTCAGAATGTTCAGGCCACGGTTAATGGGATCGTCGCTCCGGCAGTATCGACGACCGGATCGGGAACATTCGTTGCGTATACCGGGTACTCCTACGCGGCAGCTTATGGGAATTCCTCTTCCGGACAAGTTTCCTCGGCAACCCCAGTTAGTGTGACGACCGGCCCGTTCGGAGCGGGAATATCGACCAGCACGCAGGCTGGGGCAGGCTCAGGCTACGCCGTAAACGATACTGGAATCGTAATCGCCGGGGCATCGAACGCGAAATACATCGTTACTTCAGTTTCCGCAGGCGCGGTGACTGGCTATACGATCACGGCGGCGGGCACAGGATACACGGTTTCCAACAATGTAGGCACGGCGACCGGAGGGGCGCAACCGGGCGTAGGAACTGGATTCTCGATCAACATTACGGCTCTGACCGGATTTGCGGGATTGCATGTTGGCCTGATAGCTTCAACCGATCCTCAAGTTAATCAGATTTGGCTATTTCGAACGACAGATGGCGGGAACACATGGCTGAACCTTCCAACATCGCCCTATCCGAACACGACGCAAACAATCACAGATAGCAACGTAGATACGACTCTGAACATCTTGGAACAGGCTCCTTTGAATTTTGTCAATAACCCGCCACCGACTGCGGCGCTCGATCCGGTGTATTACCTCGATCTGGTGTGGGTCCATGTGGGCAATGCGGTGTACTTCTCCCGGACGCCATCGGCGATTGTCGGAGTGACGCAGGAATCGTTCCCCCCGGCGAACGCCTTTACGTTCCCCGAGACGGTAATCCGCAAGGTTGCTTTCACTTCCGGGATACTTGTCTTCACGACTTCGAATATCTACGCCATCCTCGGAAACAACACGACTTCTAGCGTACTTTACTCGGCCCCGTTCCTGTTCGGGTATGGAATTCAATCATGGAATGCGCTTTGGATCGATGGAACCAACGTCTATTTCTTCACTTCCGATAACCGGCTGATCGAACTCAATCCTTCGTCCGGGGTGAGTGACGTTGGTTTTGCGATTGCAGATCAGCTTGCCACGCTGAACCCTGCCAGCGTCTATGTGACGCAGCTTTCCCGGACATCGAACGATTCAGCCGTCTATATCGGTGACGGCTCGACGGGATGGTATCGGCTGAACCCAAATCAAGCCCCGGACCAAGTAGTGACCGGAGGCATTGTATGGAGTCCAAAAGCCACTATCGTTGGTGGACTTCAGGCTCTGGTAGGGATCGAGACTTCCCCTGGCGTGAAGCAACTGATGATGGGCTGGACAGGAAACAATCAGCCTGTGCTCGTTCGGGACTCGACCTACACGACATTCACGGATAACGGAACGGCCTATCCATCGAATCTGACCATCGGAAGCGTGGTTCTCGCGCAGCCGGGACAGATGGCCGTCTGCCGGTTCATCACAGCGGATTTCATTCAAACAGGCACCAGCCCGATTGTGAGCGTGTTGCTCGGGGAAATCAGCGGATCGTTCGAGAACATTTCCGGCTATACGAGGCCCGATCCTCCGTATCTGACAGCCGCATCGACGATCTACAACAATCGGTATTATTTTAAGCAGACCGTGGGCGGAGCGAATCCCAAGCCTGTAGTCTGTCGGCATTTGCAAATCAAGATAGATTACGGTTCCACTGACACGGTTCAGAACGAATTGCTCAGTCTCACCATCAACGGCGCGATCAGGAACGAAAAGTAATGGCCTCGATCAAGGAAAGCACGGTCACACCGCAGATTGAAAGCACATTTCAGACAGCGACGGAACCTGTAAGCACCATTACTGGACCCGGAGCGGAACCGACATTTCCGACTCGTTCAAGGTTTCTGACATCTCCTCTGCCGATTATCTCGACCTATCAGCCCGACGCGCTCAGGCAGTTCTACAGGGGCGGGGTCCCGCAGCAAAGGATATTCCCGAGAAATGGCTAAGTTTAGGCCGGTATCCGAGGCTGACCGGGACGAGGTGAGCCGATGGATCGAAGCCGATCCGGGCCATGCGGGGAAGATGACGGCGGACTTCTTCCTGCACTCGGGCCAGTTTCACTCTTTATTCGCCGCGAACGACGACGACGGCACTGTGATGTACCTGAGATGCGAGGCTGAAGGGAAGAAAATGCGCGTGCATATTCAATTCGGACCTGACCGGAAGAGAATCATGCGAGTGTTCCGGGAAGGCTTCCCGCAGGTATGCGAAGACGCTAAGGTGCGGGGCTTCCTGAGCATTGTATTCGACAGCTCGAGTCCGGCGCTGGTGAAGTGGATGCTGATGGAGTTTCATTTCACGGCAGAACTGGAGTGTTCCCTTGTGCGGGCCTAGCCAAGCGCAGCAGAATCTAGAGAATCAGGAAGCATCATTCAGCGCAACCTTGCAGCAAGACTATGCCCAAACATTCGCAGCCAATCAGGAAATTCTCTCGACACTCAATAGCGTTCTTCAGCCGATTGTTCAGGCAGGGCCGAACCAGCAAGGATTCTCGGCTCAAGAAAATTCCGCTCTTAATTCGCAGGCGATTAACTCGACAGCGCAAGGGTACCAGCAGACAGCCGACGCTCTAGGGCGGCAGGAGAATGCGGCGGGCGGCGGGACATCGTTCCTGCCATCGGGAGTGAACGCGCAGATCAATGCCGGAGTAGCCAGCGCCGCGCAGAACACGCTCTCGAACGAGGAACTTGGTATTACCGAGGCGAACTACGCGACCGGGCGGCAGAACTGGCAGAATGCGCTCGCTGGGGAAGAATCGGTGGCGGCTGGGCAGAATCCTCTCGGCTACGCCGGGGCCACGACGACTTCCAACACGGCAGCGTTTAACGAGGCAACGAAGATCAATCAGGAATCCAATCAAGTGTTTTCGGACATTCTCGGTGGGATCACCAGCATCGGTTCGGCGGCCACTGGATTGATTGGATTAGGCGGTGGTGGACAAAACAGCGGAGGAGCTGCGGCTGGGTCTTTCAATCCTTACGGATTCGGGACAGGACCTTCCGATGGAGTTAATGTCTAATGGGCGATTCAGCGAACGCACTAGCAGGAATGGCCGACTCGCAAGAGCCGATGGAAATACCGCAGGACGCAGCCGGAAGCACTCCCGGCGCTGGCGTACCGGCCCCTGTGCTAGCAGGTGCGGTAGCGGACTCGGCCAACACGCTTGCAGCGTCGAATCCAAAGCCGAACGCACCGGGCGCATGGGCGCGGAACCTGCAAGGCGCGGTGATGGATGCCCTGTCGGGATTTGGGGCTGGCGGTACGACGCCTCCGGGCGCGGGCGGGCTGTACGGAGTCGGAGCGGCGGCACGGCAGATTCAGGAGCGAAAGGTCAAGCAACAGCAACAGCAAGTCGAGAATCAGCAGAAGCAGCAACAAATGAGCCGGGAGGATGCGATTGCCCGCGCCCAGATTGCCCATGAGAACGTGCAGACCCTCTATACCGGGCAACTCATGTCGCAATTGACAACCGAAAACCAGATGAAGCTTGTGGACATGGGAAAACATGCGGTAGCTACGCTGACTGACAATCCCGTTCTTCAAGAGAATCTTAGCGAATCAGCCGCAAAGCAAATGGTAATCGACAAGAAACTCGATCCTACTCAAAATCACCTTTACCCGACCGCGATGGCTGCCGATCCGACAGGAGCCAAGAATCCCGATGGAACTCCGCGCCAGCAATTACTATGGACGGTTCTCGGCGATTCCCCCAAGCCTGTGACGATGGACGAGAAAAACGGTGCCACTCTGGGATATCCGACTGGCTCTACGACGAGCAATTCGGCATATAACACGCTTTACACCGGATCGATGGCGACTCAGGCCGCAAGACTTCATACGCAGCAATTGCTTGACGAAGCGAAACTCGGTGAACTGAAATCGTCGCAGAGTCTTGAAGTCTTGAAGGCAGAGCCGGAATGGGCCGCATCCCTCGGAAAATCCTTTGGGAATATCCTGCAAGCCCAACAGGATTTCATCAGATTGCATCCTGAAAAAGCGGGCCTCGTGCCGGAGTTCTTCGGAGGAATGGATAAGTATCAAGCCCTCGTTGACCAGCAGCAACAGCAACTCAACTCGACGGGCACACTCCCGAAGAACGAACAGGAAGCGGCGGCGCAGACCGTCGCCCGTAAGCAGGCATACGATGCCAATCCGACGCCTCAGAACAAGGCGCTCTATGACCGGGCCGTCGATATGCAGAGCGGGATTCAGCAAGTCGTGCAGCAGGAGCGGGAATTCTCATCCAATCTTCAGAAGCAGAATAACGAGGCTCTCCGGGGCATAACTCAGGAAAATGAAATAGCAAAAAAGACCATCGACGACGTGAACAAAACATGGGCCGATCCGCATACCGGATACAGCGGGGCTCTCATGCAGGCCAAGACAACGATGGGAGCGATTAAGGCAGGGGCCGATGGGAATGGCTTGCTGACTTCGATGGTCCCGACAATGGAAGTGCTGGGCGTCAACCACGCGGCAGGGATTAGCCGTATCAGCCCGCAGGAAGCGGCGGCGGCTGGCGCACCGGGCGGATGGGCAGAACGCTGGAACGCATGGGCAACCAAATCGTCTACAGGTAAATTGACGCCAGAACTGGCAAAGGAAGGCAATGCACTGATGGGCATGTTGGTTCAGGGGAAGCATAAAGAAGCCCTCGACAACACGAAATTGTATGTCGCCAACAGCAAAGGCAGTCTCAGTCCTTCGACTGTAACCGTGATGGATGTCAACGGCAACCCCGACACGCTCGCGCATCAGATCAGACTGGAAGTTCTGGCGAATCCTCCACGGACACCGGTGCCGCCGGGAATGACACGGATTCTTGCTTCAGACAACACGTTTCACCTAATTCCGACAAATCAAAAAGCAGCAGCGCAGAAGCTCGACCCGAATTTGACTGTCATAGGTGAACCGCCATCAGCACCAACCCAGTAGACTTTTCCAGCATCGGCGGCAAGCCGGAAGTTCCCCCCGATAATGCCTATCCGCCTGTCGATTTCTCCAGCATCGGCGGCCAGCCTGACACCGGGCAGGACCAGCAGCAGCAAGGCGCGCCGACCGCTCCACCGCCCAAGCCCGTTGGAATGGTTCAGGGACTCATCAATCAAGCAAAGGCGACGTGGGAGCAAGGCCAGCCATTCCGGGACGCCGAAAAGAAGATGGTGAATGACGTTGGCGGGTATCTGAAAGCCGGTGACTACGGCAGAGCGGCAGAAGCGATTCTCGGGCACCTGACTATGATTTCCGGCGCACCGACTTCGATGGGCCAGTTGAAGGGCGAATTGAAGCAGGCTGGACAAAACATCCTAGACAATGCCACCGGGGCGAATCTTAACAAGGGCGAAACGATGAACCAGGTCGGAATCTTCCCAGGCCCCGGAGTTAGCGAAGCTCTTGGAGATTTTGCGGCAGAAGTGCCTCCAGCGGCCTCCGGGCCTGGAATCGTTAAACAAGTCATCAAAGGCGCGGATATATCGCAGCCTGAAGCGCAGGAAGCCCTGCGTAGCGGGGCCAAGGCATCCGGCGTGCCTTCCGTGGAGCCGAAGAGTCTGCGAACCGTAGTCGAGCAGCCGATAGACGCTCTCGATTCATCGGCAAAATCCCTGTATCGGCAGATCGACCAAGCGGCAGGAACCGATTTCAAAGCTCTCAATGAGAAGCTCGCCAACACTGAATATCAGATCAGGCAGCTAACCGAAACCGAGGAAGATGTAGCAAAGGAAGCGGCCCTTGAGAAATCGCGCACAGCTATTCTGGATAAGATCGACGCAGCGAAACAGGAAGCCCTAAAGGCTGGAGTCGATCCGAAGGTATTGGATCAGGCTGACGCGCATTTCAAGCAGGCGCGGGCGCTGAGCGACCTCGAAACAAAAGTCTTCAAGAATCCAAGCATTGTGGGCGGGAATACGGCTTTCGGTTCAAAGGAAACTGTGGATGTCGATAAGGCGATCCGGCAGCTTCAAAAACTGCAAGACGTGTCTAAGTATGGAGGTTCTCGACTGGAGGAAGCTCTAGGAAAGCAAGGGGCCGGTGAACTTCTGGAAAAGCTCTATGCTGCCCAGCGTGCCGGAACGACAGCCGTAAAATATCAGCAAATCGCTAAATGGATTGCCGGCCTTGGAATTGGCGGTGCGATCACTCGTGAGGCTCTAAAATGAGAAAACTGTTCCTGCTTTTCATCTGCATGTGCTTTGCTTCGATGGCTCGCGCTCAGACCGGGCAGATCGTGCTCTCGGTGACTTCGACGCCATCGAATATCACCGTCAACCAAAATTGCCAGTATGTCGTGATTCAGGAAAACTCGGCTACTCCATCGAATGCCTTTACGATCACACTTCCGGGGCAATCGACCGGCCTGAACTACCCGGCTGGTACGCGCTTCGTTTTCTCGGCCTCGGGCAATGGATACGTGTCCGGGCAGACCATTGGAACAATCAGTATCGTCAGTAGCACTGTTCAGTTTGTCGGGATCGAGAGTATCAATGCTCCGACCGTGCCATCGAAGACAGCCGGGAACGGCAGTTCCAGCTTTACCAACATTACCAGCGGAACCAATCCAAACACCTTGCTAGTCAGTGGAATCCTGGGACCGAGCGGCGGCGGAACAATCAACTCGACGGCCATTGACGGCGTGACGGTAACGGGGACTCCGACATCCGGGCAAATCCCTATAGCAAGCAGTTCATCGGCGGCGGCGTGGGGCACGGTAAATGCCCCTGGAGGTGTTTATGTTTCACCGAACTGCGTTGGAATCACGAACTGCTATCAGATTCACGACGATGGGCAAGCCGCATGGACCCCCACATGCGTTAACACAAGCACAACGATTCAGACTGGAACAAACGATCCTCCGTTTGTAGCTGGCGACGTTGGGAAGCTGATTACAGCAACCACGGCGCTGACCGGCGGTGGTCCGGGACAGACTGCCTCGAAGCTATTTCCGACCGGAACCACGATTGCAACGTATGTTGGCGCACATCAGGTAACGGCATCGCAGGCCGCTACGGGTACGTGCAGCCTTGTATTTTGGGGTACCGACGACAGCACGCAAATGACGGCGGCATGGACTGCGGCTGTAAATTCATGCGTTCTTGTGCATCTTCCAGGCCGCAACGCTCAAAATACTCAAGCGGCCTATATCGCGGTGAATGGCCCGTGGATGATCGCCAAGCCAGCAGCAAACTTTTGCACCAATGCCACCGGCGCAGACCGAGCGGGGCCTGGAGTTGTAGGAGAAGGCGCGGGACAGTCTGTCGTGGTGAACATGCCATACTTCACCGACAATATCGCGACTCTCTGCACAGGCCAGAGCGGAAGCCAAGGGAATCATAGCTGTTACGGCTGGGATTATGGGGACGGGATCACCGGAGGAAAATACTTGCGCGGCTGGTCCACTTGGGGCCTTGGCCTGTCGGCGGCGAGCGGTTCCGGCGTGTATATGGTCACAATCGGAGCGCAAGACGTTGTGGATTACTTCAACTGCTTAGGGTGGAACTCGGCAACTTCCGGCAGCTATGGCGTTCAATTGTCAGGTGGAAATATCATTTACAGGTCGAGTCAATCGGACGGATGCGGTCAAGTAGGAGCAATCGCGCAAGCCGATGGTGGTCTTTCTTTTGCATACACAGCGATCAGCGGTCAATCGTACTTTGGCGACAACTCGGGTGGAAGCTGCTTCGAGGCCGCATCTGGAACCGTTCAATTCGTTGGAACGCTTATCGGGCCGTGCAGCACGACGCCGTATGGAGACGTGAAAGTCGATAGCGGGGCAACCGTTTATTTGACGAGCGATCAGTATGTCGGACTGAATTATAATGGCTGCATTTTAACGCTCGCCAGTGGCACGGCATATCTGGACAACGAATGGATGTTCGAGAGTGGAACCTCGAATGGCGGCATCGTCTGCAACGCCTCGGGAACCAGCAACGTGTATGCGGTGAATAGCAAGTTCCTGAATTCCAACACGAGCGGCTATTCGTTTTACCTGACCAGCGGGACTTTGAATTTCTTCGATCAGGGCGGCAACACATTCGCTGGGACGATTGGATCGGGATTCAAACCATTCGGGACAGCTTCGATTACCGGGACGGCGTTCACGACTTCCTCATTCGCTCTGACGACGGGATGGGGATCGTCGAGCAAGGCATCGGGTGCAGGAGATTCGCAGAGTTTCAATTTCGTCATCACCGGGGCCAGCGGCTCATCCGGCCCGGTTGTCACGGTTACATTTCCGACCGCATATCTTGCCGCTCCAAACCAATGCACCATAACCCAAACATCAGGCACGTTCGGAGTTCTGACCAATCCGGCAATTGGAAGCTTGACCTCGACTGGATTCACGATCACATGGGCCGGAACTCCGGCTGCAAACACGTATGG
>Ga0265325_10002420_pt1 | contig 12605 bp, 10 predicted proteins | sample 41420metaG_FD_202090 | JGI IMG/M metagenome (GOLD analysis project Ga0265325, IMG submission 202090) | Rhizosphere microbial communities from Carex aquatilis grown in University of Washington, Seatle, WA, United States - 4-14-20 metaG | ecosystem: Host-associated > Plants > Roots > Rhizosphere...
TGGTATTGCAAAACAATGGCTCAGACGATCTGACTGTCAAAGCCAACGGTAAATTCAAATTTCCCAAAGCTTTGAAGAAAGGTGCCAGCTACACCGTCTCCATCAAGACCTCACCCACCCAGCCTGTCAAACAAACCTGCAAGGTCAGCCTGGGCAACGGTAACATCACGGGCTCCCCAATCAATAATGTCGATGTCGCCTGCACTACCAACAGCTATGCCGTCGGAGGCACCGTTTCCGGACTTGCCGCCAAGAGCAAAGGAGTGGTGCTTGAGCTCAAGGGGGGGAATTCAGTCACGGTGACGAAGAACGGGAATTTTGTCTTCCCCGACACGCGCCTGCCCGATGGCAGTGATTACAGCGTTGTCCTCGACTCAACCCCGCCCGGGCAAAAGTGCAAGATCGAAGCGATTGCCACCGCGTTGGACAAAGACACCCTCAACATCGTGTCCGTCACCTGCGCCAAAAAGGGCAGCCACAAGTAGTCGTAACCGCAATGAGCCCCTGATTGCGCCCCCAAAGTGGGCGAAATCGGGGGCTTTTTCAATTACAAACGGGAATTTGATCATGCCCTGACGGGCACGCGAGACTGGTCGTTCAAGCGGGCGTATCGAGTACTTCGGCCGCGGAATCACAGCCATCACCGGCAGCAATTCGACTGGCGACAAACCGGCCAACAGGTTCCCGCCAGCGCTCCGGAATCAGCCTCACATAACGATCGGGAAAAGAAACCATACCGCAGACATAACGTGCCGCGTCCTCTTGCCACAACAGCGCACGACAACGCCCGCGGAACTGGAACAAAAAGACGAATGCCACTGGGCAAGGCGCCGCCGCACAACACACCCCGCAACCGTTACAGCGCGCGCCGTAATCCGGTTTGTCCGGCGCAAGCGGATGCAACTCGATCAACCGGATCTGTGCTTCATTCTCCAGTGACTTTGGAGCCACGCGAACACTCCGGGCAGAACAGCCTTATTGATGCATCTGGTTGAGCTGCTTGGCGATCACATCGTGATTCAGCCACAGCACGGGTCCGGCCGGATTGGAGGACTCATGGAACATCAAAGGCCCGGTGCCTTCCAGCACCAGAGAACTCAATACGTCAGTCACCAGCGCATCGCGGCTTTTGTGCATTTTGGTAATCTCGTCCGACGTGCCAATCATCACATCGGCCAATTCGGCCGTATTCGGCATTGGCCATGCGCCAAAGTTGCGGAATCCCGCCATCACGCTGCTGTCATTGTAGGCATCAATTTTCTGCAACAGACTTTCCAGCGTCTGCCCTTCCTGCAGCACGTCGCGGCAGGCTTGCCACTGAGCGTCGGCCCAGACCCCGCCGCCTTCTTTTTTCAATGCCTTCAGCAACGGGAACAGTGAGAGTTCGACTCCGACAAAAATATCGGAAGAATTGGTGCGGATCTCGGGGCAGTTGAATACCGTGGCCTTGATGCCCTTTGTCCAGGCCGCTTCGGCAACGTTCTCGAGACGCATCTTCGCCTTGCCCTGGGTATAGCTGGTGTAGGTCTGCCACTGGTATTGGCCGTCGATAAGTATCTCGGTGCCGTGATAGCCGTAGGCCGAGTAACGCACTTGCCCGCCGGCTTTTTCCAGGCGGGCGCGGATCGCCGCGCTGCCGTCGATGAGATATTGGAAAGTATTGGCGGTGACTTCGTCGAAGTTCATCAGGATCAGTTTGCCCAAGTCGCTGTCGAGCAAGGCGCTCGAGGACAGGAAACGTTCGCCGCGCCCCTTGTAAATGCGGTTGGCGATGGCCAGAAACACCTTCACCTTGGGAATACCGCCCGCCATGGTGTGTGCAAAGAAAGCATTGCTACCGTCCGGGATCATGCTGTCCAGCTGAGCCATTACTTTCGCCACGGAATCCTTGAAGCGCTGCACGCCCACCGCACGGCACTTTTCAATATGCGCCCAGTCCAGCTTGTCATCCTGCCAGCTCTTGAGCGTCATGTCGGCCAGCAGATCGGTCGGGGTCGGTTCGCCCGCAGGCGCATCCAGATCGAAGCCCGCCATCAGCGGTACGTTGATAATGCGTCCGCCCAGGTTCGCTTCGGCTGTTGTCAACTCCTCAGCAGTCAGGGCACGCAGCGCATTGTTCTCATCCCGGCGTCCCACGGTGATGCCGACTATCGTCATGCCCGCCTTGCGCGCCTCGTTGATCAAGCCATTCGCGTAGCCGCGTCCGAACAGCTCACCGAACAGCACAAAGACATCGCCTTTGCGAAAGATGTTGGATTGTGGAATGTTGCGTAAAGGGATGGGTGCTTTCAAAGTAATCGACTCCAATTAAATGAATGTTACAAAACAACAACGTCTGGCGTTCTTCAACAAGGGCGTAATTGTACAGAAGCAAATGACGGATATTTATAAAAACGACTGCCACCCAGTCCATTTTTTAATAATGGGAACAGCGGAACAACAAGCCACCTTTCCTTACTACGGGCAGTTACCGGTACGCCGAAATACCCCTCCGAGACAGCAAGCCTTTGATTATTCCAGTGAACGGAGTGATTGGTTGCCCCAAACAGCCCTGTTGCCCCACTGCATCCTGGGCACGAACCTCAGGCGATCTCCGGCAATTCATACTTCCAAACGAGACTTCCTTCGCTATCCATGAAGACCCGTTCCAGCGCGAATCCCTGTTCCCGCAGCTTGATTCTGAGCTCACCGGCAGCAATTTGCTGCAGGCCCGCGACGCCATTGAAGGAAACCATGGTTCGCACCAGCGTATCTCCCGACACCTCGGTGATCTCGCAATGGATGTCTTCACCGCTCTTCTTCCGCTCATCCATCAGGTGCTTCTGCTCGTGCTCAAAAGCGTCGATCCGCTCCAACTGCTCCTGCTTCTCTTTGGCCAATTTATCCATGGTCCGCTGGGGCCCGGCGAATTTCGCCGTCATCTTCTGCCAATTTTCCTGCTGCACCGCAGTCAATTTGACGCTTCCCTGTTTTATGCTCGCCTCCAGCGCCAGGTACTTGGCGAAATCCTCATCGGCCCTGACTTGCGCCAGCGCCTGTTCCTTGTCTGCGATGACCTGCCTGCACTCAACTATCGCCCTGCGCACCTGATTGATTTGCGCGTCGATCTGCGTCAGGCCCGGCACCAGCATCGAAACGATGTTCTGCTTGTCCCGGCGCTCGCTTGACGCGCTGATGCGGACTTTTTTCCCTGCGATCCCGCAACCCTCCGCACTCCCGACCTGCACACTCTCGGCAACGATCTCGCAATTTACCGCCCGCTCAACTTCGACCGTCCCGGCCATGATCAGGCAGGCTTCGGCGTATTTTGCCTTGACCACCCCGTCCCATGCCTCAATGACGGAATTGAGCATGCGTCCGTTCGACGTAATATCGCCGCCGCGGTTGATGGCACGACCTTGCGAGAGATTCTTCTCCAGCAGGATGAATCCGCCCTGCGAAATAATCTCGCCGTAGACATCGGAATGGAAAGTCATGTTCTTGCCTTCGACGACGCGTCCTTCCTGAACCTCGCCGTGTTCGATGAAGTCGTCCCCGGCCAGCGAAAGATCGCCGGTTGTTTTGGCGCTGATGCCGCCCTTGTTCTCGATCTTTTCGGTGACGGCAATATGATTGGTCGCGACATCAAGCGAAAGAAATCCATCGCGGCCGGCCACGATGAATTCATTCACCCCCTGATTCTCGACGCGCGTCCCCTCGCCTGCCAGTGCCAGCAGATCAAAGTCCGCAGGCAGCGGCGGCTCGATCATCGCCCCGCTCACCTTGAACCCCGGCTTGCCGAGTACGCGCTTTTTCTTCCTGAGCAGACGCGCGTCTTTCGCGATCTGCGGGAATCTGTTCTGGAACCTGCGCAGATCCGCTTTGCCATTGGGTAGTTTCTTCGGGGAATTATCCCGGCGCAACGCTTCGCTCGCCTCTTCAATCTCGGCATCGCTGCCTTCGGTCGCATCAAGCTGGCGGGCAATCTCCATGCGCACCGCCTCGCCGCTGGCGATCGCACTTGTCACACCATCCACATCAATGCCAAAACGAATTCCTTTCAGCCACATGTCCGCGATAAACTCATCCAGATCAAGCTTTGTCGGCTTCAATTCGGTCTTGCGCGCCGAACCGATAATCGGCGCCACGCCATCGGCCCCGGGTTCGCCATACACCGGCACTTCCACCTCTACACCGATCTGTACCGGCTCGAACAGGTACTCCGCCTGCTTGCCTTCGACATCCACCTTCACCGCTTTGTAGAGCCCTTTGCGACCGGGCGGAAAATCCACGATATCCGCGGCCAGCTTCACTTTTCCACCGGTGCCGTGTGCAGCCAGGATCGCGTCGTAGTTGTAAAGCAGATCCGTCGCCAGTGAATAATCCACGCCAAGAAATCTTGCGCCCGCGCCATACAGCCGATCAAGGAATTCTGCGAAACCGCCGCCCACCGGAAAAAGAGACAGATCGACGTAGATGCCGCTCTGCTGCCTGAGCAGATATTCAGGCAACGGGATATCCATCCGCTTTGGATCGCCCGGCATGCTTTCTCTTGATTGCTGCGTCATATTCACAGAAATACAAACATCGATATCAGACACAAAGCGCGTTTGGCGCAACGCGGCGCCACCAGCCGAAACGGCTGGCAAAGCCACAAAACCCCATGATTCTATTCAGGAACAACGGCCTGCTGCCGATTTTATCCAGCCGCCAGCGCCTGCAACACCGCTTTCAGCAACTGCCAGCAGCGTGCAACCGATTCTATCTCAACCCGTTCGCCGGGTGCATGCGCGCCGCGGATGTCGGGACCGAAGGAGATCATGTCCAGTTGCGGATGGCTGGCCGCGAGCAGGCCGCATTCCAGCCCGGCATGGATCACCTGCAGGCTGGCGGGCTGACCGAATTGCACGGTGTATACCTGCTGGCAAAGCGCGAGCAGATTCGAAGCCGGGTTCGGCGTCCAGCCCGGATACATCCCGTCCTTCCAGGCACGCAACGCGTAACTGGCCGCATGTGAAACCAGCTTGTCGGCCAGCACATCCGCCCGGCCGTCATGCAGCGAGCGCACCTTGAAGGTGGCGCGGAATGCGCCCTGCGCCAGAACTGCCACGCCAAGATTATCCGAAGTATCCACCACACCTGGAAAGTCATCGCTCATGCACGAGACGCCGTTCGCGGCAACGTCGAGGAAAGCCAGCAGGCGGTCGCGCTCGGCTTGATGAACGGGCCTACCTACCGGCATCTCGTCCAGATCGTAGCGAAACAGCACATTCGCATCCGACTCGGCAAAGCGCAGCCGCCACGCCGCAAGCCGGTGCTCTACCCATTCGTCTATCCCTGACACGGCAGCAACAGGCACCGCACACACGGCGAACGCTTCGCGCGGGATTGCGTTGCGCGCCGTACCACCATTGAACTCGGTCAGGCGCATGTCGGTATGCGCGGACAGATCGCGTAGCGCCTCCGCCAGCAACTTGATGGCATTGCCGCGCCCGAGATTGATGTCGATGCCGGAGTGTCCGCCACGCAGACCGGATACATCGAAACGCAGGATCGCATAGTCCGCCGGCAATGCTTCCTGTTCGCAAGCATGCGCCAGTTCCACATCCACGCCACCCGCGCAGCCCAGATAGAAATGCCCCCACTCCTCGGTATCCAGATTGATCAGCGTCTTGCCCTGCAAGGTGCCGGACGCAAGCCCGCGCGCGCCGTCCATGCCTGATTCCTCGTTGACAGTGAGTAGCACTTCCAGCGGTGGATGGATAAACCCTGGTTCTTCCAGCGCGGCCAGCGCCAGCGCGACGCCAATGCCGTTATCCGCACCCAGCGTCGTACCCTCCGCCACCACCCAACCGTCACGCACCTGGGCGTTGATAGCATCATGTTCGAAGTCATGGTGCGTTCCCGCATTGGCTTGGCACACCATATCGAGATGACCTTGCAGAACCACACCGGGCTTCGCCTCACAACCTGGACTGGCGGGTTTCTTCAGGATCAGGTTGCCCGCGTCATCGACGACCGCACCGATATGGTGAACCTGCGCCCACTCGATCAAATGCGAGCGCAACGCCGCTTCTTGCAGCGAAGCGCGCGGAATTGCGCACAGTGTGGCGAAATGTGCCCAGACTGAGTGTGGTTGCAAAGTTTCCAGATTATTGATCGTTGCCATCAACGGCCACTTAAAAAGAATCGCCCTTTCGGGCGAAATATGAACTTACGGTTAATGTAAATATACGCCAATATTATCGCACTGGCGGACTAACTCACGGGCTCAATCGCGCCCCTCGCCTCTACGTCCTTCATTCCGGCGATCTTCTCCTCGCCCTTCATCTCTACGTTCATCGCGGCGCACTTCATCTCTATGCTCATCGCGGCGACCTTCGTCTCTGCGCTCGTCTCGACGTTCGTCTCTGCGTTCTTCATCCCTGCGCATTCTCTCTTTGCGAGCCTGGTAGCCCGGCTCGTACTCGGCCGATTTCACAAAGTACACTGAGCGGTTGCAGGCATTGTATTCGTGACAATGACGTGCCCAGTTCCTTGCATGTCCGGGTGGCACATGCAAATACATAGGCCTGCCTTCATCATGATCATGGTGCCGCGACGGAGCGATAATCATAGGCTGCGCATAAACAACTGGCGGCGGTGGCGCATTGCCGACCTGCACTTCGCCGTAGACGCCCGGTGCGACTTCTCCGCTGATCGTGACGCTGACAGAAGGTGTTCCCGCATGGGCCGCCATACTGCCGAGCAGGAGTGATACAAACATTGTTGTCTGGAGGGGCTTCATTTCATTCCTTTCTGAATTCGAGCCCCAATAACGCGCCAACCCGTTTTTTCGATGACACTACAGCGTGAATTATTGATTGGCTGTATTGTGAACCATTCACGGTGACTTTCATTGTCTGCCAGCATCCGTCTTTGTTACCTTGATCGCCGACATTCGCGCGGCAAATATCTGTCCTGGATTTCCTCGCTCATGCATGTCCATGCAAGTTGACCGTTAGCATCCAGTTCCGGAACAAATACAATGGATTTCCCGCTGACAGCAGCAGTGCCGTTCATCGTGATCGTGATCGCGCCTGTCTGACTATCAACGCTGACCTCTTTTACAGAAGGAGGCAACGATGCTGCAAAGTTTGACGCCTCCAGGCTGCGCGGAAACGACTTGTACTGGTCATAGTAATTGCCGACAAACTCTTCAGCGAATCTGCCGATATTCATCGCTTGGGCTGTGCGTGCCTTGATCGTGTAATCCTGGTAAGCGGGAATGGCAACGGCAGCGAGGATTCCGATGAACGCGACAAAGGTGATAATCAATATGACGAAGATCACCACGTTGCTGGTCCCACCCTTTCCGGAAAGTTCGCCCAACTGTCTCTGCGTACTGTGCGACGTCGAGCTGACAGTCAGAATGATTTTCTTGCATTGCTTGTAGTAAAGCGCGTTTGCATACATCGGAAATAAAATGAAGATTGCCACAAAATAAAGCAAATATCCCACGACAATCAGCGTACCTGCCGAGACGCCCATCAAAGCCCCGACAAATCCGAACAGCGCCATGAAAAGGGAAGGGAAAAAGAAATATAGCGCGGCGTTAAGCCACATCTTTCGATACAGCAACCAGTAAAACGCCACCAGAAAGGCCGACCAATTCCAGGTGGCGCTGGTTTTTCCTTCATCATCAAAACGGGAAAAATGGCGCAGGTAATAGTCCTGATTCTTGGGGCCGATGATGGCTTTGTAATATTCCTCATCGCTGACAGAATCATCTTCTTTTGTCTGTGGCAGGGATGCGGCTTGACTTGGCTGGGGAAGCGCATTACCGCAGCTAACGCAGAAATTCACGGTATCGTCGTTCGATGTTCCGCACTTTGAACAAAACATTTCGCTTCTCCCTAAATTGAAATCAAAAAACCCAAAAGCATAAACTGACCTTAGCCGCCTAACTGCGAACTACCTCGCCCCCTCCATCGATCCGCAGCAACTCCATAAACCGGAACCCCGGTCGGCAAAACTAAGGCCTGGTTTTCAACGCAACCGCGCAGACCGATTCGACGACTGTCTTCGCCATGGTATCCGGCACGGGTGAACTGAATTTAATCTCGGCAATATTTCGGGTATAAGTGCTGGCGAGTCTCAAGTACTCGAAGAAGCGGCTCGTGTGAATGCCCAGCAAACCATGGGAGCAGTCCACCAGAACATCATCCTGCCTTTTGTTGAAGACGGTGTTGGGCGGTGTCGATAGTCTCTGCAGGTCCTTGAATTCGTAGACGAGCACTGCCGCAGTGTATTGACCTTCGCTGGTCACGCTGGTCTTATCCAGTTTCAACAGGCCCAGCTTGGTATCGGCAACAACCTGCCAGTCGGCCGCAGATGCCGTCAGAGACCAGAAAGCCATTAACGCTGCCACGACGCATTTGTACATGCTTTTTCCTCAAACTATTCGTGTGAAACCCTCTTCCATGCGGCTCCCGTTTACTTCCGGCGGAAACAACACAGCGACGACATTAACCACAATGCATTCTACCAATAACGGGCTGACGCTTGCTTCACATCCTCGCCATTCAGCCGCCTTATCGAATCTCAAGCGCTGAAGGAACAGGATAATCCGGATAGCGCTTCCTGAATGCTGCCAGTTCGGTTTTGGCATCTTCCTGTTTTCCTGCCTGCTTCAGTTTCTTGATCCGCATGAGCCAATCTTCCGGGGACAGGACTGTCTTGTCGGCCGCATCTTGCATCAGTGCTCGTTCCTGTCGAACCGGCGGCGGAGTTGCAACCCCGGCAGCGGCGGGCGCTAGCGACCTGAGCGCGTCGTTAACGCTGCTCTCGCCGATATTGGCAGATTTCTTCTCTTTTGAAAGCGCCCCGATGTTACCCGTCTCAGCACGCTCATTCATTTCAAGGCGTTTGGCAGCCAGGGCCGGCGCGGGCGCAGCCGCCATCGGAACGGCAATCTTCGGCGCAGCCGGCTGGGCATGCGCTTGCACTGCTACCGGTGCCGGTGTGTTGCCGGAAATTACCGACCTTGCCCTCTCCGTTGCCAGGATTTTCATGCGCTCGTTCTGCGCGCGGGACTCCGGTGCAGCGGCGCTCTCATCCATTGCCGCAGTGACTTTTGCTTCCATCGGCGCCTGTAGCGGAACGGGTTCTTTCAGCATATAGGGCAACTGCAAGCCGATCATGACCACGGCAAACAGGCTGGCCACCAACCCCAGCGGAATCGCCCAACGGCGTTTGGGCCCGGCGCCCGGACGCGCATTCACTGCCCGGTGTGCTTCCGCCAGAATGGCAGCATCCAGATGATCTGGCGGTTCGATTTGCGGCGCATCGGCATATAGCCGCGACAGATCGGTTTTGCCTTGCAGGTAGGTATCCAATTCTCGATCCTGGCTCATCGCATACCTCTCAATCCCTCACGCAATTTGGCGACTGCATAACGCAACCGGCTCTTGGCTGTTTCCGGCGTGACGCCGGTTGCCAGCGCGATTTCTTCCAGCGACAACCCTGCTTCTTCGCGCAATAAAAAGGCTTCGCGTTGCAAAGCGGGCAGCGCCTCAATGTTGTTGACCAAAATTTCAACCAGACGTTTACGTTCAACCAGTATTTCCGGCTGGTCACCGGGGTCGGCGGGAATGAGTTCAACCAGACTTTCCGCGTCTTCATTTTCGGCATCCAGCGACAGGAGGATTTCATGCGTTTTACGTAAGTGGTCGATCAGCCGGTTATGGGCGACCTGGTACAGAAATGTGCTGAATTTGGCTGTCGGCTGGTAGCGTTCCCGGCTGCGAATGATGTTGCTCCAGACATCCTGAAACAGCTCATCGGCCACGCCTTTGTCTTTGCATAGACGCAGCAGGTAACGGTATAGCCCTCCTTTGTGGCGGCGATACAGGATATCGAAAGCCCCTGCATCACCGTCACGATAGAGCTCCATCAATTGTTCGTCGGCCACCTCTTCGCGCATGGGCGGAGAGTATAAGTGAGCAAGAATGGAAACGCTGAACAAATTAAACCGAATGATTTGCTCAGCGTTTCACTGCGTCATGTTTCACTCGACCATGACAGCCGTTGGCTTTCCGGTGGACAGCGACTGCGCCAGATGGACCAGACGCAAGAATTCACCGCGATAACCATAGGCATCCGTCCCGCGCGCTTCGGCTGCTATCTTTGCGATATCGTCATAGCTCATCTCGCCGATATGCTTGCCACCGCGCAGTTGCTGGCCGAACGCGGCGACGGCCGTGGCAAATCGAAACTCCGTTGATGCCTGTCCGAACGAGGGTTTGATATCCTGGCGTTGCAGCGGCCATTCGATCAATTTCGAAACATCGCCATCGGGTGCCTTGTAACGCAGGCGCAGGAATGCCAGTTCGCCGGTCTTGCTCGTGGTGGATGCTTTCTCGCTGCCGTAGCGCAAAGCATCAACGCTGCCGGTCTTGCCCTTGAGAGTCAGCTCATATATCGCAGTTACGGTATGCCCGGCACCGACTTCACCAGCATCCACCTTGTCGTTGTTGAAGTCTTCGCGTTTGAGCATGCGGTTTTCATAACCGACCAGCCGGTACTCGCTCACCACATCGGGGTTGAATTCAATCTGGATTTTTACATCCTTGGCGATGGTTGCCAGCGTGGAAGTCATCTCGTCCACCAGCACTTTCTGCCCTTCATTCAGTGTATCGATGTAGGAGTAATTGCCGTTACCCGCATCGGCCAGTTGCTCCATGAGTTTTTCGTTGTAATTCCCCACGCCAAAGCCCAGCGTGGACAGCGACACGCCGCTCTTGCGCTTTTCTTCCGCCATGTTCTTCAGCTCGTCGAAATTGGTCACGCCGACATTGAAGTCACCATCCGTTGCCAGAAAAATGCGATTGATGCCGCCCTTGATATAGGACTGCTCGGCCATGCTGTACGCCAGCATGATCCCGGCCGCACCGCTGGTGGAGCCACCGGCTCTCAGGTTATCCAGTGCAGCAATGATCTTTGTCTTTTGCGAACCGGAGGTAGGTTCCAACACTACTTGCGTGCCGGATGCATAAGTCACCAGCGATACCCTGTCCTGTGCACGCAACTGGTTGACCAGAAACTTGAGCGCCGACTTCAATAACGGCAGACGCTCGGGCGAACCCATCGAACCGGACACATCCACCAAGAAGACCAGATTGGATGGCGGCAGACTTGTCTTGGCAATATCCTGCCCCTTGATGCCGATGCGCAACAGCGTGTGGTTCACGTTCCACGGCGCAGGCGCCATTTCGGTATGCACGGCAAACGGCGCATTGTCTTTGGGCAATGCATACGCATAAGGGAAGTAATTGATCATTTCTTCCACGCGCACTGCATCCGCCGGAGGCAGCCGTCCTTCATTCAACAGACGCCGCACATTCGAATAACTCCCGGTATCCACATCGATGCTGAACGTCGAAACCGGCGCCTCGGCCACCAGCTTGATCGGGTTTTCCACAATCGTACCGTATTGCTCGCGCTCTTCCCGTGCTTGCTGCATATAGGGCATGGCAAGCATGGGAGCAGCCGGGGCCGGATACATCGCCCGCGCCTCGCCGAGATTCATCATCTTTTTTTCAGCCGGAGAGGCAGCAGCGCGATCCAGGCTCTTGTCATGTGTGATGCCACCGGCAACAGACAGTTTGTCCTTTTGCCGGGTCGGCTCGCTTCGCTTGTCTCCGGCGGCATTTTCTGTTGCAGCAGACACTGCGTGCTGGTCAGCAGTCGCCACTTGGGACAAATTCGGTTCAGTGCTTGCCTCGTTCTGATTCTGGTTGGCACAGGCGGTCAGCAGCAACAGGCAGGAAAGTAATATATTTTTGAATAGGGGATTCATCGCATCCTCGCAGTTTATGTGTCGGTTGATCGGACAGCTGTGCGAAATTGCACAGCATGTCAGCTATAAACGAGGGAGCGAGCGAAACGGGGTTAAACAAACAGAAAGTTATGAAATATACAATCTATTTAACATGTTATGAAAAAATGCAAAGCATCACCTGACTAATTTTTCGGTGACTGACTGAACTAATTTTCGTCTTTGGCATTCCAATGAGTGCTTTTGCAATATTAACCATCTGGCTGCACGAGCAAATTCTTCACTTGCCATTCATCATCCCCCAACAATATCTTTTGGAGACACTTTTGAACACCACCACGATACGCAACTGCGCATTCGGCATTCTGACCCTGATCAGCATGCTCGCCATCAGCGGCTGCTCGCAAAAACCGAGCAGTGAAGAAATTGCGGCCCAGGTCAAAGCCGCACTGGCTGAGGAAAAAGCCAAGGAACAAGCAGCCGTACCCGCTCCCGCTCCTGCTGTCGAGTCGCCCGCCAAAAAGCCGGCTACTGCCGAGAAGCACGTTGCACGCGCAAAACCCGTTCAGCCGAAGCCCGCGGCGCCCGCGCAGAGAATCGCCTGTGACAATTGCGGCGTGGTCGTTTCCGTCAATGAAATCGAGCTGGAAGGCAAGGGCACCGGGCTGGGCGTAATCGCCGGTGGTGTTGCCGGTGGTCTGGCCGGCAATCAGATGGGGAATGGCTCGGGACGCGATCTGGCTACCCTTGCTGGCATCGTTGGCGGTGCGATTGCCGGTAACAAGGTCGAGGAAAAGATCAAGAAGAC
>Ga0265325_10002421_pt1 | contig 12600 bp, 11 predicted proteins | sample 41420metaG_FD_202090 | JGI IMG/M metagenome (GOLD analysis project Ga0265325, IMG submission 202090) | Rhizosphere microbial communities from Carex aquatilis grown in University of Washington, Seatle, WA, United States - 4-14-20 metaG | ecosystem: Host-associated > Plants > Roots > Rhizosphere...
GTTCTGCCTGTCAGTGCCGTTGTCGAGCCTGATCTGGCGCAATTTGTCTTGGAGAGAATCGATGGATGCGCGTTTGCTTGAGATCCTGGTGTGCCCTTTGTGCAAAGGTCCGCTCGATTACCGGAAGGATAAGGCGGAACTGGTTTGCAAGGCCTGTCGGCTGGCATTCCCGATTCGCGACGACATTCCGGTAATGCTGGAAGACGAAGCTCGCCAGATGGCGGCCGAGGAAGACTGAACGTGGCATTTCGGGTCGTTGTGCCGGCGCGCTTCGCGTCTACGCGGCTGCCCGGCAAGCCTCTGGCGGACATCGCCGGCAAGCCGATGGTGGTGCGCGTTGCCGAGGCGGCGCAGCGTAGTTCGGCCACTTCGGTATGCGTGGCTACCGACGACGAGCGGGTACGTCTTGCGGTCGCGGCGGCGGGCTTGACCGCGGTGATGACCGGCACAGGTCACGCTAGCGGTACCGACCGTATTGCCGAGGTGGCCGCTCTGTTGGGTTGGCCGGAGGACGATATCGTGGTCAACGTCCAGGGCGACGAACCGCTGATCGAGCCGGCGTTGATCGATGGCGTCGCGGCCGCCTTGGCTGGCGATCCGGCGGCTGTGGTGGCGACTGCCGCTCATCCCCTGGTTGACGCGGCAGACTTCTTCAATGCCAACGTCGTCAAGGTGGTTGCCGCGAAGGACGGCCGTGCCCTCTATTTTTCCCGGGCGCCGATTCCCTGGCCGCGCGACGCTTTCGCCCGGTCGTCGGACACCTTGCCAGCGCAGTTGGGCGCGCTCCGCCATATCGGCATCTACGCCTATCGCGTCGGCTTCTTGCGCCGCTACGGCGCGCTGCCAATATCGCCGCTGGAAATGTTTGAGGCGCTCGAACAACTGCGTATCCTATGGCACGGCGAAGTCATAAGGATTCTCCAAGTCGATCAGCCGCCGCAACCTGGTGTCGATACTGCCGAAGATCTGCAGCGCGTTCGAGCCGTTTTCGCTGCCGAGTTCAGATAAGGCGGCAGAATCGGCGTATTTGCAGTTCCGCCTAATCGACACTGGAAATCGGGTTATGTTGTCGGCGCGCGGAGTGGGGACCCATAAAATAATATAATTCTTCCATTAGTAACCCGTACAAGGGGGAGCAAGCATGAGATTGATCCTGTTGGGGCCACCCGGAGCAGGCAAGGGAACCCAGGCCAACTACATCAAGGGAAAGTTCGGCATTCCGCAGATTTCCACCGGCGACATGCTGCGCGCCGCGGTCAAGGCCGGCACGCCACTTGGCCTGGAAGCCAAGAAGATCATGGATGCCGGCGGCCTGGTGCGCGACGACATCATCATCGGTCTGGTCAAGGACCGGCTGAAGGCAGCCGACTGCCAGTCCGGCTACATGTTCGATGGTTTTCCACGGACGATTCCGCAGGCCGAGGCGATGAAAGAAGCGGGCGTGCCGATCGATTTCGTGCTCGAGATCGATGTGCCGGACAGCGAGATCATCAGTCGCATGAGTGGCCGGCGGGTGCACCTGGCATCGGGCCGTACCTATCACGTGACGTTCAATCCGCCGAAGGTCGAGGGCAAGGATGACGTTACCGGCGAGCCGTTGATTCAGCGCGATGACGACAAGGAGGATACGGTCAAGAAGCGCCTGGAGGTCTACCACCAGCAGACCGAGGCCCTGGTCGAGTATTACGGCAAGTGGGCGGCGGCCGGCAGCCCCGGGGCTCCCAAGTATCGCCGCATTGATGGCCTGGGCAAGGTGGAGGACATCCGCGAACGCGCCTTTGCCGCCCTTGGCGGATGATGGCATTGAAATGAAGACGACGCCGGTCGCCGATTCGTCCCGGATCGCGCCGGCGTCGCAACGCAGGAGTTAACATGGCCAACCCGATTCGGCGTATCGCCGTGTGCACCGGGGGCGGCGACGCCCCGGGGCTCAACGCCGTCATCCGCGCCGCCGCTATCGCCGCCTCCAACCGAGGCTGGGAATGCTATGGCATCCATGACGGTTTCAACGGCATTCTCTTTCCCGAGCGCTATGCCGACCGCGGCGTCGTCCGCTTGACCCGGGAAAGCGTCAGCGGCATTGGTCACTTGGGCGGCACCATCCTCGGTACCACCAACAAGGGCAACCCGTTGCATTTCCCGGTGCAAATGCCGGACGGATCGATGCGCGACGTGGATCGCAGCGACGAGATCCTGCAGTACTTCGGCATGCAGCAGATCGACGCCCTCATCTCGATCGGCGGCGACGGGTCTCTGACCATCGCCAACGCCCTGCACCAGAAAGGTCTGCGCGTCGTCGGCGTGCCCAAGACCATCGACAACGATCTGGACAAGACGTTCACCACCTTTGGTTTCGATACCGCCGTGGCTTTCGCCACCGATTGCCTCGATCGTCTGCACAGCACCGCCGAGAGCCATCAGCGGGTGATGGTGGTCGAGGTCATGGGTCGCTATGCCGGCTGGATTGCCTTGCACGCCGGCATTGCCGGTAGTGCCCACGCCATCCTCATTCCGGAGATTCCCTTTGACCTCCAGCATGTGGCGGCGAAGGTCTTGGCGCGCGAGAACGACGGCAGCCCCTACTCACTGATCGTCGTCGCGGAGGGCGCCGAGCCCGTCCAGGGCCAGCGGGCCGTCGTCGCGCCAGCGGAAATCGGCCACGCCGAGCGCTTGGGCGGCGTCGGCGAAGCCGTCGCCCGGGAACTGCAGCGGCGTACCGGCAAGGACGCACGGGTGGTGGTGCTCGGCCATCTGCTGCGTGGCGGTAGTCCCACTTCCTTCGATCGCCTGGCCGCGACGCGCTTTGGTACCGCCGCGGTGCGCGCCCTGGAGCAAGGCCGAACCGGCGTCATGGTGTCGCTGGGTTTCCCGAACGTCGAGTACGTGCCGCTGGAGGAGGTCGCCGGCCGGATGAAGCGGGTACCGTTGGACTCGGATACGGTGCAGACGGCGCGCGACCTGGGCATTTCCTTCGGCGACTAAGCGCACCACGAAAACGCCGCTGTGCGGCGTTCTCCCCTCAAGGTGGCTTACTTGCCCAGGCCGAGGATCTTCGGCACCTTGTTCAGGCGCAGCCGGTAGGCGTCGGGCATGCCCGAGCCGAGCAGCGGGCGCAGGTACAGGCGGAAGGCGTCGGTGATGTCCGTGCCGTTGGCGGCGATGAATTCGTCCTCCATGATGCGGGTCTTGCCGGCAACGCTTTCCAGGGGCAGCAGGGTGTAGTCGACCGAGTAGAAGCCGGTGCGGCGGATGCCCACCGAACCGTCTTGGCCGCCCCACATGGCGTATTGCACCGCCTTCTCGCCGACCTCGCGTGCCTCGCGCTGGTCCACGTCCGAGACGCAGCCCATGAAGGACCGCTGCAGGTAGCCCAGGGTGTCGCCGCGCACCCGCTTGATGCCGAGCTTGGCCTTGATCTCGTCGCAGAGCAGGTCGGCCAGGGCGCCGGTGCCGGACAGTTGCACGTTGCCGTGGGCGTCCCGCTCGACGTGGCTGGAAAGCTTGGTGACCATCGGCGTGCCATCTGCGTCATGGATACCTTCCGAGGCCGCGATGACGCAGCGGCCATACTTGTCGTAGGTTGCCTTGACGTCGCCGATGAACTTGTCGATGCTGAACTTGCGCTCAGGCAGGTAGATGAGGTGCGGGCCGTCATCGGGAAACTTCTTGCCCAGGGCGGCCGCGGCCGTCAGGAAGCCGGCGTGACGTCCCATCACCACGGCCAGGTAGACGCCAGGCAGGGCGGCGTTGTCGAGATTGGCACCCATGAACGCCTGGGCCACGAAGCGCGCGGCGGACGGGAAACCCGGCGTGTGGTCGTTGCCGACCAGGTCGTTGTCGATGGTCTTCGGGATGTGGATGCAGCGCAGCGGATAGCCGGCACGGGTTGCTTCCTGGCTGACGATGCGCACCGTGTCGGAGGAATCGTTGCCGCCGATGTAGAAGAAGTAACCTATGCCGTGGGCCTTGAGGACGCGGAAAATCTCCTGGCAGTACTTGAGGTCCGGCTTGTCGCGAGTGGAACCCAGGGCCGAGGCCGGGGTGTCGGCGACCATCTCCAGGTTATGACTGGTCTCCTGCGTAAGGTCGAGGAACTCCTCGTTGATGATCCCGCTGACGCCATGGTAGGCGCCATAGACCAGCTCGACATTGCGGAACTTGCGGGCTTCCAAGACGACGCCGGTCATCGATTGATTGATGACGGCGGTCGGCCCGCCTCCTTGCGCGACCAGGACTTTTCCGTGCGGCATTTTCTGATATCCCCCTTGTATGTTGTATGGATAATTAACTGGAAGATTGCCTACCGCTCAAATTGTAGCTGCTGGCATCCGCCACAGCATTGATTCAATGAATTCTGTCATCGCTGCCCGTGGCAGAAGCCTTTCAGCGGTGCTCTACCTGTTTTCACCGGGCATGCTAGAATCAAAAAGTTTGGATCATAAGCGAAACTTATTGACCTTAGGGGAGGATTGCCAATGTCTGTAGGACTGCTTTTTGCGCTGGTGTGTGCCGTTGTCGCCATTCTTTATGGCTGGATTTCCGCCCGCTGGATTATCGCCCAGCCCTCCGGTAACGACCGCATGCGACAGATTTCCGCAGCCGTGCAGGAAGGCGCCCAGGCCTACCTCAAGCGCCAATACACCACCATCGCGATGGTGGGCGTGGTGCTGGCGGTCTTGATCGGCATCTTCCTCGGCCTGCCGACGGCCATCGGCTTCATCATCGGTGCCGTGCTATCGGGCGGGGCCGGCTTTATCGGCATGAACGTTTCCGTGCGGGCCAACGTGCGTACCGCCGAGGCTGCCCGTACGGGCCTTAACGAGGCCCTCAACGTGGCTTTCAAGGGCGGCGCCATCACCGGCATGCTGGTGGTGGGCTTGGGTCTCCTGGGCGTGGCCGGCTATTTCGTCGTCCTCAAACTGATGGCTGGCCCCGATGCCAGCGTCGAGAGCCTGATCCATCCTCTGGTGGGCCTGGGCTTCGGCTCCTCGCTGATTTCGATCTTCGCCCGGCTGGGCGGCGGCATCTTCACCAAGGGCGCTGACGTCGGCGCCGACCTGGTGGGCAAGGTGGAAGCCGGCATCCCCGAGGACGATCCGCGCAACCCGGCGGTGATCGCCGACAACGTTGGTGACAACGTCGGCGACTGCGCCGGCATGGCCGCCGACCTGTTCGAGACCTACGCCGTGACCACCGTGGCCACCATGCTACTCGGTGCCCTGCTGTTCAAGGGCCAAGCCGAGACGGCGGTGACCTATCCTCTGGTGTTGGGCGGCTTCTCCATCATCGCCTCCATCATCGGCGTCTTCTTCGTCAAGGCGAGCCCCGGCGGCAAGATCATGAACGCCCTGTACAAGGGGCTGATCGTTGCCGGCGTCCTGGCCCTGGTCGCCTTCTACCCGATCACCTCCTACTTCGTCGGCGATGGCCTGGTCCTGGCCGACGGCAAGGTGATCGGCGCCATGAACCTCTACGCCGCCTCGGTCATCGGCCTGGTACTGACGGGTCTGATGGTGTACATCACCGAGTACTACACCGGGACAGAGTTCGCCCCGGTGCAGCATGTGGCGCAGGCCTCCACCACCGGTCACGGCACCAACATCATCGCCGGCCTCGGCGTCTCGATGAAGGCTACCGCCTGGCCGGTACTGGCCGTGTGCGGTGCCATCTGGGCGTCCTACGTCCTCGGCGGCCTTTATGGCATCGCCATTGCCGCCACATCCATGCTGTCCATGGCCGGCATCATCGTCGCGCTCGACGCCTATGGTCCCATCACCGACAATGCCGGCGGTATTGCCGAGATGGCCGAGTTGCCGAAGGAAGTCCGCGCCATCACTGACCCGCTGGACGCGGTCGGCAACACCACCAAGGCGGTGACCAAGGGCTATGCCATCGGCTCGGCCGGCCTTGCCGCCCTGGTGCTATTCGCCGACTTCACCCATGGTCTTGAAGCCACCAAGCCCACTCTCAAGTTCTTGTTCGACTTGTCTGACCCGGCAGTCATCATTGGCCTCTTCGTTGGTGGCATGGTGCCCTACCTGTTCGCTGCCATGGGCATGGAAGCGGTCGGTCGTGCCGCCGGCGCTGTGGTGGTCGAAGTGCGCCGTCAGTTCCGCGAGATCAAGGGCATCATGGAAGGCACGGCCAAGCCCGAGTACGGTACCTGCGTCGATATGCTCACCAAGGCCGCCATCAAGGAAATGATGATTCCCTCCTTGCTGCCCGTGCTGGTTCCCGTCGTCGTGGCTGTTGTCATGAACTTCCTGATGCCTCCGCTCGAGGGCGTTGGCGCCGGTGTCCGGGCTCTTGGTGGTACCCTTATGGGCACCATCGTCACTGGCCTCTTCGTTGCCATTTCCATGACTACTGGTGGCGGCTGCTGGGACAACGCGAAGAAGTACATTGAGGATGGCCACTTCGGTGGCAAGGGCTCGGAAGCTCACAAGGCCGCCGTCACCGGCGACACCGTTGGCGATCCGTACAAGGACACGGCCGGCCCGGCGGTGAACCCGCTGATCAAGATCATCAACATCGTTGCGTTGCTGATCGTGCCGTTGGTTGCCTAAGCGGTTCAGTCGGCAATCCAGGCAGGGGCAACCTTCGGGTTGCCCTTGTCGTTTCTAGGCCGCCTTCTGATGGAAGTCGGCGATGCGGAAGCCGAGAACAAACAGGGTTGCCAGGTAGGTGAAACCACCGCCGATGACGACGATCGCCAAGCGGGTCAAACGGCTGCTGGTGTTGCTGGCCAGCCAGAGCGCGTCCGGGCCGGACAGGAAACCGATCACCAGGCCCATCACCGCGAGCGCACAGACGATCTTGGCAACGAACCAAGGCCAGCCGGGCTGTGGCCGGTAAGTGCCGGAAGACAGCAGTCCGCGCCAGAGCAGGGCGGCATTGAGGCAGGAAGCCAGTCCGATCGACAGGGCCAGACCGGCGTGGTGGAGCCAGCCGATGAAGGCGAGGTTCATCAGTTGCGTTGCGGCAAGTGAGATCAGGGCGATGCGTACCGGCGTCTTGATGTCCTGGCGGGCGTAGAAGCCTGGCGCCAGGATCTTGACCAGAATCAGCCCGATCAACCCGGAGCTGTAGGCAACCAGTGCAGATCGCGTCTGCAACACATCTTCGGCGCGAAACGCACCGTGCTGGAACAACGTCGACAACAACGGCACGGCCAGCATTGCCAGCGCCAATGCTGCCGGCAGCGTGAGCAGCAAGGTCATGCGCAGTCCCCAGTCGAGCAGTGACGAGAACTGTTCGTGATTCCCCGCGGCATGAGTCCGGGTCAGGCTCGGCAGCAGGATCGTGCCAAGAGCGGCACCGAGCAGGCCGGCCGGAAATTCCATCAAGCGGTCGGCGTAATAGAGCCAGGACAAGCTGCCGGAAGGCAGGAATGAGGCGAAGATGGTATTGATCAGCAGTGACAACTGCGCCACCGAAACGCCAAGCACGGCCGGTCCCATCAGCCTGAGAATGCGCTTCACCCCTTCATCGCGGAATACCAAGTCGAATCGCGGCAACATGCCGATTTTCATCAGCGCCGGAACCTGCAGCGCCAGTTGCAGGATTCCGCCGGCAAAGACGCTCCAGGCCAACGCCTCGATCGGCCGATCGAACCAGGGTGCCACCAGCAGGGCCCCGGCAATCATCGCCAGGTTGAGCATCACGGGAGTGAATGCCGGCACGGCAAAGTGTCCCCAGGTGTTGAGGACGCCCGCCGACAGCGCCACCAGCGCCATGAACAGGATGTATGGAAACGTGATGCGCGTCAGTTCGACGGTGAGGGCGAACTTGTCCGCATCAGCGGCAAAACCGGGCGCCGAAACGTAGATGAGCAAGGGGGTGGCGACAATACCAAACAACGAGACCACCAGCACGACGACAAAGAGCACGCTGGCGGTGCGGTCGACCAATTGTTTGGTCTCCTGCTCACCGCGCCGGCCGCGATATTCGCCGAGCAAGGGGACGAAGGCCTGGGCGAATGCTCCTTCGGCGAATAGGCGGCGCAGCAGGTTGGGCAGTCGAAAGGCGACGACGAAGGCATCGGTGGCGATGCCGGCGCCGAAGACGTGGGCGATGGTGAAATCGCGCACGAAGCCGAGGATCCGCGACAGCAACGTCATGCCGCTGACCGTGGCCAGGGCTCTCAAAAGGCTACCGTGCGAAGTCATGGCCGGCATGGTATCGGCTTGTGGGGAAATGTGCATCTTGCAAGAGAAGGGGGAAATACTTATAATCTCGCCTTTTCCCGGGATAGCCCCCGCAAGGACAGGACAGAACTTATGGCCAACAGCGCCCAAGCACGCAAGCGTGCCCGCCAAGCAGTCAAGCAACGATCCCACAACATGGGGCTGCGCTCGACCCTGCGCACCGCAATCAAGAAAGTGCGCAAGGCGATCGGCGCCGGCGACAAGACTGCGGCACAGGCAGTTTTCAAGGAATCCCAGAACGTCATCGACTCGGTTGCCGACAAGAAGATCATTCACAAGAACGCCGCGGCGCGCTACAAGAGCCGGCTGTCGGCGGCGATCAAGGGGCTCTGACCGCTAGCCTCTAGCTTTCGAGATATAACGGGCCGCTTTGCGGCCCGTTTTTCGTTGACCGGATGGCCGCAGTCGGACGATTCTCAACCTTGCCAGGGAAAAATTCTCAATTGTCTTGAATAGGCGACAAACGAGGCATATACTGGACGGAATTCCCTGATCGCGCTGAGGTTTTTCATGCTGCCGCCAGTACTAACGAAATACGGGTTCCGCATCCGTACGCGTGTTGGGTTGGTGATTAACAATCTGATGATCCATGGTCGTGATCCGGCGGAAGCGCATCGAAAACTTCGACAAATGTACCGAGACTGCGAGATCATCGAGTGCGTTTGTCATTGTGGTGGCGTGCGCACTCCAGTCGCCGATTTCGAACGGGTGCCGCTGAGCATTGCCGAACTAGGCGTGCGCTGACCGGCAGGCAGAAGATCCCCCGCTCCCTGTACAGGACTGGGATTTTCACTTAAGATTGCCAGATCGCAAATACGGCGGCTGCCCCGGTGGCCGCCGTCTGTTTTTTGCGCGGAGAATTCATGTCCCATCTCATGTCTACCTACAATCGGCAACCCGTTGCCTTCACCCATGGCGACGGCTGCAAGCTCTATGACGAGCAGGGCCGCTGCTATCTCGACGCCATGGCCGGTATCGCCGTCAATACGCTCGGACACGGCCATCCGCGGCTGGTCCAGGCCCTGACGACGCAGATCGAACGCCTCATCCACACTTCCAACCTGTACCGCGTCCGCGAACAGGAAATGCTCGCCGATCGTCTGGCTGCATTGGCCGGGATGGACGAAGTCTTCTTCTGCAATTCCGGCTGCGAAGCCAATGAGGCGGCGATCAAGCTGGCGCGCATGTACGGTCACAGCAAGGGTGTCGACGCGCCGGCAATCATCGTCATGGAGCATGCTTTCCACGGCCGTACGCTGGCAACGCTCTCGGCGACCGGTAACCGCAAGGTACAGGCGGGATTCGAACCGCTGGTAGCCGGATTCGTCCGCGTGCCGTTCGACAATCTGCCGGCTATCGAGCAGGTGGCGACCAACAATGCCAACGTCGTGGCGGTGCTGATCGAACCGATTCAGGGCGAGGGCGGCATCAACATCGCGCACAAGGACTACCTCCAGGCGTTGCGGCGGATTTGCGATCAGCGTGGCTGGCTGTTAATGGTCGATGAAGTTCAGTGCGGCGTCGGCCGTACCGGCGTCTGGTTCGCACATCAGCACGCTGCGATCAAGCCGGACGTCATGACCCTGGCCAAGGGCCTGGGTTCGGGCGTGCCGATTGGAGCCTGCCTGACGGCTGGGCCGGCCGCGGATGTATTCAAGGCGGGCAACCACGGTTCGACATTCGGCGGCAATCCCTTGGCTTGCGTGGCGGCGATGACTACCCTGGATGTCATCGAGCATGACAACCTGATGGCGCGTGCGGCGGAACTTGGTGCGGCGATTCGCGGCGGCCTGCGTGATGGACTGGCCGGGGTGGCGGGTGTGGTGGATGTGCGTGGCGATGGGCTGATGATCGGGCTGGAGCTCGATCGTCCCTGCGCCGAGCTCGTTGCCTTGGCCAGGGATGCCGGGCTGTTGATCAATGTCACCGCCGACAAGGTGGTGCGCCTGCTGCCAGCCTTGGTGTTCTCCGACGTCGAGGTGAAGCAGACCGTCGATATTCTAGTGCCCTTGATCCGGCAGTTCCTCGGAGGCTGACATGGCAGCGGCAAAACACTTTCTCCAGTTCAACGACTTCAGTCGGAGCGAATTCGATCACCTGTTCGAACGCACGCGCTGGATCAAGGAACAGTTCAAGGCGTACCGGAAATACTGGCCGCTTCAGGACCGCACGTTGGTCATGATCTTCGAAAAAGCCAGCACGCGCACGCGGCTGTCGTTCGAGGCCGGCATGCAGCAACTGGGTGGTTCGGCGATCTACCTGAACACGCGTGACTCGCAGCTTGGCCGCGGCGAACCGGTTGAGGATGCCGCTCAGGTGATTTCGCGGATGAGCGACGTGGTAATGATTCGCACCTTCGAGCAGGACATCGTTGAACGCTTCGCCAGTTGCTCGCGCGTGCCGGTGATCAACGGCTTGACCAACGAGTACCACCCCTGCCAGATCCTCGCTGATATCTACACCTATATCGAACACCGCGGGCCGATCTCGGGACGTACCGTAGCCTGGATCGGCGATTCCAACAATGTCTGCAACACCTGGCTGCAGGCGGCGGAGGTGTTTGGTTTCAATGTTCATGTGTCGACACCGCCCGGCTATGAAGTTGAGCCGGAGCGTGCCGGGCTCTACGGTACCGACAACTTCGAGGAGTTCGCCGATCCCATGGCTGCCGTGCGGGGCGCCGACCTGGTGACCACCGACGTGTGGACGTCAATGGGCTTCGAAGCCGAGAACGAGGAGCGGCTGCGCGATTTCGCCGATTGGCAGATCGATGCCGAGATGATGGCCGGCGCCAAGGCGGATGCGTTGTTCATGCATTGTCTGCCGGCGCATCGCGGCGAGGAAGTGGCTGCCGCCGTGATCGATGGACCGCAGAGCGTGGTCTGGGACGAGGCGGAGAACCGCTTGCACGTCCAGAAGGCGCTGCTCGAGTATCTGGTTCTTGGTGAGGTAAGTCCATGACTCGACATAGCTGGTTGTGCCTGTTCCTGCTGGTGTTTGCCCCGCTTGCCGGGGCGGCCGACGACAGCCGCGCCCTGGTGCAGATGCCGCCTGAGGCGCGCGCTGCGCTGCGTGCCGAGATGCTCGACTTCCAGCTCGCCTTGCATCAGGTGGTGGCCGCACTGGCCGAAGGAAAATTTGCTGAAGCTGCTGACATTGCCGATCGCCAAATGGGCGTGGCGGCGATGGGCCGCCACCGCAATGCGTCGGCCAACGCCCGTCCGGGCACGTACATGCCGGAGGACATGCAGCTGATTGCTCGCAACATGCACGGCGCGGGCAGCGGCTTCGCCATTACCGCCCGTGGCGGTGATCTGACGAAGTCACTCAACGCTTTGCAGGCAGTCACTAGTGCCTGTGTCAGCTGTCATCGCGCCTACCGCACCCAGTAATCTCTCTCAGGAAAATGCAATGAGTGAAGCCAAGAAAGTTGTTCTCGCCTATTCGGGTGGCCTCGATACCTCGGTCATTCTCAAGTGGCTGCAGGACACCTACAACTGCGAGGTAGTGACCTTTACCGCCGATCTCGGCCAGGGCGAGGAACTCGAGCCGGCGCGCAGCAAGGCGCTGAAATTCGGTATCAAGCCGAAGAACATTTTCATCGACGATCTGCGCGAGGAGTTCGTCCGCGACTTCGTCTTGCCGATGTTCCGTTGCAACACGGTTTATGAGGGCGAATACCTGCTCGGCACTTCGATCGCGCGGCCGCTGATTGCCAAGCGTCTGGTCGAGATCGCGCGCAAGACCGGTGCCGACGCCATTGCCCACGGCGCCACCGGCAAGGGTAACGACCAGGTACGCTTCGAACTTGGCGCCTATGCGCTGATGCCCAACGTCAAGGTCATCGCTCCCTGGCGCGAATGGGATCTGCTGTCGCGCGAAAAATTGCTCGCCTACGCGGAGAAGCATGGTATTCCGATCGAGATGAAGCACAAGAAGGGTGGTTCGCCGTACTCGATGGATGCCAACCTGCTGCATATCTCCTACGAGGGCCGTCACCTGGAAGATCCTTCGGCTGAAGCCGAGGAATCAATGTGGCGCTGGACCGTGTCGCCTGAAAAGGCGCCGAACAAGGCCGAGTACCTCGACCTCGAATTCAAGGCCGGCGATCTTGTCGCCATCAATGGCAAGAAGATGAAGGCGCATGAGCTGCTGGCGACGCTCAACCAGCTCGGCGGCAAGCATGGCATCGGCCGTCTCGACCTGGTGGAGAATCGGTATGTCGGCATGAAGTCGCGCGGCTGCTACGAAACGCCTGGCGGCACGATTCTGCTGCGGGCCCACCGCGCCATTGAGTCCGTCTGCCTCGACCGCGAGGTGGCGCACTTGAAGGACGACCTGATGCCGCGTTATGCCAGCCTGATCTACAACGGTTACTGGTGGAGTCCCGAGC
>Ga0265325_10002422_pt1 | contig 12595 bp, 9 predicted proteins | sample 41420metaG_FD_202090 | JGI IMG/M metagenome (GOLD analysis project Ga0265325, IMG submission 202090) | Rhizosphere microbial communities from Carex aquatilis grown in University of Washington, Seatle, WA, United States - 4-14-20 metaG | ecosystem: Host-associated > Plants > Roots > Rhizosphere >...
ATCCACACCACGTGCTCGTACGCCGACAAGCTCGCCGCGGCCGCATGCGGATTGGTCGCCTTGGAGTCGTTGACCCAGGTGACCCCGCCGGCGACGGCAACGACCTCGTTGCGATGCGGCCCCGGCGTATAGGCCTGCAACCCCGACCGAACGGCGGCCGGCGCGACCGATCGGGTCCGGGCCAGCGCAGCCGCCGCCAGCGCATTCGCGACGTTGTGCCGGCCGGGCACCTGCAGGTCACCGACCGTCGCGAGCACCGAGCCGTCGGCGTCGATCAGTTCCTCGCCGCTCAGGCCGTACTCCCCCGCGGCCGGCTCGCCGAGGGTGAAGCCGATCCGCCGGTTCGACCACGCACTGGCCCGGATCGAGCCGACGTCGTCCAGGTTGACCACCGCCAGGGCATCGCCACGAAGGATTCGTGTCTTGTCTTCCGCGTACGCCGCCGCCGAGCCGTGCCAGTCGCTGTGGTCGTCCGCGACGTTGAGAACACTGGCGGCCGAGCAGTGCAGCGACGACGACCAGTGCAGCTGGAAGCTCGAGAGCTCGACGGCGAGGACGTCGTACGCCGGGGTTACGAGCACCGCGTCGATGAGCGGAAGCCCCACGTTGCCGGCGGCCACGGTGTGCAGACCGTCCGCGGAAAGGATCGACGCCAGCATGCCGACCGTCGTGGTCTTGCCGTTGGTGCCGGTCACCCCCAGCCAGTCGGCCGCGCCGGGCGGGCGAAGCCGCCAGGCGAGCTCCGGCTCCCCGATCACCTCGATGCCGCGCCGGGCCGCGTCGACCAGCATCGGCTGATCAGGTCGCCACCCCGGCGAGGTGACCACGAGATCGGCGTCGACCGCGGTCGTGGCATCACCGAGGCGAACCTCCGCTCCGGCGGCCCGCAGCTCCGTCGCGACCTGCTCGAGCCGGCCACCTGCACCGGCATCGACCGCCACGACGTCGGCACCCCGATCGAGCAACGCCCTGGCCACTGCCGACCCGGAGATTCCCAGGCCCGCAACCAGCACCCGGGCGCCGGCGTACTCGGTCGTCACGACTGGGACAGGAACGCGGCGTAGAACACGCCGAGACCGAACGCAACCGACAGGCCGGCGATAATCCAGAACCGAACAATGACAGTGTTTTCGTTCCATCCGGCGAGTTCGAAATGATGATGGAACGGCGCCATGTTGAACACCCGCCGGCCGAAGCCGCGGAACGCGGCCACCTGGATGATCACGGACAGCGTCTCAAGAACGAACAGGCCGCCGAGCACGATCAGCAGCAACTCAGTGCGGGTGGTGATGGCGATGCCGGCGAACAACCCGCCGAGGGCGAGCGATCCGGTGTCGCCCATGAAGATTCCGGCCGGCGGCGCCTGCCACCACAGGAACCCGAAGCAGGCGCCCATCGCGGCCGCCGCGATGATCGTGATGTCGAGCGGGTCGCGCACGGCGTAGCAGTTGTGGATCGGGTTGCTGACGCAGTTGTTGCGGAACTGCCAGTACGCGATGATCACGTACGCACCGAACACCATGCAGCAGGTGCCGGTCACCAAACCGTCCAAGCCGTCCGTGAGGTTCACGCCGTTCGACGTCGCGGTCACCATCACGTAGGCCCAGACGACGAATCCGACCGCAGTGAAGTCCAGTGCGTAGTCGCGCGTGAACGACAAGTGCGTGGATGCCGGTGCGAGTCCGTGCGAGTTGGTGAAGTGCGTCGCCAGCACACCGAAGATGATCGCCACAACCGCTTGACCGGCGAACTTCGCGGTCTTGGTCAGTCCGAGGCTGCGTTGCTTGCGAATCTTGGTGAAGTCGTCGACGAAGCCGACCAGGCCGAGCCCGGTCATCAGAAACAGGACGAGCAGACCGGACGCAGTGACACCGCGCAGAAACACCAAATGCGCGGCGAAGTAACCGACCAGGATGGCGATGATGATGATCCCGCCGCCCATCGTCGGCGTACCGCGCTTCGTGTGGTGGCTGGTCGGGCCGTCGTCGCGGATCAGCTGGCCGTAGCCGCGGTGGCTCAACCCCCTGATCGCGATCGGGGTCGCAAACATCGACACGATCAACGCCACCAGCGCCGCAACGAGAACGTTTCTCATCGGCCGACCTCATCGGTCGCGCCCACGTGGCGATCATGGCGGAGCAAGGCCTCCGCGATCCGCCACAATGACAATGCGTTCGAGGCCTTGACCAGCACGACGTCCGAGCCGGTCGCGGAGTCATCGAGCAGCGCAGTAGCGTCCTCGGCACTCGGCACAACCTCGACATCGCCGTCCCAGTCGCTCACCGCGCGGGCACCGACCGCGATTGCCTGGGCGTCATCACCAACCACGACAAGGTGATCGATACCGAGCCCGGCGGCATGTCGACCGACCTCGGCGTGCAGATCCGCGCCGTCGGCACCGAGCTCGCGCATTTCGCCGAGCACCGCCCAGCTCGATCCGGCCCGACCGGCTGACACCGTGGCAAGCGCATCGAGCGCGACCCGTACCGACTCCGGGTTTGCGTTGTAGGCGTCGTCAAGCACGATCAAGCCGTCGCCGCGGGTGGTGACCTGCATCCGATGCGGGCTCACGGCGCTCACCTCAGACAGCACGTCGCCGATCTCGTCGACGGACATCCCGACCGCAAGGCCGACCGCGGCCGCCGCTGACGCGTTGATGGCCTGGTGCGCGCCGGTCAGCTGCATCGCGACCGGGGTCGAACCGTCAGGCGTGACGAGGCGGAACCGCGGCCGCGCGCTCTCGTCGAGGGTCAGGTCCTCCACCCGTACGTCGGCGTCCGGTGCGCGCCCGAACCCGACCGTCGGCGCGCTGGTCCGGGAACGCATCGCGGCCACCAGCGGATCATCGACGCAGAGCACCGCAAGCCCGTCGCTCGGCAGCGCCTCGATCAGCTCACCCTTCGCCGCGGCGACCACTTCGCGAGAGCCGAACTCGCCGAGATGCGCCGTACCGACGTTGAGCACGACCGCAATCGCCGGACGGGCGATGCGACACAGGTATTCGATGTGGCCGATTCCGCGCGCGCTGTATTCGAGCACCAGGTGCTGCGTCGACTCCTCGACCTCGAGCACGGTCAGTGGGAGACCGATCTCATTGTTCATCGACGCCTTGGCTGCCACCGTGCTGCCGGCGCGCGCGACCAGCGCAGCGATCAGGTCCTTGGTCGAGGTCTTCCCGGATGACCCGGTCACGCCGATGACCCGGCAGCCGGTCGTACGCCGTAGCACCCCGCCGGCCAGGAACCCCAGCGCGCGCACCGTGTCGTCGACGACGATCGACGGCACGTCGACCGGATGACTCGCCAACGCGACGACCGCACCGCGTCGAAACGCATCCGTCACGTAGAGATGGCCGTCGGTGTGCTCGCCGGGCACACATGCGAACAACGAGCCGGCGGTGCACACCCTCGAGTCGACAACCACCGGTCCGTCGATGATGGCGCGCGACGCGATCGCCTCGAGCCGGCCGCCGGTCAAAGCCGCAACATCGCCGGCACTCATCGTGATCACGTGATCCCTGCGCCGTCTGCGAGCAGTGCGTCGCGTACGACGACCCGGTCGTCGAACGGGAACACCTCGCCGTCGATCTCCTGGCCGGTCTCATGGCCCTTGCCGGCCACCACCACGACGTCCCCGGGCCCGGCCTTGCTCACCGCGAGCGCGATCGCGACCCGCCGGTCGGGTTCGACGACCACGTCCGCATCGTTGTGCACACCCTTGATCATCGCCGCAAGGATCCCCCGCGGGTCCTCGGAGCGCGGATTGTCGTCGGTGAAGATAGCCAGATCGGCCCCGTTCGCCGCCGCGGCGCCCATCAGCGGCCGCTTGGCCCGGTCGCGGTCACCTCCGCAGCCCAGCACGACGATGACCCGACCGCTTCCCCTCGTGAGCGCCTGCGCGGCCGCCAGCAAGGTGCTCACCGCCTCCGGGGTGTGGGCGTAGTCGACGATGGCGAGGAACGGCTGCCCGGCATCGATCGACTCCATCCGGCCCGGGACGGCGGTCAGCGCCGCGATGCCGGCACCCGCCAGACCCGGGTCGATGCCGGCGGCCGTCAAGGTGACGTAGGCCAGCGCTGCGTTGGTCAGGTTGATGGCGCCGATCAACCGGCACCGCACCTCGTGGCGGGCCCCGGCGGGATCGACCACCGTAGTTCGTCCACCTTGAGCACCGGCATCGGAGTCGTCGACCTGGCGCCAGTCGGCGGTCGGCCCGTGACCGACCGTGAGCGCCGGGATGCTGACCTGGGCGAAGAGCTGCTCGCCCCACGAGTCGTCGATGCAGATGACCGCGTGCCGGGCGCGTTCGGCAGTGAACAGCTGGGCCTTCGCCGCGAAGTAGTCCGCCATGTCGGCGTGGAAGTCCAGGTGGTCCTGCGAAAGGTTGGTGAAGGTGGCGACATCGAAGTCGATCCCGTCCACCCGGCCGAGCGCCAGCGCGTGGCTGGACACCTCCATCGCGACCGAGTCGACGCCGCGTTCGCGCATCACCGCGAACAGGGCTTGCAGGTCGGTCGCCTCCGGAGTGGTGCGGATGCTCGGGATCGCCTCGCCGGCCACCCGGGTCTCGATGGTCCCGATCAGGCCGGTCGTGCGGCCGGCGGCGCGCAGGCCCGACTCGATCAGGTAGGCCGTCGTGGTCTTGCCGTTCGTGCCCGTGACGCCCAGCAGGAGCATCGCGGCCGCCGGGTCGGAGTAGGCCCACGCCGCCGCCGCCCCCATCACCGCGGGTACATCGGCCACCACCACGACCGCCTCGACCCCGCTGGCCAGCGCGGCGGCCGCGGAGCCGGCGTCGGTGAGCACGGCGACCGCCCCGGCCGCGCGCGCGGCATCGACGTGCGCGATCCCGTGGGTGTGCGACCCGGCTCTGGCGACGTACAGGTCACCCGGCCGGATCTGCCTCGAGTCATGGCTGATCCCGGTGATGAGCGTGTCGGCATCGCCGTCGAGCCTTGCTCCGGGCAGCCGATCCAGCAGTCCGGCGAGGCGCTGAGGCAGCACCTCGTGCGGTCGTGGCATCAGGTCAGGCATCGCGAGGCACGCTACCCAAGCCTCACCACTTGAGCTGAGCCTTGGGCGGTTTCGTGAACGTCGGGGGGATCTTCAGCGTCCGCAGCGCGAAGCTCATCACGTCGTGGAAGATCGGGGCTGCGACCGCGCCGCCGTAGTGGTTGTGCAGCGGCCGGTCGAGGACGACCTCGCAGACCAGCTGGGGATTGTCGGCCGGCACCATGCCCACGAAGGTCGCGGTGTAGCCGGCGCCCGAGTAGCCGCCGTGCCCGTTGTAGCGGTTCGCCGTACCGGTCTTGCCGGCCACCCGGTAGCCCGCGATCCGGGCGGCGGGGGCGGTGCCCTCGTTGGACGTCACGGCTTCGAGCATGTTGCGCAGCTCGGTCGCCACCTGCACGCTGATGACCCGGTGGCGGCTGGGGGCGGGCGCCGGCACATAGTGATGGTCGGGATCGACGGTGCCCTCGACGATGTTCGGGTTGACCCGGATCCCGTCGTCGGCGATGGTCGAGTAGACACTCGCGACCTGCATCGCGGTGACGTCGATCCCCTGGCCGAACGACAGGGTCGCCAACGTGGTGCCCGACCACTGCGACCGTGGTGGAAGCAAGCCGCCGCTCTCCGCCGGAAGCCCGACGCCGGTCGGCTTGCCGAAGCCATACGCGTGCAGGTAGTAGTCGAACCGCTGCGGGCCCAGCCGCTGCGCCACCTTGATCGCGCCGATGTTGCTGGACTCCGCAAGGATGCCGGTGAGGGTCAGGTGCTCGGTGCCGTGGATCTCCGCGTCGTGGAAGGGCGTGCCGGCCACCCGGTAGGAGTCCGGGATCACGAAGTGCGAGTCCGGCGTGACCAGCCCGTCCTCGAGACCGGCCGACATCGTGATGACCTTGTTCACACTGCCCGGCTCGAAGGGCACACTAACCGCGGGATCGCCGAGATCCTTGCTGTTGGCCCTCGCCAGGTTGTTCGGGTTGAAGGTCGGCGCCGAGGCCAGGGCAAGGATCTGACCGTTCTTCGGGTTCATCACGATCACGGTGCCGGACAACGACTTGGTGACCTTCACCTGCCGGGTGATCTGCCGCTGCGCCTCGAACTGGATGTCGCGCTGCAAGGTGAGCCGAAGCCCTGAGCCGGGTACGGCCGGCGTCGTGTCGGTGCGGCCGTCCGGGATCGCCTCACCATTCGCGCCGACCTGGTAGCGCTCGATGCCACTGTGTCCTGCCAGCGTGCGCTGATAGCTGTACTCGAGCCCGCCGGCGCCTTGGCCGTCGGCGTTGACGAAGCCGATCACGTTCGCAGCGAGGGTGCCGTCCGGATAGATCCGCCGGGTGGTGTCGGGCGTGGTGATGCCCGGCAGCTTCATCGCGAGGATCGAGTCGGCCACCGACGGCGAAACCGGAGTGCGGGTCAGCAACGCGTACTGGCTGTGCGTGCTGAGCTGCCGCAAGAGCGTGACGGCATTGAGGTCGAGCAACGGGGCCAGCCGGTCGACGATCGCGAGCGGATCCGAGATCTCCTCCGGGTCGGCGACCACGTCGCGCGCATCGACACTCGTCGCGATCGGGTTGCCGTCGCGGTCGGTGATCGCGCCCCGGGTAGCGGCCAGGGTCACGGTCTGGAGCTGCTGGTCCTGAGCGGACGCGGCGTACGCCGATCGATCGAGGCCTTGCAGCTGCAGCAGCCGGCCGCCGATCAACGACAGCACGATCAACGAGACGAACAGGACGACCTCGAGCCGATGCCGGGCGCTCGGGCGGCGCCGGACCGGTCGGCGCTGGACCGCGCTGCGGGTCGGTCGGTGGACCGCGCCGCGAGGTGGCGGGGGTGCGGTGCGGGTCACCACGACAGCCTGCCGTGTTGGACGCGCCCGAACCCGGTGCCGCGCCGATCCGGGTGCCGGCGCACCCTCACCGCCCGGTGTGATGGTGCGGATGATGCGTGGACTGCTTGGTCCCGGCAGTCGACGTAGTCCCGGCCTTCGACTTGGTCCCCGTCTTTGATGTCGTACCGCTCTTGGACGTCTTCGACGACGTCGAGTTGCCGGCCGCGGCCGCGCCGGCCCCGGACTTAGCGGTCGCGGGCTTGCCGGTCACGATGCTCGGGGGCGGCACGTACATCGGTGACTCAACGGCGACTGCGTGACCGTTTCCCTTGTTGTGGAAGGCCGAGATCGTGGTCGGCACCATGCCGAGCGCGTCGGCGCGGGCCTGCAGGGCGTTCGGTGCGGAGTCCGCGGCTACCACTTGTTGCTGCTCCTGCACCTGATCGGTGAGAGTCGCCAGGCGCTGTTGCAACGCGGTGACGCGGAACCCGTCCTGGGCCGCCATCATGTGCAGCAGCAGCACGGCGACCAGGCCGCCGACGAGGATGCCGCCGACAACGACGACGAACGCGAATCGGCCGGCGGTCGAGCGCTGCTGTGCCGACACGACCAGGCGCGGCCGGGACCGCGCAACCGGCTTCGGCCCGACGGTCGGACGGATCTGGAGGTTCTTCGGCAGCGTGGCGGCACCGGTCCGCGGCCGAGCCTGATACCGAAGCGGGGCGGCCGCGCTCATCGGAGCTCGCTCATGCGGCGTCCCGGACTCGCTCGACCGCACGCAGCCGGGCGGAGCCGGCGCGGGGATTGTCGGCGACCTCGCGCTCGTCCGGCACTTCGGCACCGCGGGTCAACAGCCGCAAGGTCGGCATCGCGCTCTCGGGCACGACCGGCAGATCGGGCGGTGCCGAGGTCGTGGCGCCGGCCGCGAAGACCCGCTTGACGATCCGGTCCTCGAGCGACTGGTAGGCGAGCACGACCAGCCGGCCACCGAGTCTCAGCGCGGTCACCGCGGCCGGCAGGGCCCGCTCGAGCGTGCCGAGCTCGTCGTTGACCTCGATCCGCAGCGCCTGAAAGGTGCGCTTGGCCGGATGGCCGCCGACCCGCCGGGTCGCGGCCGGTACGGCGTCGCGCACGAGCTCGGCCAGCCGCCGTGAGGAGGTCAACGGAGCGACCGAGCGCTCGCGGTCGATCGCCTGCGCGATCCGCCGGGCGAAGCGCTCCTCGCCGTACTCGCGCAGCACCCGGCTGAGCTCGGCAACCGGATAGGTGTTCACGACGTCGGCCGCGGTAATGCCGGTCGTGGTGTCCATCCGCATGTCGAGACCCGTATCGCGGGAGTAGGCGAAGCCGCGCTCGTCGTCGTCGAGCTGCATTGAGGAGACCCCGAGGTCGAACAGCACTCCGTCGACCCGCGGGGTGCCGGCCGCGGCCAGGATGTCGGCGAGCGAGTCGTAGACGCCGTGCACCAACTGCACCCGGTCGCTGTGCGCGGCCAGCCGGGCCCGGCTCCGGGCCAGTGCGTCGGCGTCGCGGTCGATGCCGATCAGGTGCAGATCGGGGTGTCGGGCGAGCAGCGCCGCGGCATGGCCGCCAAGGCCGATCGTGGCATCGACGACGACCGCGGACTCGCGGGCGGCCACCGGGTCGAGCAGGTCGAGGACCCGGTCGAGCATCACGGGCACGTGGTGACCGCCACGTCCGGTCAGCTCGCTCATCGGTTCTCCTCGTTCGGTGCGGACGGTCGGCGGGTCGTGGTGCTGGTGGTTGCTGTGCGACCTGGTCCCCGCCGCCACGCCTGACGCCGGGGAAGTGGCGTCAGGGGCCGCGGGCAGGGGCCGGGCCGCACAGAGAAGAAGGGGCCGGAAGGGGCTCAGAAGATGCCGGGCACCTCCTCGGACAGGCTCGAGAACGGCTCTTCCTGGCTGGCCTCGTACGCCGCCCAGGCGGTGGCGTCCCAGATTTCGAGATGGGTGTTCATCCCGACGACCGCGCAGTCGCGCTCGAGTCCGGCGTACTGACGCAGCGGGCCGGGCACCATCACCCGGCCCTGCCGATCGGGCACCTCGTCGTGCGCGCCGGCGAAGATCATCCGCTGGTAGTCCCGGGTGCTCTTGGTCGTCAGCGGCGCATCGCGCAGCCGCTCGGTGATCCGGGTGAACTCCGCAAGCGGGAACACCCGCAGGCAGCGCTCCTGACCCTTTGTGATCACCAGGCCACCGGCCAGGCCCTCGCGGAACTTCGCGGGCAGGAACAGCCGGCCTTTCTCATCCAGGCGGGGCGTGAAGGTGCCGAGGAACACGCCCCACCTCCCCACCTGGCCGCCGGTTCTTGCGGTGATGCGGGCGACCGCCCCACATCACTCCCCATAGCGCGCCACCGTACTCCACTTCACTCCCCTGTCAACCATCTTGGCCACAGTTCACCCAACCGCGCCCCCACCTCGACCGTCTGTGCGTTGCAAGCCCGTCACCCAGGCGTTATCAGCGGAGCCGGGACGGACCAGCGGCTGGGATGTAAGACTGATCAGCAGGTGTCGGCAGGTGCCGTCGAGCGACGGTCCGCTTCTAGGAGGTCCAGCCAGTGACCCCGCAGTCCTCGACCCGGTCGCCCGAATTGGAGTTGAAAGCGGTCGCCACCGCCGCGGCGCGGATCGTGGACGCGATCGACACGGTGATCGAGGGCAAGACCGCCGAGGTCAAGCTGGCCGTCACCGTGCTGCTGGCCGAGGGACACCTGCTGGTCGAGGACGTCCCGGGCGTCGGCAAGACGATGCTCGCCAAGGCGCTCGCCCGCTCGATCGACTGCACGGTACGCCGGGTGCAGTTCACCCCCGACCTGCTGCCGAGCGACATCACCGGGGTATCGGTCTACAACCAGAACAACCGTGACTTCGAGTTCAAGCCGGGCGCGATCTTCGCAAACATCGTCGTCGGCGATGAAATCAACCGGGCCTCCCCCAAGACCCAGTCGGCGCTCCTGGAATGCATGGAGGAGCGACAGGTCACCGTCGACGGCACGACGTACCACCTCGAGGCGCCGTTCATGGTCATCGCCACCCAGAACCCGGTCGAGATGGAGGGCACCTATCCGCTGCCCGAAGCGCAGCGCGACCGGTTCACCGCGCGGATCGCACTGGGCTATCCGTCGATCGAGGCCGAGCTGACCATGATCGACACCCACGGGGTCCGGTCGCCGCTCGCCGATCTCGAGCCGGTGTCGGATCGCGCCGAGGTGGCCCGGCTGGTCAGCGCGGTACGCACGGTGCACGTCGCCGACAGCGTGCGCCGCTACGCGGTCGATCTGGTCACGGCCTCGCGCAACCACCCGGACCTGCGCCTCGGCGCCTCACCGCGAGCGACCTTGCACCTGTTGCGGGCCGGCCGGGCCACCGCGGCCCTCGACGAACGCGACTACGTGACACCCGACGACCTGCAGGGCCTGGCCGACAGCGTGCTGTCCCATCGACTGTTGCTGTCCGCCGAGGCCCAGATCGCGCGGCGCAATACGTCGGCGGTGGTTGCCGACATCGTCGCGAGCACCCCGGTGCCCGCGCGTGCCGCCCGCCGACCGGCCTAGGAGACCGGCACGTGAACCTCTCAGCCGCGGGTATTGCGACCTGATGGCAGACCTGGTCCGGGGCACGCTCCGCTCACTCACGATGCGGGGTCGCTGCCTGCTCGCAGGCGGCCTGACCGCCGCTCTGGCCGGACTGATCCTGCATGAGCGCGACCTGCTGAGGGTCGCGGTCCTCCTGGTCGCCGCTCCCCTGGTCGCGATCGGGTTCGCGGCCCGCACCCGGTTCCGGCTGACCTGCTCGCGGCGGCTGGAGCCGGCCCGGGTGCCGATCGGTGACCGGGCGCGGGTCGTGCTGCGGATCGAGAACATCTCGCGGCTGCCGACCGGGCTGCTGCTGATCGAGGACACCATCCCCTACCTGCTCGGCGGCCGGCCGCGAGTGGTGCTCGACCGGCTGGCCCCGCGCCGGCCGATCGACGTCGGCTACCACGTCAGCGGCGAGCTGCGCGGCCGTTACCGGGTCGGTCCGCTGACGGTTCGGCTGATGGACCCGTTCGGGCTGTGCGAGCTGCCGCGCGCGTTCACCAGCACCGACACCTTGGTGGTGACCCCGCAGGTCGTCGCGCTGCCGTCAGTTGCGCTCAGCGGCGAGTGGGGCGGCGCCGGTCACAGCACCGCGCGGTCGGTCGCGACCTACGGCGACGACGACGTGGCCACCCGCGAGTATCGCCACGGCGACGACCTCCGCCGGATCCACTGGCGCACGACGGCCCGCCGCGGCGAGCTCACCGTGCGCCGCGAAGAGCAGCCGTGGCAGAGCCGCGGCGCCGTACTGCTCGACACCCGGCTGGTCGCGCACCGCGGCGACGGGCCGACCTCCTCGCTGGAATGGGCGGTGTCGGCGGCGGCGTCGATCAGCCTGCATCTGGCTCGTACCGGCTTCGAGGTCCGGCTGATCACCGACACCGGGCATGAGGTCTCCTCGGCCGGGCTGGCCGGCGGATCCTTTGACGCCGCCGTGCTCGACTCCCTGGCGGTGGTGACCACGTCCTCGGGACGCAGCTTGCACACCGGGATGGCGACCGTGCGCCGGCAAGGCACCGAGGGCCTGCTCGTCGCGATCGTCGGCGCCCTGTCACCCGACGACGCGGACAACCTGGCCCGCATGCGCAACGGCGCCGCGTCGGTCGGGATCGCGTTCGTCATGCACACCGATTCCTGGGTCACGCAATCGCCGCAGAGTGCGGCAGCCAGCGCCAGTGCGCACGAGCAGACCGCCAAGATGCTCGCGCTGTCCGGCTGGCGCACGATCGAGGTCCGCCGTGGCGATTCGCTGGCGGCGTTGTGGCCGCACGCCGGCCGCTGGAGCGTGGAGGCACAGGCGGCAATGGCCGACGCGGCCACGGTCGCGGTGGCGGGCGCCGGCGCGGCGGAGCCTTGGGACGCGGCGTGAACGCCCAGTTGCGCCTGACCGCGTACGCCGCGCTGGCCACGATGGCGACGTCGAGCGCGCTGCTCACCGTCTACCGGGGCAGCGGCTGGGTCGTGCCGGTGTTCGGGGCGATCGTGATCGTCTCGGCAAGCTGCGCGTTGATCAGATCCTCGCCGCTCCCGTCGGCGCTCGAGCCGATCGTGGCCGCGATTGCGATCCTGCTCTGGCTGACGTTGCTGTTCTCCCGTTCCAAGGCGCACCTCGGGTTCATCCCGGGCCGCCTTGCGCTGCACCATCTCTCCCACACCGCGCGGCGCGGCTTTAACCAGATCCAGCGACTTCCCACGCCGGCACCGACCCACCACGGACTTCTCCTTCTCACCGTCGTCGGCGTCGCTGCGGTCGCGCTCGTCGTCGACCTGATGACGGTGACACTGCGCCGCGCGGCACTGAGCGGGTTGCCGTTGCTGGGTCTGTTCACGGTCTGCGCGGCCACCGGGCACCACGGCGTCGGCGTGATCCCGTTCGTCATCGGTGCCATCGGCTACCTGTGGCTGCTGTTCGCGGACAACCGCGAAAAGGTCGCGCGTTGGGGCGCCGCGGTCGGGACCGGGAGCCGGGCCCGACCGGCCTCGGCCTGGTCGACCGATCAGTCGTCGGCGCCGGCGCCGGCCTCGCTCGGCCGGCAGGTCGGTGCAGCCGCGATCGGCCTCGGCGTGATCATCCCGCTGTTCATCCCCGGCCTCCACACCGGCATCGACAAGCACGGCACCGGTACGGGCGGAAGCGGCGGCGGCGGTGGCAGCCAGGTTG
>Ga0265325_10002423_pt1 | contig 12585 bp, 12 predicted proteins | sample 41420metaG_FD_202090 | JGI IMG/M metagenome (GOLD analysis project Ga0265325, IMG submission 202090) | Rhizosphere microbial communities from Carex aquatilis grown in University of Washington, Seatle, WA, United States - 4-14-20 metaG | ecosystem: Host-associated > Plants > Roots > Rhizosphere...
GCGACAGCGACGGACGGATCGCACGCGCGAATTCCATCATCGCGAAGGCGGTGATCAGACACTGCGCCGCGGCCACCAGCCAAAGACTTGTCCGCGCGCCGGCGAGCGCGATGAAGCCGGAATAAACCGGCGAACGCTCCGCGAGGAAGACGTGCCCCAGCCCCTGCAGCATGTACGCGCCGGTGTCGTAGAAGATGATCGGAAAGCCGTTCCACGCGGCCACCGACATCAGGCACATGGCGAGAAGGATCGTTCCGGTGGCTTCGAAGATCGGACGCGAGATCGGCGCAACCGGAAGCGCCCAGCGAAACGGGCGGACGCCCGCAACGGTGCTTCCCAATTCGCTCATTGTCCGGCAGTCGCCCCAAGTCCGAGCCGGAGAATGCCGCAATTATGTTGCAGCGCAAAGTGACAAAATGGACAGAGCAAACAAGTGCCGATTTGGCCGCCCGGACCCTGCCGATTCGCAGCTGCAGCACGGTTGACACAGGGGACCCCCCGCCTACACTCCGCCCGCTTCGCGTTGCCCCGTTTTTCCGAGGAATTTCATGGCGGATACTCCGCACAGGTCGCGCCGTCCGCGCCCGCTTTCGCCTTTCGTGACGATCTATCATTGGCCGGTGACGATGGCGACATCGATCACCCACCGGTTTACCGGCATGGGGCTTGCGGCCGGGACCGTCCTGCTGGCCTGGTGGCTCTATGCGGTCGCCAGCGGCCCCGACGCCTTCGCGCAGTTCAACACGCTCGCCGCGACCCCGCTCGGCCAGGTCATCCTGTTCCTGGTCGTCTGGTCGCTCGCCTTCCACCTGCTCAACGGCGCCCGGCACCTGTTGTGGGACATGGGCTACGGCTTCGGCAAGGACGCGGCGCGCAACAACAGCTGGGTGGTGATCGGCGGTTCCGTCGTGCTGGCCGCGCTGTTCTTCGTCCTCGCCTATGCCGGCCAGGGAGGCTACTACCAATGAGCCTCGAAACGCCGCTGCACAAGGTCGAGGGGTTGGGCTCCTCCCATTCCGGCGTCACGCATTTCTGGCGCCAGCGCGTCACCGCTGCCGCGATGATCCCGCTGTCGATCTGGTTCGCCGTATCGGCGCTCGGCCTGATCGGCGCGCATGAGGCCGCGACGCTCGCCTTCCTGTCGCAGCCGCTCAACGCCATCCTGATGGCGGCCTTCGTGCTGATCGGCGTCTATCACATGGCGCTGGGCATGCAGGTCGTCATCGACGACTACATCTATGTGAACTGGCAGAAGCTCTCGCTCATGCTGCTGATGCGGGCGTTCTGCCTCGCCGTGATCGCCAGCTCCCTTTACGCGCTTCTGCGCATCGCTGGACCCATCGTATGACCGCCGGATACACGATCGTCGACCACACCTTTGACGTCGTCGTCGTCGGCGCCGGCGGCGCGGGCCTTCGCGCCACGCTGGAATGTGCCCGCCAGGGCCTCAAGACCGCCTGCGTCACGAAGGTTTTCCCCACCCGCAGCCACACCGTCGCCGCGCAGGGCGGCGTCGCCGCCGCGCTCGGCAACATGGGCGAGGACGATTGGCGCTGGCACATGTACGACACCGTCAAGGGTTCGGACTGGCTGGGCGATCAGGACGCCATCGAATATCTGTGCCGCAACGCGCCCGAAGCTGTCTACGAGCTCGAACATTTCGGCGTGCCGTTCTCGCGCACCGAGGACGGGCGGATCTATCAGCGCGCCTTCGGCGGCATGACGTCGAACTACGGCAAGGGCATCGCGCAGCGCACCTGCGCCGCCGCGGACCGCACCGGTCATGCAATGCTTCACACGCTCTACGGCCAATGCGTGAAGCACGAGGTGAACTTCTTCATCGAGTATTTCGCGCTCGACCTCATCAAGGACGGCGACGCCATCGTCGGGCTGATGGCGTGGAATCTCGACGACGGCACCATCCACCGCTTCCGCGCGCACAAGGTGATCATGGCGACGGGCGGCTATGGCCGCATCTATTTCTCCTGCACCGGCGCGCATACGCAGACCGGCGACGGCAACGCCATGGTGCTGCGCGCCGGCTTGGCCCTGCAGGACATGGAGTTCATCCAGTTCCATCCGACCGGCATCTACGGCGTCGGCACGCTGATCACCGAAGGCGTGCGCGGCGAAGGCGGCTATCTCACCAACAGCGAGGGCGAGCGCTTCATGGAGCGCTACGCGCCCAACGCGAAGGACCTCGCCAGCCGCGACGTGGTGAGCCGCGCCATGACGATCGAGATCCGCGAGGGCCGCGGCGTCGGTCCGCTCAAGGACCACATCTACCTGCACCTGTCGCATCTCGATCCCAAGATCATTCACGAGCGTTTGCCCGGCATCGCGGAGAGCGCGCGCATCTTCGCCGGCGTCGACGTCACCAAGGAGCCGATCCCGGTCCTGCCGACGGTGCATTACAACATGGGCGGCATCCCCTGCCATTACACGGGCGATGCGGTGACGCTGAAGGACGGCAATCCCGACACGCCCGTGCAGGGCCTGATGGCGGTGGGCGAAGCGGCCTGCGTATCGGTGCATGGCGCCAACCGCCTCGGTTCCAACTCGCTGATCGATCTGGTGGTGTTCGGCAAGGCCGCCGGCATGCATGCCGCGGAATCGCTCAAGGGTATCGGCAGCCATCACGACCTGCCCAAGGGCGCGGGCGACGAAGCGCTCGCGCGGCTCGACAAGTATCGCAATGCCAAGGGCTCCACCCCGACGGCGGATCTGCGCCTCGCCATGCAGAAGGCGATGCAGGAAGACGCCGCCGTGTTCCGCACCGGCGACACGCTGAAGGCCGGCCAGAAGAACGTCGATGCGATCTATGCGCGGCTGAAGGACATCAAGGTCACGGACCGCTCGCTGATCTGGAACACCGATCTGGTCGAGACGCTGGAGTTCGAGAACCTGATCCAGCAGGCGATCGTGGCGCTGGAAGGTGCGGTGGTGCGCCACGAAAGCCGCGGCGCCCATGCGCGCGAGGACTTCCCCAATCGCGACGACGCCAACTGGATGAAACACACGCTGTCCTGGCTCGATCCCGCGACCGGCGTGGCCCGTCTCGATTACCGGCCCGTCCACACCTACACGCTGACCAATGAGGTCGAATACATCCCGCCCAAGGCGCGGACGTATTAGCCGTCCGACCAGAACAGATGGGACAGCTCCAGCATGGGGCCGACGTTCCACTGCTCGGAATTCTTCGTCGAAAGGTTCGAGTAATTCCGCGTGTAGGTGACGGCGAAAGCAATGTCGCCGTCCACGCTTTGAAGGAATGGCGCGTCGTATTCGAGAACGAATGGAACGGTCAGCGTCGTGTCCCGGCGGCTGACGCCCAGCGCGTCGTCGAACCAGCGCTGTCTCAGGCTGGGTGCGAACTGCAGTTTCGCCGCCCCGTCGGTCAACGTCACCGACTGCTTTAATACCAACGACGTGGAATCACCCGTGTTCGCGATACGTCGGCTGGCCGTGATGTCGAGCGAGATCTGCCACGAATTCTTGTCGTGCTTGCTGAACCACAGCGCGCGCTCGTCCAGCGTCACGCCGCCGCCGAAATCGTTGGACCGGCTGCTCGTCGATGAAAAGTCGGAGGCGAAGCGCACCGAAGGCTGATACTGCAGATAGGGAACTATCGCGTTCGCGACAGAAGGGTCCGTGAGGGTGTTGTGGTTCCACGCGAGTTTCACGGTCGATAGCCACGCATTGGCATTGGGCGGCGACGGTATGCCGTAACGATCCGCGTCCAGGGCGGAATTCCCGCTTAGCTGAAGTGAGCCCAACTGAAACCCGAAATTGAGCTGGAGCTTCGGATCGAACCGGTCGGAGCCCAGCAATCCCGTCGTCGCCGTGGCCGGATTGCTGTTGTAGGTTTCGGGAAGCCCGATCTGCGCCCAAAGAAAGTTCGTCTTGCCCACGGCAGGATTGATCACAAAAATAGTTTCGCCGGGCAGCGGCGGGGCCTGCGGTTCGCGTTCGGCCGCTAAGTCATTCTGGCTTTTCGCCAGATCGGTCTGTAGGTCGACGTTCTGTGCCCGGGCAGGCATGCTGACCGCGAGCATCGCCGCCAGAATTGCCGTTATCGCCGCCCACGGATGGCGCATCCGCCTGCCCCCGGCAGTTCGGCGCGTCGGCCGGTTTTGTGCCCGTCTCATCCTTTTCATGCCCCCCAGCATTCGGCGGCTGATCCGCATGACGCGCATCTTCCGTGCTCATCTGGTCGATACGCGAATCCGTGGAAAGGTCAGGATCGCTACCGGCCGCCCGCCCGCCGATAGACAGGGAACATAGGGTAACTGCCGAAAACATTGCAATCGCCACGCCACGAGTTCTGTTCACTTCCGCTTTTCCTTTGAGATCTACTGCAATTTCCCTTGCCGGACCCCAGGGCTGCACAAGCTTTCACCACATAGGCCGCGAACTTGGCGAAAAGGTGTTCGCCCCGCCGCGCCGGGCCGGGCCGCAAAGTCTTGCGCAAGAAACGGGTCGTCACGCACCGCGGCCGCCTTCAACCTCGCCGCCATGAAAGACGAAAAATCCTATGTCATCGGCACGCACGACGCCGAGATCGAACGGCTCGGCGTGCAGCACCGCGTGTGGCGGCCGAGCGTCCTGGAATTCTGGCGCCTAGGCGGTCTGACCGAAGGTATGACGGTGATCGACGCCGGCTGCGGCCCGGGTCATGCGACGCTCGATCTCGCCGAGATCGTCGGCCCAACCGGCAAGGTAATCGCGTTGGAACGCTCGCGCCGTTTCCTCGACGCGCTGGAGACGCTGGCGCGGGCACGCGGCCTTCGCAACATCGAGGTCGTCGACGCCGATCTCACGACTTTCGACTGGTCGAGCCTGTCCGCCGACCTGCTCTGGTGCCGCTGGGTATTGGCCTTCGTGGACGAACCACTGCGCATCGCGCGCGAGATGACGTCGGCGATCCGGCCGGGCGGCGCGCTGCTCGTGCACGAATACTACGATTACGGTTCCTGGCATCTGGCGCCGCGAGAGCCGGTGTTCGAGGACTATGTCGCCCGGATCATCGCGCGCTGGCGCGCCAGCGGCGGCGAGCCCGATATCGCGCTCGCCCTGCCCTCTCTGTTCGCGCAGGCCGGCCTGACGATCGAAGCGGCGCGGCCGGTCGTCTTCGCCGCGGCGATGAACGATTTCGCGTCGCGCTGGCCGATGGGATTTGCGCGCGATTTCCTGAACACGCTGCGGCAATCGGGCGACATCGACGACAATGAGGCGCACCCCATCGCGCGGATGCTGGAACGCGCGGAAGCCGATCCTAACGCACTTGTCATCTCGCCCGGCGTGCTTCAGATCCGCGCCCGCAAACCGGAACAATTCCCGGGGTCTCGCGTATTCAACCCCTGAGGGCGCTTCGGCGTCGTATCGGGAGTGACGCATGACATCCAGGACCATGTTGCTGGCTTGCGCCGCGGCGATCGCCATCGGCGCCGGCACCGCTTTCGCCCAACCGCCGGACGGCCCGCCCGATCCCGACGGTTACTACAGCCGCAGCGATCACGACGGCTACTACGACCGCGACGGCCACTATCGCCACTTCGATCGCGAACGCGCCTATCCCGACGACGACGCCGGCCCGCCGCCCAACTATTATCGCGAGGGCGACTATGAGCGCAGTTGCCGCTCCGGCAACCAGGCGGCCGGCACGATATTCGGCGCGGCCGGCGGCGGCCTGATCGGCGGCGCGGCGAGCCGCGGCAATCCCGCCGCGATCATCGGCGGCATCTTCCTGGGCGGCCTGCTCGGCAACACGCTCACGCGCGACATCGACTGCGACGACCAGCGCTACGCCTTCGACCAATATGCCACCGGCCTCAACGGCGAGATCGGCCATCGCTATGAATGGCGCCACGGCGAAAGCTACGGCTATTTCACGCCGACCCGCGAATTCACCGACGACGGCCTGCGCTGCCGCGAATTCACCACGGTCACCTACCGGCACGGCGAGGAATACCGCCATGACGGCACCGCCTGCTACGCGCGCGACGGCAACTGGCACTTCCGCGACTGATCGCGCCTTCTAGCGCAATGCGCCGGCAAGCGCCGCGGAGATATCCGCGTGGGTTTGCTGACGCAGCGCCATGCAGCGCTGGATGCGTTCCTGGGTCTGCTCGGTGCGCGCCGCCGCGCCATAGGCTTCGCTCAAATGGCTGTGCAGGAACGCATCGGCATCGGCGCGAGAACCTGCATCGCAGGCGCCGCGCAGGATTTGCGCCATGCGGCCGGTGCCTTGCGACGACAGCACTTTGACGAAATCGGCGTAATGGGCGCCGACATAGGCCCATAGCGTTTTCGCCGCGAGCGGTTCGTCTGCCATATATTCGGTCAGAAACCGCAATTCGCCCGTACGCATATGGAACGGCGCCAGCGCCAGCAGCCTGCCGATGACCGCCCGGTCCTCGCTACCCGCAAAGGCATAGACGATATCGCGGCGAAGTCCCTCCTCGTTGGTGGATTGATAGACCGACAACAGCGAGTCCGCGAATTGCGGATAGCTGCGCAGCGTGGCCCGCAGCGCCTCAGCGCGGATCTCCAACGCCAAATCGCGCCAGGCTCCCGCGCCCGAGCGGGAAGAGAAAATAACGGGTCCGTCGAGCATCGCCGTTGCGTCGGGATCGTGCGCCTCGGTGACCAGCAGCGTCGCGAGCGCGCGGCGAAGGAAGGCGTCGGCCGGGGTCTCGCCCCTCCTCGGCCGGACCCCGATCGCCTTGAAGCGCGGCAGGAAAAGCTTCGACAGGAAGGCGCGATAGGCTGCCACATCGCCCGCCGTCAGGCTCTGGCGCACCGGCAACAACCGTTCCGACAGACTCGACAGCACGTCCCAGTGCGCCGTCGGACCAATGGTACGGATCAATTCCAGCAGGTCGGCGGCGCGCGCGCGGCCGGTGCGAAATCCCGCGAAGACATTGCCCAGGAGCGCGATCTGACCGGCCGGCTCCAGCTTGGCCGCGCCGGCGGTCGCCTGGCGCCATCCCGCCGCGTCCATCGCGAAGCGGTAGTAACCGGCACCCTCGACATTGGGAAAGATCGGCGCCGGACAGGGCGTCGAAAGCGCGACGCTGAAACTCGCGGCCGCATCCATCCTGCAGACGCGGTTCTTGCCGTCCATCGCGCAGAACGGAACGTTCCATCGGCGCGACGGCGGCGTGAAGCCGAAGGGCGCATAGGCCGATTGCGCGATGTTCAGCGCCGGCGGCGTGCAAATCCGCGCGACCTGAAGATAGGGCACGCCCGACTGATCGATGAAGTCGTCGAACGCGGCCGTCAGATCGGGATGTCCCGTCGTCGCGGCGATCGTGCCGATGAAATCGTGCGCGGTCGCGTTGCCGTTGGCGAATTTCGTCAGATAGGCGTGGATGCCGCGCTGCCAGTCCGCCGGGCCGACATAGGCCTCGAACATGCGCAGCACCGCCGCGCCCTTGTCGTAGGTGATGTCGGAGAACGAGTTGCCCAGATCGTCGAGGTCGGCGATGGGCCGGTGGATCCCGCGCGCCGACGGCAGTTCGTCGGTTTCCATCACGTCGAAGCCGCTGCGCAGGATATCGGTCGCGAAGTCCATCTGCGGCATGACCGCCGCCGAGGCTTTTATCTCCATCCAGTTGGCGAAGGATTCGTTGAGCCACACGTCGTCCCACCACACGGGCGTGACCAGATCGCCGAACCACTGATGCGCGATTTCGTGCGCCTGAACGACCAGCGCGTTGCGCTTCTGCTCGAGCGAGGCGTCCGGATCGAGCAGCAGATAACGCTCGCGGAACGTCACCGCGCCGGCGTTCTCCATCGCGCCTGCGGCGAAATCGGGCACCGCCAGGACGTCGAGCTTGGGATAGGGAAAGCCGATGCCGAAATAGCTCTCGAGCGCCTTCACGATCCCGGGCGTCAGCGACAGCGCGTAAGCGATGCGCCCGCCATTGCCGCGCGCCGTGATGCCCCGAATGTGGAGCGGCCGGCTGCGATACTGGTTCGCCGGCACGAAGCCGCCATCGACGACGTCGAGCGGCCCGATCGCGAGCGCCACGAGATAGGTCGGCAGCGGCCGCGTCGTCGCGAGCACCGTATCGACCATGCCGTGCGAGGCCGGCGCCGCAGCGACGATCGGCGTGTTGCCGACGACCCGCATGCCCTTGGGCACGACCACCGTGATGTCGAATGGCGTCTTGAAACCCGGCTCGTCGAATGCGGGAAAGGCGCGGCGCGCATCCGCGGCCTCGAATTGGGTGAAGGCATAGGAGTCGCCGCGGTCCACGACCTTGTAGAGGCCCGACAGCGAACGGTCGAAGGGCGCGTCGTAGTCGAAGATCAGCGTCGCCTTGCCGGCCGGCACCTGGTCGACGAAGATCAGCCGCGCCACGCCGGCGGGATCGACCTGGTCGTAATGCGCCGCAAAGCTCTGGCCCGAGGCGAGCCGCACCGACACGCCCGATACGTTCAACCCCAGCCCGTGCAGGAACAGCGAACGGCGCGGCTTCGCAAAATCGACGTCGATCTCGACATGGCCAGTGAAGCGGTCGAGCCGGGGATCGATGCGTAGCGCGATGCGATAGCGCGCCGGTATCGCGTCGCGCGGCAGCCGTCCCAGCGGGACCGTCTCGCCGCCCAGCGAAATGCCGCGTCGATGCGCGACGGATTTCTCCGCCTCCTTGCCACAACCGGAAAGACACAGGACCGCGCCCAACAACAAAGCGAGGCCGGCACGCCCAATATATTGCGCTGCAATCAAACGGCTCTCCCGGATTGTCGCCGGTTAGAGGGACGAGACGGCCTATTGATAGTTTTCCCGGCGGCCCTGTCCATATTGGTCCGATTCTGCCCTATTTTGTTCAGGCCAGGTTCATGCCGGGCGGCCAAGACTGAATTTCGACAAAAGCGGGATGGGCCCGATATTGACTGGCCCGGCCAGCAAAAGAGGAGAAAAGGAATATGTTGAAGACTTCTGGATGGATCGCGGGCGCCGCGATGCTGACCTTGTTCGCCGGCACCAATGCCGCGCTCGCCGACGACTGCCATAGCGATCATACGGGCGGCACCGTGCTGGGCGCCATCGCGGGCGGCGTGCTCGGCGGCGTCGCCAGTCACGGCAACGGCCTCGCCATTGCCGGCGGCGCCATTTTCGGCGGCCTCGCGGGCAATGCGCTCAGCCGCGACATCGACTGCGACGACCGCGATTACGCCGGTCGCGCCTATGAGACCGCATTCGACGACGGCACCGTCGGGCGGCACTACGAGTGGGAAGGTCGTCACGGCGGCCACGGCTATATCGTGATCAACGACCGCTATCGCCGCCGCGGCCACGAATGCGTCGACTTCACCCAGGTGGTGTGGCGCCACGACGAACGCTTCGACCGCAACGGGACCGCCTGCCGCTACCGTGGCGATTGGCGCGTCGAGACCTGAACGATTCCGTTCGAAGACGATAGAACCCCGCGCCCCGACCGGCGCGGGGTTTTGCTTTTCGTCACTTGCCCTTCCATTGCGGCGCGCGCTTTTCGGCGAACGCCTTGGGGCCCTCGCGCAGATCCTCGCTTCTGAACATCGCGGCGACGGCCGGATAGCTGCTTTGATTCTTGAGCGCATCGCCGATCGATGCCTCGTTCAATCCGCGATAGACCGCCTGCTTCGAGGCGCGCACGGACATCGGCGACAGCTCCATGATTTGCTTTGCAAGCTCCGTGGCGCGGGTCATCAACTGTGCCGCCGGCACCACCTCGTTGACGAAGCCGAGCTCCTTGCCTTCGGCGGCGCCGACCCGCCGGCCGGTCAAGATCATGCCGAGCGCCCGCTTGGTCCCGATCTCGCGCGGCAGGCGGTGAAGGCCGCCGGCCAACGCCGCAAGACCCACGCGCGGCTCGGGCAGCGCGAACACCGCGCTGTCGGCTGCCAGGATCAGATCGCAGGCGAGCGCGATCTCGAAGCCGCCCCCCATCGCGATGCCGTTGACCGCCGCGATGAGCGGCTTGTCGAGATCAAAGCGCGAGACGAGCCCGCCGAAGCCGCTGGCATGGCGCGGCAGGACGGTGCCGGCACTGCCGCCGCCGGCCGCGGTGACCTTCAAATCGTTGCCGGCGGAGAAGGCGCGCTCGCCCGCGCCCGTCACGATCGCGATCCATTGTTCGGGATCGGCGGCGAAGGCGTCGAACACCTCGGCCAGCTCGGCATGGGCCGGGGCGTGCAGCGCGTTCATGACCTCCGGCCGGTTCAGCGTGACCACGGTCAGCCGGCCCTCACGCTCCACTTTGCAAAATTCGTAGGTCGTCATGGGCATTTCCCCCTGCTTTTCCGCCAAATAGTCGTCGGCGGCCGGCGCGGCTGCAAGGCTTGGGTAACTATTTAATCCTAGGTTTTCAGCCGCCACGGAAGCTTTGGCGGATATGTCGGATACCTGGACGATCAACGCTGCGGGCCAGACCTATGGCCCTTATACCTTGCAGCAGATGCAGACCTTCGTCGGCGAGGGCCGCCTCGCCGCGCATTCGCTTGTCGCGCCCACCGGCAACACGCAATTTCGCGCGGCCGGCAGCTATCCGGTGCTCATCAAGCTGTTCGCGCCCGCCGGGCCGCAGCCCTCCGCGACAGGCAAGTTCGTGACCGCCGGCGGCGTGGAAGGCGACGACGATACGATCTCCCCCACCTTCGGCCGCTCCAACGACGAGCCGCGCAGCGGGGAACGCGGCCGCTTCGTGGTGATCGCCGACATGAAATCGCGCTCCATTTCCGGTCTCGAGGAAGAAATCTTCAACATGGGGCCGGCCTTCCCCTTGATGCCGCAGGCCTGGCTCTTGATCAGCGACCAGCCGATCAACTCGATCCGCAACGCGCTGGTGCAAAAGCTCGGCAAGCTGGACATGCTGTTCATCGTCGATGCGACGCACAACAAGGCCGCCTGGTTCAACTTCGGGCCGGAGGCCGATACCCGCATCCGACGAGTGTGGACCGCGCAGCACGAGCCGATCGCCAAGGCGGGATAGCACCAGCGTTCTTTGCAAGATGTGCTAGAGTTCCCGAAGTCTATGGGAGCTTCCGCCATGAGATTTCGCAGGATCGCTTTGTTCGCCGCGTGCGCTTTCGTCCTGGCGGCGACGCCTGCCGGCGCCATGCACTGGATGATCTATGCCCCGGACGAGGCGAGCAATCGCTACTGGCTCGACAATGACAGCATCGAGACGAAGGGCGACTACATCTTCGTCACCTATGTCTTGGGCGCGCCGGACAGCCTGGCGCCGACCAACCTCAAAGGCAGACGAATCGGCATCAATTGCAGCACCGGCGACAGCGTGTTCGAGGTGAACGGTCAGACGTCTCCGGGACCGCATTTCACCGACGCAGCCTATCTCTTCAAGTGGCTCTGTCCGCCCAAATAGCCGAAGGCCTCAGCCGACCTGCCGCAGCTTGGCGGCAAAGCGCCCGTAATTGTGGACATAGGTCGCGGCGGAAAGCTTCAGGCCGGCCAGTTCCATCTCGTTGAGCTTGCGCGCCGCGCGCGCGGGCGCGCCCAGGACCATCGTTCCATCCTCGAATTGCTTTCCTTCCGTCACGAGGGAATTTGCGCCCACCAGACAATTCCTGCCGATGCGCACGCGGTTCAGCAGCGTCGAGCCCATGCCGATCAGCGAACCGTCCTCGATCGTCGCCGAATGCAGGATCACGCGATGCCCGACGGTGCAGCCGGCACCGATCGTCACCGGCTGGCCGGGATCGGTATGGATGACCGAAAGATCCTGGACGTTGGAGTCCTCGCCGACCGTGATCCAGTCGTTGTCGCCGCGCAGCACCGCGCCCCACCACACGCTCGCGCCCTTGAGCAGCCGTACCTTGCCGATCAGCACCGCGTCGGGCGCGATCCAATAGTCGCCCCCGGCGGGAAGCTCCGGGACGGCATCTTCGAGCGCATAGATCGGCATGACGGTCCCGCGAAAGCTTTGCGTCGCCATTGTGGCAAAGGAATTTTGCGATGGCGAGCCTGGTTGGGCATACTGCCCGCATGGCCCCTGCTTCGCACCCGCTGCCCGCGCTCGATCACGTGCTGGCCCATCGCATCGTCGAAGATTCGATCCGCACCTACTTCCGCAAGCGCCGCTCGCGCGTGCCGGCCTTCGTGGAGCGGACCTTTTCGCTCAAGGGCGCGCTGCAGACGCACCGCCACGCGCTCGGTCACGATCTGTGGCGCGCGCCGCTCAACGCCGCGCTGGCCGGGCCGCAGCTCGGACTCAACGCCGCGGCAGCCGTGCTGAAGCTGGCGGGGCGCAAACAAACCGCCGAGGCCTTACGGGCGCGCGAACTCTTCTTCCGCACCACCGTCACGCGCGAGATCGAGCGCCGGCTGATCGTCGATTTGCTGGAACTTCCCTATAGCGGGGGCGGCGAACCTTCCTTCCACGATGCGCTCGCGGTCGAGATTCTCGGTGACGCCCGGCTGGACGGGGCGCTGGGCGCGCTCAACGGCCCCTGGGGCGAGAAGCAGCGCCTGATGATGGACGGCAAGCTCGCACAGCAGGTGGCGATCTATCTCAACGCCCGCGGCGCAGCAGGTGAGGTCGTCAGCGCGGCGGTGACGATGGCGGCCGGCGGCGC
>Ga0265325_10002424_pt1 | contig 12580 bp, 8 predicted proteins | sample 41420metaG_FD_202090 | JGI IMG/M metagenome (GOLD analysis project Ga0265325, IMG submission 202090) | Rhizosphere microbial communities from Carex aquatilis grown in University of Washington, Seatle, WA, United States - 4-14-20 metaG | ecosystem: Host-associated > Plants > Roots > Rhizosphere >...
GGACGTGTACCGGCCAGTCGGCCGCCGGCGGCAATACGGCCAGTTGCAGCGCCACCTACCAGGCCTCGACCGGTTGCGGGGCGACACCATCGAACTTCGCGGTACAGGCGTGGACGGGCTATGCCAACTCCGGCAACACGCTCAGTCAGACCATTCCGGCCGGTACGGGCATTGCGCTTCAGTTTACGATGAACCAGACCTCCTATCCATTTGGTTACGTAATGAACGACCAAGGCTCCGGTTCCAAGACCTACGCCTTCAGTACCTGCCCTGGCGTAATGGATGGCGCCCATGCCATTCTTGGCCAGGATGGCACGACTTCGGTCAATGGAGATGCCTACCTCGACAACTGCATCAGCATCGCTGGCGGTTACATGCGCCCGGTGAACACCAGCGGCTCGACCTCGGTGTTCTACTCCGGCAGCAAGCTGAGCCAGCAGAAGACCTGCTTCCTGCCGACGACGACATCGCTGGGTAGTTCCACACCCGCAGTCTACTATCTGAACATCATCGACAATTCCAGTACCACTGACGCAAGCATTCAGCTTAAGCTTGCAACGCAGATCAATTAGACTACGCTCCTTGCTTCCCCTTCCGGGTGGACCACGTGTCCGCCCGGAGTCATTTGAACACCACCTATTCGCATAGTCCCAAACAATGACACAGAAATTTCTCCTCACGCTCGTTGCCGGCCTCTCCGTGGCCGCCCAGTCCAATACCGCTTTCGCTGATGCCTCACCCCCCGAGGTTCTCGCGCGCTATGGCGACAGCATCGCCATCACGACCGCCGACTTCGCGGCGGCGCTGCGCGGCCTGCCTGCCCACGTACGCGAACAGGCGCGCAGCAATCCCAAGACCGCCACGCAGCTTCTGGAACTGATACTGGTCAACCGTGTCCTGGCCAAAGAGGCGCGTGAGCTTGGCATTGATCGGCAACCGGAAGTGGCGGCGGAGCTTCAGCAGGCGGATGAGAAGGCACTGGCGATCCGCCGTATGGAAGCACTTGACGCCGCGCTCGCCATCCCCGACTACACCAAGGCCGCCTTGGAACAGTATGAGCTGAACAAGGCCAAGTACCTCGAGCCGGAGCAAATCGAGGCCGCACACGTCTTGATCGCCAGCTCAAATGACCGCACTGAACCCGAAGCCCTGAAGCTGGCCCAGGAAGTGCGTGCCAAAGCGCTCGCCGGCACCGACTTCGCGGAACTGGCGAAGCAGTATTCAACCGACTCCGGCTCCAAGAACAAGGGAGGCGCGCTCGGTTTCTTCGGCCGTGGCCGCATGGTCAAGCCCTTCGAGGAGGCCGCCTTCGCCCTGACCGAAGTTGGCGCCATCAGCGAACCGGTCAAGACCTCTTTCGGCTATCACGTCATCAAGTTGCTCGGCCGAAAGCCAGGCCGGCAAAAGTCCTTCGATGAGGTCAAGGACAGCATCGTCGACCCCATGCGCGCTCAATTTACCAACGCCGAGCATGCCCGCGTCCTATCCAAGATCAAGAACAGCCCGGACATCAAGATGGACACCGTGGTGATCGATCGGGCCATCAGTGTCACGACGGACACGAAGGCTGTGCCGGCCGCCCCGGTCACGCCGCCGGCGGCCAAGCCCTGACGAACGCCAGCGACGACTGACGGACTCGGGCGCGCCGGAAAATGTCCCGTAGCGCCGCAGTCCACCTGCCTCGCCTGTGGTGGAACCAGCGCTGGCTGCTGGCGACCTTCATCGGCCGCGAAGTGCGCGGCCGTTACGTCGGCAGCCTGGGCGGCATGGCCTGGGTGCTTATCCACCCCCTGATCCTGTTGGGCATTTACGCGCTGCTCTTCCAGAGCATCTTTCGCGCCAACTTCGCCGAGCTGGCCGGTGTGCCCTTCTTCGCCTTCGTCGCCCTCGGCCTGTGGCCGTGGTTCGCCTTTCAGGAAGGCGTCCAGCGCGGCAGCCAGGCCGTCCGCGGCAACGCGGCGCTGGTGCGCAAGGTTGCCTTTGCCCACGAGCTGTTGGTCTTCGCCTCGGTCAGCGCCAGCTTTTTCGTCCATCTGCTTGGCTTCGGCCTGGCACTGGGCGCGCTCGCCCTCTATGGCGTCGACATCAGCTTGCCGGGGCTGCCCGCCGCCGCCCTCCTGCTGGCCTCCCTATTCTGCTTGACGGTGGCTCTGGCACTGGTCCTCGCCGCCTTGCAGGTATTCGTCCCCGACGTCGAGCAGTTCCTGGCGCCGACCTTCTCGATACTCTTCTACGCCACTCCCGTGCTCTACCCCTCCTCGGCGGTGCCCGAATGGTTACGCCGGATCATGGCCTTCAATCCCGTCATGCACTTCGTCGAGCCGATACGCTCCGCGCTCGTCGCTGTGCCGCCGGCCACGGGGGCCGTGACGCCCTGGGTGTGGTGGTTGTCGCCGCTCCTGCTGCTGCCCGCGCTCTGGTTCTTCCGCCGCCTGTCGCCCTATTTCGAGGACTTCGTCTGATGCCCGCGCCGCTCATCCGCTTGACGGGCGTCGGCAAAGACTACCCGGCGATGGCGGGCGGCGCCAGCCGGCTGCGCACGCTCTGGTCGCTGCTGCGCCGTGGCACCATCGGCCACGCCTTCCATGCCCTGCGCGATGTTTCGTTCGACGTCATGCCCGGCGAGTCCCTGGGCTTCGTCGGCGAGAACGGTGCTGGCAAATCGACGCTGCTGAAGATCATCGCCGGCGTCGTTCGGCCCAGTGCCGGAACGGTGGCGGTAACCGGCCGCATCGGTGCCCTGCTCGAACTGGGTGCCGGCTTCCATCCGGAATACACTGGCCGCGAGAACATCTACCTCTCCGCCTCCCTGCTCGGCATGGGCCGCGCCGAAGTCCTTCGTCACATCGACGAGATCGTCGCCTTCGCCGACATTGGCGAACACATCGACCAACCGATCAAGCACTACTCCTCCGGCATGGTGGTGCGCCTCGGCTTCGCCGTGGCGACGGCCATGAACCCTCAGATCCTCATTACCGACGAAGTCCTCGCCGTCGGCGACGAGTCGTTCCAGAAGAAGTGCATCACCTGGATGGAGAACTATCTCGCTGGCGGCGGCACCCTGCTACTGTGTTCTCACGGCATGTTCCACATCCAGAAGCTGTGCCAGAAGGCGATCTGGATCCATCACGGCGCCATGCGCGCCATCGGCAGCGCCGCCGACGTGACCCGCGAGTACCTCGCCTACCACGAGGAAAAGGCTCGCCTGGCCAAGCCGCAGACGGCCAGCGCCTTGCCGCCGGTTTCCGCCGAACTCTATCAGTTGCGCCAGATGCAGGTGAACGGTTGCCCGGTCGACACCGGCCCCCACCGCATGGCGCAGGGCGATGCCCTAACGGTTTCGGGCAGCGTGCACTCGCCGGACGGCCGCCGACCGCAAATCGCCATCGGTCTGGTCCGGGCCGACGGCTCGGGCATCTATGGCGTTGTCAGCGATATGGACGCCTTCCAGCTCGAGCCGGTAAGCGACCACGAATTTGCCTTCGGCCTGCGCTTTCCAGACCTGCCCTTGTTGCCGGGACGTTATCTGGTCCGCGGCCATGCCATGGATCCGGAAGGCTTGCGCATGCTCGACCACGTGGAGGCGACGCTCGATGTCACCGGCGAGACGCGCGAACTGGGCGTCTGCCGACTTGCCCATCACTGGTACATTCCTTGAAGAACCGCCATGCACACAAGCTCGATGCGACACATGACGCACCTGGTTGCCACCCATCTGGGGACTCGCGCCAGCCTCTCCATCGCCGATCTCGGCAGCTGCGACGTCAACGGTAGCTATCGGCACCTGTTCGATCGGCCGGACTGGCGCTACGTCGGTGTGGACCTGGCGCCCGGCGCCAACGTCGATGTCGTGCTGAAGTCACCCTATCGCTTCCCCTTCGCTTCGGGCAGCCTGGATGTCTTTGTCTCTGGCCAGGCCTTCGAGCATGTCGAGTTCTTCTGGCTGACCTGGCTGGAGATGGTCCGCGTGCTCAAACCCGGCGGCATGATCATCCTCATCGCGCCCTCGCGCGGCCCGGAGCACCGCTTTCCCGTCGACTGCTGGCGTTTCTACCCGGATGCCTACGCGGCACTGGCCCGTTATGGCGACCTCGACCTCGTGGAAGTGCATACCGACTGGCAGCCGGACGCCGTGCCGGACAGCGCTCCCTGGGGCGACACGGTCGGCGTCTTTTGCAAACGTCGGCAAGGTTTCGCTCGGCGCTTGCTGGTTGAGCTGGCCAGCCGTTTGCGCTACTTGACTACACCCCAATGCCGTTAGCGAAGTTGCGATCGTGACCAAGCGCCCTCCTGCCAAATCCGTCAAACCCGCCCGGCCACCGGCTGCCGCCGCCGCACCGACCATCGCCGCCACGCTGGCGCGGGCGCAGGCCGCGCATCACCACGGCCGGCTGGCTGAAGCGGAGCAGCTCTACCGCCTGGCGCTGTCGATGGCGCCCAATCACGCCGACGCCCTGCATCAGCTCGGCGCCCTTTGCCATCAACATGGGCGTCATCAGGAAGCCGCCGACTTGATGACCCGGGCGCTTGCGCTCCAGCCAAAAGCGGCCGACATCCAGACCAACCTGGCGGTCGTTCTGCAGGTACTGGATCGCCCGAAAGAGTCGCTATCGTTGCTGGACCAGGCGCTGCAGCAACTGCCCGACCACCCGGCCGTGCTCTACAACCGCGGCAACGCCCTGCGCCAACTCGACCGCCTGGCCGAGGCGCTGGCTGCCTACGATCGGGCCGTAGCGCTGCAGCCACAATATGCCGAGGCCCATGACAATCGCGGCGTGGTACTGGAACGGCTCAAACGCTATGACGAAGCGCTACAGGCCCATGACCGGGCCCTGCAATTGCGGCCCCGGGACGCGCAGGCGCAGCACAACCGCGGCGTCGCCCTGATCGACCTCAAGCGCTTTGACGAGGCGCTGGTGAGCCTGGACCGCGCCGTGCTATTGCGCCCCGACCTCCCGGAAGCCCACTACCACCGCGGTGCCGCCCTGGGTCGCCTGGAACGCGACCAGGAGGCCCTCGCAGCCATGGACCGGGCGCTTGCCCTGCGTCCGGACTATCCCGAAGCCGTGGGTGGCCGTGGCGGCGCGCTGGTGCAGCTCAAGCGCCCGGAAGAGGCTCTGCCGGCGCTGGACGCCGCGCTCAAGGCCCTGCCAGTATCAGCTGCCCTGCATGGCAGCCGGGCCATGGCCCTGCTTGGTCTCGGACGACACAGGGAGGCGTTTGCCGCTTGTCAGCAAGCGATCCGGCTGGATCCGGAAGTTCCGGAAAATCACTGGAATTTGTCCAGTCTGCAGTTGCTGCTTGGGGATTTTGCCAACGGCTTTGCCAACTACGAGTGGCGCTGGCGCTGCGAGAGCCTGCCAAAGCCGAGGCATGTCCACAAGCCGCTCTGGCTGGGCGATTCTGCCATCGCCGGCAAGACCATCCTGCTGCATGCCGAGCAGGGACTGGGCGACACCCTGCAATTCTGCCGCTATGCCGAATGGGTGGCCGACTTGGGCGCCACGGTAGTCATCGAGGTACCGCCGGCGCTGAAATCGCTGCTCGCGAGCTTGAAGGGCGTCAGCCAACTGGTCGCCACGGGCGAAGAGCTGCCCGAGTTCGACTGTCAGTGCCCATTGGCCAGCTTGCCGCTGGCCGCGGCAACGCGTGCGGATTCGATTCCCGCGGCCGTGCCCTACCTGAGTGCGGCTGCCGAACGCGTCGCCGCCTGGCAGGCTCGCCTGCCGGCGGACGGACGCCGGCGGGTGGGCATCGTCGCCTCCGGCAGTACGGTCCACAGCAATGACGTAAACCGCTCGATGCCGCTGCGCGAGATCGAACCGCTGCTCGGCTGCGATGTGCACCTCGTACTGTTACAAAAGGAGATTCGCGCTGCCGACAGGCCGTTCCTTGCCGAGCATCCCGAGATTCAGGTCGTCGCCGATGAGCTCAACGACCTCGGCGACACCGCCGCCCTGGTGGCGGCCCTGGATCTGGTCATCTCGGTCGATACGGCGGTCGCCCATCTGGCCGGCGCGCTGGCGAAGCCCCTTTGGTTGTTGCTGCCGAGTGTCCCGGAATGGCGCTGGCAACTCGACCGTCCCGACAGTCCGTGGTACCCGACGGCGACCTTGTTCCGGCAGGCGAGCCGGGCGGACTGGGCGGGCGTCATGGCCCGGGTGAGGGCCTGCCTGCTCGACCCGGCGGCGGAAGCGGAAGCGGCGACAGCCGTTGCGGCGCCTGCCGCCACCGCCGACGAGTGGCTGGCCACCGATATGCAGCGGTGGAGCAACCCCGATTCGCTGCTCGGCGAATGGGATTCACGGGCGCAGGTTGCCGCCCAGTACATCCCCGCCGGGGCGACGGTGCTCGACATCGGCTGCGGCAAGATGGCGCTGGAGAAGTTCCTGCCCTACGGCTGCCGCTATCTGCCGGCGGACCTGGTGGCGCGCGACGATCGGACCACCGTCTGCGATCTCAACGCCGGTCAGTTTCCCCAGCAGCAGGCGAGCCGGGCGGACGTGATTACGCTGCTGGGCGTGATCGAATATTGCACCGACATTGCCCACGTGCTGCGCTGGTTGCGCAGCCTGGAGCGCAGCGTGATCATCACCTATCATCCGGCGGACGTGGCGGCCAGCCTCGACCGCACTGCGCTGGGCTGGATCAACCATTACCCCATGCCCGAGTGGCGGCGCCTGCTCGAGGATGCTGGATTCGCGGTCGCCAACGCCGAACGCCTGAGCAATATCCAGTACCTCTTTCAATTGTCGCCACGGCCTGCGGTCGAGATCCGCCCCAAGCGCGTCGCCGTCCTGTCGTACAACAATGTCGGCAATTTCGGCGACCGCCTGGGCTACCACCTATTGCAATCCGTGTTGCCGGCCAACGTCGAGCTGGAGCAACACAGCTTTCCGACCTGGAACATCGTCGATCCTGGCCGCTTCGACCTGCTGGTGCTGGGCATCGGCAATTCGATCTACCAGCCCTTGCTGACCGACGAGTTGCAGCGCCTGGTCGACGCCGTGCCGCACGTCGTTGGCATCTTCGGCACCCAGTACCGCCAGCAGATCGACGCCGGACGCATGCGCGCCCTGCTGCAGCGCCTCGACTGCTGGTTCGCCCGCTCCGAGGAGGACTTGCTGCTCTACGGCGATCTGTGCCGGCAGGCCGAGCATCTCGGCGACTGGCTGATCGATGCCTGCTCGATGGCCGTGGCCGATCTCGATGAACCTCTGGTCATCGGCCGCGAGGTCTGGGACAACCCGCCGCTCGATCGTATGATCCAGAAGATCCAGCGCCACCGCACGGTGATCTCGACCCGCCTGCATCCGCTGTTGTGCGCATTGACCAGTGCCGAGAAGGTCGAGTATTCGGAGCAACTCGCCGGCAATCCGCCGGAACCGGCCGGCAAGTTCCGCTCCATGCTCTACGACGTGTTCGGTCGCAGTTATCCGGAAAACACCCAGTGGCGCGTCGATCGGGACAAGGTCTGGGCGTACAAGGATAAGGTTGCCGGCAACGTGGCGCGCCTGCGCGACTACCTGCACCAAACACTTGAATAGATTCCGTAACCTTCCCCGCTGGGGTGATCGTGCCCCGGCCTGAGCCATGACTTCGTCCATGCGACAAACAGAACTCAAGATGGAAAGCGACGACTGGGTTCTGCTTCCGGCTTCGCTCAAGCATGCCAACGGCCAGCCAAGGTTCACTCTCGCCTTTCCCGGCCGATTCCAGCGCGACCCCGGGGCTGATTATCTAGTTAGACACGAGATGTCCGGCGGCTATGAGCTGCCGACCCGCAACTTTCTCGAGGATTTCCTTCGACCCGGCGACGTCTTTGTCGACGTTGGAGCCCATTGGGGTTTCTTCACGATGCAGGCGGCAACGCATCCGCGCGGAGGGATAACAGTCGTCGCCTTTGAGCCCGACGCCCAAAACGCCGCAATTCTCCTGAGAAACGTCGAACGCAACGGCTTGGCTGACCGCGTCAACGTGGTTTGCGCGGCATGTGCTGCAGGCGTTGACTTGGCCCCGTTGTTTGTCAACTCGACGATGGGCCACAGCATAGCGCCCAAGGGCGTCCCCGGCGACCGCTTGGCGGCTACACGCTGGGTACCGGTGCTATCCCTGGACTCGGCGCTTGCCAAGCTACCCACGGCCGCGACTGGCCGCATGATTATCAAGATCGACGCCGAGGGAGTCGAGCCGGAAGTGATTGCCGGCACTGCAGGGCTCGTGGCTGCCGGCAGGGTTGCTCTGGTCATATGGGAATGCGGCCCCGCCTACAGCGTCGCCGGGCCAAGACGTCAGGCTTTGCAGCAGGAGATCGCCCGCTTGACGGCAGCGGGTTTCAGCCACGTCTGCCCGACAGAGCACGATACTGAGTGCATGCTTGTGCCATGGGGTGCCGAGCAATTGGAACAAGGCAAGGTGTGCAACGTGTTCTCGGTCGCTGCCGGCGCCGCGGCAGCGAATGCGCTGACACTCGAACGTGATCTTGACGCCGCGCTTCGTCTGCATCAGGCTGGGCGTCTGGAGGAAGCGGCATCGATCTATGAAGCCGTTCTTGCGACGCAACCTGCGCACGCGGAAGCCCTGCACCTTCACGGCCTTTGCCAGCATCAGCTCGGCGACCACGCGACCGCGGCCGCACATCTGCGCGCTTCGCTCGCTGTCCGCCCCGAAAACCCTATCGTCAATAACAACTACGGCGCTGTCCTGCTGGCGCAGAAACGCTTTGGCGAGGCGCTGGCGGCATTCGACGAGGCAGTTGCGCGCAAGCCCGACTACGGGGAGGCGCACAACAATCGGGGCAATGCCTTGATGGGCCTGCGTCGTTTTGATGTCGCGGTTGCCAGTTACGATCGCGCCCAGGCGCTTGCCTTCAAGCATCCAGTCCTCTTCTACAACCGGGGCAATGCCTGTCAGGAACTGGGGCGGTATCGCGAGGCAATCGACTGCTATGGTCAAGCGTTGGCTATGGTCCCGCAATACGTCGACGCCTTGCATAACCGTGGCTTGGCGCTGGAGTCCCTGCACCGGATGGCCGAGGCCTGCGCCGACTATGGACGCGCCCTGGCCATCAATCCGAACGTCAAGTATCTCACCGGCCAGTGGCTGCAGGCCAAACTCATGCTTTGCGATTGGAGTGGCTACGACGAGGCCTGCCGGCGGATCCTCAACGGCGTGGCAAACGGACTACCCGTTTGCGAGCCCTTCGTGCTCCTGGCGCTTCCGTCATCGCTCGCGCAACAGAGGCGCTGCGCCGAAATCTTCGTGCGCGACAAGTTCCCGCCCGCAGCCGAGCCTGTGCCGGCGCCGAAATGCAGGCCAGGTGGGCGGATTCGCGTTGGCTACTTTTCGGCCGACTTTCACAGTCATCCGATTGCCTATCTGACCGCAGCCCTGTTCGAATGCCACGACCGGGCGAAGTTCGAGATCGTCGGCTTCTCACTTGGACCGCGCCGCGATGATGTCTGGCGCCGGCGCCTGGAGGCCGCATTCGACGACTTTGTCGATGTCTCGGCAAGCTCCGACCAGGAGGTGGTGGACCTGGTACGGGCACGCCAGATCGATATCGCCGTTGATCTGATGGGCCATACCCGGGGTGCCAGAACCGGCATCTTCGCCCAGCGGTGCGCGCCGATACAGGTCAGCTACCTGGGCTACATCGGCACCATGGGCGCCGAGTACATCGACTACCTGCTGGCCGACGCCGTGGTCGTTCCGGCGCAACAGCACCGGCACTATGCCGAGAAGATTGTCTCCCTGCCTCACTGCTATCAAGCCAACGAGGCGCGGAAGGTCGTGGCAGACAAGACGCTTGGTCGCGCCGAGGTCGGTCTGAAGGACGACAGCTTCGTGTTCTGCTGTTTCAACAACAGCTACAAGATCAGCCCGGACGTGTTCGACATCTGGATGCGTCTGCTGCGCCAAGTCGATGGCAGCGTGCTTTGGCTGCTCGGCGCCGATGACATGGCGGTCGCGAACCTGCGTGCCGAGGCGCGCCGGCGCGGTGTTGCGGCCGATCGTTTGGTGTTTGCCGGCCGCGTGGACTTGCCGGAGTACCTGGCTCGATATCGCCTGGCCGATTTGTTCCTCGACACCTTTCACTACAACGCCGGCACGACGGCCAGCGACGCACTCTGGATGGGCTTGCCCGTGCTGACCCGCATCGGCGATACCTTTGCCAGCCGGATGGCGGCAAGTGTGCTGCGGGCGATCGGTCTGCCCGAGTTGATCACCGATTCAGCGGCCGCCTACGAGGCGATCGCCCTGGCGCTGGCGCGCAACCCGACTCGGCTCGCCGAACTGCGCCAGAGACTTTGGTCGAATCGCGACAGCCAGCCGTTGTACGACACGGAGCGGTTCACGCGGGATCTAGAGGCGGCCTATGAGCAGGTGGTTGAGCGCAATCGGGCGGACTTGCCGCCAGGGATCACTTGAACACCCAGAGCCGGTAGACCAGGTAATTGGCCACGGTGAGCAGAATCGTCGTGGCCACTTGCGCCACCCATACCGACAGACCCACGCTCAGAAAGACATCCAGCAGCAGCATGTTGGCGAGCAATTGCAAGCCGAGGGCGGCGACGAAACGCACCAGCGTGACCGGAATGGCCTTCGAGGGCGAGAAGATCTTGACGTAGGAGAAGATGAAGCGCGTCGTCGCCCCGGCGAGAAAGCCGATGGCGCTGGCTGGCAGGGCGGACATGCCGTAGTGCAGGAGCAACCACATGAGGCAGTAGTGCGCCGCCACGGCGGCGAAGCCGGTGACCACATGCAGGACGAAGCCGAGGAACCACCCCGGCGCCTGGGCCGGGCGGGCCAGCCAGCGCCAGATGCCGTTGTCGCTCGATGCTGCCATGGGTGTGGCTTCAGCCATCGCGGCCGAATATGGCATGCCGGTACAGCCCGCTACGTGCCAGCAGACCGAACAGGGAGACGGCCAGGACACCGAAGCCATAACGGACCGAACGCGAGAAGTTGATCGAACTCGCCTCGGGGAAGTACTTTGTCGGCACCGAGATTTCGCCGAGCCGGTAGCCGCCGATGATCACCTGGGCCAGCAGCTCATTGTCGAAGATGAAATCGTTCGAATTCTCTTGCCAGGGCACGGCCTCGAGCAACTGCCGCGAGTAGGCCCGATAGCCGGTGTGATACTCGGACAACTTGGCGCCGAGCAAAATATTCTCGAGCGCCGTCAGCAGGCGGTTGGCGACGTATTTCCACCACGGCATGCCGCCGCTCAAAGCGCCGCCGCCGAGAATGCGCGAGCCGATGACCATGTCGTACACACCCGAGGCGATCATTGCGGCCATGGCCGTGACCAGCCGTGGCTCGTACTGGTAGTCGGGATGCAGCATAACGATGATGTCGGCTTCGTGCTCCAGTGCCAGGGTGTAGCAGGTCTTCTGATTGCCGCCGTAGCCCATGTTGTCGGCATGGAGGATGACCGGAATGCCCAGGGCCTTGGCGCGATCGACGGTTTCGTCGTCGCTGGCATCATCGACCAGGAACACATGATCGACTACGTCGTGGGGGATCGCCTTCCAGGTCGCTTCGAGGGTGGTCGCCGCCCGGTAAGCGGGCATGACGACCGTCACAGTCTTGTTATTGAGCATGGGCGCCGGTGGCGACGGTCTGCTTGAGGGAGAAAACCGCAATTTTATCATCCTCATAGCTGGCGTTGCCAAACCGCGCGCGCAGGCTGTCGAGGCACTGCGCCGTATCCGTGCCGATCTCGGCCCGCTGGTCGCCCAGCACGACCGTGAATGGCTTCTGCCAGACGACGTAGGCAATGCCCTTGGCCGCCAGCGCATCAGCGTCAGCGAGATGGACGGCATTGCGCAACCTGAAGCGCGCGTCGCGCGGCACCTCGCCCTCGCGCCAGTCGAGGCACTGGCCGGTCAGGGCGCCCGGCAAGACGCGGTGTCCGCTCACTTCCTCCCAGCGCGGTGCATCCCAGAGGTAGCTGACGAAGTGGTAGGGGGCGGCGGCGATCAGCGCACCATCGTTCTGGCCGCGCAGCGTCTGCCACCAGGGCGAGAGCGGGATGGCCCGGCGCATGAACTCCGCGACACCCTCGCGGTGGGTGCGATAGTCGGCCTGAAATTCCGAGTGCAGGGTATTGCTGTTGGGCTGACGCATGGTCTGCGTCAACGGCGTGTGCACCAGCAAGGCAGCAACAGGCAACATCATGACCAGCGTCGCTGCACCGGCCCCAAGTCTGCCCACCGCCAGGCCCGCCAGCCTCACGGCACCGATGGCGACGGCCAGCAGCAACGGGGCGATGGCAGGCAACAGATAGCGGGCGAGCGTCAACGGATTCTGGATCCAGGCCGGCTTGGAAAGCAGAATGAGCACCAAGGTGAGCGCGAGGCCGATCAGTGCGCTCCGGACCAGCGGACCACCCCGACGGAAGAGCGCCGGCAAACCGGCCAGCGTCAGGATCAGGCAGAACAACACCGCTGGTCTCGACGGCGAACCCAGCCACAAGTGCCAGATGCCTTTCAAGGTGTCGAGGTTCGGCACGTCGACGCTAGTCTTGCTCAGCAAGGCCGCGGCGTCGCCGAGCAGGGGAGGCAGGATCAACGCG
>Ga0265325_10002425_pt1 | contig 12578 bp, 12 predicted proteins | sample 41420metaG_FD_202090 | JGI IMG/M metagenome (GOLD analysis project Ga0265325, IMG submission 202090) | Rhizosphere microbial communities from Carex aquatilis grown in University of Washington, Seatle, WA, United States - 4-14-20 metaG | ecosystem: Host-associated > Plants > Roots > Rhizosphere...
GCTGCCGCCGTCGGCGGCGACTCAGCAGCGCGAGATGGTGCTGGATGTGGCGCACAATCCTGCGGGCGCCTGGGCACTAAGATCGACGCTGTCGGAAACTTTCTCCGGACGCGAGTTGACCCTGGTTTTCGCAGCCATGCGCGATAAGGCGGTGCAGGAGATGGCGGAGATCCTGTTTCCCATCGCCGAGCAGGTCGTGGTGACGCAGGTCGCCAATCCGCGGGCGGCGTCGCCGAGCGAGTTAATGCAGGCCGGCTCGCGCACCGGAGCTGCGATGTGTGCGGAGGAGACCGTGCCGGGAGCGCTGGCGCGGGCGCGCGAGTTGAGCAAGCCGGAGAGCGTGATCGTGGTAACGGGGTCGATCTTCCTGGTAGGAGAGGCGATGAGGGAGATGGGGATGGAGGGATGAAGCCGAGAGGCCCTCAGCGTCGAAATCGCAAGCCGAGAGGCTTTGAAAGGGCACGGCGTTTAAGAGTCTGCGTAAGAACTATATTTCGACAGCGGTAGTGAGATGAGGTGGCTGGGAACCCAGCGCCGTAGGCGCGAAAGAGGTTAGCCCAGCGCTTCAGCGCTGGGTAGAGTGGGAGATTGACCCGAGCCCCGTAGGGGCGGCAGGGGTCTCACGCAGACACTGGCTGCGGAAAAATTCGGCCATGAAGATCTGCCGCCGGCTAAAGCCGGCTCCGGATAAACTAAATAAAACGACTTATCGACTGAAGTCGTGCCCTGACACGCAGCGCGAGCAAACCGAATTTTTCCGCCGCCTGTTAAGCCGTGCCGTACGGAGACGACGCGAGTCGGGCTTTAGCCCCTGAGGGAACGCGTATTTCCTCGGAACCCGAAGTCCCAAAAGCGGCTAAAGCCGCGAACATACAAAGGTCTGACGGCACGGCTGAAGCCGTGCCCCTTCAAGGATGACAGAACTAGAGTCTTTCTGAGGCAATGAATGTGAGTGAAGAGGAGCTTGGGCTGCAGGCGCTCGCTCCGGGTGACAACGCAGAGCAATGCCTCCTGTAGCCGGAAGCGATGCCGCTTCAAGTCTCGCAGGTCTGATAGATAATCCTGATGACGCGATGAACACCAGCGAACAACAGCTCATGAGCTACCGGAGGAGCAGGGGATCGCTATTCACACGCTTGCGTTCGTACTTCTTCTTCGTGCCCGTCGTGTATCTGTACACGGGAGTCATGGGGACGCTGTCGCTAATTGCGTCGCTGTTTGACGGCACGGGACGGGTGCAACATTGGTTCGCGCGCACCTGGTCGCGCATGATTCTCGCGACTATCCGCGTCCGGGTACAGGTGGAGGGGCGGGAGCACATTGACCCGTCGCGGGCGGCGATCTACGCTGCCAATCATCTGTCGGCGATGGACATTCCGGTGCTCTACGGGTTCCTGCCGCTGCAGTTCCGCATCCTGGCGAAGAAGGAGTTGTTTCGCTATCCGTTTCTGGGCTGGTACTTGAAGCGCTCAGGGCAGATTCCGATTGTGTACGGTGACGCGCATGCCGCGCTGCGCAGCTTGAACCGGGCCAGCGACTCGCTGCGCAAGGGCACACCGTTGGTGGTCTTTCCCGAGGGCGGGCGCTCGGAGATCGGACACCTGCGGCAGTTCATGGGCGGCGCTTTCTATGTTGCCATCCGGGCGCAGGCGCCAGTGGTGCCGGTCGCCCTGGTGGGGACGTACGAGCTGCTGCCCATCAACAGCTTTCACGTGTTGCCCGGAAAGGTCGAGATGATCATTGGCGAGCCGATCCCGACCACCGGCTTGCGGGTGCGCGACATGGAGAAGCTGGCGGCGCAGGTGCGGCAGGTGATTGAGGAGATGTACTATTCGCGGGCAAAGATTGCGCTGCCGGCGGAGAGCGGCGAGGAGGGTTCGGGCGGTTGGTGACGCCGGAAGCGTGGGGAGCGACTTTCGCGCGAGTGGCCGCTTTCGCCGCGAGTCGAAGGGACGCGATAGACGCGGTTGAGTAGATATAGCGGTCCTTCGACTCCTCGCGACGCTCGTCGCTCAGGATGACAGCAGGTAGAGTGGTGAGGAAAGAGAGATGTCCTTCGGCAAGCTCAGGGCAGGCTCTCGACTCGTTCAGCATGACAGTGTCTAGATATTGTATGAAGCCACGCATCGCCATCCCGGTTCCCAACTCGACGCGTCTGGAGTACGTTGCACGCGCGTTGCCGCAATACGAGGGCGCGGTCCGCGATGCGGGAGGCGAGCCGGTCATCATCCCGGCGAATGCCAGCAACGCCGAGATCGCGCAGGCTGCCAAGCACTGCGACGGAGTGCTGCTGCCGGGCAGTCCGGCGGACGTCGATCCGGAGAAGTACAGGGCGAAACGGCATCCCAAGACAGCGCCGGACGACGCCTTTCGGGACAACGCCGACGAGCTGCTGCTGCAGGATGCTTACAACATGCGCAAGCCGATCTTCGGTATCTGCTACGGTCTGCAATCGCTGAACGTGTGGCGCACGGGCACACTCGACCAGGAGCTGCCCGCCGGGGTAAAGCATGAGGCTGGGCGCAGTGTGGCCGAGGCGCACCGGGTGAAGATCGAGCCCGGGTCGAAGCTGGCGGCGATCCTGCGCGATGCGGGAGCGCTGGCCGAGGGCAACGAACTGGTCATGCCGGTGAATTCGAGCCATCATCAGGCGCCGGACGTGCCCGGCGATGGGTTGCGGTTGGTAGCATGGTGTCCGGAGGACGGAGTAAAGGAGGCGGTCGAGAGCACGGCGCTCGACCACTTCGTGCTGGGAGTGCAGTGGCATCCCGAACGGACGTATGAGAACGATGCCGCATCGCGGGCGCTGTTCAGCGCCTTTGTGCGCGCTGCGGTCCAGTGGCATCGGCGGTTGAGCCGGAAGCAGCAGGATTTTGAGTCCGTGCCGGGGAAGAGCTGATTCACCGCAGAGGCACGGAGAACACAGAGAAGTCCAAGATCAAAATAACGCGGAGCCTGAGGGTTTCGAGTTGGCGGAGAAGCAGCCGGTCAGCGCTGGGAGGAGTGTTACACCCGAATCAATCGGAACCATGCCGGAAGACGCAACAAATCGGCCCCAACGGGTGCTGGAACCTCTGGAAAGGTTTTCGGAGATTCTGTTTGGGCTGATCATGGTGCTCACCTTTACCTGCTCGCTCCACGTCGCCCAAGCGGGACGGGGCCAGGTACGGACCATGCTGATAGCGGCGCTGGGTTGCAATGTGGCCTGGGGCATCATCGATGCAGTGATGTACCTCATGGCGTCTCTCAGCGAACGCGGGCATGGCATCGTTACGTTGCGGGCGGTGCGGCAGGCGGCTGACCCGCACGAAGGACACCGCATCATCGCGGACGCTTTGCCTCCAGTGGTGGCTTCCACCATGCCGGCTCCGTGGTTCGAGGCGATACGGACGAAACTTCTTCAGCTGCCCGAGCCCCCAGCGCGACCCCGGCTCAAGAATGACGATTGGCGGGGCGCGGTGGGCGTCTTCTTGCTGGTCTTCTTCTCCACGTTGCCACCAGTGATTCCGTTCATGCTTACCGGGGAGGTCAGGCTGGCGATGCGAGTATCCAACGGAATCGCCATCGCGATGCTGTTTCTGACCGGCTTTGCCTATGGCCGCTATGCCGGGCATCGGCCGTGGGGATGGGGCCTTTCCATGGTCTTCGTCGGCGGCGCAATGGTCGCCCTGTCGATTGTGCTGGGAGGATGAGAACGGCGCACCAACTCGCAGCACTGGCTGCCGTAGTTTTCTCGACTACCTTGGCGCTCGGACAGGGAACTGCAAGCGGCGCCTCAAGCGGTGCGACGAATACCAGCAAGAGGCCGTGGGCGTATTCGCTCACCGTCGACGGCTATATCGTGCCGCATGGCGAGTCTTACGTGGATCCGGTGTTCACGGCGGACCGGGAGTGGCTTCATCTGGAAGCGCGCTACAACTACGAGGACCTGAGGACGGGATCGTTGTGGGCGGGCTACAACTTCAGCGCCGGCAAGAAACTGGTGCTGAAGATCACGCCGATGATCGGCGGCGTCTTCGGACGCACGACAGGAATTGCGCCCGGCTGCGAAGCCTCGCTGACTTATAAGCAGGTCGAGCTGTCGGTGTCGAACGAATATATTTTCGACACCAGCGATCGTTCCGGCAGCTTTTATTACAGTTGGCCCCAGCTCACGTACTCGCCGGTGGACTGGTTTCGTGTGGGACTGGTGGCGGAACGCACCAAGGCGCTGCATACCAGCCTGGACGTTCAGCGCGGATTCCTGGTCGGATTCTCGCATAAGCAATGGGAGTTCACGACCTACGTATTCAATCCCGGTTTTGCCGACCCCACCACGGTCTTGGAGGTCGGTGTCAGCTTTTGAGCGATGGGTAGGGAATCGACAACACGACGAACGAGCGGCGGCAACCGCGCCGTTTTCGGTGGCCACCTAGGCCGCGGCTGCGAGTTCCTTGGCGGGCTCGGCCTTCTGCCTTGCCAGAGGAATGACGAAGATCAGCGCCAGAATTCCCGCTGCGGCCGCCACAAACACCGGCCACTTGTAATCGAGGGTGTAGTCGACCAGGACTCCTGCCATCGGCGGACCGACCAGACAGGCGATCCCAAAACCGGTGAACAGGATGCCCAGCAACTCGCCCAGTCCTTCGACGCCAAAGAAGGATGCGGCCACCGCAGGCGCCATTGCCGCGATGCCTCCATAGCCGACTCCCATGACCAGGCCGAACAGCACCAGCGGCGTGTAAGAGTGGGCCATCAGCCACAACCCGAAGCTCCCCAGCAAGATGACGTAGGAGGTCTGGTACATGGTGAGCAGCCCGAAACGCGGCGCCAATGCGTTGAGACCGAGACGTCCTACCACGCTGGTAGCGCCGATGTAGCCGATGAGCGTAGCTCCCGCCACGCGGCTGGCTCCTATATCGGCGGCATACGCCGGCAGGAAGACAAAGGTGATGTAGACTGCGATCCCGGCGAGCATCAAGCTGACATAGAGAAATACGAAGGCCCGGGTTTTCACCTTGCCGGCGATATCGACTTTTTTCTTTTCCCCGACAACAGGTGGGCGAGCCAGAAGAGCGGCGGACAAGCCAAGCAATGCAGCGCTGGTCCATCCGAAGATTTCAAACGACGTTCTCCAGCCGTAGCGCCCGATGAGCAGCGCCGACAACGGAGCGGCGACCAGCGTTCCACAGCCAATTCCGCTGATGGCGATGCCCAGCGCAACGTCGCGATGAAGTTTGAACCACTCGCCTACCGCCGCAATCGACGGAATGTAAGCGCAAGCCACGGCGCCGCCCAAGCCAACTCCATAGGTGACGAAGACGAGGGGCAGATAGTGAACGTGGGCGGTCAGAACAAGTCCCGCGCCGGCCAGTAGGGCAGCGGCGGCCACCACCGGACGGGGGCCGTAGTGGTCAGCGATGTCGCCGGTAAGAGGAGCGAGGAAGAAGGACAAGACCGTGATCGTCGAAAACAGAGACGACATGACCGCATGGCTGGCGTGAAACTCCAACGCGATCGGTTTGAGAAACACTCCGAAGGTGTAAGTGACACCGAAGCTGACAAACGCTGCGATGAAGGCAGCGAAGACCACGACCCAGGCGCGGGGCGAGTCGAGTCCGGCATTTGGATTCTCGGGCATGGGGAAAAACTTCCTGCAAGCGGACGACCGGCTGACTCCGATCTCCAGTTGCGGAAGCATATCCAAGAACGCCGATTCTGCCAAGAAGATAAAACTGAGTGGCGGAACGGCAACGCGCTGGAAGGGAGAACGCCGGAGGATAGTTTTCCAGCTTTCGGGCCGGAACACTATCCGTTGGGGGCCAGAGAAATGCCGATGCTGCTGGCGACGCTACCCTGGAAGCCACTTGAAGATCGCGCGTACAATTGGAGCTGGAAGATGGAACTCATGCCTGGCGCTTGCAGACTAGTACGTGCCGGTCTCCTTCTCGCGCTGCTGGCGACGGGACTTCCCAGCCGCGGGCAGACTTCTGCGGACCATAACGCGGACCTGAAGGTATGGTCGGTCGCTGGGAGTCTTCGGATCGAACTGTCCAAGACAACTCCGCTCACCACAGTGCTGAGCGCCATTTGCGAGCACGAAGGAATGAAGTGCGCCGGAGTCCAGCTTTTGACCAGCTATCCGGTGCCGCCGATGGTGGTTGAGGGCCCTCTCGTCCAGGTAGTGGGCGACCTTCTCCGGGGCACGGGAATCAACTTCGAGTTTGTCCACGGCATTGCCGGGATCCGCTCCGATTTGTTGCTGGGAACTGCTCCGGAGGGAAATAATCTGCGGCAAGCTTCCAGTCTGCCGACCGATCAACCCGGGAACGATTCGCCCGGGCACCAATACTCGACGCAATTGGAGACGGACCTGGGCACCGCACCGATGCCGAGCCTCACCTCTGATGCAGCTGGCGCAGCGCAAGCCGCCGGCAGTCCGCAGAAGACTGGGGCGACCACCTCGACGGAAGAAACGATGCGGTTGATGTTCCAGAGTGGCTATGCGACCCAGGCGACACCATCGGCCTACCTTCCGTTCCCGGACGGTCAGGGCCGTCCTATACCCGCCAATTCGACGCCCGCTGCGTACTTGCCTTTTCCCGACCAGTTTGGCAATCCTATCCCGGTTAAGCCGGTCACGCCGGGGTCCCCATTTCCCCCGGCAACGGATGGCCAGTCCCACCATTGAGGAAAGGGAGGGGCATTTCATATCGTTCAGCCATGCATGAAGTCGCGTTTGCAAATCTCGTGCAAATCGCCTACAAAAGTTTGAGCACTGCAGCGGTCAGGGAAAACGTCGAGGGGCTTGGGAGCCGCGGTCCCTTCGCTACCAATACATGACAATCATCCAGGGAAAAACGGGACCCGCGTCGAATGAGAAGCGGGAGCACGGCCGTATCGCAACGGCCATCAATCGCTGGAGCTTCCTCATCGCCGGTTTGCTGGCCGCCTTCTATCTTGCCACCAGCATCTACATAGCCTCCCAGCGGCTGTATTGGTTCGACGAGCTGTTTACCATCCACATCGCTCGCCTGCCCAGTTGGCTGACGATCTGGACCGCGCTTGGCCATGCGGCCGATTCTTTGCCGCCCTTCTACTACATGCTGGTCCGGGCCTTCGGCGCGATGTTCGGTGACAGTGAAGTGGTGGCAAGGCTGCCTTGCGCCATCGCCATGACGGTTGGTTTGCTTCTGACCTTCGACTGCGCCCGGCGGCTCACCGACGGCCTGCATGGGTTGATAGCTCTGGCCGTCCTGCCGTGCTCGTTTCTGCCTTACTACGGCTTCGAAGCTCGCTCCTACGCGCTCTACTTCATGTTCGCCGCGCTCGCGCTCTGGGTCTGGATCAGCACCAGCGCCGACAGGAAATCATCGGCATTGCTCTTCGGGGCGGCGCTCTTCCTCGGCGTCACCATGCACTACTACGCGGTAATGTGCCTGGTGCCGTTCGCATTGTGGGAGCTCTTGATCTGGGAGCGGGGCCGGCGTCCTTCCCCCAAACTAATCGCGGGAGTTGTGGGGGTGGTGCTGCCCGCGGCCTTGCTGTCGCCGCTGATCCTGTCCTTCTCCCACAAGTTCTCCTCCGGTTTCTGGAACCGGCCATCGTTCAACGAGCTGCGGGCGATCTTCCCGCAATTGTTTCCTGACGGACTGCTCCTGCTGTCGCTGATCGTGATCTGGATGGTGTTGGTCAGCGCGAGCGAAGCATCTGGGCCGGTTGAACCCATGCGCTCGGAAGAGTCCATCGGGTGGCTGTTCCTGACCATTCCCCTGGTCGGCTTTGTGCTGGCGGAGGTAAAGACCAACGCCTATTTCAGCCGCTATTTCATTTGTGTGCTGCCGGGAGTCGCAGTTGCGTTTGCCTGCCTGTTATGGCGGCACTTTCGCAATAGTTACCGAATCTCGCTGGGGATATTGTTGCTGCTTGCAGCCTGGGGCGTAGGCAAACAACTCGAAGTCGTGCAACATCCGGCCACCATTGAGGCCACCGGTACCCGGGACTACTTGAGCATTGAAGGCGCTCTGCGCGCCGAAGGCAAGCGGTACATGGTTTTCTCCGGTCCGCTCATTTACCTGGAGGCGCAATACTACTCCCTGCATCCCGAGGAATGCGTTCTGTTGTTGCCTCCGGACTTTGGACGCGACACCAACCGGTCTCAGCCCTCGCCCGATCCCTATCTGCACCAGCGCCTGCTGCTGAACTTATCGCAGTACTATCCGCTGCAGTTCTGGCAGTTCTACGAGCTAAGTGCGTCGGCGCGAGAGGTCGCTCTGATTGAACCTACGCCCGATGTACTGGAAGCGCTGCGGCAGGCTGGCTTTAAGCTGGAGTTCCGCGCCAACAAGCCGCTCAAAGTCGTGTACCTGCAATGAGGGCATTAAGGCGCTGGCCGACGGTCATGCGGCGCCGGCAAACCTTTTGGCAAGAGCCTTGAGCGGGAACCGGATCCCTTCATACAGGATTTTCCGGCTGAATTTGGATTTTCCGGACTCGCGCTCGCAAAAAATAATTGGGAACTCGCCAAACCGAACGCCGCGCTGGTGGAGGTTGAACTTCATCTCCATCAGGAAGGCGTAACCCTCGGAGCGGATTTCATCCAGGTTGATCTTGCGCAGCACGTCGGCCTGGTAGCCGACAAACCCGGCCGTCATGTCACGGACCGGCACTCCGGTAAAGAGGCGGGCATAGATGTTGGCTCCGAAACTCAGAAACCGGCGGGAAGGGCTCCAGTTCTTCGCGCCGCCGCCGTAGACATACCGCGAGCCAATTACAACCGGGCATGCCTTCAGCAGCTCGATCATGCGAGGGAGCAGTTCCGGCGGATGCGATAGATCGGCGTCGGACTGGATCACGTAGTCTGCAAGGTTTTCCTGCAGGATCTTCTTCATGGCATCGCGGCACGCCGAGCCGTATCCTCCCTTGCCGGGACGCGCCATCAGGTGAATGTTGTGGTCCTGCTGCTGAATGCGCCGGATCTCGTCGGCGGTGCCGTCCGGGGAATTGTCGTCCACGAAGAAAACCGGCTCCTCTTCAACGGCATTGCGGATTCGGGACACGAGCGCAGCAATATTCTCCCGTTCGTTATAGGTGGGGATGATCAACATTCGGGCGGGCTCTCCGCGGTTGTTTTTCAGGGTTGTACAGAATTCGTAATCCTACCTGATTCGACGGCTTTGACAAAGGCGCGCCGCGCGGAACGCAGGACAGTCAAGCAGAGGTGGACCTTCCGCGTTCAGTCTATAATCGAACGTCCGGTTCGCGTCCGAGCTCCAGCTGACAGGCAGGCAGCCGTATCGGGCATGGCGTAGTACGAACGATTTTTGCGGGGACTCACAGCATTGAATACGGCCGAGAAGAGCTTAGAACGGGCGGAGTCAGTTGCGGACCATCAGAATCGAATGCGGCGGATGAAGTTCCGGCTATTTCTGATCTCGCTCGCCTTCAGCGTCATCGTCTTTCTCGCTTTCGACTACTTCTACAGCAGCATCATTCTGAATTCCGCTGCTCCCGCCGGCAAACAAGGATATTGTTTTGCTCGCGATCCGGTGCGGCATTTCGCCTTCCAGCCCAACTGTTCCTGCATCCGTCCATGGCTGCGGGACTCGTTTGAGTTCGTCACCAACAGTCTCGGCTTTCGCGACCAGAGCATGAGAGAAGTTCCGCGCACCGAGGTCCGCCCCCGGCTCCTCGTTCTGGGCGATTCCGCGCCGGAGGGAATGATTGCGTGGGGCGATAGCTTTATTGGACGGCTGGCCACTCGTTTTCCGGAGTACGACTTTCTGAACGGAGGAACCGAGGGCTATTCGCCTTCAACCTACCTGACTACGGCGCGGATGGTGCTCAACAAAGGCATCGATATCGACGACGTGATCGTGTTTATCGATATGTCCGACGTGCAGGATGAAGCTGCCTACTACCACGACACCGACGCATCGGGTGCAGTCACCGCGCCCCGGCAAAAACGTACCAAGTCGAGTTGGTATTCCGACTTGCGGCTGAGCATTAGTAAACAATTCCTCATCACCAACGACGTATTCGATTTTTTCGAACGCAACCTGGTGAGGCTTGGGCTCTACCAACTCGAGCTCGGGCATGGCGGCAACGAATTCGACCTGGAACGCTCGGCCTGGTCCTATCGCAAAGTTTCGGACAGCGAGCCGTATGAAACCGGCTACGGGCCGCTGGGCGTCGAGGGAGGTATCGCCAAGGAGAAGGCGAAGATGGACCTTCTATGGCAGGAGCTCAAGCAGCGAAACATCCCGATCAGCGTTGTGGTTTATCCCTGGCCGGCGCAGCTCGCCCACGACACAGTCGACTCCCGGCAGGTGCGCATCTGGCGCGACTGGTGCGAAGGCAAGTGCAAGCGCTTCATTACGCTGTTTCCTGCGTTCTTTGCCGTGAAGGAGCAATGCTCACGGCTTGAGCCGGGGTGCTGGTACCTCAATTACTTCATCTTTGGGGATACGCATTACAACTCGGCTGGCGACGCCATCGCAGCGGACGTGATCGGCAAGAGCCTGGCGGAATCGCCGGCGGCAAAGCGGGAGTCGCAGGGCCCCGAACCGCGCCGCGAATGAGGTGACGCAATCCGCGTCACCCAGTCCGTGACAGGGTGAGGGCCGGAGCCTGGAAGGCGCGTCGCAGGCACTTGCCAATGGTCTTTGCGACTCTGGGCGGTTTCCGGGCATCTCCTAGCAGTGACAGAGTGCGAGGGACTATGTATCACTACGATCCAACGTCAGCACTGGAAGAATTGAATGAAGAAGCGGTGTTGCCCAATCCCGTCCACTTGCGCGATATGATGCTGCGCGCACACCTCGACGCCGACCATTCGCTGGAATACAACCGCCTGTTTGTCGAATACCAGAAGAAGTTTGGGGAATTGCAAGGGCTGGGGCGTCAGTTACTCGAAAGGCTTGGCGGTGCGGTAAAACGGTGATGTAAGCGAAGCGGGTGCGCTAATCTGGAGGGTCGCATGAAAGTTCTGTTGCTATCAAGTCTAGTCTCGCTTTTTGCGATGAGCGCGCTGGGCGCGGATTCGCACATGGTTTCCTACAAGAGCGGCGATGAAACCGTAAACGCGCTGCTCTACACGCCGCAGGGGAAGGGACCGTTTCCGGCGGTCGTCGTGATCCACGAATGGTGGGGGCTGAACGACTGGGTGAAGGAACAAGCATCGAAGCTCGCCGATCAAGGTTATGTCGCGCTGGCGATCGATCTCTACCGCGGCAAAGTTGCGACCACGCCTGACGAAGCTCACGAGATCATGCGTGGAGTTCCGCAGGACCGGGCCGACCGCGACCTGCTGGCTGCAACCAGTTTCCTGCGCTCACAAAAGAATGTCGATCCCAAGCGGGTGGGCTCCATCGGCTGGTGCATGGGCGGAGGCTATTCGCTCGATCTGGCGCTGGAGGACCCGAAACTTAAGGCAGCCGTCATCAATTACGGACATCTCGCGACCGAGGATGCCAGCCTGAAGAAAATTGACGCCGCCATTCTGGGCATCTTTGGCGGGCAGGACCGCGGTATTCCAGTGACCGATGTCAACAAGTTCGAGTCACAACTGAAGGCGCTGGGGAAGACGGTGGAGATCCACATCTTTCCTGACGCAGGACATGCGTTTGAGAACCCAAACAACAAGGCGGGCTACCGCGCGGATGACGCTGCCCAGGCGTGGAAATTCACTGTGGATTTTCTGGCGAAGTACTTGAAGAAGTAGAGGCCGCAGAGAGTGTTGCGTTATAAGAAGCAGCTAGTGTGGCTTGCAATGGCAATGCTGCTGGCGTGCGCGCTGTGGGTGATCGACGTCGAGATCACCTATGAGCGTAACGTGCGGCACATGCCTGCGGATTTCCGCATCCACCACCGCACGCCGACCTATCTCTGGAAGACCTAAAGGCCTCCTGCTACACGCGCTCCAGAATGACGGCAATGCCCTGGCCTACTCCGATGCACATGGTACATAACGCGTAGCGCCCGCCGGTGCGCTGTAATTGCCGCGTGGCCGTGGTGATCAGCCGGGCTCCGCTTGCTCCCAAAGGATGGCCAAGCGCGATCGCTCCGCCATTGGGATTGACGTGGGCGGCGTCGTCCGGAATTCCCAAATCGCGAAGCACAGCCAGTGCTTGCGAGGCGAATGCCTCGTTCAACTCGATAACATCCATGTCGGAGATCTTGAGCTGCGCCTGAGCAAGCGCCTTACGCGTCGCGGGCGCAGGCCCCATTCCCATGATTCGGGGGGCAACGCCCGCGGCTGCCGATGTCACGATACGGGCCTTCGGCGTCAGGCCGAAGCGATTTACCGCCTCCTCGGACGCCAGCAGGAGCGCGCACGCGCCGTCATTTACGCCTGAGGCATTTCCCGCCGTAACCGTGCCATCGGGCTTGACGATCGGCTTCAGGGCCGCGAGTGCGTCCAGCGTAGTATCCGGGCGGGGATGTTCGTCCTGGCTCACTACAGCAGGCGGTCCCTTGGGCTTGGCGATTGTGACGGCGGTGATTTCCTCGTCTAAGGTGCCGTTGTGCATTGCATCCGCCGTCCGCCGCTGGCTGCGATACGCGAACGCGTCCTGGTCCTCCCGCGAAACCTTGAATTC
>Ga0265325_10002426_pt1 | contig 12578 bp, 13 predicted proteins | sample 41420metaG_FD_202090 | JGI IMG/M metagenome (GOLD analysis project Ga0265325, IMG submission 202090) | Rhizosphere microbial communities from Carex aquatilis grown in University of Washington, Seatle, WA, United States - 4-14-20 metaG | ecosystem: Host-associated > Plants > Roots > Rhizosphere...
CCGGGCGAGGCCGGTACCGCCACCGCTGGCGAGGTAGTCGGCGAGCGAACGCGGGTCGATGACGCCGACGCGCTTCATGGTCACGCGCTGCTGGCGCGCGAGATAGGGGATCTTATCGGTGAAACCGAGGTGCAAGCGATGGCGTGCGCCGTGAAGGAAACCGCCATCGAACAGGCCCGGCACGTCGGCGACGCTTACCGGCCCGTAGGCGATACGGCCGTCGGCGGTGGCGACCTCGATCAAGGGCTCGAGCCAGAACAGGCCGCGCGAGCCGTTGCGTACCACGCGGACGGTCGTGCCGCGGCGCCGCGCCTCGTTGGTGATGGCCTCGGCGACCGCGTCGGCATCGAAGGCAAGCGCGACCGCGTCCCGGGGCACGAAAACGGTGGTCATCGCTTTGTCTCCAGCGCCGCTAGCGCGGCGTCGAATCGTTCAGGTGTGACGCGGGCGTGCAGGGTGGTGTCGTCGACTAGCATGGCCGGCCCGCTGGCGCATAGCCCCAGGCAATAGACGGGTTCCACCGTCACGTCGGCCAGCGCGCCGCGAGCCTGCGCGTGCGCCACCAAAGCCTCGGCGCCGTTGGCCTGGCAGGCCTCGGCGCAGCAGACGCGTACGGCATGGCGGCCCGGCGGCGTCTGGCGGAAATGGTGATAGTAGCTGATGACCCCGTGCACCTCGGCGCGCGACAGCGAGAGCGCGCGGGCGATCGCGGGCTCCACCTCGGCTGGAATGTAGCCGAACTCGTGCTGCACGGCGTGCAGAAGCGGCAACAGGGCACCGGGCAGGTCGCGGTATTCGGCGATCAGCGGTGCGATGCGGTCAGTAAAGGTGTCGTCCATGATCTGGTTGTAACGGTGAAAGCGGGAGCTGGCAAGCAAGAAATTGCGAAGGGCTATTCGGTCTTTCCGAACGCAACAATGGCTCCAGGGCGTCGTTGTTGGAATACATCGGTAGCAATCGGGAAATGCCTCAACGACGATAGACCAAGTCTGCCATCGTGCAGTGCGCTCGCGACCAGCACGCCTCGCACATGTCGCTGCGCCAGCGCCTCAAGATCGGCTTCGTCGCGCACGCCACCGGCGGCGTAGAAAGCGATATCGGTGCGGCCAGCGCGCTTGGCGCGGCTCATCAGCGCATCAATGCGCGCGAACGCGGGACCGCCTGCCGTGCCGACGGCGGCAAGGTCCATGACGATGAGCCGCTTCGGCCAGGCGCCGGGGGCGTCGTCGAGACCGGCCGGGCCGAGAAAGCGGTCGCAGCGATAATCGAGTGACAGCACGCATTCCGCCAGCGCTGTTGCGTATTCGCGCAGGCTCTCCGATCCGCTTACCAGCGACACGCGCACGCCTGCCGGGGCGGCCGCGGCAGCAAGATCGCTTGCCCACGGTGCATTGCCGGCATCGAGCCACAGTTCGACCCCGCCACGCGCACCCAGTTCGACGCATAAGCGCATCAGTAGCCCCCGATTGCGCTCGCTGGCAGGGGCGGCGATGGCATCCAGGTCGGCGACGTAGAGGGTGGCAAACGGTGCCAGGTCGAGCAAGGCGTTGAGCACGACAAGTGGATCGGACGAGGCCGCCAGCCGCGATTCGATGGGCCGGTAGGCGTCCCGGTTGCCGGCGACGGCGCGCACCACCTGGCCGTGCAGGAGGTCGATGACAGGGATGATCTGCACGGGCGTTGTTGTGTCCTGGAGGGCAATGACCCTCATTGTGCCGGTGTCTTGCCCACCGCGATCGAGCTTTCGAAGTGCAGGTCGTTGGAGTCGACGATCTCGGCTTTCAACTCGCCCGCCTGGCGCGGTACGAAGTAGAAGCGGAAGTTGGGATTCTCGCTGATCGTGAAGTCGACATCGGCCGTCATTATCGGCTTGCCGGCATAGCTGACATCGACGCGGCGGACGAAATGGGCTGGAACGTAGAGCAAGGTCAGCTGGTCCTTGACCAGGCCCGAGTTGTTCGGATGGCTGATCATCAACTGTGCCTGCGTCGGCTGGCCGATCACCGGCTCGGCATCGACACGGAACTTGATGCGGCCCAGGCGCGCCATCGCCGCCGCCTGGTCCTTGCCGGCCGGCGCCGAGCACCCTCCGGCCGCCTTGACATAGTGGGCGGCCATGAAAAGGCGGCCATCGGAGAGTTCGGCGATGGCGCGCACCATCGTGTAGTCCTCGATGCGAACACGGGTTTCGATATCGGCGCGACCGCTGTCGGGAAAGAAGTTGAACACCGCGCCTACGGGCGAGGGATTGTGGTCGATCACGAGGTAGACGCGCTGTATGAGGACGCCGTCTTCAGGTTGCTTGGTGTGGATGGCGATGGGTACAGTGGCCGCGTCCTCGGCGCGCACCGGGGTTTCGAGTTCCAGAATCGAAGCGCTCTGCTCGGAGATCGGCCGGTCCTGGAAGACGCCGACCCGGATCCTGTCCCAGAGGCCGTCGTTGTTCGCTTGCGCGAATGCCGCCATGGGCGACAAGGCGGCAAACAGGAGCAGGACACTAATGAATCTACGCATTGGATGTTCCCTCGGGCGCGACAGCGTATCGAATTCGGCGCACGGTGTTCCGGAATCGAACACAACGGGCGGCAATGTGTTGGACAGCTCTGGCTCGCTGGCGTTCGAGCAAGAGTCATGCCCTTCGGGCTGGCCCGTGTAGGCCCATGCCAGGTACACGGTTCATGAAAATCATTAGGCCACTTTCGCGTTTCTCCCGAGGCGGCGCTATAGGGCTGGGTCGCAGAATGGCTGCGCAGGCAGCGGTCATTTCGCGGTGACCCGTTGGCGCATGACTGGACGGCTCGTTTCGGCTTCGGCGCACTTGCCGATCGAACAACAACAGGAGGAGCGGCAATGAAGGTGAACAGCTTGCGCACGGCAATCTGTGGGCTGATGCTGGCCGCGCTGGCCGGCGCTGCGGCTCCCGCGCGCGCCGAGGGCGTCATCTATGTCACGAACCAGGATGCCGGCGTCGCGGTCCTCGATGCGACGAGTCTGACGGTTGTACGCAGTGTGGACCTCGCTGACGCCGCGCCGCGTGGTGTGGCCTTGCTGCCCGACGGCAAGACGCTGCTGACGGCAAACCAGAAGACTGGCGACCTGGCGGTCATCGATACGCAGACCATGACGGTGACGCGACGCATCGCCATCGGCAAGAATCCGGAGTTCCTCCGCGTTCTGCCCGATGGCAGTAAGGCTTTTGTTACCTACGAGCCGAGTGCGACCGGCGGCCCACCCGACAAGGGAGGAAAGCCGGACGCCAAGAAGGGTGATGACGGTGCGGCGACACCCGGGCAGGTTGCCGTCATCGATCTCAAGACCTGGAAGGTTGTCGCATCCATCGTCGGCGCGCCCGAAACGGAAGGTATCGAGTTCACCCCCGACGGCAAGCGGGTGGTGGTCACCAATGAAGGTGACGACAGCATGACCATCTACGACATCGCCAGCGGCAAGCTGTTGCAGCGCGTGGACCTGAGCCAGCATGGCCAACGCCCGCGCGGCGTCAAGGTCGCGCCCGATGGTCGAAGTTATGTCGTGACCATGGAGAGCTCGAACAACTATCTGGTGCTCGATGGCGATTTTCGGGTCGTCAAGTCGGTCGCGACCGCGCTTGGCCCCTACGGCATTGCCTTCGACCGCGCCGGCAAGCGCATCGTCGTTGCCGCCGCCCGTGCCGCTCGGCTGGAAGTCTTCGACGCCAGAACGCATGCGCGCATTGCCGAAGTTCCCGTCGGAAAGCGCTGCTGGCACTTCAGCTTCACGCCTGACGAAAGCCGGTTGCTTGCCGCTTGCGGACGATCCAACGACCTTGTGGTCGTGGACGCGGCCAGCTATCAGGTAGTCAAGACGCTGCCCGGCTTTGCCGCGCCCTGGGGTGTCGTCACCTATCCGAGGGCCAGCGGCAGTCTCGATGCGCCGGCCAGGTAGGCGCCCGTCTCGCCAACTATTGAGGGGATGACAATGATGAACATTCGTGCGCTGTCGGTGTTGGCCTGTCTGATTGCTGCACCGGCCGCGATGGCAGCCGACCATGACTATCCGACTCACGAGCGCGTCATGTATGCCATTCAGTGCATCAACCGCCATGGTGGCGCGCAAGAGCTGCTCTACAAGTGCTCCTGTGCCATCGATCGGATGGCACAGCAGTATTCCTACGATGAGTTCGTGGACATGCAGACGGCCGCCAACGCGCTCACCATGACCGGTGAACGTGGTGGCGAGTTGCGTGATAACGGTCAGGTGCGCGCAGGCGCCAAACTCTATCGCCAGAGTGAAAGTGTGGCGCTGCAAGCCTGCGGCATAGCGCCAAAATAGGTATCACCGCGACACGACCGGGCAGGTTGGTGTGCTGTCCATCGAATGTGACAGGGCACCGCCGGGTGTCCCGTTTCCGGATCATTGCTGCAACGCAACAGTCTGCCCTGCGCGCAGGGCGCCCTTCTGGAAGGCCATCTTGGCGTCATTTGCCGGCGGGCACGAGAAGTGCTCATGGACAATCGTCGCCCACTGCGCAGGCCGTTTGAGTCAGGGGTGGCGTACCCGCCAACCAGAAAGAGGAGATGAAATGTCCACGAAGAGAGATGCACGCATATTGGCAGCACTACTCATCGTCGGCGCCGCTTGGGGAGCCTCGGCAAACGATGATGTGGCGCGCTTGACGTCCGATCCAAAGAACTGGGCCATGCAGGCTGGCGATTTCGAAAATCACCGCCATAGCAAACTCACTCAGATCAACAAGGACAACGTAGGCAAGATGCATGTGGCCTGGACGATGTCCACCGGTGTGTTGCGCGGCCACGAGGGCGCCCCCCTTGTCGTCGGCGACAGCATGTTCATCCATACGCCGTTCCCCAACAACGTCCTCGCTGTCGATCTGGCAACGCAACAGATCGTCTGGAAGTACGAGCCGAAGCAGGATTCGGCCGTGATTCCGGTCATGTGTTGCGACACCGTCAATCGCGGTCTGGCTTATGCGGAAGGCAAGGTCATCCTGCAACAGGCCGACACGACGCTGGTGGCGCTCGATGCCAAGACCGGCAAGGTGATCTGGTCGGTGAAGAACGGTAATCCGAAGGTTGGCGAGACCAATACCAACGCGCCTCACGTCTTTGGCAACATGGTCATTACCGGCATTTCCGGTGGCGAGTTCGGCGTCCGCGGTCGTATCACCGCCTACAACCTGGCCACCGGCAAGGAAGTCTGGAAGGCCTACAGCGTCGGTCCCGACAACGAGATGCTGATCGACCCGGAAAAGACGATGACCTGGACCAACGGCAAGATGGCGCCGGTGGGCAAGGATTCTTCGCTCAAGACCTGGAAGGGCGACCAGTGGAAGATCGGTGGCGGCACCACCTGGGGTTGGTATGGCTACGACAAGGCTGCGAACCTGCTCTATTACGGCTCCGGCAACCCGTCGACCTGGAACCCGACGCAGCGCCCGGGCGACAACAAGTGGTCGATGACCATCTTCGCGCGTGACTTGACGACCGGCCAGGCGAAGTGGGTGTATCAAATGACGCCGCATGACGAGTGGGACTTCGACGGCATCAACGAGATGATCCTGGCCGACATCGACGTCAAGGGCAGCAAGCGCAAGGCGGTGGTGCACTTCGACCGCAACGGCTTTGGCTACACCTTGGATCGTATGACCGGCGAACTGCTGGTTGCCGAAAAGTTCGATCCGCAGGTGAATTGGGCCACGCACGTGGATATGAAGACGGGGCGGCCAGAGGTGGTGGCGCAGTACTCGACCGAGCACAACGGCGAGGATGTCACCAGCAAGGGCATCTGTCCCGCGGCGCTCGGATCGAAGGACCAGCAACCGGCTTCGTTCAATCCGAAGAATGGCAAGTTCTACGTACCGACCAACCACGTCTGCATGACCTATGAGCCGTTCAAGGTTGAGTACACGGCCGGTCAGCCCTATGTCGGCGCGACGCTGACGATGTTCCCGACACCGAATTCGCACGGCGGCATGGGCAACTTCATCGTCTGGAACGCCGGTACAGGCAAGATCGAGCAGTCCAAGGCCGAGAAGTTCTCCGTCTGGTCTGGCGCCCTGACCACGGATGGTGGCCTGGCTTGCTACGGCACGCTTGAGGGTTACCTGAAGTGTGTCGATGCCGACAACATCAACAAGGAGTTGTTCAAGTTCCGTACGCCGTCGGGCATCATCGGCAACGTGTTCACCTACGAGCACAAGGGCAAGCAGTACATGGGCGTCCTTTCTGGCATCGGCGGCTGGGCCGGCATCGGCATGGCGGCAGGCCTGGAAAAGGATACCGATGGTCTGGGTGCTGTCGGTGGTTATCGCGACCTGCAGAAGTTCACCAACCTGGGCGGCTCGCTGACGATCTTCGCACTCGACTGACCGGCTGGAAGTCGTTCCCGACTGCCTTTGCCCGCGCACCGGCGATTCGATCGCCGGTGCGCTCAGGCAGGGAGAGCAAGGCAGCGGCATGAGCGCCGCCGCCGCCGGGAACAACCGCAATACATTTCGGATGGAGCATCCATGAGATCGAAACACCGTGCCACGCTGCCCATCATTGCCCTGTTGCCCATCCTCGCGCTGGCGCAGGAAGCAAGACTGGCCATGGCCCAGACCACTGCCGCTGGCAACGAAATTGCGGGTAACACTCCCTACCGGGTCGTTGCTGGCGACAAGGTGGACCTGGCCACATTCAACGGCTGGAAGACCTGGCGCGCCATGGCCTGCGATCGCTGCCACGGACCCAATCAGGAAGGACTGGTCGGACCGTCCCTGGTCAATTCGCTGAAGGTACTGACCAAGGAAGAGTTTGTCGCCACGGTCAGCAATGGTCGTCCAGACAAGGGCATGCCCAATTTCGGTTCCGTCGAGACGCTGATGAAGAACGTCGACGGCCTCTACGCCTATCTCAAGGGGCGCTCCGACGGTGCCATCAAGCCTGGCAAGTTGCAGAAGATCGAGGAGTAGTGAGGCCGAGTCGGCCTTCAACGCTTTCCATAAGGAGATGACCATGTCGTCGGCGACTCTGGTGCGTATTGCGGTGTTGGTGCTGCTCTCTTCTGCGGGGCTTGTCTTGGCCGCCGGACCGGACGGCAAGGTGCTGCGCGTCTGTGCCGATCCCAATAACCTGCCGTTGTCGGATCGCAACGGTAACGGCTACGAAAATCGAATCGCCGAACTCGTCGGACAGGACCTCGGCCTGCCGCTCGAATACGTATGGGCGCCGCAGCGCATGGGCTTTATCCGCAATACACTCAAAGCGTCCGATGGTCGCGGCGGCTTCCGTTGTGATCTCGTCATCGGCGTTCCGACGGACTATGAACTGACTGCCACCACTCGGCCCTACCTGCACTCGAGTTGGGTGATGGTATTGGCGGATCGCCCGGAACTGGCGGGCGTGCAGAGCAGCGACGATCTGCTGAAGCTGCCCGCAGAATCGCGCGCCAAGCTGCGCTTCGGCGCCTTCACCAAGACACAGCCGCTCGACTGGCTGTTCAAACACGACCTCTTCGAGCAAACCGTGGCTTATCAGACGATGTCCGCGGATCCGGACGAGTTCCCCGGCCAGATCATTGCCGCGGATCTTGCCGCAGGCAGGATCGACGTGGCGCTCGTCTGGGGACCGATCGGCGGCTATTTTGCCAAACAGGCGAAGACGCCACTGCGGGTGCGGCCGCTGGAGTCGACAGCCAAATACAAGTTCGACTACCTTCTTTCCTTCGGCGTACGCCAGCAGGACAAGGAATGGCGCGAGACGCTTGACGCGGTCATCGCCCGGCACCAGATCGACATCGACCGCATCCTCGACGAATATGGCGTGCCACGCCTGGAGCTGCCGCGACTGGTTGTTGGCTTGAGCGCCGGAGCGAAACCTTGAACGCATTGTGGCGCGGGTGGCCCGCAGCGGCCTTGTTCGTCTGCTGCCATTGGGCCATGGCGCTGGAGTCAGTGGTCGATGCCGTGCCTCCGGCCACTGACGCTGAAGTACTGCTGTTCGAAACCGACCACTTGGCCGGACTCGGTCTGCCCACCCGCTTGCAGTACCGATTCACCTGGAACGGCGAAAGCGCCTTCGAGGACCGCATTGTCGTCTCGGTCGATGCGTTGCACGTTGCGGCGGTCGATTACCTCTCCGGCGAGCACCATGTCGACTTCCCGGCAGTCGAGAATGCGCGCGGCAATCCGCTGCTGCTCTATTTTCTGGAACACGACTTGCGCGAGATGCAGCGCTTCACGGGTGGCAGCGTCAGCTACTTCCGGCGGCTGCTTCGGCGCGCCTTCGCCGATCCCAAACTTGCCGTCGAGCCTGTTGCCGCGACGGTACAGGGGCGGCAGGTGATGGCATCGCGGGTGGGCATCGAACCGTTCCGCGCCGACCCCAACGCACTGTCCCGATATCCGCGCTTTGCCGGCAAGCGCTATGAATTTGTTCTCTCCCCGGCGGTGCCGGGCGGGATCATCAGCGTGGCCAGCGTCGTCCCAGACGATGGTGCCGGCGAGGGCGGCCGTGCCCGAACCGCACTTGTCGAATGGACGGCCGCCGAGCATCAATAACCATCACAACGGAGAGATTCCCATGAGCCTGAGCGAAGCGTTGATCAAGCCGCGTCCCGTGCGCGCAGCCCCGACGGCTGAGAGCGGCGCCTATTTGACCATCGCCGCCGGCCACGTGCCCAGGCTGGAGCCATTGCCGCAGGCAACGCCGCAGCACAGTCGCATTTTCGTCCAGGGACTGCGTATCGATGCCCGCATCGGCGTCCATGACTGGGAGAAGGCGACACCACAGCCTGTGCAGATCGACCTTGAGTTCGGCTTGGTCTCTCAACTCGCTTGTCACACCGATCGACTCGGCGATGCGGTCGACTACGCGGAAGTCGTCGAACGGCTCAAAGAGCTTGCCAATGCACGCCATTTCGAGCTCGTCGAGGCGATGGGCGAAGCCATGGCCATGGTGTTGCAGAACGAATTCGGTGTTCCTTGGTTGATGTTGCGCTTGGCCAAGCTGGCACCGTTCCCGGGGGCCGAAGTGGGTATCGTCGTGGAGCGCGGCCGCCGTCCCTGATGGTTTGGCACCGGTGACGTGCGGCCAATGAATTGACCATACTGATGCACGATTCTGGCGACATTTCTTCTCATCACGATGGGGATCCGCTCGTCTGTCGCCGCCGTTCGCGGCTGGTCGAGCGCTTGCCGGGCATCGAAGAAGAGCTGTCGGCAATGTTCGCCGATCTTGACGATGGCGACACGTCGCTGCTGTGCGCTGACGCAGACGGCGTCGTTCTCTTCCTGCTGGTCGGTGACAACATGCGCGACGACTTGTTTGGCCGCGGGCTGTGGGTCGGCATGGTCTGGCATCGCCACTTGCAGTCGCTCACCGGTGCGGTCTCCTGTCACGCGGAACCGGTTCTGGCGCCCGATCGCCGACAAGCGGCGACGCTGGTGATTCTGGCCCGTGCCGGTAGCGGCCCGGCGCCGTTGGCGCGCCTTGGCGCACGCACCCTGGCCTATCGCGCCATCGCCGAGGAAGTGGCTCGTCACGGGGTGATGACCCTGTCGGTGGCCGAGGGCCCGGAACTCATTGCCCACCGCGGTCGGCTGCAGGTTGGCGAACGCGTTGCCTGTGGCGATGCCGGCGTCGCGCAGAGCCTGGAACTGGCTCAGCGCCTTACTGCGCGCAATATTCCGATCTTGCTCATTGGCGAGACCGGTACCGGCAAGGAGGTCTTCGCTCGCGCCGTGCACGCCTTGTCGCCCCGCTATGCCGGGCGTTTCGTCGCCGTCAACTGCGCATCGGTTCCCGAGGCACTGATCGAATCGGAACTGTTCGGTTACCAGGGCGGTGCCTTCACTGGAGCGGCCGTCGATGGCTACCGTGGCCGAATCCTGCAGGCAGACGATGGCATTCTCTTTCTCGATGAAATCGGCGACATGCCGCCGGCACTGCAGGCACGCCTGCTGCGGGTGATCGAAACCCGCGAGGTGTTGCCGCTGGGCAGTGACCAGGCCATTCCCGTCGATATCCAGATCATCAGCGCGACACACCGCGATCTTGAACAGAGTGTTCAGGCCGGCCTGTTCCGCGAGGACCTCTATTACCGCCTGTGCGGCATGCGCATTACGCTGCCGCCATTGCGTGAACGCCGTGACCCATACGCCCTGGCGGCAGCCATCCTGGCTGAGGAATCCGGGGGCCAGGCGGCACTGGCACCGGAAGTCGCCGAGGCGCTGAGTCGCTACACCTGGCCGGGTAACTTGCGTGAATTGCGCAACACACTGCGCGTTGCCCTGGCTTTTGCCGAAGACGGTATCGTCGGCATGGAGCATCTGCCGGCTCCCATCGGCGGCTGGGTTCCGTCGCATGCGCCCGGAGGGGGGCGCGAGCAGCTGCTGCAGGAAATCGAGCGTCAGCGTTGGAATATATCGGCGGTTGCACGCAAACTGGGAATTTCGCGCAATACTCTCTACCGGCGCATGCGCCAGCTCGACATCGACCTGCCGGGCAACTCAGACGACGAAGTCCGTAGCCGTGGCTAAGCACCAGAGGAGAATACAACCGCCGTGTCGCAGACCACCAAGACGGATGAAATCCGCGAAATCGAACTCCTGCTGCAAGCCGAGTCGCCGCCGGCCGCCGAGCGCCGTCTTGCCTGGGCCCTGACCGGCTCCGGCCACTACCTGTTGGAATGTCTCGGCGCGGCCCTGACGCTGCCGGCGGTCGACTTCTTTCTCACCCGTGCTGCCGAAGAAGTGCTGCCCATGTACGGCTGGTCGGTCGAGCGCCTGCGCCAGAGCCTCAAGGCACAGACGCAGGGGCGCGGCCGCGTCATCCGCGATTCCTCATCCAGTTCAGCGCCGGTCGGCCTGCTCTATCGTGGCCACTACCATACCGTGGTGATCGCGCCGGCCACCTCGAATACCGTCGCCAAGTGCGTCTACGGCATTTCCGATACGCTGGCGACCAACATGTACGCGCAGGCCGGCAAGTGCCGCATCCCGACGATCGTCTTTGCTTGCGATGCCGAACCCGTCGTCGTCACCGAGGCGCCCGACGGCAAGGTGGTGCTCTATCCTCGTGCTGTCGACCTGGAAAATACGGCCCGCCTGCGCCAGTTCGAACTGACCAGCGTCGTGACCTCGCCCGATGAACTTGCCCAGGCGCTTGCCCGCCAAGATCCGTGTCGCTCCCCAAGCTGCTCTTCCTGACCGGGCGTCTGGCCGAGCCGGCACTGCGCGCGGTGCTTGGCGATATCGCGCCGGGACGCTTCGACTGGGAAGTGCGCGAACTGGGGCTGCAAGTGGCGGCGCTCATGAGTGCCGACATGATCCGGCGCCGCCTGCCGCCGCCGGTCGGCTTCGATCGCGTCATGGTTCCTGGTCGCTGCCGGGGTGAACTGGAACCGCTGCAAGCCGAACTGGGTCTGCCGGTAGAGCGCGGTCCGGACGAGCTGGCCGACCTGCCCGAGTGGTTTGGCGGACCGGCGCGGCGTGCCGACCTGTCGCGCCACGCAGTCAAGATCTTCGCCGAGATCGTCGACGCGCCGCAGCTTGGCGTCGATGCCATTGTCGCTCGGGCACGCCGTTTCGCTGCCGACGGCGCCAATGTCATCGATCTGGGCTGCTTGCCGGAGACGCCGTTTCCGCATCTAGCCGAGACCATCGTCGAACTCAAGCGCCAAGGCTTCGCCGTCAGCGTCGACTCGCTGGCGGAGGACGACCTGCGCCTGGCCTTGCGTACCGGTGCCGATTACGTGCTGTCCTTGACCGAGGAAACGCTGCACCTGCTCGAAGAGGGGCCCGCGACGCCGGTGTTGATTCCGTTGCGACGTGGCTCCTACGCCTCGCTCGCCCGGGCGGTGCGCGCGGTTCAGGCCATGGGCCGGCCGTTCTACGCCGACCCCGTGCTCGAACCCATCCACTTCGGCTTCACCGAATCGCTGCTGCGCTACCGTCGCTTGCGCCGCGAGTTCCCGCAGGCGCAGGTGCTGATGGGCATCGGCAATGTCACCGAACTCACGGATGCCGACACCTCGGGTATCAACGGCGTGCTGTTTGGCGTCATCTCGGAGCTCGGCATCAATGCCGTGCTGACGACATCGGTGAGTCCGCATGCGCGGCGTGCCGTGCGCGAGGCCGATGTGGCGCGGCGCCTGATGTTCGCCGCCAAGGCGGATGGCGCCCTGCCGCGCGGCTATACCGACGCTTTGGTCACCACGCACGACCGGCGCCCGTTCCCCCAGGATGCCGAGGCCGTGCGGGAATTGGCGGCAAAGATCCGTGATCCCAGTTTCCGCATCCAGGTCACCGCCGAGGGACTGCACATCTATAACCGCGACGGCCACTGGACGGAGACAGATCCCTTCCGTCTGCTGCCGAATCTCAAACTCGATGACGACGTGTCGCACGCTTTCTACCTTGGCGTTGAACTGGGGCGCGCCGAAGTCGCCTGGCATCTGGGCAAACGCTACGTGCAGGACAATGCGCTCGATTGGCGGGTGGCGGATGAGCATAAGGAATCGGAGTCATGACCATGATTCGGGAGACCCTGGTTGTCAGCCGCAGCGCCTTGGGGGAAGTCCATATTGCACCGATGGGT
>Ga0265325_10002427_pt1 | contig 12576 bp, 10 predicted proteins | sample 41420metaG_FD_202090 | JGI IMG/M metagenome (GOLD analysis project Ga0265325, IMG submission 202090) | Rhizosphere microbial communities from Carex aquatilis grown in University of Washington, Seatle, WA, United States - 4-14-20 metaG | ecosystem: Host-associated > Plants > Roots > Rhizosphere...
GCGGCTAGTGTTGGCCGGCTGGTATGGCCGTAAGACGGGCAAAGGGTTCTATGACTATGCCGATCCCAAGAACCCAGTCCCGGGGAAGTTTGTGTAATAAGCAACTAGATACTAGCAACTAGTTGCTAGCAAACCTGAGGGAGCGCTTTGAGATGTCGCGGAAGTTGGTGTTGGCGATCACGTTCGTCCTGAGCGTGCTACTTTCCAGCCGCGCTGCAGAAACGTATTCTTGTCGCGCTGACGTTTTTATGCCTGACGGATACAGTAACAAAACTCTGGTATATTCCCCCGACGGTAAGAGCTATGTGCGACTCTCAAGTAAGCCGGAACACGCTGAATCAGACGAAGGCATCTTCACGATTTCGATTTATTCCGGCGCTCGGCTGGTGAAGAGTTTTGTTCCGAAAGATCTAAGCGCAGCTACTTTTGTGAAGTGGTCTCCTGATTCCAAGGGTGTGTACGTAATGTGGAGCGATGGGGGTGCGGTTGGCTGTTATCATGTGCGCGCGTTTCTGGTCAGCAATAATCAAGCAGCCGAGTCTCCTGTTCCCAAAGCTGCCGCCTCTGATTTCGCACGGCATCACTATTGCAAAACTCGCGGAAATAATCTCTATGCTGTTCGATGGGAAAATGGATCGAAACAACTGCTGTTAAGACCCGAAGTGTATCCCGCGAGCGATTGCGGACAGGAGATGGGCTTCGCAGCGGGATATTTGGTTGATGCGGCGAGCGGCAAGATAGACGCCACGTACACGGCCGAACAAATAGAACCCGTTGCGAAGGCTTGTCCCTCAAACGTTATCCCAGCGCATTTGCTACCCAGACTGTTGTGGATGAATACAGGAAAGCACACGATTATGACCGACTACCAGAACATTAAGTTCGAGAAGAAGAACCAGATCGCCTATATAACCATTGACCGGCCGAAGGTGCTCAACGCGCTGAACATGGCCACCATGCAAGAGCTGAAGGACGCCTTCGCGGCTGCAAAAGACGATGCCGAAGTTCGCGTGGTCATTCTGACCGGTGCCGGCGAGAAGGCGTTCGTCGCCGGCGCTGACATCAATGAGCTGGCGCAACAGACACCGGTATCGGCGAAGGAGTACACGCATCGCGGGCAGGCGATCGTGGATGCCATCGAAAACCTGGGCAAGCCGGTCATCGCCTGCATCAATGGCTTCGCGTTGGGCGGCGGATGTGAACTCGCGATGTCGTGCACCATGCGTCTGGCCAGCGACAACGCTAAGCTCGGTCAGCCCGAGGTCAAGCTCGGCCTGATTCCGGGGTATGGCGGAACACAGCGGCTGGCGCGGCTGGTGGGCAAAGGCCTGGCGATGCAACAGGTCCTGACCGGCGAGATGATCACCGCGCAGGAAGCGCATCGCATCGGGCTGGTGAATGAGGTCGTGCCGCAAACGGAGTTGATCCCGCGCGCGGAAGCCATTGCGGCCAAGATTGTCGCCAACGCGCCACTGGCCATCCAGTACGCCATGGAGGCGGTGAACCACGGACTCGACATGACGCTGGCCGATGGGCTGTTCCTGGAAGCCACACTGTTTGCGGTCTGCTGCGCTACCGAAGACAAGAATGAAGGTACGCGGGCGTTTCTGGAAAAGCGGGCAGCGGAGTTTAAGGGCAAGTAGCCGGGAATCGATTCACCACAGAGTCACGGAGAACACAGAGTTTTCGAATTCTGAATCGGCTTCCAAGTGACACTGAACTGTGACCGTGTGGTTTTTCCCATGATCCGTGACGTGTGCCTGACTCGTCGGACACCCCGCCGTAGCTTTTTCTTATCTCTCTGTGTCTCCGTGTCTCTGTGGCGAACAAGCCGCAGCTTACAATGACGCTATGGTTCGTTCGATAACCTTTCCGCGCGTGCTGGGCCGGTCGCTGGACGACCTGCAGCCCGCGCTCGATTTGTTTCGGGCGTTGGGATTTGCGCCGGGCAACGAATGGCATGAGGGTGGCAGTCATGGAATGGAGATGCTTGCCCCAAGCGGCGGAATCGAGTTCATCGCCGCAGCAGACGCCCCAAGCGTTGACGCGATGGTGGAAGTCTCCGACGCGGATGCGGCATACGAAATCGTAAAGAAGTTTTCTCCCACCCTGTCGCCAGAAGATGGCGAAAGGGGTGGGGCACGCGCGCATGGAATCAAGATCCGTAAGGAAATTGGCGATACGCCCTACGGCGCTCGGCTTTTTGAAGTGGAAGTCAGTGGCTTGCGAATTGGCTTTCTGAGCTACGCGAAGAAGCCAGGCGAGACGCACGGTCTGGAAGCATCGTTGAACGCGGCAGGGAAGCGCTTCGCTATTGTGGTCAGCCGGTTCAATTCGTTCATCACCGAGCGGCTTCTGGAGGGAACATTGCAGGCGTTACGGCAGTGCGGCGCACGGCCGGATGACATTACCGTTGTCCACGTTTCCGGATCGTTCGAAATTCCTTCGGCCGCGCGGCAACTGGCGGAGACGAAGCGCTACCAGGCCATCATTTGCGTGGGATGCCTGCTGCGCGGAGACACGCTGCACTACGAAGTCATCGCCAATGAGGTGACGCGCGGGGTGGGCCAGTCAGCTCAGGAGACTGGTGTGCCGCACGCTTTTGCCGTGCTCACCTGCGACACGTTGCAACAAGCTATCGATCGCGCGGGATTGAAGGCGGGCAACAAAGGTTTCGAAGCCGGGCTGACCGCAGTGGAGATGGCGTCGCTGCGCGAACAAGTCGCAGCCAAGAGTGATGCCGCGGATGGCAAGCGATGAGCCGGGCAAACACCCGCCGAAAGTCGCGTGAACTGGCGTTGCAGATGCTATTTCAACTCGACATGGGGGGGCAGGATCCCGAGCAGGTGCGACGAACCTTTTGGAGCGAGCGCACCGACCTCGAAGAAAGTGTGCGTGATTTCGCCGATCAGATCTTCGGCATCGCTGCGGATCGAACGAAAGAGATCGACGAAATCATCGAACGCAATGCGGAGCACTGGCGGATGGAGCGCATGGCCGCGGTGGACCGCAATCTGCTGCGCGCCGGAGTGGCTGAGTTTCTCGGCTTTCCCAAGACCCCGCGGCCGGTGGTGATCAACGAGGCGCTGGAAATCGCCCGCCGCTTCTCCACTCCGGAGTCAGTGCAGTTCATCAACGGAGTGCTCGACAGCGTGGCGCGCGAGTTGGGCGACGGCAAGAAGCGGTAGGTCGGTCAGAGCGGTTTCAGAGGCAGTGTGAACCCGCGAAGCTTTATTACCTCAGCGGCTAAAGCAGGTTGCCCTTAGCGCTCTTAATGCAGGGCTGAAGGCCTGCTCCACCCGCACCAGGTCTGCGTTAACTCCGAAACTGCCCAGACCCCACATTCTGGCTAAGGCACCACATACACCAGGTTAGGCGTAACCGGGTTCCCGTTGGAATCCTTCAAGTTGACCGAAATCTGGGCTGCATCCGTAAGCGATGAGACATCGATACGATGTACCGCACCGTCGCTGGCCCCGACGTAAACCTGCTGTCCATCCGGCCGGATGCCGCCGCTCAGCGGGGTTGCGCCGCCGGTAAGGGGGATGCCAGTGGGTGTCAAGGTGCTGAGATTGAAGCTCAGCAGGTCCGCCAGGTCACTGATGATCCAGGCGTGCGAGCTGTCGGAGCTGAGGAAGAGCTGGCTTGCATTGAAGCTGCCGGCGCCCAGGTCATAAGAGACGAGAGTGCTCTTGTTGGTGGTAACCGGACAGCCGGCGCTCAGGGTCGCGGGAGTGGACACAACGTCGATGGCCGGCGAATCCGCCGCTACCGCGCCGGTCCCGCTGGTAAGGCCCTTGACCAGGGTTGGACTGTTGGCCGTGAGAGTCTGGACCTCCGACTGGTCGCAGGTGGAGCGAACGTCGATTTCGTGGCCAGTACTGCTGGTGACATAGGTCAGTCCGCCTTGGGCTATGAAGTCGAGCGCGTTGGCGGTGTACCCCAAGGTGGCAAAAGTGGGAGAAAACGCCTGAAAGCCGTAGGCTAATTTTGTCCCGTTCACCCAGCTGTTGTAACCGCTGTCGGGAGTATAGGCGCTAGATGTGGTGGTGTTGCCGGTACTGGAATAGGTGAGTGTTTGCTTGATCAAATTAACGGCGTAGACATTGTTAGCGACGCCGTCGGACAGCACCATGTACTGACCATCCGGCGAAATCGCGACCACGGTTCCATTGACGGCGTAGGTGGTGACCGCGCCATTAGAGAGGGTCACCACCATCAAGCCTGAGCTGGAGCCCAGAAATAGGCCGGTTCCGGCCTGATCGCCGGCGATCGAATTTGGCAGGTGGGGCAGGGTGATGGCCGTGCCCGCCGTATCGTTGGAGGTGGTGATGGGTATGAGCGAAGTCGAATTCGTGCTGGCCGCGTAGACCGTTGTCGAGGTGGTGCCGGTGACGGTGACGGTCGCCACATTCTCGCCATATTGTGCCGGCAGGTACTTGTTGCAATTGGGGTAGCTGCAGGTAGCGGTCACGGCAGCTGTCCCTGGAGCGACGGCGGTGATGCTGCCCGTATTGTTCGGCGAGGCGGCGCTGGTGACGGTTGCGCTGGCATTAAGCGACGAGGCCCAAGTGAGATTAGGGGTGATGGACTGACCGTTGCTGTCGAGAACGTCGGCCGTCAACGGCTGCGTTCCGCCAACCGACAGGGTGAAGGACGTATTCGAGCCGCCGGCGTCGTGCACGTAGATACTCGTCACCGGACAGGTGGTGTAGGGCTGGCCAACACTGTTTACCCCGGAGACGGTGGCGAAGATCTGCGTCAACCCCGGATTCTCCGCGGTCAGAACTCCAGTGCCATTCAACGCGGTAACCACGGCTGCCGTACCACTGCAAGTGGCGGTGCCGTTGCTCAACGTGGCCGTCGTCGGCGGGAAGCTTGCGCCGAACCCGGAGTTGGTGACGGTCAGTTGGGTTCCGCTGGCAATGGCATTTTTGCCGGTCAACGCTACGGTTGCTGTGGCGCCAATGACGCCGTTAAAACTCGACAGATTGCAGGTCTGGCCCTTGGTCCCGGTAATGGTTCCGCCCGAGAAATAGGTCGGGCTATTGGTAGCGGCGGAGTAAGTAGCCTCGATGCCGGCCGAGTTGGCCACGATCGTCCCATCGTTGGAACCAAAGAAGATGGGCCCGACGGTGGAAGTGATGTCGCAGGGCGAGGCTTGCGAGCAGCCTGACGCCGAGGTGTTAAAGGCGGAGGCGGTTGGGTTCACCGCGTGTCCCATGGTGGTGCAGCCGCTCACCGGACTATCGACCACGACGCGGTCCACTTGCAGATGTACGTAGACCGTCATGGTTGCGGTTGCCCCGCCGGAAGTTGCGGTGATGGTGACGGTCCCGACCCCGGCTAAGCCGGAAGTCGCATTGCAGTTAATGATGCTGGCATCCCACACCCCCCCGCAGACCAGGCCGCCGGTGGAAATAGTGGCGATCTTAGAGTTGCTGCTGCTAAAGGTGATGTCCGCCGCGACGATGTTGCCGCCCGCATCCTCTGCCACCGCGGAGAGCGTGGCGACGCCTCCTTCATTCAAGGACATGGTGGTGGGGTTGAGCACGATCTGGGAGACGACGGGGGGTTTGACGCTGCTGCCGCCGCAACCGGCGAGGAAGGAAAGGCAGACGACCGTTAAGAGTGCAGCCAGAACCGTAACCGCTCGAAACCGCATGAACCCTCCCCGCCAGGTCTGAGTACCGGCGGATGATGACTTAAATTTTTTCCGGCGGAAAGCCCTCAGTGTAGAAGCTGCCCAGCATTTCGGCAAGCGAGCGTGGACGGCGCACTGCAAATGGCCCAGTATTCGCTCTCTTCTGAAACCCAGATAGCGCATGGGAGTTGTGAATTGTATGGCCGCGCTCTGCGCAGGAGCGGTGTGGAATTTCCCCGGCGCTTTTGGTTGACGCCTAGCAGGACAGTTGCTATAGTTAGGAGGTTCTGCGAGTCGTACTTGGCCTGCCTGTAGTGTGTGGCTGTGCTGCATCGTTATTGATCCTGTAGAATCAAATCTTCAGGATTTCCTCGCTGAAACGTGTCTGCGCTTCCGCCGGACTTTCTGGTGGGTATGCAGGCCGAGGCAACGAAACGGAGCGCCCTCGTTCCTGATTTCCGCGCCGGCTTTCGGGCTGGTTTGCGGGACGACCACGGCGCCACCGTCGTAAGCCTAATCTGATTGGAAACCAACATTCCCCGGACTCTTGGGTCCGCGGGAAGTATGGGCAGAGCGGCCCGTGCGGGCCAAAGCGCTATTGCTGCCCAGTCCCGAAGCCGGGAACAAGATTGCGCACGGTACGCGCGCACGGCGGTTCAGTGCGCCAGGAAAGTTTCTGCGGCTGAGGCTGCGAATTGTGCCAGTCCGGAACTGGCCTGAAGAACGAAGGAGCTGCAAAGAGTGCCTACATTCAACCAACTGGTGCGCAAAGGCCGGACGGCGCCGAATTACAAAACCGCCAGCCCGGCGCTGCAGTCCTGTCCGCAAAAGCGAGGGGTCTGCACCCGTGTGTACACCCAGACACCGAAGAAGCCGAATTCTGCGCTGCGTAAGGTCGCGCGCGTGCGGTTGACCAACGGTATCGAGGTGACGACCTATATTCCCGGTGTCGGCCACAACCTGCAGGAGCACTCCATCGTGCTCATTCGCGGCGGCCGCGTGAAGGACCTGCCGGGCGTCCGCTATCACGTGGTGCGTGGCACGCTGGATGCCGTGGGCGTTGCCAACCGCAAGCAGAGCCGCTCCAAGTACGGGGCGAAGAGGCCAAAGGCCTAGCTGAGGACCTATGCCGAGAAAAGGACATATCGCGAAGCGTGAACCACTGGCCGACCCGGTGTTCCAGTCGACCCTGGTCAACAAGTTCGTCAACTCCATGATGTGGGACGGCAAGAAGAGCACGGCCCAGTCGATCTTTTACACCGCCATGAAGAAGCTCGAAGAAAAGGGCGGCGACGAGGCCATCAAGCTGTTCAAGAAGGCAGTGGAGAACGCCAAGCCGGTGCTGGAAGTCAAGACCCGCCGCGTGGGCGGCGCCAACTACCAGGTGCCGGTGGAAGTCAATGCCGATCGCCGCACTTCGCTGGCCATCCGCTGGATCCTGACCTACAGCCGCGGACGCGGCGAAAAAGGCATGGTGGACAAGCTGGCGAACGAGTTGCTCGACGCGGCCAACAACCGCGGCGCCGCCATCAAGAAGAAAGAAGATGTGCACCGCATGGCCGAGGCCAACAAGGCTTTCGCCCACTACCGCTGGTAGATGTTGCGGGTGTGAAATTGGAAATCGCTCCGGCGCAAGGCGCCGGAGCCTAGCAGGAAACGGAAGAAGATTGTGCCAAGACAGATCCCATTAGATCGTTGCAGGAATATCGGCATCATGGCCCACATCGATGCCGGTAAGACCACCACCACGGAGCGCATCCTGTTCTATACCGGACGCACGCACCGCATTGGTGAGGTCCATGAAGGCACCGCAACGATGGATTGGATGGCGCAAGAGCAGGAACGCGGCATCACCATCACGTCGGCGGCCACGACCTGCTCCTGGAAAGACGTCCGCATCAACATTATCGATACGCCCGGCCACGTGGATTTCACCGCCGAGGTGGAGCGCTCGCTGCGCGTGCTCGACGGTGCAGTTGCCGTGTTCGACGCCGTGCATGGAGTTGAGCCGCAGTCCGAGACCGTTTGGCGCCAGGCCGACAAGTACGGCGTTCCGCGCATTTGCTTCATCAACAAAATCGACAAGATGGGCGCTGACTTCGAGCACGCCATCGACACCATCCGCAAGCGCCTGAATGCCCGCCCGGTTGCCATCCAGCTGCCCATCGGGCTGGAAGACAAGTTCAAAGGCGTCATCGATCTGATGGCAATGAAGGCCGTCGTTTGGCATGACGAGACCATTGGCTCCGAGTACGAGGTCCAGGAAATCCCGGAAGAGTTGAAGAAAAAGGCCCAAGCCTACCATCAGATCCTCGTCGAGACGGTCGTGGAGAACGACGATCAGGACGAGCTGATGCACAAGTACATCGAGGGCGAAGCCATCGGTGAAGCCGAGCTGAAGGCAGCTCTGCGCCGCGCCACCCTGAAGATGAAAGTGTTTCCGGTGATCTGCGGCACGGCCTTTAAGAACAAGGGTGTGCAGCCGCTGCTTGACGCGGTCATCGATTATCTGCCTTCGCCGATGGATGTTCCGCCGGTCAAGGGTAAGGACCCCGAAACCGGCAAAGAAGTCGAGCGGCCGCCCGACGATGGCGCGCCCTTTGCGGCGCTGGCGTTCAAGATCATGACCGATCCGTTTGTCGGTCAGCTCACGTTCATTCGGGTGTATTCCGGTCAACTCAAGCAGGGCGACAGCGTCTACATCAGCGGACGTTCGCGGACGGAGCGCATCGGCCGCCTGCTGAGAATGCACGCTAACAAGCGTGAGGACATTACCGAGATTTTCGCCGGCGACATTTGCGCCTGTGTCGGCTTGAAGCATGTCACCACCGGCGACACCATTTGCGACGAGAGGCACCCCGTTGTACTGGAGTCGATCGAGTTTCCGGCGCCGGTGATCGCGGTTGCGGTCGAGCCCAAGACTAAGAGCGACCAGGAAAAAATGGGGGTCGCGCTGGGCAAGCTGGCGCAGGAAGATCCCACGTTTAAGGTCCATACCGATCCTGACAGTGGCCAGACCATCATCGCGGGCATGGGCGAGCTTCACCTGGAGATTCTGGTCGACCGCATGATGCGCGAGTTCAGCGTGCAAGCCAACGTTGGCAAGCCGCAGGTGGCGTATCGCGAGACCATTCGCAAGCAATCGCAGGCGGAAGGCAAGTACATCCGCCAGACCGGTGGCAGCGGTCAGTACGGGCACGTGCGTATTCGTCTCGAGCCCAACGAACCGGGCAAGGGCTACGAATTTGTCAACGAAGTGGTCGGCGGCGTGATTCCCAGAGAGTTCATCAAGCCGGTGGACCAGGGCATCAAGGAAGCCATGGAAGGCGGCGTTCTCGCCGGCTACGAAATGGTGGATGTGAAAGCCACACTCTACGACGGCAGCTATCACGATGTGGACTCGAACGAAATGGCCTTCAAGATCGCCGGTTCCATGGCGTTCAAGGAAGCCGCACGCAAAGCCAGCCCGGTCCTGTTGGAGCCGGTGATGTCGGTGGAAGTAGTTGTGCCCGAGGAATACATGGGCACCATCATCGGCGACTTAAGCAGCCGCCGCGGACGCATTGAAGGCATCGAGCACCGCGCTGGGTCGCAAGTGATCAAGGCAATGGTGCCGCTGGCCGAGATGTTCGGCTACGCGACGAACATGCGATCGAGCACACAAGGCCGGGCAACGTTCTCCATGCACTTCTCGCGCTACGAAGAGGCGCCGCGTGCGGTGGCCGAAGAGATCGTGGCCAAGGTGCAAGGCAGGAGTCCGGCAGGTACGAAGTAGATTTGGCGGCCCTGTAGGCCGCTGCGAAAGCAACACGTAAGCCAGATTCATAAGAGATACGGAGCTCCAATGGCGAAAGAGAAATTTGATCGCAGCAAGCCGCACGTAAACGTCGGGACGATCGGGCACATCGATCATGGCAAGACCACATTGACGGCGGCCATCACCAAGGTATTGGGGAAGAACAATCCCAAGATCGCGTTCCGCTCCTTCGACTCCATCGACAACGCGCCGGAAGAGCGCGAGCGCGGCATCACGATTGCCACGGCGCACGTGGAGTACGAGACCAAGAACCGGCACTACGCGCACGTGGATTGTCCGGGTCACGCCGACTACATCAAGAACATGATCACCGGCGCGGCGCAGATGGACGGCGCAATTCTGGTAGTCGCGGCCACCGACGGTCCGATGCCGCAGACCAAGGAGCACGTGCTCTTGGCGCGCCAGGTGGGCGTGCCCTACATCGTGGTGTTCCTGAACAAGTGCGATGCGGTGGAAGATCCCGAGCTCATCGATCTGGTGGAGATGGAAGTCCGCGAGCTGCTGAACAAGTACGGCTTCCCGGGCGACGATCTGCCGGTGGTACGGGGCTCGGCGCTGGGCGCGCTGAATGGCGAAGCGCAGTGGGAAGCGAAAGTGGAAGAGTTGATGGAGGCGGTGGACAAGAGCATTCCGATGCCGACGCGCGACATCGACAAGCCGTTCCTGATGCCGATCGAAGACATCTTCTCGATCCAGGGACGCGGCACAGTAGTGACCGGCCGCATCGAGCGCGGCAAGGTGAAGGTCGGCGAGGACGTTGAGATCGTCGGCTTCCGCGAGACCCGCAAGACGGTGGTCACGGGCGTGGAAATGTTCAAGAAGCAGCTGGACGAAGGTCTGGCGGGCGACAATGCCGGACTGCTGCTGCGCGGTACGGCGAAGGAAGATGTGGAGCGTGGCATGGTGCTGGCGAAGCCGGGATCGATCACGCCGCACACCAAGTTCAAGAGCGAAGTGTACGTGCTGTCGAAGGACGAGGGCGGACGGCACACGCCATTCTTCAAGGGCTATCGGCCGCAGTTCTACTTCCGCACCACCGACGTTACGGGAGTGGCGACGCTGCCGGAGGGCACGGAGATGGTGATGCCGGGCGACAACGCGAGCCTGGAGATTGAGCTGATCACGCCGGTGGCGATGGAGAAGGGTTTGCGGTTCGCAATCCGCGAAGGCGGACGCACCGTGGGCGCCGGCACCATCGCTGAAATTATTGCGTAGTTTCCGGGGTGCGGCCGAGAGTCGCACCCATTTATTAATCGCGGCAAATGCCGCAGGGCGACAAGCCCCAGACCAGATCTTTGAGAGAAGCTAACGTGATTGGCAAAGAACGAATCCGCATCCGGCTGAAAGCTTACGACTACCGCATTCTCGACCAGTCCACCGGCGAGATCGTGGACACCGCGAAACGCACAGGGGCGCAGATAGCGGGACCGATTCCGCTGCCCACGGTGAAGAACAAGTATTGCGTGCTGCGTTCGCCTCACGTGGACAAGAAGTCGCGCGAGCAGTTTGAGATTCGCACGCATAAGCGTTTGCTCGACATTCTCGAGCCTACGCAGCAGACAGTGGATGCGCTGATGAAGCTTGAACTCCCCGCCGGCGTGGACGTGGAGATCAAGGCGTTCGGGAAAGAGCATAAGTAGGAGCTGTCGGCCGTCAGCTTTCAGCTCTCAGCTAAAACCCGAGCCGTGGGGCTTAGCTGATGGCTGATGGCTGACAGCTGAAAGCCAAATAAACAAAGCTTCCGTGGCGAAAGCCCCCGGCGCAAAAATCGCCGGACTTAAAGGAAGCGGAGTTAAGGACAGAAAAATGGCAGTCAACGGAATTCTCGGAAGAAAAGTCGGAATGACGCAGCTCTTCGATGACAAGGGTGACGTTCACCCAGTCACCGTGCTGCAGGCTGGACCGTGCGTTGTGACCCAGCGCAAGACGGTCACCAAGGACGGCTACGACGCGGCGCAGATCGGGCTGGTCGAGTTCGTCAAAGAATCGCGCCTGACCAAGGCGGCCAAGGGCCATCTGGGCAAGAACAACCTGCCGCCGGTGCGCTTCATGCGCGAGGTCGCGGTGGTGGTGGATGGCGAAGGCCAGGACGGCACCAAGGTCGGCGACAAAGTCCTGGTGGACATCTTCGAGGGCGAGAAGTTTGTGGATGTGGTCGGCACCAGCAAAGGCCGCGGATTTGCCGGCGTAGTAAAGCGCCACAAGTTTGCCGGCGGTGCTGCCTCGCACGGTTCAATGTTCCAGATCACCGGTTCGATTGGCTCCTCGGCCTTCCCCTCGCGCGTGTTCAAAGGCATGCGCATGGCAGGCCACATGGGCGTCGACCAGGTCACCATCCGCAATCTGCGGGTGCTGGGCGTGGACAAGGACGAGAACCTGCTGGTGGTCGAAGGCGCGGTGCCGGGACCGAAAGATGGTTACATCATCATCAGCAAGTCCAAGAAGCCGCCGAGAGAGCGCCGTGGATTCAGCGGCGCGGGCACGGTCGATCCGTTGAAGGCTTCGAAGCGCCAGATGGCGAAGAAGAGCAAGTAGCCGCGTTTTGCGGGCGAAAAATTGGGCGGGAGGAAGTGCTCCCGATACGGAAGAGATTATGGCGACGATTGATGTAGTGAATCTGGGCGGCGAAAAAGTCGGTTCCTTCGAACTGGCCGATGAAGTATTCGGCGGAGTCAACGAAGACCTGCTTTGGGAAGCGGTGCGGCATTACCGCGCCGGGCAGCGTGCCGGCACGCACGCCACCAAGAACCGCAAGCTGGTCAGCGGCGCGGGCAAGAAGTTGTGGAAGCAGAAGGGAACCGGACGCGCGCGCGTCGGCTCCATCCGCTCTCCACTGTGGCGGCATGGCGGAACCGTGCACGGACCGCAGCCCCGCTCCTATGACTATTCCTTCCCCCGCAAGAAGCTGCTGGGTGCGTTGCGCTCGGCGCTGGCGGCGAAGTTTGCCGACGGCAAGCTGATCGTGGTGGAAAACTTTGAGCTGCAGGAAGCTAAGACCAAGGGGTTCCGCAAGACGCTCGACAAACTGAGCGCCAAGGGTACGACGCTGCTGGTCGAGGGTTCGAAGAGCGAGAACCACAACCTGCATCTGAGCTCACGCAATCTGGCAGGCGTG
>Ga0265325_10002430_pt1 | contig 12574 bp, 15 predicted proteins | sample 41420metaG_FD_202090 | JGI IMG/M metagenome (GOLD analysis project Ga0265325, IMG submission 202090) | Rhizosphere microbial communities from Carex aquatilis grown in University of Washington, Seatle, WA, United States - 4-14-20 metaG | ecosystem: Host-associated > Plants > Roots > Rhizosphere...
GTGGCATCGCCGCGGATTGCGCTGAGCCAGCCGGCCAAGACCTACCGCGTCGCTTCCCTTACACCAGGAGCGCCGCTGCCCCCCAACTCCCCGCTCGGCGCGGTTCTGCTGAAGGGACTCGAACAGCAAGGCTATGTCCTCGGAAAAAATCTCTATTACGACGCGCGCGGCGCCGCTGGACAAAACAGCAAGCTGCCTGAGGTGGTCCGCGCGATCAAAGCCGCCAACGTCGATGTCATTGTTGCGGTCGGCTATCCGACCGCGCTGGCCTGCAAGGTCGAGAACGTCCCGACCGTGGTCGCATGGGGAACAGGCGACCCGGTCGCCACGCATCTGGTCGACGGGCTGGCCAGGCCCGGCGGCAACATCACCGGCATCGCGGACAATGCGATCGAGCTTTCCACAAAACGGCTGGCGCTGATCAAGCAGGCGGTGCCCAAGCTCTCGCGGGTCGCGATGCTCTGGAATCGGGACGATCTCGGCATGAGCCAGCGTTACGAAGCCTCGGCCGGCGCAGCCCGCTCGATCGGCACGACGGTCCAGGCACTTGGTGTCCGCGAGCCGGACGACTTCAACGGCGTGTTCGAAGCGATGGATCGTGAGCGGCCCGACGCCATCCTCATGGTTTCGGATTCGCTGACCGTCCTTAATCGCAAGCGTGTGTTCGATTACGCTGCCCAGCATCACATTCCCGCGCTCTACGAGTACGATGTGATGGTGCGCGACGGTGGCCTGATGTCATACGGGCCGGATCTGAAAGAATCGGTCGACCGTGCGGCCGAAATGGTGGCCCGTATTTTCAAAGGCGCGCTGCCCGCCGACCTGCCGTTCGAGCAGCCGACGCGCTATCCGTTTGTCATCAATCTGAAGACGGCAAAGGCCACCGGCATCGACTTGCCGGTCAATCTGGTCGCGCTCGCCGACGAGGTCATCGAATAGGCTACTTGCCGGCGGCTTTGCGCAACGCTTCGTTGATGCGGTCCTGCCAGCCCGCCCCGCCCTCCTGGAAATGATCGAGCACGTCGCGATCGATCCGCAGCGTGACCTGTTCGCGCGTGCCCGGGACGGCGGGCGGCTTGGGCGGCAGCGGCAGCGGCCCAGCAGGCTTGGTGGTGACCGCCTTGAACATTGCCTCGGCGGCATCGCGGGAGCTGATGGGACGACGTCGGTCCATCGACGAATCCTCTTGGTGCGAATCGGTGGCAAAAGCCTAGCGCTAATGCCGCGGCGTGGCTTCGATAGCGCCGGTCTTTTCCAGATAAGCCGATCCCAGGTTGGCGATGACATCCGCCATCAATTTCGCCTGGTCGCCGGGCGGCGCGAGCAAGATCAGGTCGGCAAGGCTTTCGGCGAGGCGCGCCGCCAGGTCGGCAAGGTCGGCATCCTCCCGTTCAAGCTCCTTTTCGACCAAATCGTTGACGTCGCAGTGCAGGCAATCGGACATAAAGGCGTCCCGGTTTGAGGTGCTTGCCACAAGATAAGGTGGCGATGTCGAAAGCACCATGGCCGATAAACAGCCGAAAAACCAAGGGCAGAACGTTTCCGCCCTGCCCTCTGAAGTGAAAAGTCCGACTGTGTGACCTGCAGGTGGCCTGTTGTTCAACCTCGGTAGCCAATGACGCGGTGTGTGGACCAACGCCTGCTTGACTGAAAACTTCTCCTGCAACAATGGAAACTCGCCTTGATGACGGTTGAGAGATTGCGCCGCTGAGGCGCTCTATTGAAGTGCGAATTCGCACAGCTTCAGGCGTGCGAAAACGCACAGGCGCCCCTTCCCTGCGCGGCGATCGCGCTACGAGCGCAAAGCGTGGAGTGCAGCCGCGATCGACACGTCCAGAAACTGCTGCACATAGATGCCCTGGTCGTGCGCCGCGACGATCTTGTGCGCGGGCGCCATCGCAGCGAGGAATTTGTAGGTGTGCCAGTGCGCCATCGCCGGCAGCAACGGCAAACCCGGAATCGAAGGCTCCGGCCACATCGACGTATAGAAATACGGCTCGTCGCAGAATTCGTCGCCCGGGCAATAGCCGATGCCCATGCTGCGGCCGCGACCGAGATCGACCAGGCAGTCGAAGTCGAAATGGTGCGGCCAGCACCGCACCGGCGGTGCCTTGAGCTTCTTCTTGGCGAGATGCTCTTGCACGCCTGAAAGCGCGTCGCTTGCGTTGCCGAACCAGGTGGCGAGCACCTTTAAGGTGTCCCCCAGTTCATCGAGCGAGTAGCGCGCGCCAAGCACCAGAACGTGATCGGGCATGGCGTATGGCAGCGGATCGTCGAGCTTGCCGGCTGCGAGATTTCGCGCCGCGACCTGGCCCCCAAGCCAGGTCCGCACTTCGGTTTCGGAGCGGCCGTCGAGTGCAAGCGAGCGCGGATGTACGTCGAGAAAAGCCAACGTCAGGTCCACGATCCGCAGGCCGAGCCGTGAACCGTCCGGCAGAGCATGGGTGACCAGGCCGCCAAAGCCTGCATCCCAGCCGAGATTGGTATGGCGGTCGTGTGGCTCCGGTTTGATGTAGCCCCGCGCTGTCCGGGCCAGCCATTGCGCCGCGTAATGAGCCTGCAGCCGCGCCGTGTGCAGATACATGAAGTTGGCGCGGGGGACGGGATTCCAAGGGGCAGTCGACATCGCAGGAGCTACGCCTTCGTGTATGATTGGGCCGGGAATTACCGCCATACATAACAAAAAACATTGCGTTGGCGAATTGAGCCGCACTGCGAAGGTGTGAACCTCATGCGAGATCATGACACCAAGGTGTTGGGCCGCGCCTTGACCGCGGCTGCTCCATCTGGGTTTGCACCATGAGCCAGGCTGCCGAGCCATTGCCCCGCAAACCGCCGCGCCCCCGCCGCGCCTGGATCGCAGTGTTGCTTTCGCTGCTCACGCCCGGCCTGGGCCATATCTATACGGGGCGTCCGCGTCGTGGACTCGCGATGTTTGCGTTGGCGACCGGCTGGATCTTGTTGGCGGTGTGGTGGCGGACGGGCGGCTTGCCGCGCTTCTGGATGACGGTCCCGGTATTTGGCCTATGGCTCGTCATGATGGTCTATATCCTGGTTGACGCCGCAAGGCTCGCCGTGCGGGCAAACCCGTTCGAGCCCGGCCCGGCCAACAGATGGTATGTCTACGTCGGCGTATGGCTCGCCGGCATGCTGGTCACCTCGATGCCGCTCTCGATCGCCGGTACCTACGCTCCGTCGGGCTGGTTCGACGTGGCCTCTTCCAGCATGGAGCCAACGCTTCGCCTCGGCGAACGTTTTCTGGTCGACCCCGCCTACTACCGCGGCCATCAGCCCATGCGGGGCGACGTCGCGGTCTATGTCCTGGCCAGCGCTCCCCGCACGATCTATCTCAAACGCATCGTCGCGGTCGCGGGCGACCGGATCGCCGTCAAGAACGGTGTAGCCGTGGTCAACGGCCAGCCCGCCGGCGAACCATATATCCATGTGGCCAATGCCACTTCGGCGTACAACAACATGGGCGAAGTCATCGTCCCTGCCGGGCAGGTGTTCATGCTCGGCGACAATCGCGACAACAGCCTGGACAGTCGCGCGCGAACGCACGGCACGATTGCGGTTACGGACCTGCGCGGCCGCGTTACCGATATCGGCTTCTCGCGCGATCTCACCCGGCTGGGACGATGGGTCGGCACGCCGCGCTAGCTTTGGGCGATGCTCAGCCCTTGAACCGCTTGGCCAACGCGTCGGCATTCTTTGCGAGCAGGCCGAGATCGGCGCCGACGGCGACGAAGGTATAGCCCCACTCGATGAATTTCTTCGCTTCTTCCTCGTTCGGCGTCAGAATACCGGCAGGCTTGCCAATCTTTTTCAGGCGCTTCACCGCGTCCTCAAGGGCCGCCTGCACTTCCGGATGACCCCAGTTGCCGATGTGGCCGAACGAGGCGGCCAGGTCATTTGGCCCGATGAACACGCCATCGATGCCCTCGACACTGGCGATGGCCTCGATCTGCTTCAGCGCCTCGCGGGTTTCGACCTGCACCAGCATGCAAATTTCGCTCGATGCATTTTTCAGGTAGTCCTTCACGCGGCCGTAACGGCTGGCGCGGCCCGAGCCGGTGATGCCGCGCACGCCGTGCGGCGGATACCGCGTCCATTCGACGGCGCGCTTGGCCTCTTCGGGATTCTGGACGAAGGGCAGCAGCAGCGTCTGCGCGCCGATGTCGAGATAGCGCTTGATCAGCACCATATCGTTCCAGGCCGGCCGGACGATGCAGGACGCCGTGCCGGCCTGTGCCGCCTGGAGCTGCGCGACAATGTCGGGCACGTCGTTGGGAGAGTGCTCGGTGTCGAGCAGCAGCCAGTCGTAGCCCGAGTGCGACACGATCTCGATCGCAATCGGATTGCACAGGCTGCACCACAGGCCGATCTGCAATTGCCCCTGGGCGATGGCGTGCTTGAACGTGTTGCGCGGCATGTCCATGGCTTGGTCCTTCAGACGAACTGCACAGAGATGCCGCCGAGCGGACCGAAGTCGCCGTGCACCGTGTCGCCCTTGGCGGCGAACACAACGCGGGTGAATGAACCCGCAAGCACGATATGGCCGGGCTCGAGCGGCGTGCCCATCGAACCGACCTTGTTGGCGAGCCAGGCCACGCCCATTGCTGGATGGCCGAGCACGCCGGCCGCGACGCCGGTCTCTTCGATCTCGGAGTTCTTGTACATGATGCCGCCTACCCAGCGCAGGTCGACGTCCATCGGCCGCACCGGCCGTCCGCCCATGACGATGCCCGCGGCGGCTCCATTGTCGGACACAGTATCGAATATCTTGCGCGGGTCCTGGACACGGGCGTCGACGATCTCCAGCGCCGGCACGACATAGTCGGTGGCGGCGAGGACGTCGGTCAGTCCCACGCCCGGCCCCATCAGCCGCTTGCCCAGCACAAAGGCGAGCTCGACCTCGATGCGCGGCCGGCAGAAGTCGGCATGTTTCAGCTTGGCGCCGTCCGGCACGATCATGTCGTCGTGCAGATAGCCGAAATCCGGCTCGTCGATATTGGAGGAGCGCTGCATCGCCTTCGAGGTGAGACCGACCTTGTGGCCGACGAGCTTTCGTCCCGCCGCGATCATGCGCTTGTGCACGATCGTCGAGATGCCATAGGCGTCCTCGATGGTGATGCCGGGAAAGGTGGTCGATAGCTGCGTCGCCTGCTGCTTGGTCTTGTGCGCCTCCATCAGGATGTCGGCAGCCTTGTTGCGATCGGCGTCGGATAACATCGTCGGTCCCTCCCGTTTCGGCCGATCCTGCAAGGCCGTCGCTCGAAAATCAAATGGTCGCGACCGCCGGCAAGCCCGCTATCGGCGTGAGACGCAGGCTGCTACCGTCATCGAAAATAAGCGTCAATGACCTGGGGAGGATATCATGAGACGTTCGGCGACTGTTGTTGCCGGCATGCTGGTTTTTGGCTTTGTCGCGCCACATCGCGCTTCAATTCGGCACCGGCCTCGTGATGTTTCGGAACTTGAAGATCAAGCAGCTCTAGCACCACAGAGGCGAAGGTCGTCGGCGGTACGACGCGGATGGCGCCGAGGACGGCTCATGTCTTCCCATTGAACTTCGCGAGCAGGCGAGCGAGCGGCGACCGCATGAACGGCACGTCGACAGCAAGCAGAGCAAGACCGAGGGGCGTCATCCAAAAACCCAGGACCGGGAGGAAGCCAAACAGGCCACCGACCGTAAGCGCGACGGCGGCCGGGATACGATAGCGTTCGGCAGCCGGACTGCGAATTTGCCGCATCAGCCGAGCCGGCCAATCGGGCAGACGGCGCTCCAGGCGATCCAATTCGACGTCGAGGTCGGGATGAGCTTGGTTCGCGGTCATACCTCGTTCTAAGCCGCAGCCCGTAGCTTCGTTCCGAAAAGGGCGGGCCGGCAACGCCGGCCCGCCCCCATGGCCTTCACGTGTGATAGCGCACCATCATTGCAGCGGGATCTTGCCGTCCTGGCAGTCCAGGATGGACTGATGCCATTCCCGCCGGCCGTGGTTGAAGCCGCGCGTGGTCGACATGTCGAAGCATTGTTCCCAGGTGGGCTTGGTTGCCTGGACGACAAGCTTTTTCTTGCTGGCGACGGGTCCGGCAATCTGCTGATCGGGGGCGGCGTGGCCTGGAGTGGCAAGGCAAACGGCCAGCAAAAGGCTGGCCGCAAAGGGGACGGTTCGCATTGGATTCCTCTTTTGATTCCCAGCAGTCGTGGAAATCGCCCCCGTGACAATCTGTCCTGCCCCAACTTTTTTCGTCAATGCATTCCTGGCGAAAAGGTTGAAAACTCAGGGCTTTGCAGGCCAGCATTGCATTTTCTGCGGTGCACGGAATTTGGTCTCTTCGCTGAACCCTGCCGCGCAGCCACCACGGTTCCAGCCACGGATTCGCGCCAACAATTCCGCAATTGCGCCAAGCTGAGGTCATGCCAAGAGGGCCGTATGGCGCCAAACCCGAGTGATACGGGCGGGAGGTGCCAGATGGTTCGTGCGACGATGCGCGCTGCTGCGCTGCTGTTTGGTCTTTCGGTTGGTCTTGGCTTCGCCACGGGCGCTTCAGCGTGCGAGGGCACGCAATGTGAGGCGCATGGCAAGCCGCTCGATTTAAAGTCGTTCATGCGCGAGCAGGCCGCTTCGACGCGCACGCACGAAGCGGTGCGCGCGACGCACAGCAAGACCGGCCACGCCCCCTCCCGGCGCACGTCACAAACACAGCGCACGACGCGGCATGCGGTTGCAGCGCACCGCCATCACAAGACGGCGCGCGTGGCAGCGGCGGCACCTCCGCCGAAACCGCCGGTGGAAGAGACCAATGTTCGGGTGGTGGCGGCCGACGAACTCAACGACATCGATCGCGCCGCGCCGCCGGCTCCGCAGCCCGAGACCCAAGGGTTCGCGGTCACCGAGCAGAATACACCGGCCAACAGCGCTGATATGCATGGCGCCGTCGACAACGCCTTCAGCGACATCGATCGCAGGGCGGCAGAACTATCACGCGCCATGGCGCAGGTCGCAACCACGCAGGCTGCTGAGGCGGTAACCGCACGGCCCGAACCCGCCGCGCGATCGCCGTGGCTGCAATGGCTGTGGTCGGCGATCGGCGCCAGTTTCGTGGTGGCAGCCGGCGTTGCGCGCTATCTGTTCGCCTGACCGCGTAGGCTCATCGCTGCATGTGCTCGAGCTCGGGGAACGGCTGATAGGCCGCGTCCTTGCAGGCCTCCCTGGGCTCGCGGGTGTTGTCGACCATGCGGTCGAGCCTACCGTCGCGAAACAGCACCAGGGTGTCCTTGCTGCCGGCATACTGACCGCCGGATTTTTTGGCGTTGTAGCGCAGACATACGGTGTAGCGGTCGACGCCCTCAAGACTACGCATCGCCGGCTCGGCGACGAAGGCGTCGCGAACCCCGGTCGGGTCATTCAGATAGGTGTGCATGAACGCGACAATGTCGCTGCGGTAGTTGACCGGCGGTGTGGTGTTGGCCTCGCGGAGCCGCGAGCGCTGATTGAGCCACTCGTCGTTGCAGCCGCCGAGCGCGAGCGTCACTGCGGTCACGGTCAGTGCGGCTATGCGTGAAAATTCCGGCAAAGTCGGTCTCGCGTTTCCCTGATCACGCCGCTACTTGCTGAGCGCGGCGATCGCTTCTTCGTCGCAGACGATCATCGGCACCTCGGGCGCCGCCGCGACCGCCTCCATGATCCTCGCCTGCGACTGCGGCTGGACGCCGAGGACGTAGCGGTTGAGGAAGACCCGCATCACATGATCGACCCCAAGCCGGGTGACCTCGCGCCCGTCGTCGTCGTAGTACATGCCGCCATTGAAGCTGCCGGTGATGATCTCATACGAGGGAAAATAATCGACCCATTCGTGGTCGCAGGCAATGGTCTCGGCCGCCACCCGCAGCACCGATTTGCTGTATGTGGTCGCCACCAGAACGTTTCGCGGCTCGTAGGTGGCAAGGAGCGGCACCGGAGACACAGTCAGCAGCGTCCGGATATTCGGATTGACAGATTTCAGCGTATCCAGAAAGCGGCGCAAATCCTGCTCGACCTCGGCCACGCTGAAATTCGCAAAACCATGGCGGCTCTCGTCGAAACTATCGGCGACCACTCCCGGCGGCAGCGGGAACACCGAGCCGTCGCGCTTCGACAGCCACGCCTCGGTCAAGCCAAGCGTGAACACGAACACATCGGCCTGCTCGAACAGCGCACGAACGCGCTCCAGATGGTGGCGCCGCGCCTCCTCGACCGCACCCGTATCGGCAAAGCCGTCCGGCTCGACGGTCGGCCGATATGGATCGACGAAGCGACCGTCGGGACGCCGCCAGGCCCGCTCGGCTCGTTCGCGACCGTTGAAGGCCTCGTCGAACAACTGCCAAAGCTGGCGCGCGGTGTAGATGTTGCCGTAGCGTGCGGAGAATACGCCAAAGTTCAACCGCTTCCGCTCGCCAGGTGACAGGCTCTCACCCGCCTCCGTGACGAAATAATCGAACCCTTGATCGCTCAGCCTGCGGGAGATGTGTTGCGCAAAACAGCTCCCCGCCGTCGCCACGCGATCCTGGGCGCCGACCGTGAATTTGACGGAAACGACCGGATCGAACTCGTGGCGTGCTTTGTTGGACACCGAGCGGCGCCAGAAGTGATGGTCGGGCAAGTTGGAATACGGATTCATGATGTCCTCAGATAAAGTCGTAAATCGCGGAATATCGCCTCTCATAGATCGGATGAATGACCAACGATTCCGGTTTTTGCGCGCGATAGATTTCAAAGCTCGCCAGGATGAATTGTTCGAGGCCGATCATTTTGTACTGTCCCGGACTGAAAAAGGAAGACCGCTCGATGCCGAGTGCTTCGGCGATCTCGTCATAGATCGCAAAAATCGGACCGCTGCTCAGATTGTCGTGCGGGCGGAGGCTTGTTGTAACGGGTCTCGCGCCGGCGCGCTCCGAAGCGATCACCGCGATGTCATAGATGCAATCGATCTTCGGATGATGGATCGTGTACATGAAGCTGTCCCGCATCGACCAGCGGCGGAACTTGCCGGCCAAGTCGTATCCATCCTTCACAAATCGTTGAAACAACCGCAACTTATCCTGCTGCCAGAGATCAAAGAACGCCCCGGCTTCAAACGTTCGCCGGTTGTACAGGGCCAATGTGTCCGCGACACTCAAGCTCTTCTTGAAGGCCGCGAATGCGATCATAGAATTTCCAACGCCGATTGGCGAATTGAGAAGCGCTGCCTCCGAACTGACAAAGCAATGATCGGGATGGTATCCGCTAAAAGTTATGAGCGGCACCTGCACGACGTTGTCGAATTGTGAAAAGTCGATGAGGTTCAAAGCCAAAATGTCGTCGTAGAGAAATATGCAGTCAAAATTCTTGAGTTCGGTTGAAAGTCGGGCAAATTCAGTTTGGAATTGCCAGATGGTATAGCCCTCGACGGTCGTGCCCGGATTCAAAACCGACAGGCAATTGACGAAGCCCGGCGTAACGCAATTCAGGATCACCGCCCAACGCCGCATCCAAAATTTCCGCTTCCCAGTGCCAAGCGTTGACCGCTATTTCTCATTGCAAGGCTGCCGCAATTCGCCGACCGTGACAAGCAATGCCGCATGATGCGCTTTCTGCGGCGTCTCGACTCGCACGGAAAGTTGAGCGAGCATTGGCGGTCAGGCGAGAGAACAGCAATATGTGGGCAGTGGCGACGGCGCAGACCGATGGCGGGGCCGTGCCCTGCCTCGCCGTGGATGGGCGGCTTTATCCATTCCCGGGACTCGACGCGGGGCTGCCAAAATCCGCAATCGACCTGTTCGCCGACTGGAGCGCTTCGGCTGCACTGCTCGAACGGCAGGCCACAGCCATTGCCGGCGGCAAAGGGCCGGCGCCGCTAGCCGCCGGAACGACCCTTCTCGCTCCGCTGCTCTATCCCGGCAAGGTGCTGTGTGCCGGCGCAAACTACTACGACCACATGGCCGAGATGGGCTTTCCGGGTGTCAAGAAGGACACGCAGCGGCTGTTCTTCTTCTTCAAGCCGCCGCGCAACGCCGTCGTCGGAGGCGGCAGCACGATCGCGATGCCGCGCGGCACGAAGAAATATGACTGGGAGATCGAACTTTGCGCGGTGATCGGCAAGACCGCTCGCTATGTCTCTCCGGCGCGCGCGCTCGACCACGTTGCCGGCTACACCATCGCCATCGACATGTCGGCGCGCGATTTCAATCAGGCTCCCGACCAGTTCTACAAGCTCGACTGGGTCGCCGGGAAAGCGACGGACACCGGCTGCCCGATGGGCCCGTGGATCGTGCCAGCTTCTGTGTTTGCCAACCCGCAGAGCATCCCGCTCAAACTGTCGGTCAACGGCGTCGTCAAACAGGACTCCAACACCAGCCAGATGATCTATTCGATCGCCGAGCAGGTCGCGCGCGCCTCCGAAATCATGACCCTCGATCCAGGTGATGTCATCCTGACCGGCACGCCGGCCGGCGTCGGCGTGCCAAAAGGAACGTTCCTGAAGGTGGGCGACCGTATCGATGCCGAGATAGCCGGCATCGGCACGCTGTCGGTCACTGTGGCGCGCGAGGCCTAGCCAAATCAGCGGAGGAAGACAGCAATGACGACACGCAGACAATTCGTGGCCGGAGCCATGGCGGGCGCCGTGGCAAGCACGCTCGCGGGCAACCGCGCCGAAGCGCAAGGCGGCATCCAGATCCGCATCTCGACCGCGGCGCCGCCGAGCGACTTCCTCGCCAAGGCGCTCGAACAGCTCAAGAGCGACGTCGATGCAGCGAACGTGGGACTGAACGTGACCGTGCATCCAGCATCGACCCTGTTCAAGCAGGGCACCGAGGTGCCGGCGCTACAGCGCGGCAACCTGGAAATGAGCACCATGACCACCTTCGAGGTGGCGCAGCAGATGCCGGCGCTCGGCTTGTTCAACCGCGGCTATCTGTTCAAGGACTACGCGCACATGCGCCGTGTCTCCGACGGCCCGATCGGCGCCGAATACCGCCGCGCCGTCGCTGACAAGATGGGCATTGAAATCCTGGCGACGCACTATCTCGGCACGCGGCAGGTGAACCTGCGCCAGAAGCGGGCGGTGAAGGGTCCGGCCGATCTCGCCGGCGTTAAGATGCGCATGCCGGCCGGACCGGAATGGCTGCTGCTCGGCCGCACGCTCGGCGTCAATCCGGTCCCGCTTGGCATGCCGGAGGTCTATCTGGCGCTCAAAACCGGGACGGTGGACGGCCAGGAGAATCCGCTTTCGATCCTCAACGCCGCCAAGTTCTACGAAGTAACCGAACAGGTGGTGCTGACCGCGCACATGATCCAGCCGGTGTTCTTCAATATCGCCAAGCCCGTGTGGGACAAGCTGAACGATGCGCAGAAGAAGGCGCTGCAGGATGCGTCGGTGAAAACAGCCAAGTCCGGCAGCGACGCCCGCCTCGCCGACGAAGCGAGCATCACCCGCGCGCTCAAGCAGCGCGGCCTTTCGGTCGATGCGGTCGACCTCGCGCCGTTCCGCGCCGCCGCCGATCAGGCCTACGCCGGCGCGGATTATTCGAAATCCTGGGACAAGGCTCTGCTCGACCGCGTATTGGCGGCGTAACCATCGACGATGGACGCGCCGCCGCAGGATGACGTTCCAGCCAGTCCCTGGACGGGCTGGGCGGCGCGCGCCCGTCAGTTCGCAAACTTCGTCTCCGGCCTGATGTTTGCGGCCGTGTTCCTGATTTTCAACTACAAGATCATCACCCGCTATCTTGAACATGACGAAGCGGTGTGGGCCGACGAGATCTCCGTCATCCTTTTCATCTGGATCATCTTCTGGGCCAATGCCTTCCTGGTGCGAGACCGCGAGCAGATCACATTCGATCTGGTCTACCGGCCGATGCCGGATGGCGTGAAGCGCTGGATGACGCTTGCGCGCTCGGTGCTGATCGGCGGCATTTTCCTCGCGGCTCTGCCGGGCTCGATCGACTACCTGCTATTCCTCTGGCGCGAGCACACGCCGGTGCTCGGCCTCCGCCTCGACGTGGTCTATTCCTGCTTCGGCATGTTCCTCGTGGCTGTGGTCCTGAGAACGGCCTGGCATATCGTGAAGCTCGCCGGCCCCCAGTGGCGCGGCTTCATCTGAGCGCGGGGATAGTCCATGTCGGAAGGGTTGTGGGTTCTGCTCGGCGTGTTCACGTTGGCCGCCGTGCTCGGCGCGCCGCTCGGACTTTCGATGCTGGCCGCGGGCTTCGCCTACCTGATGTCGAGCCACCAGGACGTCGGCCTGGTCGTCGACCAGACGATGAATGGGCTCTACAACAGCTATCTGCTGATCGCGGTGCCGCTGTTCATCTTCGTCGCCAACACCATGAACGCCAGCGGCGTGATCGAGCGGCTGCTCGGCTTCGGCTCGGCAATGGTTGGCCACTTGCCCGGCGGCCTCGCCCAGGTGAACGTCGTCTCCAACCTGATCTTTTCCGGCATGAGCGGCAGCGCCGTCGCCGACGCCTCCGGACCAGGCCTGATCGTCGCGCGCATGATGACCAAGAACGGCCGCTATCCGCGCGGCTTTGCGGCCGCGACCTCGGTGG
>Ga0265325_10002431_pt1 | contig 12574 bp, 11 predicted proteins | sample 41420metaG_FD_202090 | JGI IMG/M metagenome (GOLD analysis project Ga0265325, IMG submission 202090) | Rhizosphere microbial communities from Carex aquatilis grown in University of Washington, Seatle, WA, United States - 4-14-20 metaG | ecosystem: Host-associated > Plants > Roots > Rhizosphere...
GCCAGGGTCGGGGTGGTCGGCACGCCTTCCGGCAGGGCGGTGGTCGCGCCGGGGATGTTGAACGCCATCCAGTGCAGGATGTCGGTAGTGTTGTGGCCCGGGGCGGTATCCGGGTCATGCATGATGAGGGTGAAGCTCTGGGTGCCGGCGGGGGCGTTGATCCAGGACAGGGCGGGCGAAACCGGCGCGGTGCTGGCCTGGGTGTATTTGTCGGGAATGACACCGCCATCGGTGAAGGACGAGCTGCTGAGGGTGAAAGGCGGCGGTGGCGTCGCAGGCGCCTGGGCCAGCGCGGCACCGGCGGAAATGACAAGGACACTGGCGGCGAAGCTGAAAGCACGCATGGCGGAGTCTCCCGTGTGAGCCGTTGTGCGGCGGTTTTTGCGGCGGCAAGCAAATGCCTTTTCCAAGAACCTGTCCACAGCCGCCGGACAAAAATTTCCCTTATTACGCCGCCCGCCCTGCCTCCCGCCGGCCATAGAGCAGGGTCACATTGATGCGGCGGTTCAGATAACCCTCCTTGAAGGCGATCCGGTCGGTTTCGTGGAACAGGTCGGAATCGAAAATCACCGCCCGGTTGGCACGATAGGGAACGGTGATCGATTTGGCGCCGCTGCGCCGCAGAAAGTCGCGGGTCGCCGCCACATCGCCGTTGAATTTGAGGAAATCCCAGTCAAGGGGCGCATCCACATCCCACACTTTGAGGCCGCCGCTTGCGGGATCGAGATTGGCCTCGTCCGGGGTGATCCAGAAATTGACGTTCACCGCGGCCTCGTCGGCATGGACATTGATGCCGGACAGGGTGCTGTCATACTTGAACGCCCACAGATTGTGCAGCGGATGCGCGCCGAAGATCGCGGGAAACACGGCGCGGAACTCCTCCGCGATCTGGGCCAGAAGCGGACAGGCGAAACCATGTTCGGGGAAAGCGCCGAGATAGCCGTCGTCAAAGGCCTTGCGCCAGATTTTCGAACCCAGGCAGAAGCGCCGCAGCCCGGCCAGGGCTTCGGCCGTCAGCAGATTGTCGATGACCACCAACTGAGGTTTGCTGCCCCGCCAGCGTTCGCTGATCGCGGCGGCATCGGCGGAATTGAGCGCCGGGCCCGCGATGCGTTCGCCGCCCTCCAGAGACAAACGCCCGTCATCGGTGCCGCCGAGATAATCCTGCTGCTCGCGGTCATGGCGCAGCCGGTGTGGTGGCGGCGGGCCCGGCGGCTCCGGCCGCAGCCCCAGTTCCGCCGCGCGGCGCAACGCGGCGAGACCTTCATCGATGCGATGCAGATCGAACAGCAGCTTGCCCCGATTGCTGTGGGCAGAGGCAAAATCCGGATTGAGCGACAATGCCTGGTCATAGCTCGCCAGCGCCTCCTCGCGGCGCCCCAGGGAGCGCAAGGTGATGCCGCGATTGTTGAGCGCCATCACATTGCCGGGATTGAGCGCCAGAGCCCGGTCATAGCTGGCCAGCGCTTCGTCATGGCGCCCCAGGCTTTGCTGCAGGTTGCCGCGATTGTTGAGGGCCTCGGGAAAATCCGGCTTGAGCGCCAGCGCCCGGCCATAGCCGGCAACGGCGTCTTCCTTCCGTCCAAGCTGCAACAGGGCGTTGGCGCGAAGATATTGCGCGCCGGGATGATCCGGCTTTATCGCCAGCGCCCGGTCCAGAAGAGCCAATGCCTCCGCGCCGCGACCCTGCTGGGTCCGCAGCATGCCGAACAGATGGTTGGCGGTGAAGCTGTGCGGTTCCAGGGCCAGTATCTGCGCATAGCGGATCTCGGCTCCGGCCAGATCCCCGCTCTGATGGCATTGGACCGCTTCGGCGCGCAGCTGCTGCAAATCTGGCGCCGACATGCGCGGGTCCCTGTCTTCCGGGCCAGCCTAGCATGATTTGCGGGCACAAAAAGCGACCGCGCCCCGGTCTTGCAGGTCCGAGGCGCGCGGTCAGCGCTCAGTCAATTCAGCGGTAATAATGCCGGTGACCGTGGTGGTCCACATAGTAGGACGCATGGCGGCGATAGTGTCGGTTGCAGTCATTGCTGCGGGCAATCGCATTGCCGGCGAAACCGCCCGCGACGCCGCCCACCACCGCGCCTGCGACGCTATGCGTCGCAAGACCGCCGATCAGTGCGCCGCCGCCCGCGCCCAGCGCGGTTCCGGTATCATGGCTGTGGCCGCTGCAGGCGTCGGCAAAAGCGGGAACCGCACCGGCGGTCAGCGCCAACGCTGCCGCGGCTACTTTCGCAAGATGTTTCATCATGACCTCCTGTCGCCGGGACCATCCGTGTCCGGCAATGGCTGGCAGGAAAACGTCTCGCGCCGGGATCGGTTCCTGGGCGTTCAGACCGTCGCCGGAGACAGCGCCGGGTAATCCGTGTAGCCGTGAGCGCCGCCGCTGTAGAAGGTGTTCGCATCCCATTCATTGAGCGGCGCATTGCGGGCGAAACGCTCGACCAGGTCGGGATTGGCGATGAACAATTTTCCGAACGCCACCGCGTCGGCGACGCCCTCGGCAAGCGCGCGGGTGGCGGTTTCGCGGGTGAAGCTTTCATTGGCGATGAAGATGCCGCCGAAAGCCTGCTTGATGGCGGGGCCGATGCTCTCCTTGCCGGCGATGTCGCGCGGCTTGCCCTGGCTGTCCAGCGGCGGGGTCATGCCGGGAGTGATCTGCGTCTCGCGGGCGCAGAGGAACGCCAGGCCGCGCTTGCCAAGCTCGCGCCCGACATAGGTGAAGGTGGCGAGGCGGTCGCTGTCGCCCATGTCGTGGGCATCGGCGCGCGGCGCCAGATGCATGCCGACGCGGTCGGCGCCCCACACTTCGGCCACGGCATCGGCGACTTCGAGCATCAGCCGCGCCCGCTTCTCGCGCGTGCCGCCATAGGCGTCGGTGCGGTGGTTGGTGGAGTCCTGCAGGAACTGGTCCAGCAGATAACCGTTGGCGCCGTGAATCTCCACCCCGTCGAAACCGGCGGCCTTGGCATTCTCGGCCCCCTTGCGGTAGGCGGCGATGACGCCGGGAATTTCCTCCGTCTCCAGGGCGCGGGGCGTGACATATTCGGTTTCCGGCCGGACCAGGCTGACATTGCCCTTGGGACGCACCGCGCTGGCCGAGACCGGCGTGGCGCCGTTCAGGAACAGGGGATGGGAGATGCGCCCGACATGCCACAGCTGCAGCAGCATGCGCCCGCCCGCGGCGTGCACCGCGCTGGTGACCGCCCGCCAGCCCTCCGTCTGGGCGTCCGACCAGATGCCCGGGGTGCCGGCATAGCCGACGCCCATCGGCGTCACCGAGGTCGCTTCGGAGATAATGAGACCGGCGCCGGCCCGCTGGCGGTAATAGTCCACCGCCAGGGCGCTGGGGACGCGGCTGTCGGGATGGGCGCGGGAGCGGGTTAGCGGCGCCATCACGATGCGGTTGGGCAGCGACAGGGCGCCCACTTTCAAGGGATCGAACAGGGTGGGCATGGGGGACTCCGGCGGGTTCGCCAGAAAATCTAGGAAGCCCCTGCCCCATCTACAACCGCACGGGCGTCACGGTTACTGTTGCAAACGGCCCAATGCTTCATTCAGCCGCACCGCCAGGGCGGCGGCTTCGGCGCGCTTCTCGCGCTGCTCGGCCAGCACCTCTTCCGGGGCCTTGGCGACGAATTGTTCATTGCCCAGCTTGGCGTCGAAGCGGGCGATTTCCTCATGGGCTTTTTTAAGGTCCTTCTCCAGCCGCGCCCGTTCCTTGGCGAAGTCGATCACATCGCCCAGCGGCAGCGCGACCGTCGCCTCCTCCAGCACGAACTGGGCAGAGCCTTTGGGAATGGCGTCGGCGGTTTCGGCTGTGGTCAGCCGCGCCAGGGTCAGGATCACGTCGCGATTGCGCGCCAGCCGCTGCTTCGCCGCTTCGCCCGCGCCGGTCAGCAGCAGCGCGATCCGGGCGCCGGCCGGCACATTCATCTCGGCGCGGACGGAGCGGACGCCTTTGACGAGATCAATGACCCACTCCATTTCCTTCGCGGCGGCGGCATCCTCTGTGAAGCCGTCGAAATCATTCCAGGGCGCCAGGATCAGCAAGGAGTCGCGCGGCGTCACTGAGGTGCGCGCCCACAATTCCTCGGTGATGAAAGGCATGAAGGGATGCAGCAGCTTGAGAATGTTGTCGCGCGCCCAGGCGGCGGTGGCACGGGTTTCCGCCTTGGCCGCCTCGTCCTCGCCGCCGAACAGCGGCTTGGCGATCTCCAGATACCAGTCGCAGAACACGTCATAGACGAAGTGATAGGCGGCGCCCGCCGCTTCATTGAAGCGCAAGTCTTTGAGGTAAGTCGTGACGGATTGCGCCGCGCTGGCGGTCTCGGCGACGATCCATTTGTTCACGGTTTGCTTGACAGCGGCCGGATCGAAGTCCGGCACGGTGACGCAGCCGTTCATTTCGCAGAAGCGCGAGGCGTTCCAGAATTTGGTGCCGAAATTGCGCCCGCCTTCCACCCGCGTCGGGCCGATGCGCATGTCGCGGTTCTGTCCCGCCGCCAGCGCCAGGGTGAAGCGCAGGGCGTCAGCGCCGTAGGCGTCGATCAGGGTCAGCGGATCGACCACATTGCCCTTGGTCTTGGACATCTTGGCGCCGGCCTCGTCCAGCACCCGGTTGTGGATCAGCACGGTCTTGAACGGTACGTCGCCGAGAAAATGTGTGCCCATCATCATCATGCGGGCAACCCAGAAGAAGATGATGTCGAAGGCGGTGACCAGCACGCTGGTGGGATAGAATTTCGCCAGCTCCGGCGTCTTATCCGGCCAGCCCATGGTCGAGAACGGCCACAACGCCGAAGAGAACCAGGTATCGAGTACATCGGGATCGCGGGTCAGCGTCTTGCCACCCGCAAGCTTCATCGCTTCCATCTCGGTCTCGGCACAATAGATTTTGCCGTCCGCGTCGTACCACACCGGAATCTGATGCCCCCACCAAAGTTGGCGGCTGATGCACCAGGGCCGGATGTTGCGCATCCAGCCATAGAACACATCGGTCCAGTTGCCGGGCACGAATTTGGTCTTGCCGCTTTCGACGGCTGCGATCGCCTTGGCCGCCAAGGGATCGACATTGAGGTACCATTGCTCGGTGAGCAGCGGCTCCAGCACCACGGTCTTAGTCTTTTCGTCGTGCGGCACGGCATGGGTTATGGCTTCGGTCTTTTCCAGATGGCCCGCCGCTTCCAGATCGGCAATGACCTTCTTGCGCGCTTCCTCACGCGACAGGCCGCGATAGGGCACCGGCACCTGGTCGTTAAGGGTGCCGTCCTTGTTGAGGATGTTGATCAGCGGCAGCTTGTGCCGCTTGCCGACCTCAAAGTCATTGAAGTCATGGCCGGGCGTGATCTTGACCGCGCCGGTGCCTTTCTCGGGATCGGAATAGTCGTCGGCGATGATCGGAATGAGCCGTCCGGTCAGCGGCAGCACCGCATGCCGCCCGACCAGCGCCTTGTAGCGGGGATCGTCGGGATGCACCGCCACCGCCGTGTCGCCCAGCATGGTTTCTGGCCGCGTCGTCGCCACGGTGATGAAGAAGTCGCTGTCCTCGATGGGATAGCGGATGAACCAGAGATGGCCCTTGAGTTCGATATTCTCGACCTCCAGGTCCGACACCGCCGTCTGCAGCCGGGGGTCCCAGTTGACCAGCCGCTTGTCCTTGTAGATGAGGCCCTGGCGGTACAGTTCCACGAACACCTTGGTGACGGCGCGGGAAAGCCCCTCGTCCATGGTGAAGCGCTCCCGGCTCCAGTCGGCGCTGGCGCCGAGACGCCGCTGCTGTTCGACAATGGCGCCGCCGGATTCGGCCTTCCACTTCCACACTTCTTCGAGAAACTTCTCGCGCCCCAGTCCGACGCGGCTCATCTGCCGCTCGGCCAGCTGGCGCTCGACGATCAGCTGGGTGGCGATGCCGGCATGGTCGGTGCCCGGCTGCCACAGCACGTCCTTGCCGCGCATGCGCTCGAAGCGCGCCAGGATGTCCTGCAAGGTGTTGTTGAGGGCGTGGCCGATATGCAGCCGCCCCGTCACATTGGGCGGCGGGATGACGATGGAAAAAGGCTCGCCGCCCCGCCCCGGCTTGAACGCGCCGGACGCTTCCCACTGGGCATAGATGCGCCCTTCCACATCGGCGGGGTTGAAGGTCTTGTCGAGCATGGAAACCGGAGCAGAAATCCGGAAGCGACTTCCGGCTTTTTGCTTCTCAGGTCAAGGGCCGGGCTACCGCTTGATGTGCGAGCGGGCCACGCGCTCCGCCTCGGCGCGGACGGCGCCTTCCAGCAGGGCGGGGAAATGCTCGTCCATCCATTCGCGGATGACCGGCTTCATGCCTTCGATGATGCCGCTGGCATTGTCGGCCAGGTATTTGCGCAGCACCGGCTCGAAGCTTTCGCTGACCGCCTTTTCGAACACCGATTCCAGCGTCGGGCCATGGGCCGGGCCGAACACATCGGCGGGGGCGGCACGCGGCGGCGCCGCCGGCTGGGGGATGGCGGGAATGCCGGCGAAAGTGTCTTCCATCGCCTTGCGGGTGCGGTCGGAGAAAATTCCGTCGGACGAAGGGGCGGGCTCGGGCGCCGGTGCGGCCGGCTCGACCGTGGCGAACACCACGTCGTTCTCCGGCACCGGCGCGGGAGGCGGCTCGGGCGCCGGCGCGGGCCTGGCCGGCTCCGGTTCGGGCGCTACTTCCTGGGTCAATTCCAGCACATCGTCCGGTTCGGGGGCCGGGGCGGGCGCCGCCGCGACGGGGGCGGCGGCGGCAGGCGCCGCAGCAGCCGGCGCCGGCGCGGCGGCTTCGGGCGTGTCCTCGGAGATGATCTTGCGGATGGAGGCGAGAATTTCCTCCATGGTCGGCTCGTGCTGGGGATTCGACATTCTCGCTGCTCCGGCGGCCAAACGGTACTAAACCCTAGGATAGTGTCCCGCCCAAGGCAAAGATGAAGTTAAGGTTGTCGCCGCCGGGGGCCGGAATGGCGCCCTAAAACACGAATCCCACGGCTTTTTTGAAGCCCGCCAGCAGGGGCACTTCGGCGTCGAAATCCGGCCGCCGCCCCGTCCCGCCATGTTCCTTGAGAAACAGCCAGGCCCGGCACTGGCCGTTTTCCCGCATCACCGTCACCAGCCGGCCGCCCTCGGCGAGCTGGGCAAGGAGGATCTCGGGGGTCTGTTCGATGGCGCCGTTGATGAGGATGACATCGTAAGGCCCCCCGGACTTGAAGCCTTCGATCAGGGCGCCCTGGGCGACTTCGACCGGGGTGTCGGCCAGAAGCTCGCTGGCGATGCGCACCAGGCCGGCATCCTGCTCCAGCGCCACCACCCGCCCGGCCATGCGGGCCAGCACCGCCGAGGAATAGCCGGTGGCGCAGCCGACATCGAGGACCCGGTCATCGGCCGTCACCCGGGCCAGCTGCAGCAGCTTGGCGAGGCTGCGGGGATCGAGCAGGAAGCGGCCCTGCGCCACTTCCACCGGCACATCGGCATAGGCCAGGGCCTTCTTGGCGCTGGGGACGAAACGCTCCCGCGCCACTGCACCCATCGCCGCCAGCACATGCTGGTCGGTCACCGCGCTGGTGCGGATCTGGGCCTCGATCATGTTGAAACGGGCGGATTCGGACATCAGGGGTCCCGGAAGAATCCCAGTGCTTATAAGGTCCTCATCGGGGGCTTACAACGCGGCGGTTTGGACGACGCATGCCTTGGCTTTTTGGCGCGATCTGCTATAGCCGCCGACCGCTGCCTTTGGGCGGCCGGCGGCGACGTGGCGGAATGGTTACGCAGAGGACTGCAAATCCTTGGATCCCGGTTCGATTCCGGGCGTCGCCTCCAAGTTCAAAATCAGCGTCTTGCAGAATGGCCGAAAGACCATGCGCGCCCGCCAGGGTATTGGCATGACCGGCAGCGACGACAGCGCCGCGCTTTTTGACCGGGCCGCTTCATGCCGCAAACAGGGTCGGCCCCACGCGGCCTTGCGCATCATCGACCTCCTGTTGCAGCGCCATCCCGGCATGGCGGAGCTTTGGGGCGAGCGCGGCGCCATCCTGATGGATTTGGGCGATCACGCCGGAGGGCTGGAGAGTTTCAGGCACGCGATCGCGGCGAATCCGCAAAATGCGACCTACCACAATCTTGCCGGCGTCTGCCTGCAAGCGATGGGGCGGCCGGACGAGGCGCTTGCGAGCTATGATCGCGCAATTGCGCTCGATCCCATGCTGGCCGAGGCGCATCACAATCGCGGAACGATCGCCGGCGAAAAAGGGCAACTGGAAGAGGCGGTGGCGAACTATGACCGCGCCATCCTTGCCAGGCCCGATTTTGTTCAGGCCCTGTCGAACAAGGGCCATGCGTTACTGCACCTGGGACATCCCGAACTGGCGATTGATCCGCTTGATAAGGCGATCGCCCTGGAGCCCGGTCTGGCGCTGCCGCGGCTCACCAAGGCGCTCTGCCACCTGACACTGGGTCAATATGATAAAGGCTGGCCGCTCTATGAGGCGCGGACCGCCAGTCCGGGAGCCGTCACCCTCCCGGAATTGGCACGCCCGGTTTGGCGGGGCGCCGAATCCCTCGCCGGGAAAACCCTGCTGATCCACGCCGAACAGGGCTTGGGCGATGCCATCCAATTCTGCCGCTATGCGCCGCTTCTGGCGCAACGTGGAGCGCAGGTGATCCTTTCGGTGCCTGCCGCCCTGGTGCGGTTGCTGGACGGGCTGCATCCCGCGGTCAGCGTGATACCGGACACCGACCCCTTTCCCCCCAGCGATTTCCATACCCTGTTGCTCAGCCTGCCGCTGGCCCTGGCGACCGATGCGCACGATATTCCCGCCGGGGCGCCTTATCTGCGCGCCCAACCGGAGCGTATCGCGCGTTGGGCGCGGGCAATCGGCCGCGACGGCTATCGCATCGGCATTGCCTGGCAGGGCGATCCGGCGTCCGCGAGCGATCCCGGCCGTTCGATTCCGCTGCATCATTTTGCGGGCCTGTCGAATATTCCCGGCGTCCGCCTGATCAGCCTGCAGAAAGGTCCGGGTGTCGAACAGCTGCATTCGTTTGCCGCGAAGATCGAAACCCTGGGCCAAGATTTCGACAGCGGTCCGGACGCCTTCGCGGACACCGCGGCTGCGATGCAGAATCTGGATCTGGTCATCACCTGCGACACCGCCATCGCCCATCTTGCCGGGGCGCTGGGCAGGCCGGTGTGGGTAGCCTTGAAGCACGCTCCGGACTGGCGCTGGCAACTGCGCCGCCCGGACAGCCCCTGGTATCCGACGATGCGGCTCTTCCGCCAGGCGCGGCGCGGCGAATGGCGGTCTGTCTTTGGCGAGATCGAGGCCGTTCTGGTTCAAGACCTGAATTGAGAACTCACCGTCCCAGCGGACAGACCTTCAGCATGTCCTTCTGACCCGCCGCCATATTGTCGAAGGTGAAGGACACCTCCGCCGCCGCCACGCCGGGCGGGCCATAATGCACCGTGACATGGCGGGCCGCGCCCAGCGCCCGCTCCACCAGATCGGTGTTGAGCGGCACCACCACATCGGTGTCAGGCGCCTTGCCCTCGTCATCGTCGGCGAAGGCATTCGCCTCCATGATGACGGCGGGACGGTCGTCGATCTTGACCGTGATCTTGGTCTCGCCTTCGCTCAGGACAAAGTGCTTGGGGAAAATGAGCAGGCGAAATCCGTTGCTGGTGTCGCAATAGAGATTCATCCGGTCCGGGCCCTGATCGGCATCGGCGAAGGCCGACATCTGGGTGATGTCCTCGAAGCGGGTGGCCTGATGGGTGGTCTGCCAGGACTGGCGCTCGGCCAGGGCCGGAGCGGCGGCGATACAGGTCGCGATAAGCAAAAATGCCGTTTTCATGGGGCGCCAAGCTAAGCGGTTTTGCGCGGCTTGCGAACTGGCAACCGGGCTGCAGGAACTTTTTCCAAATTTCCCTGCCCGGTTAAGGCTTTGTTAACCTTATCGGCGCATCCTCCCCCTCGTCTTCCTTGAAGACACCCCACCATTACCCAACGCCTTGGGGCCGGGCTAATCACCCGGCCTCATTTTTCTTTGTGCCCTAAGCGCCTTTGCCGCCCGCAAATTTCCGCTGGTTTTGCAAAGGGTGGTACGCTAGACACCGCCTCCGTGTTCCTCGGTAGCTCAGTGGTAGAGCAATCGGCTGTTAACCGGTTGGTCGTCCGTTCGAACCGGACCCGGGGAGCCATCCAATTCAAATACTTACGAGGAAAACCCTGGTTTCCGTGCCGGGGTTTTTCCTTTTGGGGCAAGGTCTGGGGCAACATGGGAGCGCTTCGTGGGCCGGCCAGGCCGCCGCTCCATCGGTGCCCGGTGATCTGAACCGGACCGCCCGCTCCGGCAACCAACTGGAAGAAGAAATTCTCCAGACCGGAGCCGACCATGAAAGCCCGCCATCTGTTTGCCGCTTCGTTCCTGACCGGCCTCGCTATTTCGCCGGCGTCGGGCTTGGACAGACACGTCCCCCAGGTCCGGGTGGAGACGAGGTTCATCGAGACCACATCCGCGCACAGCCTGGGTTTCACGTTCGGCGAAGGATCGCGCGTCAACTCCGTCCATCAGCCTCAGACGACCGGCATCTCTGCCAACGGCTCCGACATCGACCTGCATCCCCGCTCCGATTGTCCGCCTTCCAGGAGCATCGCGGTGCCGAGGCTCGTGACTCGCCCGGATGGGCCCGCCCTTGTAAAATTCTTTCCTTCGATCCCTGTCGTCGATCAGGCTCCTGCTCTGCCTGGTCAGCTGCCGGTCCTGCGCACCCTGTTCGGCGGCAAGCCGTCCGCGGTCACGGACACTCGCGAAAGGGAAAATCTGGTGATTATCGTCACGCCCCGCCTCATCCTGCCTGCGGACTGATGCGGGCAGCGCCCGGGGCGCCTTTGGGCGACGGTTTTGTTCGCGACGCATTGAAGGCATGCTCCCGCATCATTTTTGATCCGGCACCAGATTCGGAAGGAATTTTTTAACCGAGTTGGTAGGGAAATAGTCAGGTACCAATGCAAGGACACGTCAAAAAATGACCGACAGGGAGAGAACCGAATATATCGGCCGCAGAGCCCAGGAGCTTGCCACTTCGGGCGACTATATGGGCTGGCTGGACATCGAATGGGCGCTTCGGGACGAAGGCTATGCCGAAGCGCACCGGCAATTGGACCGGCGCGGCACGAGACATTTCCTCGATCTGCTCTGTGCCATCAGCCGCAAGACCAAGAACGCCGCCTAGTCGACGAAAAAGGCCCGGAAGGCACCGCCCTCCGGGCCCGGATTTTCTAAGGCAGAGCGGCAAGCTTGGCGCCGCCCGTGCGGGACGCGACCACCGTGCCGACCTTCTCCAGCGCGCTGCTGGCGGCTGTCTCGACGCAGGCGCGGCTTTCGTCCACCGACCCCGGATCGCGCAAGTCGATCTGGCGGCAGACCTGACGCGCTGCATGCTTCACCCGCTCCTTCAAGGCCTCCACCCCTGCGGCGGTGCTGAGATCGAGATCGGAATAGCTCACCGGAAGCGACACCGCGACCTTGCCCCCCTGGCGCAGACCGGGGCCGGCCACGACCGTGCTGTAATGGATGGTGTAGGGCGAATCGAACGCGACCCGTTCATGGGACGCGCCCGGCGCCTCCTGGGCGAAAGCAATGCCGCTCTGGCCGAGCAGCAGGGCGGCGCCGGCCAGCAGGACGGTATGAGTGCGGAAAATGGCATGCATGAGAAAACTCCTTTGCGAAAGCGGGCGGGAGAGCTACCGGACGCGGCTTAAGCAAGCCTGAAAAAATTCCCTCGCATTCACGCCGTTCCACGATGGTGGAGCGGCAGACACCCTCTTTGCCCTTGAAAGTCGCGGGTTTCCGGTCCGGCGTCCGTGAATCCTCGCATGACCATCGGCATTTCCACGCAGGCGGCAGAACCTGTCAGTGGACCGCGGCCATCGCGTCTTTCGCGGCGTCTGCGCCGGTGGCGGCGGCGCCTTCCATATAGCCCTGGAAGTCGGTCGAGGTGTGTTCGCCGGCGAAAAGGATGCGGCCCTGGCGCGCGCCCTCATGGCCGGAGAAAGCGGTGTACTGCCCGACCAGGTAGCAGGCATAGCTGCCCATCAGGTTGGGATCGCGCGCCGGACAGCTGAGGGTCGCGGTGCCGGTGTAATGGCGGCTGACGCCCGGCCATACCGTCTCCAGCCCGGAGAGGAATTCCCGGGCATGGTGCTGCACCAGCGGCACATCCGAGGTGTTGTAGGCTTGCGGCGGCTGGAAACGCGCCCCGGTGCTGCCGGTGAAATTGTTGAGCACGCCGCAGGCGCCTTTCTGCGCCAGCGCCGCGTCCCAGCTGTTCTGGTAGCCGGTGTCGCTGTAGCTCTCGCCGGTGCTGTTGCCGGGCCAGCGGCCTTTGCCCTGCCAGTAGCGGCGGTCGAATTCCAGATGCAGCTTGGCATTGGTGCCGTAGCCCAGCTCGCGAATGGCGGTGAGCTTGCGCCCATCGAAGCGGGCGCCCGTTAAGTCGAGAGTACGCAGCACGCTGAACGGAATGGCCAGGATCACCTTGTCGAAGCGCCACGTGACGGCGCCGCCCGGC